>MDTE01109694.1_pt1 | contig 66290 bp, 58 predicted proteins | sample 811231 | NCBI WGS metagenome assembly MDTE01 (sample SAMN05326651, study PRJNA326480) | marine metagenome | isolation source: seawater | place: Indian Ocean: Red Sea | collected 2010
GTAAAAATAAATTTCATCTTCATTTACGGGTGTGGTTATTGGAATATCGGTCTGACGCCAATCCGGAAACAGTTCATCTAGAGCGGTTGTCTCAATGACAGCACCGCTTAATATATGCGCCCCCACTTCGGAGCCTTTCTCTAAAACTACAACAGAAAGGGAGTGATGACACTCCTGACAGAGTTGTAAAATTTTGCATGCAGTTGCAAGGCCAGCGGGCCCTGCACCTACTATGACAACGTCTACATTCATTGATTCGCGCACGCCAGAGTTCATTTTTGTATGCATCATAATATTCGGAGTTTGGTATTCGAATGTCATTAGAGTAACGTTTTGGCGCGCTACTGTGAAGTGGGTTGATTATCTGGATTTAAATATCAATATGTAACATCTAAGGGCCCCTATTATTGATGCTTGAAAAATGCGTCTGATTACCACTTTTGATGTTAAAAACCTTGACAATGGGCCAGAAATACCCTTTTATCAGGTCGGTACCATCATAAACATAGAAAAAATATAGTAGGAAATTTTGTTAATCATTATAATGAGACAACATGCTAGCACGCTTCTTATTCGTTGTAGCACTCAGCGTGCTTGATTATGTGATGTGGCAAATAGACAAGGAGAGTAGGAATATGAAGAAGGTAATTTTTAGCCTTATTTTAGCTACTACGATGTTAAGCGGCTGTGCAACCCTATCGGACACTACCGACAGCGCTTGTAATTCCGTAGTATTAGATTGGCTTTGTGGTGACTCATAATAATTAAGTATGGAGGTGGTCTCTGATTTAGAGGAAACCCCGCATCGCGGGGTTTCTTTATTAGCCGAATGGCTAAAAGGTAAGGGGTTTAGCTTATTTTCGGTTATGGATCCCGAAGAATGGCCCAATTCTTTAAGAGCTCAATTTAGATCGTTAAATATAGGGTTACCTAAAGGATGTCGCATAGTTTTGATCGGGTCAGCAGGAGGGAGATTATGGGAGATTATAAAAAAAAATCATTGGATAGAGCCTGATCCAATCGATAGATACACTATTAACACGGTCGAAGAGTTAAGAAAAAACAAATGGAGTAGCATAAAGATAGATTGGTTATATCCTGGAACGTTACCAGTCCCTCTTCAACAGTTAAGTCGTCAAGCGGGCTGGAGTCATTCTTCATTGCTAGGGCTTGATATTAGCCCAAAATTTGGAACTTGGTTTGCATGTAGAGCAGCATTTGTTATCAATTTAAATATTGATTGTACTTTCAAAAATGAGACTCAGTCACCATGCGATACATGCATAAAAAAACCATGTCTTCCAAAGTGTCCGGCGGGAGCGGTACGCGACATAGATACATTCGGATTAAATGAATGTGGATCGTATAGAGTACTTGATGATTCACCATGCAATTATCAGTGCTTGGCAAGATTAGCGTGTCCAATCGGTGCAAGCTGGCGTTATACAAAAGAACAAATGGACTATCATGGGAAGATTGCCTTAACCGGGCTAAAAAATTTTTATTCGTAGGGCAATAAACTATATCTTTACAGTATGGACCGAGAAACTTAGCTGTTTAGCTAGATCCTTGCATGCTTCTATGGTTACAATCGTTATTTAGGGAGTTTTATGCTCCGTAATTTAAAAATCTTATGGAAAATTTCGTCACAAATGATAGATACATTACAGACTTAATGATTGAAAAAATTGAGAGTAATACTTCAACAAATAATTTAGGTGCAAGAGATGTTCAATAAAAAACAAAGAATTGCGGACATTGATCCCGAACTAGCAAAAGCAATTAGTGATGAGCAACGAAGACAAGAGCAACATATCGAATTAATAGCTTCCGAAAATTATACTAGTCCGAGAGTTTTAGAAGCACAAGGCTCAGTTCTTACCAATAAATATGCAGAGGGTTACCCTGGTAAACGTTATTACGGTGGATGCGAGTATGTGGATGTGGCGGAGACTTTAGCAATTGATAGAGCTAAAGAACTATTTGGCGCTCCATTTGTAAATGTGCAATCTCATTCAGGGTCACAAGCAAACGCCGCTGTGTATATGGCATTGCTGAAACCTGGTGATAGTGTCCTAGGTATGAGCTTGGCACATGGAGGACATTTAACTCACGGCGCCCCAGTTAATTTCTCAGGCCAATTGTATAATGCGCGACATTATGGATTAAATACAGCGACTGGTGAAATTGATTATGAGCAGATTGAGGGAATGGTTAAGGAGCATTCCCCTAAGATGATAGTAGCTGGGTTTTCGGCCTATAGTCGAGTCATAGATTGGGAACGATTTCGATGGATCGCTGATAAAATAGGCGCGTTACTAATGGTAGATATGGCGCATGTTGCTGGTTTGGTAGCGGCAGGACTGTATCCGAACCCGATTTCGGTAGCGGATGTTACTACCACTACTACTCATAAAACTTTGAGGGGAGCTCGTGGTGGCATGATTATGGCGCGCGAAAACGGTAACATAGCAAAAAAAATAAATTCCTTAGTTTTTCCAGGTACTCAAGGCGGACCACTGATGCATGTTATTGCTGGCAAGGCCGTGGCATTTAAAGAAGCGTTAGAGCCAGCGTTTAAGGATTACCAAAAACAAGTTATTTTGAATGCCCAAGCGATGGCCGAAAAGTTTATAGAACGTGGCTATTCCATAGTTTCTGGCGGCACTGATAATCATCTATTCTTAGTTGACCTAATTGATAAGAATATAACTGGTAAAGATGCCGATGCAGCGCTCGGGCGAGCATTTATTACTGTAAACAAAAATACCGTCCCGAATGATCCTAGATCTCCCTTTGTAACCAGTGGGTTAAGAATTGGTACAGCAGCTGGGACAACCCGAGGATTTAAAGAAAAAGAGATGACTGAAATAGCAGGCTGGATATCTACCATTCTGGATAATTTCGGAAATGAATCAGTGGTAGATAACATTCGTGAAGATGTAAAAAAGATGTGCGAAAAATATCCAGTATATTCTTAAATAATGCAGCACAGAATTTCTATCGCTTAATGCGCTTTCATGTTATTTATTTCTTTTTTGCTCTCTTCGAGTGATACATAAATATAGTAAATCTACTCTAATAGAAATTAAAAAAAATATATGCGAAATAGGTATTCTATTTTTAGTGTGGCAAGAAATGCAATTACACACCACGAGAATTGGCGCCGAGCATGGCGGAGCCCGTCACCAAAGAAGCAATACGATGTAATTATTGTGGGTGGCGGTGGGCATGGTCTTGCAACTGCCTATTATCTTGCATCTCAGCACGGTATTCCGAATATCGCGGTACTAGAAAAAGGCTGGATCGGTGGCGGCAATACAGGCCGCAATACAACTATAGTGAGATCGAATTATCTTTGGGACGAATCGTCTCATTTGTACGAGAAATCACTAAAGCTTTGGGAAACTTTAAGTAAAGATATAAATTATAACGTGATGTTTAGTCAAAGAGGGGTCATGAATCTTGGACATAACCTCCAAGATATGAGAGATATATATCGTCGCTCTAATGCTAATTATCTAAATGGTATAGATAGTCAAGTGCTAACTCCTAAAGAGATTAATGCAATTATTCCAGCCATAAATATTTCATCAACGGCAAGATATCCAATTCTTGGAGCATCATTTCAGCCTAGAGGGGGTGTGGCACGGCATGATGCGGTGGCATGGGGTTTTGCCCGCGCTGCAGATTCCTTTGGTGTTGACATCATTCAAAATTGTGAAGTTGTTGGCATTAAGAGAAATGGATCAAAGGTTAGCGGTGTGGATACCACTCTAGGAAACATACACGCGCCAAAGGTTGGGATAGCAGTAGCGGGACATTCTAGCGTGTTGGCAGAAATGGCAGGTTTCAGATTGCCAATAGAAAGCCACCCTTTGCAGGCATTAGTCTCAGAACCCATAAAACCAATATTGAATACGGTAGTGATGTCAAATGCGGTACATGGCTACATTAGTCAATCTGACAAAGGTGAGTTAGTAATCGGCGCGGGAATAGACTCTTACAATGGTTATGGACAAAGAGGAAGTTTTTCTGTGATCGAAGACAATGTTGCAGCCATAGTTGAATTATTTCCAATCTTTAGCCGAGTGAGAATGCTTCGGCAGTGGGGCGGAATAGTTGATGTTTGCCCAGATGCGTGCCCTATAATTAGCAAGACTCCTGTCCAAGGGCTATACTTGAATGGTGGCTGGGGGACTGGAGGCTTCAAGGCTACACCTGGTTCAGGGTGGGTATTTGCATATACTATTGCTCGAGATGCTCCTCATCGTCTAAATGCGCCATTTGACTTACAGCGATTTATTTCTGGCGCTTTGATCGACGAGCATGGAGCAGCTGGCGTTGCGCATTAAGATAAATATAAAATGTTAATCATTCGATGCCCATGGTGCGGATTGCGAGATGAAACCGAGTTTAGTTACGGAGGAGAAGCTGATATAAGGCGCCCACTTCGTACGGAGGAACTTTCCAATGAAGAGTGGGCGAATTATCTATTTTTCCGAAAAAACACCAAGGGGTCCCACCACGAACAGTGGTGTCATACGGCTGGTTGTGGACGCTGGTTTGATAAAAACCGTAACACGATTACATATTCTTTTGACGATTCATGAGTTGTAAGAAATCGAAAACTCGATGGTGATTTAGCAAAATGAAGCAAAATCAACGGCACCTAAAGTACGGAAGAATTAAACGAACCAGGCCAATTAATTTCAAATTTAATAACAAAAATTTTCAAGGTTTTGAGGGCGATACTTTGGCTTCGGCGTTGCTGGCAAATGGATTAAAAGTGGTTCAAAAAAGTTTTAAATACCATCGACCTAGAAATATAGTGGGTATATGGGGAGAGGAGCCAAACGCCATAGTTGAAATAGAGCGTGAGAATATGACTACTCCGAATTTGCGAGCAACCCAAGTAGAAATCTATGAGGGACTGATAGCTCGTTCCCACTGGGGATGGCCAACGGAAAAATTTGATTTACTCTCGATTCTCGGGTTTTTTAGCCCTCTTTTTCCGGCAGGCTTCTATTACAAGACGTTTATGTGGCCTCGGTTTATGTGGAAGCGTTACGAAAAAGTAATTAGAAATATGACTGGGCTGGGTGATGCGCCATCAGGTCCAGATATCGATGAATATGAAAAAATCAACATACACTGTGATGTGTTGATTGTTGGCGGGGGCCCAACCGGACTAATTGCGGCGAAAGCTGCTGGACAAAGTGGCGCTAGAGTCATTTTGGTTGATGAACAATACGAATTCGGAGGCAGTCTTTTATATGAAAATCGAGTAATTAGCGGATTACCAGGCACGAAATGGGTCAAATCAATTCTTGATGAGTTTAAGCGAATGCCCAACATGAAATTACTAATTAGAAGCACGGTGACTGGCTACTACGATCACAACTTCCTTGTCATTCATGAACGCTGCTTAGACCATTTGGAAAGCAGGCCCGATTTTTCTCCAAGAGAGAGGTTATGGCGGGTTCGGGCCAAACAGGTGATACTTGCTGCAGGAGCTATAGAGAGACCATTAGTTTTTTCAAATAATGATCGCCCAGGGGTAATGCTAGCCTCGGCTGTATCGTCTTATTTAATGAGATATGGTGTAACTTGTGGTAGGAGAATCTTAATCTTCACAAACAATGATTCGGCTTATAGAACAGCGTTGCAATTAATCGATGCCGAAGTCGAGTTAGTAGGTGTTGTAGATGTTAGACCTAATCCTCAAGGAGATTTAGTAAAAAAAGTCAGAGCGCATGGTGTCAACATTTTTAATCAACATTCTGTTATTGATGTGCGTTACGTGAGAGGTCAGATTCAGTCAGCTCTTCTAGGAAAACTTAGCAAATCCTTCGATAAAATTCTCACTCATAAAGGGGAAATACGTTGCGATACTGTTGCGGTTTCTGGGGGATGGAATCCAACTGTACATCTCCATGCGCAGTCAGGTGGAAAACCTATTTATAGTAGTAGTTGTGCAAGTATGATCCCTGGCCCGGGATTTCAAGCACAGATATCATCGGGTAGCTGCAATGGGACATTTGAATTGAGAGACTGTTTGCGAGAAGGGCTGGAAGCGGGTGTTACAGCGACCAAGGAGGCTGGATTTGATATTCAAACAGAAGTAGATGTGCCTACTGTTGATCAATATACTGAAGAACCGTTGCAACCAATCTGGGTTATTCCAAACCACCTTCAAGAAGGTCGTGGCGGCAAAAAATTTTTAGATTACCAAAACGATACTACAGTTGGGGATCTTTTGCTGGCTGTACGTGAAGGATACACTTCAGTTGAGCATGTAAAACGATACACTGCGCTGGGTTTTGGAACGGATCAGGGTAAGCTGGGAAATATTAATGGTATGGCGTTACTAGCGCAAGCATTGGGCCGATCTCCTGGCGAAGTAGGAACTACGACTTACCGTCCGAACTATTCTCCAGTAAGTTTTGGCGCTATCGCGGGAAGGAAGACAGGAGAACGTTTTTTTGATGTGACCCGTAAAACAGCACTGCATGAGTGTCATCAAAGTTTAGGCGCGCTGTTTGAAGATGTTGGGCAATGGAAAAGACCTTGGTATTACCCGAATGTTGGCGAAAGCATGTTTGAGGCAGTAAAAAGAGAATGCAAAACAGCTCGCAATCGTGTCGCACTGTTGGATGCATCTACTTTGGGGAAAATACATATATCAGGACCAGACTCGGTAACCTTATTAAATTGGATATATACAAATTCATGGGATAGTTTAAAAGTTGGTCGATGTAGATATGGGATAATGTTGACTGAAGATGGAATGGTTTTGGACGATGGAGTCACGTCTCGTTTGAGTGAGCATCAATACTTGATGAATACAACAACAGGAAATGCCGCTCGTGTATTGGCGTGGATGGAGCAATGGATTCAAACTGAGTGGCCCGAATTGCAGGTTTATTTAACGTCTGTGACAGATCACTGGACTGTAATTAATTTGACGGGCCCAAATAGCCGCAAAGTCTTATCAAAGGTTTCCTCTGATATTGATTTAGCAGACGAGAAATTTCCCTTTATGTCGTTAAAAAAGGGTACTGTATCTGGTATACCCGCACGGGTTTTCCGTATAAGTTTCAGTGGAGAGCGAACCTATGAGATTAATGTCTCATCAAATTATGGGCCCCTTTTATGGGAATCTCTTATGGAAGCAGGAAAAGAGTTTCAAATAGAGCCTTATGGAACTGAAACTATGCATGTTCTCCGCGCCGAAAAGGGTTACATAATAGTTGGGCAAGATACTGATGGCTCGGTGACACCTATAGATCTCGGTATGGAAAATATGATTTCAGAAAAAAAAGATTTTATTGGAAAAAGATCACTGACGCGCCCAGAAATATTGAAACAAAACCGAAAACAATTAGTCGGCTTAATGCCACTAGATTCAAATAAAGTTTTACCGGAAGGCGCGCAGTTGGTAGAACAACCATCTACAATAAGGCCAGTAAAAATGATTGGTCATGTAACATCCAGTTATTTCAGCCCTGCGTTAGATCGGTCTATAGCTTTAGGTTTAGTTCGTGCTGGACGATCGCTAACTGGCAAAGTTATTTATGCACAGTTATTAAATGGCGAGGTATTTCCGGTTGAAATACGTTCACCTGTTTTTTTTGATCCCGAAAATCGCCGACAAAAAAATCCTTGAAGCACTCTAACTCTTTTTAGATTATGAATTCTCAATTAATACGAGCTCGTAGCCCGCTTTTCGCACATAGAGATTACAAAAAAAACAAAAATACAAGAAGCGACTCAATTATTGTAATCACTGAAATTCCGTTTTGTTTACATTTAAATCTTCGCATTAATCAATCCGAAGAATTAGCCTTATCCAAGGCTGAACTTGTTTTAGGGCAGAAGATACCAATAAGACCGAATACAAGCTTAACTAACCAAAATACGAGAATGAGCTGGCTTGGGCCAGATGAATGGTTGTTGATTTCATCTGACCCAAGTCCGTCGGTAGAAACGCAACTCATTAATGCTTGGGCGCCATTTTTCCATTCCATAGTTAACATTAGCGGAGGCCAGACAGTTATTCAAGTTTCTGGTACGGAGGCTAGTGAGCTTTTAAATAGGGGATGCCCAATAGATTTACACCCTCTAAGTTTCAGGGAAGGTGATTGTGCACAATCCTTGTTTTATGGAATCCCAATTTTTGTCGTTCGGTGTAATAGCAATGAAATTGGAGTTATTAATTTTGAACTTGTTGTCCGAAGAAGTTTTGCAGATAGTTTTATCTATTTACTAATAGATAGTGCTAAATCATACCAAGTTGAACTCAATATAGGGCTAGAAAAGAAAATTGCGATAAGATGATACGATATTTTATTTTCCGGATTCTTTTGCATAATAGAAAACCAACTAAGTTAATTTCTAGTGAGCTATTGTGATTTTCAGCGTAGAACAAACGTCCTTGCTAGTTTTAGTTTTAACTGTCTTGGTTTTTTTGTTGTGGGGAAAAGTAAGATACGACATAGTAGCATTTTCTGCTTTGATTATCGGTGTAACATTAAATTTAATCCCGCAGGATATTGCATTCTCTGGTTTCGGTCATCCCGCGACTATTATAATTGCTTTAGTGCTGATCGTTAGTCGAGGTTTGTCAAATTCAGGTGTGGTTGAATTGATAGTTAAATATTTTTTTAGTAAAGATCGAAAAATACCAATACACATTGGCATAATGAGCAGTATTGCGGCTGGTCTCTCAGCCTTAATGAATAATGTTGCTGCTTTAGCATTATTAATGCCTGTCGATGCTGGGGCAGCGAAAAAGTCAAAAAGGCGTCTCTCTCTAACTTTAATGCCTCTGTCGTTTGCGACTATTTTAGGCGGTATGGTTACGCTCATCGGAACACCTCCTAATATTATTATTGCTATATATAGAGAACGAACTTTAGGAGCTCCGTTTAATTTATTTGATTTTGCACCTGTAGGAATAGTGCTTACCATAACAGGCATCCTATTTATTTCCCTAGTAGGATGGCGGTTTTTGCCAAAATCTGGATCTAGAACTGATGCCCGAACTGAACTTCAAGATATGGTAGGGTTTGTTTCGGAAGCTAAGATACCCAAAGAATCCAAGTTTATAGGAACTTCTTTAGCTGAACTATCCCAATTAGCCGAAGAACATGATATTTCTTTATTGGGTGTGATTCGAAAAGGTAAAAGACTTCCGGGATCAGGCCGAAGAGAATTGTTGTATGAAAGTGATTTCATAGTAATGCAAGGCCCTGCTTCTTCGACAGAAGCATTCGTTGGAGCGGCTCATTTAGAATTTATCGGTGTAAATGACTCAATTGAGTTATTGGGTGAAAATCAAGCGATGGCGGAAGTAGTGGTTCCCGTGGGATCAAAGATTGAAGGAAAAACTGCTTCAAATTTGCAGCTTTCATATCGCCATGGGGTCAATTTGCTAGGAGTATCAAGGCGCGGGGTTAGATTTCGAGATCGAGTTCGAACAGTAAGAATAAAAGCAGGTGACATTCTTCTTCTTATTGGACCAGAGGATCGTTTACCGGAAGTTGTGTCTCAAATTGGTTGCCTACCATTAGCGGAGAGAGGGCTAAAGTTACTTCAGAGGCGCAAATGGGGAATCGCGATGATCAGCTTTTTGATAGGAATTGTTAGCACAAGCATTGGTATTATTGATATGACCGTTGCACTGGGATTTATTGCTTTAGTCTATGTCGTTGTGGGAATTGTCCCAGTTACTGAACTATATGAAAGTGTTGAATGGCCCGTAATCATCCTTGTCGGATCCATGATTCCAATTGGTATTGCAATGGAAAGCAGTGGCATTACAAGTGTAATAGCACGCGAAATTGTAATTTCAACCAAGGAAACTCCAGTTTTTTTGATATTGCTAATAATAATGATTGTGACGATGACATTGTCGGATATCTTAAATAACGTAGCGACGGTATTGATAGCTGCTCCGATCGCTCTCGAGGTTGCCGAAGGACTAAACGCGAATCCAGATACTTTTTTAATGGCTGTTGCGGTTTCTGCTTCATGCGCATTTCTTAGTCCAATTGGGCACAAAAATAATACGATTATCATGGGGCCAGGCGGCTACCGATTTGGGGATTATTGGAAAATGGGATTACCCTTAGAAGTTCTTGTATTAGCGGTAGGGTTACCAATGATTCTTCTGGTTTGGCCGCTTTGAATCGACATCACCTATGCCAAATAGAGGTGTCGTCCTTGCTGAATAGTTGTTTGGTTTAACGTCAAGAGATTCTCGTTGAGCGTTGGTAACGCTCTCGGCTAGAGTTTTGGAAAAATTGTATTAGGAAGAAGAAATGTTGGAAACTGCGAAACGAATGAGACAGCTAGGAACCGAGACAGCTTTCGATGTCTTGGCAAGGGCACAGGAGTTATCGACGCAAGGAAGAGATATTATAAATTTGGGGATAGGACAACCCGACTTTAAAACAGCAGAACATATCGTTGAAGCTGCGGTTAAAGCGTTTCGCGACGGTCATCACGGGTACACCCCGGCACCAGGAATAATTTCTCTACGAAAATCAATTGCCGAAGATATTTTAAGGTATAGAGATGTCGATGTAGATCCCAGGAGGATCGTTGTAGTTCCGGGAGGCAAGGTCACGATGTTCTTTGCGATTCTAATGTTTGGAGAAGAGGGAAGCGAGATACTGTATCCGAACCCAGGTTTTCCAATTTACGAATCAGTCATTCAGTTTACCGGGGCGAAAGCAGTTCCAATAAAGTTGTTTGAGAATGAAGGATTTGCTTTTGATGTCGATTCAGTTTTGGAGAAAATAACAAAGAGAACTAAACTCCTGATCATAAATTCTCCGGCTAACCCTACGGGGGGCGCGGTGCCAAAAAGTTACATTGATCAACTTGTGGAAGCGTTAGTAAATGACTACCCGTGGGTTACAGTTTTGAGTGACGAGATCTATTCGCGAATAACATATGATAATCATCAACATGTTTCACTCTTATCTTATCCCGAACTTGAAGATAGGGTGATTCTGCTTGATGGTTTCAGTAAAACGCATGCTATGACTGGATGGCGGTTAGGTTATGCTGTTTGGCCCGAATCTTTAGTTGAAGGCGCAATCCGGCTCGCAATAAACTGTCATTCATGTGTCAACACAGCAACCCAATTTGCGGGAATAGCCGCATTGAATGGACCGCAGAACTCAGTGGCTAATATGGTTTTGGAATTTGATAGGCGGCGAAAGTTAATTGTAGAGGGCCTGAACAAATTACCAGGATTCCGATGCATAACTCCCTCCGGTGCTTTCTACGCATTCGCCAATATTACTGCGACCGGCATTTCATCTAAGAATTTGCAGGACAGATTATTGGAAGAGGCGGGTGTTGCAACTATCGCAGGAACAAGCTTTGGTGCTCTGGGTGAAGGTTACTTGAGATTTTCGTATGCGAGCAGTGCAGAGAACATTGCAGTAGCATTGGCCAGAACGTTAAATCTATTAGAGGCTCGCAACGAGGCCTAATCTTTAGCTTTAAGGCAATGTTTTCGAAAGGCTATTTTGCCCTCAACACCATCAAAATTCCTTTTATATACTGGTGGGGGGCCGTTAGTAACTCGTACCAAGACAAATGTAGGGCTGTCTGATTTTCTTAAGAGTTCGTGACCGTTTTTAATATCAGCATCTGTGTGAACTGTGCAGGAATTAGAAATTCCACACCCATTTGCCATTAATTCCAAGTCGGTGGAACCCACGGTAGCGCTAACCTGATTACCAGTTTCACCATAACAACCGTTATCAACACACAATATGGAAAGATTTCGAGGATTCATATAAGCAACTGTAGCGAGGCTCCCTGCGTTCATAAGCAATTCACCATCCCCTAAAACAACTAAGATGTTGAGGTCAGGTTGCGCGAGTGCAAGCCCTAAACCCATAGAAATGGGGGCCCCCATCGCTCCACCCAAAATATACGCGTTTGTCATTCCGTTTGTTAACACTCCGATATCGTGAGCCGAACCTGACAGACCGGCAATAATAAGGAAATCTGAGGGATTTCCAACTAAAGCAGGAACAACCGTTTGCCGGTCTAGCTTGCCCAACGGCCGGTCATTCATGAAAAAATTCTGCCTATGTTAAAGTTTTCTTGCTTGTTCATAAAAATTAAATTAGCTGTTAGAATACTTTCGCCCCAATGAGCTTTTGCGAAAGTAAAATCGCTATAGATTGATTTGATATAAAAGCCATGTTCACTGCCGCTGTAACAGTTGTTTCAATATCCTGTTCTGATTCAATCTTTATACAGCGAGCATCCATGGCAGTTAAGCATGTTTCTACCGCGCCTCCCATTGGTATTTGCCAAGGATTTTGCTCTCCGAAGTCGCCTCGCATCGATACAATTGTTAAAAAAGGAAAACGACCCGCATTAATTAACGACATCATATTAATGCAGTTTCCAACTCCACTACTTTGCATTAAGAGAACACCCCGACTTCCTCCCAGGTGAGTTCCTGCAAGTAAAGCCACTCCTTCCTCTTCAGTTGCGAGTGGAACTGATATCACTTGAGTATCTGCAATAGATCGATCAATCAATACTCGATGTCCAGCGTCAGGTACGTAGCAGAAAGTAGTAACCTTTAGCTTGACTAGAAGGTCATATAGGTTATTTGCCCAGGAATCGATGGTAAATCTCTCGGTTAGTTTTTGAGTTTGTAAAAGAGGCAGATTCTTTTAGAAGAGTAATCATTGTTTAGCATAATACTATTAATAAAAAAGATCAGATGTCAACAGTTCTGGAGACAGAATCACAAATGTTACACTCAATATATCAAGTATGTAAAAATTTATCGATAGTTGCAGATTTTTCTATTTTACGAACTTCGGTTGCAAGATAACTAAGGTTTTTGTCGGGGATATTTAATTGTTCAAGTTGGTCAACAGTTTGATACAAATACTCAGAACAGGTGCCTAATGCTCCCTTTGCTTGCGCAATAATTGTTGCCGTTGCATTTTTATCTAGTTGTCCTGAATACCGTGGGTGGTGAAGGTCTATTGCAAAGCTCAGCGCTGGGATTCTTAATTGATCTTCGCATACTATGCGAAGCCATGTTGGACGATAAGCTGTAGTCACGAGTTCTCGTTTTAAAACTATATCCAATTCGGTATCAACGTCTTCGGAGTCAATTTTGTATAATATTCCTCTACAAGAGCCACCGCGTTTTAGGGCTAACATCAGCCCTGGATTATCGACCGTGCCTCTTCCAATAGTTGACCACAAGCAGAAACTACGATGGTACCCGTAAGCGACACCAACCTTTTTTTTCGAAAATTTTATAGCAGGATTCCACATTAGAGAACCATAACCGAATAACCAAATTCCTTTAGTTGTATCAATATCCCTTACAAGTTTTCTTAGGATTATTTTTCTTTGGGCGTTTGATAACCACGGACCAGCATCTCCTGACAATTCAGCAAACCGTTGAACAGCTCCTTCGAGTATTGATTGACGCGTTAACATTGAAAAAATTTGCCTAACATTACTAAAGAAAGTTGATATATGGTCTCAATTCTAGTCTAGCGTAATCTATCTAATAAATATTACTTCTTTTCTAGATAAATTTAGGTATATTCGTAAAAAAAACCTGTTTGCAACACAATTTTGAACCAGCGAGGTTAGAATTCAAAGCTAATGGAAAGAGCAGCTTGGAAGGCATGCTAGGATTGCGCTAAACGATCTCTAATTACATTCGTCAAGAAAATCAATTTTTTTAAATTATTTATTATATATTTACTCAATGGTTAAGGTGTCTTCAGAAGTTTTTTCATAATAATTGAGGGTTTCTAGGTAATTAACGTGATTAAACGAATAAAAGTTATCGACACCCATACTGGGGGCGAGCCCACTCGATTGGTGCTTTCAGGGGGGCCCGACCTTGGAATCGGGCCATTGTCTGAAAGACGACGCATTTTTCAGAACGAACATGATGCGTTTCGTAGTGCCGTGGTGGGCGAACCGCGCGGGAGCGATGTATTCGTAGGTGGAATCCTAGTGCCACCAGTTGATCACACCGCAATTGCTGGAATTATTTTTTTTAACAATGTGGGTTTTTTGCAGATGTGTGGTCACGGCATGATTGGCCTAATCGCGTCTCTGTCATATCTAGGTAAAATTCAACATGGTGAGCATATCATTGAAACTCCTGCTGGAAATGTGAAAGCATGGCTGCATAGAGATGGCCGCGTTACAATTACCAACGTTCCTAGTTTTCGTTACAAGGCAAATGTCGTCTTGGATATTCCCGGCGAAACATCGGTTATAGGAGATGTTGCGTGGGGCGGAAATTGGTTTTTTATAGTTAATGAGCATCAAGAGGATGTCTCCTTCCAAAACATAGATAGACTCTCGTATTTGGCTCGAACAATTCGCGACAAATTAGTCCAGGATGGAATTACTGGATCAGATGGAGCGCCTATTGATCATATTGAGCTATTTACCACGTGTAAAGGGGCTACTGATGCTAGAAATTTCGTCCTTTGTCCTGGAAATGCATATGATCGTTCTCCTTGTGGAACTGGAACTAGCGCAAAGGTCGCCTGTTTAATTGCTGATAATAAACTAAAAGAGGGTGCAGTATGGAGACAACAAAGTATCGTGGGTAGCGTTTTTGAAGTAACAGGTATATGCGACGGGTCTCGCGTGATAACAAAAATAACGGGCGAAGCATTTGTTAATTCTGAAGCAAGTTTATTGCTTGATAGTAGGGATCCATTTCAGATGGGGATAATTTCTAAACACTAGAATATCATAGATATTTGGGATTATAGAATATGAAAATTGAATCGATTTCAGTGTATCAAATTGATCTGCCTTTAGTTGAAGGGCGTTACAGCTGGGCCGATGGGAAATTTGTAGAAAAATTTGATTCGACAATCGTTGAAATAAAAACCGACATTGGAATTGTGGGTTTGGGAGAAGTTTGTCCATTAGGACCTTTTTATTTGCCGGCGTTTGGTATGGGGGCGCGAGCAGGGATAAAAGAGATCGCACCAGGGCTAATTGGGTTCATGCCGACAGAGATAGGGAAAATTCAAAGATATATGGATTCAGCGCTGCTCGGTCATCCATATGTAAAATCCTGTATCGACATGGCATGTTGGGATTTACTTGGGAAAAAAACTGGCATGCCGTTGTGGGCTCTTTTAGGAGGTAAATTTGGTGACTCCATTCAGCTCTATCGAGCGATTAGCCAAGAAACGCCAAATAAGATGGCAGACAAAGTGGCTAAATACCGTGAAGAAGGCTATCAAAAATTTCAGTTAAAGGTTGGATCAAATCCGGATGAAGATATCGATCGTATACATTGTGTGAGATCATTATTGGATCGGGATGAAGTACTGATTGCTGACGCTAATACCGGATGGACAGCTCCAGACGCATTGCGTGTAGCAAACGCAGTATCGAACCTGGATATTTTTATGGAGCAACCATGTGCTAGCTATCAAAAATGTATGTCAGTTAGGGAGCGCACCTCCATTCCATTTATATTGGACGAAACAATTGATGGTCTTGAAGCCTTGCTGTGCGCACATAATGATCGCGCGATGGACGTTATAAATCTAAAAATCTCCAAAGTGGGCGGCATCACTACCGCTCGTCAGATTAGAGACCTGTGTGTATCACTTGGAATTCCTATGACAATAGAAGATAGCTGGGGAGGCGATATAATCACGGCGGCGATAGCACACTTAGCCCATTCTACACCAGAACGGTTTCGATTTTCATCAACTGATTTTAATAGTTACAGCCCGATCTCTAATGCGTTTGGTGCTCCAGTACGAGAGAATGGCGTGATGACAGCATCTGATAAACCAGGCTTAGGGGTTACTCTTAATAAGGAGTTAGTGGGTGAGCCGGTAGCCAGTTATAGTTAAAGTAACATCAAAGCTGAGAGGTTTTTTCTAAAATGGGTTCTGAAACAAGAGTCCATGTCGAGTTTAATAAAAAAGACCAGATCTTAAAGCTAATTTGAAATGATCCATAGTTTTTTCACAGCGCTTATTATTGAGATCCCAGAAAAATTATGTAATTATTCTCTTAACTCAATTTCTTTTTTAGATAAAAAAATTAATTAATGGACGGATAGACTTGAACGGCAGTTTTTTATGGTCATTTAAGCAAACTCAAATCTGATACCTTAAAACTATTCTCTTAGTTTATGGTGTTTCTGGTTAAGTGTTTGGGGATTTACCACTACCTCTTCTGTAAGATCACCATCAAGCCCTGCAAGCAGATTCATTGCTGAAATTTTGGCCATGGCTACTAAGCTTTCTTTTGTGACTCCAGCACAGTGCGGACTTAACATTACATTGGGTAGTTTTAGTAATGGATTATTTGAGTCAGGAGGCTCATTTTCAAATACATCAAGGCCTGCACCTGCTATTTGATAATTAGTTAAGCTATACAGAAGATCATCCTCATTAATAATACCTCCTCGAGCAGTGTTAATAATTAAAGCCGATGATTTCATTTTAGCAAAAATGCTTTTATTAATCATATACTGCGTTTCGCTAGTCAGTGGACAATGCAAAGTAATAATATCAAGGGTGGATAAAATACTATCTAGTTTTGTGACTGGTGTTACCCCATAATTTTCTATTTCCTTTTGATCGATATAAGGGTCAATTGCAAAAATATTCATCTTGAATCCGGTTGCGCGGGAAGCAACTTGTTTTCCTGTCCGACCAAACCCAATAATCAGAATAGATTTACCTCTAAGTTCAGTACTGTTAGGTCTTTGTCTATAGTCAAAGCGACCATCGCAAACAGCTTTATGGTAGAGAGCGCCTTGTTTACAAAGAGACAGAATAAGAAACATAGCCTGCTCTGCTACGCTTTCGTCGTTGCTTCCAATCGCAAGTGCAAGCGGTATACCTCTCTTATTCAAAGCATCTATATCAATATTATCAAAGCCTACACCATGCCGTGATATAACTTTGAGTTTATCTGCACTCTCAATCACTTTCGCCGAGATAATCGTGGTTCGAACTAGAATTGCATCTACATCTTTTACCGCCTCAATTAATTTTGGTTCAGACTCGTCTTCTATAAGTTGATAATCAATATCGGTACGCTTTTCTAAGATATCAATAGCAGTCTGATCGATCGCTCCAACTACAGCCACTTTTTTTGTCATAATATATAATCTTCATCTAGAATAGCATTGTTTCACATTAAATATTTTGGTTTGTCATTGTTAAATTACAATACACAAACAGGATTATATTGTAGAAAAAGATCTTAGAGCTTGCATTCTGCCACATTGTTTTTTTACATTTAATATTCGATCAACTTCAATCTAGGAGTAGAAAAGAGTGAATACCATAGATCTTGCAGGACGAACGGCTGTTATCACTGGGGGAGCCCAAGGAATGGGTCTAGCCATTGCGACCCGTCTTGCTAATTCTGGAGCACAGATAAGTCTTTGGGATCGTGATGCGGCATTTCTTGAGAAAGCAATTAAGAACTTTACTAAAGCAACTAATGTTCATACTAAAGAAGTAGAGCTTACAAATTCTGATTCAGTGCAAGGGGCGGTCGGAACCGTTAAAGATATCTTTGGTTCTATTGATATATTTGTTAATAACGCAGGAATCGCAGGACCGACAATGCCATCGTGGGAGTATTCTATTGATGATTGGTTAGAAGTTATTAATATTGATCTTAATGCTGTTTACTATTGCTGTCGAGCAGTCCTCCCGCTTATGCGCAAGCAAAATTATGGGAGGATTGTAAATGTTGCTTCTATAGCAGGAAAAGAAGGAAACCCCAATGCTGTAGCTTATAGTTCCGCAAAGGCGGCTGTAATTGCACTGACAAAATCTATTTCCAAGGAAACTGCGGACAAAAATATTGCGGTGAACTGTATTACACCAGCGGCTGCTAAAACTCGAATATTTGATCAAATGAGTCAAGAACACATCGACTATATGTTATCTAAAATACCTCGAGGTAGATTTGTATTAGTTGAAGAAGTCGCAGCAATGGTGGCTTGGATAGTGTCAGAAGAAAATTCATTTACTACTGGCGCTGTTTTTGATTTAAGCGGTGGTCGCGCAACCTATTAATAAATTATCGATTTTTTTACGCCATGGCTAATAATCACGCTTCAGATACTGAGATTTTACGGCCCGACACTGAATTATGTATACAGTTCGCGCATCCAACCTACCGATTTTCAGAGACTATACGCTCCAGAAACGTAAATTATAAATATTTCCAAACATGGAATACCAAAGAAACCTTAGCTGAGATAGAAAAAGCAGATGTACTCGCTATTTCAGGATTTTGGGAAGACGGTTTGTTAGAAAAGGCTGGCAAACTCAAATATATACAGTCAATCAGTGCAGGATATGAACAATTTCCTTTGGATAAACTTAAAAGCCTAGGCATACGTTTGTGCACGGCGAGTGGTGTAAATGCAGATGCTGTAAGCCATCACGCGATGGGCTTGGTATTGTCGCTTGCCCGACAGCTACATATCGCCCGGGATAATCAGACAACTCAACACTGGCGATCATGGATTTCCGATCGAAATGAGAGGGAACAGGACTTATCCAAAAAAACTATGTTGATAATCGGGTTAGGAGAGATTGGCTCGCGATTATCTCGCATTGCCAAAGCTTTCGGAATGATAGTAATAGGCGTTAAGAACGACATAACTAAACATAATGGTTGTGTTGATGAACTGCATCCGACAACAAAATTTAAATATTTACTAAAGAAAGCAGACTTTGTAGTGTTGACTTGCCCTTTAACGCCGGATACTCGCAATTTGATAGATGAAACCGCAATTGCTGAGATGCAAGAGTCTTGCTACTTGATCAATGTTGCACGCGGAGGTTGTATTAATGAGAAAGCTTTGTTACAGGCATTAAAAAATCGTCAAATTGCTGGAGCTGCCATTGATCATTTTTTGGACGAGCCATTACCGCAATCGTCTCCATTTTGGAGTATAGAAAATTTAATAATAACTCCTCATACTGGCGGTGAAACTGCAAAATATGAGGATAATCTGATCGATATACTGTTAGAAAATATTCGGTGTTTAAACAATAAGGGTTTAACTGAAATTAATAGGGTGGTATGAACGATCAATGTTTTGAGATATTAGCCTTAGAAGTTAAAATATAGACAATTTAGATGTTTTATTAATAGAGCACAGAAAAATAGGTGATTTAAAATTAGAAAGTTAGAGCCGAATGAGAAAATTGGTGTCTTGTGGCATGTAATAATCAATGCTGTACTGTAGGCCGACAGATTTCACTGACGGATATTGTCGACTATAACTATTTAAAAAAATAACAGGAGCTTTGCAGTGAATAACACTCTATCCAGCACGATTTGGCCTGCAGCACAGAAGTCATTTCTAAAACAAGCCTTCCTTGCATTTATCGGAACATTGTTGCTAGCTGTTTCTGCTAAAGTAAACATTCCATTTTGGCCTGTGCCTTTTACGATGCAAACTTTTGTAGTATTAATTTTGGGAATCGCATACGGCTCAAAACTTGGATTCGCGACGGGTTTGTTATATTTGACTGAAGGAGCCATAGGTCTTCCCGTTTTTGCTACCGGATCAGGCTTCGCTTATTTAATAGGGCCAACCGGTGGATATTTATTCGGTTTTGCTATTGCTATGCTTTTAGTGGGAATTCTCGCTGAGCGAGGGTTTACAAAATCGTTTCGCCATATGATCTATGTAATGCTGGTCGGTGAATTAATAATATTTGTATTAGGCCTTATCTGGTTAGCTAAATTTACTGGATGGCAGACGAGTTTCCAAGTCGGATTTGTTCAATTTATTTGGGCTGAATTGTTTAAAATAGCGCTTGCAGTTTTAACTGTCCCATTAATTTGGCGGAAAATTAAATCAAAGTAGAAAACTTATCTTATGAATCCAAAAAAAATTAGGATACTTGCACCATGCGAACACATTTACACGTAGATCTAAGACAGCAGGGTTGCAACATTGAAGATGTAGCCCCTCACGAAGTCGTAAGAGCAGGACGACACTATATCGCAAAAACATTACTGGAGCGTGGTACTGCTTCAGTAGAGCCTTTATCTCCTGAGAATCCATTAATTTTTTCCGTAGGACCTCTTGCCGGAACAAATTTTTCCAATGCAAATAGATTAAGTATTGGATGCCGCAGCCCCCTGACTGGTGGAATTAAAGAATCTAATTCCGGTGGGACCTTCGGTTTCGCGATGGGTCAGTTGGAATTAGCAGGATTTACATTAAATGATGCCAGCGAAGATTGGGTAGTGATTGAAATCACAAAAAATAAAGAGGTTCGATATCACAAAGCTGATGACTACCTCGGAAAAAATAATTTTGAAGTTGCGAATATGCTACATGAACGATTCGGAAAAAAAATTAGCCTAGCAATTTGTGGCCCTGTCGGGGAGTATATGGGCTTAGTGTCTGGTATCGCTACGAGCGATGTTGATCTCCGTCCATCAAGATTAGCTGCTCGTGGAGGGGTAGGCGCAGTTATGGGCAGTAAAAAAGTGAAAGCAATAATTGTTCCCCTAAACAAAATGCCTCAATTCGTGGATCGTAAAAAAGTAATGGGGTCCGTTAAAGAGTACAATAGATTACTGAATGAACAAGCTCCAGTGCATACTTTCCGTGAGGTTGGAACTGCCATGATGGCCGATATCCAGAATCATCAAGGCGGTATTCCGGTAAATAATTTTAGTGTGGGACGTTTTGTAGACCCTGATTTAGAAACATTTAAATTAGGAGGAGATTATATCCGTGACTTGAATCGTTCTCGTGGTGGTCAAATTACACACGCGTGTATGCCAGGTTGCACGATAGAATGTAGTAACGTGTATGTTGATAAAGACGGAGTTGAAATTACATCTCCGATTGAATATGAAACGTTGGGACTGATGGGAACCAATTGTGGGCTAGACGATCCAGATGATCTAGCTGAAATGAACTTTATTGCAAACGATCTAGGTTTAGATACGATAGAAGTTGGCGCGACAATAGGCGTTCTTATGGAAATGGGTTTAGCAGATTTTGGTGACCGTTCTTTTATGAGAACATTCTTCACCGAGATAAAACAGGGTACCGAACTAGGGCGTTTGTGGGCTCAAGGTACTGCAAGAGTAGGTGCCCATTATAACGCTACTCGTATCCCGGTTATAAAGAATCAAGCAATTAGCGCTTACGACCCAAGAGTAGTGGAGGCAACTGGCGTAACAATGATGATGACGGCGCAAGGCGCGGATCATACAGCAGGAAATCTTCCTGTTTTAGATACAAACAACATGAACGCAAAAGAAATTGTGGAGGCAAGTCTTGAAATACAGATTCAATATGCAGCTTCCGACTCACTTGGTATTTGCATCTTTGGTCGTTCAGTTACTTTTACCCGCATCGAATTTATTGTAAACACTCTTAATGATGCATTTGGCCTAAGTTTAGATACAGATTTTTTTATGGCGCTCGGAAAAGACACCATAGACTACGAACGACAATTCAATCGGATAGCAGGTTTCACAGATGCTGATGACGAATTACCATCGTTCTTTTACGATGAACCTTTAGCACCAACAAATAAAGTTGCAAGGTTCCATAGCGACGAGGTTAATAAATATGCTAAGTTTTAGGAAATCATAGGTTTTGGTGTTGCGCAGTGTCAATTAGAATAAAGAAAACCAAAAACCCTAAACATACAGCATCAAATCTAGAAGCGGTTGGTTTTGGTAATACTTTCACCGATCATATGTTTCGTCAATCGTGGGATAATGGCTCATGGCGCGAAGGATCGATTGTGCCCCATGAACCTCTTTCGCTAAGCCCAGGATGCCTCGGATTACATTACGGTCAGTCAGTCTTCGAAGGTTTAAAAGCATACAGAGGAAGCCATGACAATGTCATTCGGGTTTTTCGGCCGTGGCAAAATGGAGCACGTTTTAAAACATCATGTGAACGTTTATGCATACCATCGATGTCGGTAGATTTGTTTGTTGAAGCAATTTCTGCTTTAGTTGCAGTCGAGACGACGTGGGTTCCTAAGAGTCGATCACATAGTTTATACATACGACCGTTAATATTTGGATCAGAAGGACACTTATCAGTAAGGCCAGCGACCTCCTTCGAATTTGTCATCATTGCTGCCCCGGTTAGCGAGTATTTTCACCATAACGGTCCTGGTATCACGTTAAAAGCCGAGGATAAATTTACACGGGCCGCACCAGGCGGCATGGGGTCCGCGAAAACTGGGGGTAATTACGCATCGACTTTGAAGGCAATTGGAGATGGATTGAACTCGGGATATGATCAGATTTTGTGGTTAGACTCGAAAGAGCATAGGTATATTGAAGAGGCTGGCCACATGAATATTTTTTTTAGAATTAAAGACAAGATCATCACTCCGCCACTTGCAGGTACAATTTTGCCTGGCGTAACACGTAACTCAATCCTACAACTTCTAAATGAATGGAGGATAGAATATGAAGAGCGACCTATCTCTATAGATGAGCTGATGATTTCAGAAAAAGAGGGCACCTTATTTGAGGCGTTTGGAGCAGGAACAGCTGCTGTAGTTGCCCCTATAAAGAACATTGAGTTCAAAGGGCATCAAATTTCCGTTCCGGACTCCACTGAGAAAACAATATGTTCTCGCTTATATAAAGAACTGACGTCTATGCAATACGGGGAAACGGATGATCGTTATGGATGGATGTTAGAAATTTAGGATATATTTTTTTTAAATTACGAAGTTCAAAATTTGACCCGCTGAGGGTGATTTGAGTGCATTTTGAATCAAGATTATGGTTTCTGACGAAGGGTTTCCGTTCGGAACTTCTGCTGTCTTTTATGACAGGACTTCTCTCGGTAAGTGTTGGAATTGCTCGATTAGTAGCATTAGGATGGTTATTAGGAAAAATCTTTGAGGGAATTGCCTTATATGAGCTAACCTTTTCATTTTTACTGATCGCTATCCTCATGTGTGCTAGAGGATTGCTGGAATATTCTAAAAACATCGTCGCACATCATACCGCATCAAAAATTCAGAAAACATTACGAAGTATTCTTTTTGATAAGTTAATGAGATTAGGCCCGGGATACATAACTCATCAACGTTCTGGGGAGCTTGCCTTAACATTAGTAGACGGCATTGAGCAATTAGAGACTTATTTCGGCCGTTATCTACCTCAAGTTTTGATTAGCGCTATAACCCCGCTGATAATATTCTGTGTTGTATGCTTTATTGATTTGCCTGTGGCTTTAATTCTTTTGTTTGCAGCTCTCATTGCTTTACTTGGCCCGAGCTTGTGGCATCAGCTTGATTCAAGAAAATCACTTGAACGTTCTGTGGCCTATGGCGAGTTCGCCGCAGAATTCCTTGATTCTATACAGGGTCTTGCCACTCTGAAATCTTTTGGACAAAGCGAATCAAAAGCCAAATTATTAAGTATTAAAGCCAAAGAATTATTCCGTACCACTATGTGGGTTCTTGCAACTAATTCGTTAGCGAGGGGTATAACAGACACATCTATAGCGTTAGGGGCAGCATCTGCACTCATCGTCGGATCCATCAGGGTGATTGGCGGGAATATGGAGCTTAATGCTTTGTTAATAATACTTTTACTTGGGGTTGAGATTTTTCGACCAATGCGAGAGTTGAGAAGCGTACTTCATCAAGGTATGGTGGGTCGATCTGCAGCAATAGGCGTATATCGGATCTTTGATGCGAAGCCGGAAGTAACTGAGAGAAGTGGCTCACCTGAAAGAAAAATTCAAGATTCTTCGATTCATTTTTGTGATGTTGGATTTCAATATCCTGGAAAACGTGAAAAGGTTCATAGCGAGCTAAGTTTTATAGTAAATCAAGGAGAGCGTGTAGGTATTGTGGGGCCGAGTGGAAGTGGAAAGTCTACTATTGTCAGATTGATTGAGCGATTTCATGAAGTTTCTGATGGGTCTATCCGGATCGGTGATATCGATATTCGGCAACTGCCATTGAATATATTACGACAGAATATATCTGTTGTTTATCAAGATGCGTTTTTATTTCATGGAACAGTCCGGGAGAATCTCCAGATTGGAAAGTTTGACGCGACTGACCAAGAGTTAGATGATGCAACAAAAAAGGCAAATATCTATCAGTTTATTATGGATTTGCCGAATGGGTATGACACTCTAATTGGAGAAAGGGGTATTAAGTTATCGGGGGGCCAAAAACAACGGGTGGCGATAGCAAGAGCATTGTTAAGAGATGCACCAATCTTAATTCTTGATGAAGCCCTTTCATCGGTAGACGCAGAAAATGAAGCGATTATTTTAGATGCGCTGGATAAACTTATGGTTGGACGCACTACCATAGTTTTAGCACACCGATTATCTAGCATAATAAAGTGTGATCAAATTCTAGTCCTCGCTGATGGCAATATTAAGGAGAAAGGCACACATCTTGAGTTGATTAGGTCAGGCCAATTCTATAAGTCACTTATGGCAGATCAGTTAGACCTTATAGACAAGGCGAAGTTATGTTTAAAACGAGAACGTATACCGCGAGAGGATAGAGTTTTTAAGGATGCCACGGTTCAACCTGATACGGGGTTACCTCCTACCGAAGGTGTTGTTCGGGCAGAAGGTTTAAGTTGGTCGCAGACCATTTTAATTTTACTTAGGCATATCATTCCCTGGAAGGCGAAAGCATCCGTTGTTTTTATTTGTGGAATTCTTCGTGTCCTTACTTATATTGGGATAGGAATATTTAGCGCATTGATCGTATGGGCATTAAAGAGTGAGCAATCATTTCAACCATTTGTAATAGGGTTGTGTTTCTCAGCGACTTTTACTGGAATTTTGCATTGGTTAGAATCTTGGCTTGCTCACGATATGGCTTTTAGGCTATTAGCTGATCTAAGAATCGCGGCTTTCCGGAAAATTGATCGTCTTGCACCCGCTTATCTTACACGCCGGCGCACCGGCGATATTATGTCAATAGCTACTCAAGATATCGAGATGATTGAGTATTTTTTTGCACATACAATAGCACCTGCCTTAGTTTCTATTCTTGTTCCAGGGACAGTGTTAGGGATTTTACTTAGTCAAAATATTTGGCTTGGATTATCTATTCTTCCATTTTTAATTCTAGTATCTGCTAGTCCATTTCTTATGCGTAAACGGCTCGATGATTTAGGCTCCAAAGCAAAAGAAGCATCCGGAGAATTAACTGCATACGTAATTGACTCTATACAGGGGATGACGGAAATTTTATCCTTTCAGAACGAGGTAAGACGGCAGGAAAAATTGAATGTATTAGCTCAAAACCATATCTCACTACGACTTCCTTTTTATCGCCAACTGGTTTTCCAAGAAGCAGCATTGGATACTTTGACAGGATTAGGCGGTTTAGCTATTGTTGTTACGGGAACAATCCTCGTTCAAAGTAACAACATTGATGCGGGAGCTCTTCCATTACTAACAATATTAGCGATGGCTGCATTTCTCCCAATTTCAGAAATTGCCGAAATAGGCCGCCAACTTGCAGATACTCTTGGAGCAACTAGAAGACTTTACGGTCTCGAAAACGAACCGGAAATTATCAAAGATGGTCCTGGTTTAAATTTCCATACTCGAGAACAAATAATCCAAATTAAGGGTGTTTCGTTTTGGTACCCCGGCGGAAAGGCCATAGTCTTAGACAATATTTCCTCCAAAATTGAGGCGGGCAAAACGGTAGCTATTGTTGGGCCGTCGGGGAGCGGGAAAACTACACTCGCTAATTTACTGATGCGATTCTGGGATCCAACGAATGGAGTAATCGCATTTGGCAATCATGATTTACGTCAATATAGATTGGATGAGTTGCGCCAGAAACTCGCATTAGTCTCTCAGGACACCTATCTTTTTAACGATACATTGGAGGCGAATATTCGAATAGCAAAACCTGATGCATCAAGAACAGAACTTTATCGCGCGATTGAATATTCAGCATTAGAGAGTTTAATTACCGGACTGCCTCTTGGATTAGAAACTAATGTCGGAGAGCGCGGCACATCGCTTTCGGGAGGTCAGAGACAACGGGTTGCTATAGCACGTGCATTTCTTAAAAATGCTCCAGTTTTGATTCTCGATGAGGCTACTTCCCATCTTGACACCTTGAGTGAACAAGTGGTTCATCAGTCTCTAAGCAAGTTACAGGCTAATCGAACCACATTGGTAATTGCGCATCGGCTGTCGACAATTCAGGAAGCCGATCGTATATTAGTTATGGACAAAGGGAAAATTGTAGAAAGTGGGATTCATGAGGAGTTACTTAGAGATCAAGGTTTATATGCTAATTTAGTTAATCATCAAATGGTAAAGGATGATTGATTTTAAAGCTCACAGATCAATTTAACGTGGAACAACTTTCCCAGGATTCAGAATCCCTTCGGGATCCAGTGCATCTTTTATTTTTAGCATCATTCTAATCTCTGTAGGACTTTTATATAGGGACATTTCATTAAGACGAAGTAAACCGATGCCATGTTCAGCGCTAAATGACCCGTTAAGCTCATTAATGATGTCAAAAATTAATTTTCTAAATTCTATTTTCCTGCTTCGGAATATATTTTTATCCATTTTGAGAGGCTGAAGAAAACTTAAGTGAATATTCCCGTCACCCACGTGTCCGAATGGATATACACGCACTCCTGGTACAATTTTCTCGCCATCGATAGTAGCTCGTTTTATTAGCTCTGGAACCTGAGATACTTTAACAGAAATATCATGAGTGAAAGCGATGCCCTCCATAGTTTGAGCTTCTCGAAGACCTTCCCTAATTGCCCATATTTGCTTGGTTTGTAATTCATTTTGACTGATTACGCCGTCTGTCAATATTCCTGACTCATAGGCATTGCTGAGAGTTGTCTCGAGAGAGGCTTGCAAATCATGCTCCTCCGAACTACTGCTATAAACCATTATCACGGACCAATTAGGTACACTGTCTAGAGGATTATTAATCCCGGGAATGTATCTTTTAGCAAGCTCTATCCCGAGACCTGGAATGAGTTCAAAACTTGACAATGCCCCACCACTGTCTGCACGGGCGTTAGCTAGAAGGTGTAAACTAGATTCTAGATCAGTAAGAGCCACAAAGGCAGTCTCAACTTGACGTGGCAATGGAAATAATCGCAGAACAGCTTTTGTAATTATACCGAGAGTTCCTTCAGATCCAATCAATAAATTCTTTAGATCATACCCTGTGTTATTTTTCCTAAGTTCAGTCATACCATTCCACACTTCGCCATTTGCTAAAACTGCCTCAAGACCTAATACTTGATCTCGAACATTTCCGTAACGAAGAACATTAATGCCACCAGCATTTGTAGATAAATTTCCTCCAATTTGGCAGCTTCCTTCTGCGCCAAGACTAAGTGGAAAGTATCTATCATGCTCCTTAGCGAAATCTTGGATGGTGCTAAGAATACAACCTGCCTCAACTGTAAGGGTGTCATTGACATTGTCAATGGTAAGAATTTTATTCATACGACTCAAATTCAATATTATCTGATCTTGCCTTGAAACCGCTCCACCGCAAAGTCCAGTGTTACCGCCTTGTGGAACGATTGATATTCCTGCTTTTTGACACTCCAAGACAACTGCAGCAGTTTCCTCGGTTGATTTTGGGGAGATTAGCGCACAGGTTTCGCTCTTGAAGTCTCCACGCGCTTCTTCTATATATGAGGAGAGCTGTGTTCTATCTTCAATGACAAACTTTGAACCAACGATTGATTTTAAGCTATCGATAAACATCTGTGCGCTCTCTATAAACCTGTCTATTCAACAAAATTATGCAGTATAACTATAAGAAAATTCAGTAGCTTTTTGATTTCAATCTTTTTCGATAGGCTTTCCTGCTTCTATCCATCCAGTTAGGCCTGGTTCTAAATGTCCGACATTGTTATAACCCATTTCTCGCATTGTCTTAGCGGCTAATGCGGATTGACCTCCTAAGCCGCAGTACAAAATATATCGTTGTGCTGGGTCAAACATTTCATCATGATATCCAGAATTAGGATCGGTTAGAAATTCTAACATTCCTCTTGGTGCATGCTTAGTACCTGGAATTGAGCCTTGTCGCGCTTTGTCTCTAGAATCGCGTATATCAAGTCCTATAGCTGTGCCAGCTTCGATCTCATTTGAAAATTGTTCCACAGACAAGCAGTCAATATCTTTCTCCGCATCTTCAACTAATAACCAAACATTCTCTACCATTTCTATTTCTCCATATGATATTAAGCTAATGCGAGCGCAGTTTTAAAGGTTAGCTTGTTTGCAGTTTTTTGCTTTTCTTTCTCCTCAGGCAAAAAAGTATCTAACCATGTTCTCTCATTCAATAGTTCATCCCATACAAAAACCAGTGATATTGCTTCCATCCCAAAATATTTTGCGGCTGAAAATACAGCAGAAGTTTCCATATCAACCGAAAGGTATCCAGTTTCACTCCACTTGGTTATTGTATCCAAATTTTGCTGAAAAAGGGCAGAGGTCGTTAAGTGAAGTCCCTGATGGACATCTAATTCACAACTGTTTAATATTTTTAAAGCTTCGGAAGCAAGGCTTATGCTGGGATATGATTTGGTATGCCCTTTGTAATACTGAGAAGCGCCTTCACCGATCTGCGCAGGATTAGGGATAATTATATCGCCAGTTCGTATGTTCCACTGCAAAGAACCGCAAGAACCAATCTGAACAACACGAGGAGTCCCTAAAATTCCACAGATATGAACTGGCTCCACAGCTCTTGGTGCACCGTATGCGCAACAGAAAAGAACATTTCGACCATTAGTGTAGCCCAAATACATATTAGGGAAATTCAGTTTTCTGGGATTTTCTAATTCGGCCAATCGGTTTTTGTAAGCATCTTTTTCCCACCAGGTACCCTCCATAATTAAAATATCGGGAATTTCTGAGTTTTGAATACCTAAAAGCTTCATCCACTCTTCTTTGGTATGATTCATGTGGGAAATTAATTACTAACGCTTAAGGTAGGAAAAAAATCTAAGGTTTTTATTTTAGCTTGGTGATAATTACTCATAGTCGTGAATAAAGTTTGAGTAAAGCTTTAAGCTCTCTAAATTATTATTACTAGCAACTATTGACATTGCCGGCATAAGTATCGCTATAGTATATTTTTCAGGTCTGAGATGATAGTAGGTTTTACTAGTATTTGGAGGATATAGCGTGGTTAAAACAAAATTATTTGACAAGATCTTTGGCTCCTTAATTGGAGGAGCAATCGGTGATGCCTTAGGTGGTCCAGTGGAAAAGTATAGTTACGAGGAATTAATGAAAAAGCATGGTGTTGTAGATCGATTTCTTCCATATGAACACGAAGAAACAATGCATGGCCATTTTGGCGAAGGAGATTCTGTTGGTGTGTACACCGATGATACTAGATTAAAACATTTGTACTGTGATGCTATTCTTAGGGCTGAGGGAATTCCTCGTACAGGGCATTTAACTCAGGTATTGATTGAAGCGTATCAGCATGCACCGCGAGAAATTAATAAAGCATTTGTCGAAGAGTACTACCTGAAATCTATATGGAGAGAAGATAAGGTTATTTTCAGCGGCGAGCCTACAAACGGTGCGATCATGGGGAATTCCCCCCTTGGATTAATATTAGCCTGCAAACCATATGAAGCATATCAGCTAGGCTTCGATCTTGGATGGTTTGCTGAGGGTTATGCTAAGACCGCCGCTGCTATCATGGCGGCAGCAGTCAGTGAATCTATGCGCCCAAATACGACTGTTGAGTCTATTATCCAAGTAGCAAAAGACGCTCACATCACTTTTTCCAGAGAACGCGAAGGGAAATATTGGCAAGAGTTGGAATGGCGCTACGATCCGAATATAACTTTTCTGGAAGCGGCTTTAACAATTGCAGAAAAGGAACGAGACGTATTTAAAATAAGAAAGCCACTGTATGAGCTGCTCGAATGGGGCCATCTATTTTCCGAAGCAACACATACGTTGGTCGTTGCGTTATCGATGTTTGTAGCAGCAAGAGGTGATTTCGAAAAAACAGTTATAGGATGTGTAATGTATGGCCGAGATAAGGACAGTTATGCTAGTGTAGGTGGCGCGCTAGCAGGTGCGTTTGGTGGAGCAAAATTAATTCGAAATGATTGGATTGAAACGGTGGTCAACGCCAATCCCAAACCAGACATGTATGTCCTCGCTGATAAAATTTGCTCACTTATCAAATTACAGCATATCAAGAATCAAACAGATATTGGAGCGGTGGATTATTTGTTAAATAGTAATTATAAATAAACTCATCGACAAGGTAGTAAAATTTGTGATATTACAGGAGGCAATGTTGAGAAAAAAAGGTTTGTTAGGTGATCAATTGAATGATAATGATCTCCATGCTGTGTTCGGAAATCGCCCTTCATATGACCAAATCGTATCGAGTTTTCAAATTCCGAGCGTCGATTATTACAACATGGCAACAGCAACAGTTGATCGTCATGCTAGTGGGGAGAAGTCAAATAAAACAGCATTGATATGCGTTGATGACCAGAAAAATACCCGTAGTTATAGCTACGAGGAACTTAGTATATTATCTAACCGATTTTCTAATTTTCTGAGGAATAATGGTGTTAAAAAGGGCGATGTCATAGCATTATTTGCCCAGCAAGGTCTTGAGTGTGCAATAGCTCATCTATCGGCATATAAACTAGGAGCAATAGTAGCTCCTCTCTCTTACCTTTATGGTCCAGCCGCGGTAGAGCATGTGTTGAATGATTGTGGCGCCAAATGGATCGTGACACAGCGCTATTTATGGGATCGTGTTCAAGATGCTAAACTGGTCCTGGATATTGATTTCGTTATTGTCTCAGGTGGGACCCATGAAGGCGAGATAGATTTTAACGCTACGATAGATCAGACAGCTGATAATGATCTTAAAATAGAAAACACTCTTTCAGATGATCCCGCATTGCTACTGTATACCTCGGGGTCAACAGGGTTGCCAAAAGGTATTTTGCATAAACAAGCCTTATTAAGAGGTTATTTGGCTTCAGTCTCTTTGTTCTACGAACTAGATATGGGCAAAGAGGATCAAATTTTGTGGACTTTGTCAGATTGGTCTTGGGTAGCCGGTATTTTTAATGTTATGTTGACAGGTTGGTACTTTGGGCAAACTGTAGTTGCTGGAAGTCAACAGTTTTCAGTTGAATGGGTCTTTGAGTTTCTGGAATTGCATAAAATTACCCACTGCTTTTTAACCCCGACCGCATTGAAGAGGTTAGCCACTATTGAGGAGCCCAAGAAGAATTGGCCAGATATTAAACTTAAAGCGATTGGAACAGGAGGAGAGCCTCTGCCAGGATCAGTTTTGACGTGGTCAAAAAAGGCGCTCGGTATACCAATCAACGAGTTCTATGGGCTGACAGAAGTCAATCACCTTGTTGGGAATTGTGAAAAACTATGGCCGATCAAACCCGGTTCAATGGGTAAAGCTTATCCGGGCCATGATATTGTCATTATTGATGAAAACGGAGATCAAGTTCCGGCAGGTACGGTAGGGGAGATCGCCGCTAGCGATAAAGATCCTACTCTTTTTATCGGATACTGGAATAATCCTAATAAAACCAATGAAATCCGAATTGGAAATCGTATCAGGACTGGAGATTTCGGATACCAAGACGATGATGGTTACTTTTGGTACAAAGGGCGCGAGGACGACCTTATTAAGAGCGCAGGGTATCGTATTGGTCCAGCAGAGATTGAAGATGCCTTAGTGAGTCATATTGCTGTTGCTGAAGCAGCTGTGATCGGCGTGGATGATGAAGAGCGAGGACAGGTTATTAAAGCGTTTGTATTCCTTACTAAGCGTGAAGATGCATCAGATCAGTTAGTAGAGGAATTAAAACAGCATGTTAAACATTCTTTGGCCTTTTTTAAATATCCGAGAATCATTGATTTTGTCGATGAGTTTCCATTAACGAGTACTGGCAAGATTAATCGTAAGGAATTACGGCTGAGGGAAAAGAGGGTACGTAATAGGGAGATATAGAAGGTTAAAATATTTAAAGAAGTTTTATTATCTCTTGATGACGCGATGCGATGTATTCTGTTATCGCCAGCTCTGCTTCTTTTCCTGACCGATTACGAATAGCATTGACCACAGTTGCAGTCATAATCTCATGAGCGTTAGCTGAAGATTGCCAGTTTTGGGATTTTCGGGAAATAAAAAACCATAATCGTAAATGTAGATTAAAAATTTCTGAAACGGCAGACTGAAGATATGTGTTGCCAGAGGCGCGCGCTAGTACATTATGAAAGCGTTGGTCGCAACCAATATAGTCGTCAATCTGATCCTTTGCAGTTGACTCATTTAAATGGGAATGTAAATGCTCAAGCTCTTTAAGATCGTCTTTAGTAGCTCTCTCTGCTGCTAATCGGGCAGTATGTCCTTCAATGAGGGCCCGAAATTCGTAGATGTTGCTTACGCTAGCGGCGCTGATTTCCGCAACAAACATGCCTCGATTTGGCAAATGATTCACTAAGCCTTCATTAGCTAAACGTTGCAGTGATTCCCGAATCGGTGTGCGACCGATATTTAAGTTCGATACTAACTCTTTTTCTGATAGGATGGAGCCGGGCGCAAGTTCAAGGCGTATGATTTTACCAAGCAGCAAAGAATAAGCTTGATCAGATAAAGGGATACGAGTAGCGGGAGTTGTGCTTTCAGTCATGGTTAACTCAATTCTAATCGCTAAATGATGCGCGTAGGAGAAGAAGTTTGACTAGCTTACAGTCCCAAGGTTTGAATATTCTCGTTTTAGTTTGTCCCTATCGATATTTTGTCCAATAAAGACCATTTGATACCTATTTATTTCGTCTACAGGTTCTGTAGTGTGCACATCCATCGAATACTGCAAAAGAGAGTTTTGACTGTCTAGGTTTAAATAGCCTTTTACTCTATAAATGTCTTTGGTCAAGGTAGTAAGCCAATTATCTAATTCGGTCTTTGTGATCACATTCCTGTTCTCAATTACAATGGAGTCTAAATGGGAGTGCCTGTGAACTGCAGTTCCATTTGTCGCTCGTTTTAGACCATCAATATGGGTTACAAAATCTTTGTGAGTTCTTTGGTTCGACTCAAATAAATTTTTCAAATCTATGTCACACTGTTGAGTAATTAAAATATCTGCGTTTGGATTAATTTTTCGTACCCCCTGACGCACTGCTTCAATTTGGTCAACATTTGATAAGTCCGATTTGTTAAGTATTAGAGTGTCGGCATTGTGTATCTGATCGGTGTAAAAGTCGCCGAGAAATTCCGAGAGTTTTTCGAAATGCGCCAAGCTAACTACAGTAAGTATAGGGCCCACCTCAATGATATTGATCAGCTTTTTATCCGTTAGGGCCTCAAGTGTGTCCAGTGGTTCTGCAAGTCCGCTACTCTCGATCAATAGTGTGTCGATTTGACCTTTGCTTTCTAGCTCTTCAATTGCATCAAGCATTGGACCTTTTAGATTGCAACATAAACATCCTGAATTTAATTCCACGATATCTAAATTATTGCCACTGATTATGCTCCCGTCGATGCCAACATCTCCAAATTCATTCACAATTACCGCCGTTCTTGATAAGTCCTGCTGACTTCTCAAATGACGCTTAATCAATGTGGTTTTTCCTGAGCCGAGGAAACCGAATACGAGATTAATTTGCATTGCTGATAATCAAATTCGTCGTAGGACAGGGGGTAATGCTAATGATGAAGTTGTTTGTTCCCGGCCTTAGACGGCAAGCGTTCTACAAAGCTCATGCCTTTTGAAGGAGACGATCAATTCCAAGAGGCTCGGGGCTCTTTTACTTTCTCAAGCGCTAATTTTACAGCCTGAACAGCGTCTCGCCCCCATCCATCAGCTCCGCATTCGTCCGCCCACTCTTGTGTTGTTGGGGCTCCACCAATCAATATTTTGACTTTGTCTCTGTGTCCTGCTTTTTCGAATTCTTCGATGGTAACCTTTTGATAGTATACCGTTGTTGAAAGTAAAGCTGAGAATCCTACCAAGTCCGCTTTTTCTTTTTCTGCAGTTTCGATAAATTTATCAGGGTGTATGTCAGTGCCAAGATTTATTACATTGAAACCGGCGTTTTCAAGCATGATTGTTACAATTGATTGGCCAATATCATGCATATCCCCTAACACAGTACCCATGACAAAAGTCCCGATAGGTTTTTCTGCTCTAGCGGCTAGCAATGGTCTGATTAACGCTAAACCGGCCTTCATTGCTCGCGCTGTAATTAACATTTCAGGTATAAAAATAACCTGGGCGCTAAACCGGTCTCCTTGAAGATCAAAGCCGGGAAACAGGCCATCATCGAGGATTACACGAGGGTCAATTCCTTCATCAATAGCCTTTTTTACGAATTCATCAGTATAGGTATGATCGCCAGTTTCTACTGCTTCCCATAAGCTTTCCCACTTCCATCCTTCAGGGGCGCGTTCCTGCCACCCTTCCGGTTCTTTTAATACTGGATCGCCGTCCGTTGGTGCCAAAAATTCTGCTTCAGGCATTTATATCTCCTTACCGATATAGATTTTCTAGTTTGGTCAAATACGAAGAATTAGTTCAAAGGATATTTACCATATACCCCAAATTCCCTCTGTGCTTCGATCATAGTGTAGATATTTTGGACCGGGACATCCGCTAAAATATAGTGGGCTGGAGAGAATATATAACCATAACCGGTTCCTAGATTCTTGATCACATCGTGCACTCCTTTTCTGACGTCCTCGACTTGCCCACGTGGTAGCAACCGTTGGACGCATAAACCTCCAATTAGCGCTATGTCATTACCATATTTCTTTTTGATGCCAACCTGATCTTTATTTCCTCCAGTAGGTTGCATGAGTCCTGATAAATCAACTCCGAGGTCTACTTCGTCACCAAGTATTGGTGAATAATCTCCACAAGAATGTAGTTTGATGTATATGTCTGGATTTTCCTTACGGAACTCATTGAACATATGCTGAAAACGTGGTTTAGCTAATTCACGCCATTGCTCAGGTGACAGCATCATTGACTGTTGAGCACCTACATCATCACCAACCCGAATCATATCGACACCTAGTTTTATCGCGTTCTTTCCGACTTCTGTATAGTACTCAGTTAGGCCATCTAGAACCCCATGAATTAGTTCTGGTTGGTCAAAAAGCATTAAAAAGAAATTTTGCGTTCCCACTAGATGAGCGTAAGCAGCCTCAATAAGAGTAGAGGATAGGTCGACTATTATAAAATAGTCACCTTGGTACTTAGCACAAAGATCTTTAATAGGTGCAAGTAATTCAGGGTCGTTTGGATCGGGCCATTCGTAGTTCTTAAGATCTTCCATCGATGTTATTGGGTGGAAGTTAGGAAAATTTTCAGGCACTACCTTGGCAGGTCCCCAAAATTCTTGGGTTTGCTGAAACTCTTTTTCCTCCTCTTCGTTGCGGCCTTCCAGTCCACTCTTTCCGTAGCCCACGTTCCAATGGCTTGACCATGTCTCTCCAATCGGAATAGGGCGATGTGAAAACTGGGCATTAATTCCAATTTGATAAATGATTGCATCATTACCAAGCCTTAGTTCGACTTCAGGGTTGTGTTTGACACCAGTACTGGCATCTCCAATGCCGTAAATACGTGCAATTTTCTGTTTAGCTTCGCTTTTCATTCTGTATAAAACCGGAACACGGTCTACTGGTTCTCGGCGTACTGCACGCTCAAACCGTTCTCTTGGTAATAGCTCTTTCATTAGATGTCTCCAACCCCGAATTGTTAGGATATTAGAAATATATCATTAATATATTAGGCATGCAATCAAATTGACGGTGGATCTTATTTTTTTTGACTGCGACAGTATTTAAGGAACTTAATAGAAAACTCATCCTTGGCGGTCAGGGCTTCCGCTGCATACTTAAAGTCCTCAAAAATCACCGGAGGGTTCATGACAGGATCCACCATCAAAGAGTCACATCCCGCAATTACGGACAATGTTACGAAGGTATGATTAACAAGTTTTCGGCGAGGGAGCCCAAAGGATACATTGCTGTGTCCACCAAAAATATGTACTTTTGGATACCGGGCCCTTAGTTCGCGTACCGCGTCTAGGTAATGATTCCCAAATTCCGGTCCTGCTCCAATTGGAAACACTAAGGGATCTAAAAACCGATCCTCCATGGCAATACCGCCGGCTTCCATCTGATCCATGCATTTTTCAAGATTCTCAACTCGTTCAATCCCGTCTTTAGGCATACCAGAATTACCGCTAGCATTGGCAAACAAGATGGCATTTCGTTCTTTTGCCATCTCAACGAGGACTTGTCTGCCATCCTCTTGATTGAATGAATTAATTGCTGGCCGACTCTTGTTGCCGTCATGTGCTTCTAAGCCAGCCCTGATTGTCTCCGAATCCGACGAGTCAATAGAAACAATAGAGTCAGTTATGGATTGGGCAGTTCGTACCAACCACTTGATCCATTCGTAGCGTTCTTCTGGGTATACTGACATTTCATCTACGCAGAGATCAATTATATGAGCACCAGCCTCCTCCTGAGACCGGATGACCCATCGGATATAATCCATATCCTTAGTCCGTAATGCTTGAGCTATATGTGGAATTAGAAATGTCTTCTGTTCATTAGGATCCTCAGGGAAAATATCGGTACAATCGAGTAGCTTTTTTGTACCATCAAAGTCGGTATAAGCAATACCAAATTTACCATCTTCATTGAAAACCTTGGGACTGGTAACCTTGATTTTCCGAGTAGCGTTGAAGTTTTCACCAATGATTAATAACCGATCTTTTGGTAACGACATTTATATTCTCCTGCGTTAAAGTATTATATGCTTCAAAAAGTATTGTATTTATTTAAACTTTAAATTGACTAATTCCTAACTTTCGGTGCAACACCATAAATTCCAGATCTCGACATTTTTGGCTGCATGCAATCGCTGTCAAGAAGTGTAATTTCAATGTCAGTATCCTTGAATAACGAAAACAACTGTTTTTGATCTGTTAATGCCCAATCCTTGTAGCCTGGAGCAAGCCTTCGAGTGATACGACAGTTACTGATCTCTGCAGTGGTCCGAACTTCATCTGCAAAGCACCGCGTTGCACGTTCGATGCCCAACCAACATGCTGTTTCAAGGAAAACAGCCTCTAATAGATCATCTCTTGATGTCAGTTCTATTGATTTTTTGTCTGCTGCGTATCCTAAGGTAAGTAAAAATACTACTATGTGGCTACATCCGCTTAATAGCGTGCCAAAATCAGGGTTAGTCAAGGTTGTAGCATTTCGGTCGAGATGGAGGTGCGCGCCGTCTAGCGATTGAATTTCGACTTCGCGGTAGTAGATCAAAGGTTCAAACAAGGACATCCCGGTTATTAACATAGCTTCTGCGGTATCTTTAATGATTGGCTTAACCTTTTTTGGGTCCTTGTAACCATGTATCCGCAGGATAGTATCCGGATCGATACCACTTATTTTCGGACGGAAAATTGCGCAGTTTGGGGATAATTCCACTTGCTTAACCAGCTGTCATTTGAGCACTGTTTTTTTAGAAAAAACTTGAACAGAATCCAAACTGTTGTTACCGTTTCGTAAGTGCGGCTTCAGAGATAGTGTCAAATTCTGCCTCTAGTTTCTCACTGATCATCTTGGCGACCTCCTCGGGAGTACCCGATGCCTCAGTTTGTTCGCCTTTATTAAAACCTTCTAGATACGCATCAGTGCCCGCGAGTTTTCGTCTCATTGCTGCTTTATCGATGAGTTCTTGAAATCGGTCACTTAATTGAATTTTCTGTTTCGTATCACCATCGGTAGCCTCCACGAAAGAAGGTATTTCTTGCCAGTATAGAATACAGTATTTAGTTGCCATTATTTCTCCCTATAAAATATGTCAGTAACAGGAAAATACTTAAGATTTTAGACACGCATGTGTGTCGCGTATTACGCTGTTAGATCTAAAGCTTACTGTCGATCATCATTGCCTGCAAAAATCATTTGGTTATTTTGATTGCTGAGTTCATACTTACCATCACCGACGGTTGTGAACCATGCCGCAGATTTTTTTAGTCCGCCAAGCGGGTAGACATGTATTCCGTTTATTAACGATTGGTTTTCAATTTGATGTTTAGCCAGATTAAGAAGTAACGTGTCAGGACTTGATGGTTGTACCAGTTTCGCAACATTCTTTGCCTGTCTTGTTAAGAACCTAATTGATGGGCCGACTCCACAAGCGCGCGCGTGGTTAAGTAAAGTTTTAATTGTGGCGATACCTGGAATACCGATCCGAATTGGTAAACTATTACCTTCCGCGCGTACACGTTTTTCCCATTCAATAACTGGGTCGGCCTCAAAAACAAACTGAGTTGTTATGCACAAATTAAACCCAGTTCTTTTTGCGTAATCGTTTTTCCATAGTAATGCATCTTTAATGTCTTCATCGGAAATATCCGGACTACCTTCAGGGTGACCAGCAATTCCGATATTGGTTATTTCAAATTCTTCGAATAATCCAGTGTCTAATAACTGCATTGTATCGGAGAAATCACCTACTGGATTGTCCACTCCGCCTCCAATTAAGAGAACTTCATCTAGGCCTACTTTAGTTTTCAAATGATCGAGATTATTTTTAAGCCAGGATGAGTTTGGGATACTTCGCGCTGCTAAATGAGGCACCGGTTTCATTTCTTCGTCTTTTAATCGTAATGCTATTTCGAGAGTATCGGCAAAGTCTGAGCCTGGCAAAAAAGTAATATAGACTGTAGTACCCGGTCTAAGATAATTTCGAAAGTCATCAATTTTTTTAGCTCCACCAGGAGTAACTTCTATTGTCCAATTATTAAGGAGGGTGTTGACAGCGTCTTTAAGATCAGGGTTTTGACTTGTGTTCATTTTCTTGTGAGTTCGTAGTGTTGTCGGTAATTGTTGTGTTATCTGTAAATCAGTAGGATAGTTAAAAAAATATATAGGAGCGTAAAATGTCGTTTATGTGTGACATAAAGGGTGGTAATTAGCGTATGTTACACGAGATCAATCATGCAAAAAACGTATGTATGGGATACGGATTTCGCACCGAAAATATGTATTTACTCTGGGACTGGAATTAATGGATGCCTGGAAACAATATATTCCAAATTAGTTATATGTTGTATAGTCCCCTTCAAAGGTTTTGTAATGGCTACTTTCATCAACATACAACCATGCAGAGGAGTGAAAAGATGTGGGCAAAACGTTTCCCATTACCAGATTTTGATCACGTAACCCTTAAGGATTTTCCATGGTCACCACCGACCTTGTTAAGTCCAGAAGAGGCCTTGGGCAAAGTCGCTGAACTATCAAATGGTGATATAACCTCAGGTTGTTTCGCAGTTTCAGCGCCTGATGCATTTTACGAAAATTTAAATGTTGAAGGTGAAAATAGACATGTAATTTTATGCGTGACACCTAAAATTGATATAGCGTTAATAGGGCGATCTCATGCTTGGAAGAAACAGAGATTAACCATCGTTAATTCTCTAGAGCCTGATCGTATGGAAACTATTGTAGACTGGAGGACAGCGCGCGCAATGAGCACCCGTTTGGGACCTAAAGAAGGCGTAACTATTCCAGGTGGCGCATGGTACGTAATCGTAACGCATATTGTTGGTGATAAATTCATTGGAAATCGATCTGCGATAGGGCAAGACACTGATACTCAACAAGGTAGTCGTAATGGATTCGCAATACTTTCTTCTTCAGAACCCGAATTTTCAGATTTTCATGACTGTAATTTGTATGCGTCCTGGGATTAAACAAAATGGATAGACGGGATTTTATAAAGATAGGTGTAGCGGGAGCAGTCATTCCTGGTGTTTCAGTTGCCGACAACTCCAGTTCTGATTCAGTTGAAAAACAATTTCCAATTCTAGACATTGCACCGTTAGATGAAATAGAACCTCGAACATTATTGTATTTCGCTTATCCGGACAAATCGTCACCGGCGGTACTAATACGATTAGATAATTCTGCAATTAATGGAATTGGACCTAATAATGAGATTGTTGCCTATTCTCAGTTATGCACTCACAAAGGGTGTCCTGTAAGTTACCGACCAGAGAGAAAGATGTTAATTTGCCCATGCCATTGGAGTACTTTTGATCCGTCGCGAGCCGGTACTATGATAATTGGTCAAGCTAGTCAGTCACTTCCTCAAATTATGTTACGTATTTCAGACGGCATTGTGCAGGCCTACAATATTGATGGCCTAATATACGGTCGACAAACCAACATCATATAGAGGGTAAGAGTATGAATTCTGTACCCTTACCTCCCAAAGATGCGGAGGAATTTAACACAGTCTGCCAGTTCTGCATTGTTGGTTGCGGGTATCGCGTATTTCGTTGGCCGGTTGGCCGTAATGGCGGCCCATCACAAAAAAGAAATGCTTTAAACACCGACTACGAAAAACAACTTACTTCCATGGATTCTTGGTTGTCGCCATCAAGCCATACAGAAGTGGTCGATAACGATGGCAGAAGGTTCAATATTTTAATTATTCCCGATAAAAAATGCACAGTGAATAAGGGATTGTCATCTGTAAGGGGCGGGGGACTAGCTAAAACTCTGTATGCACCTGACCAACAAACAAAAGATCGCTTAAAAGTGCCACTATTGAAACGTGATGAATCACATATAGAAATCACCTGGGATGAAGGTATCGAACTGGGTTCTCGTGTAATTAAGGCTGTTATAGATCGATGGGGGCCCGATGCAGTGGGGATGAAATTCTTCGACCATGGTGGTGGTGGAGGAGGATTCGAAAATAATTGGGCAGTTGGACGATTTTTTTTTAGTGGGATAGGTACGAAAACTGCATCTATTCACAATCGTCCTGCGTACAACAGCGAGATTCATGCTGCAGGGGACGCGGGAATCGTTCCGCTGACCAATTCCTACGCAGATGCAGGCCTCGCTGACACCATTGTTATAGTAGGGGCAAATCCTTATGAAACTCAAACCAATTATTTTTTGAGTCAAATGACTCCGAATCTCGCCGGTGTTACAAACGTTGAAAAATTGAGAGCCTTCGGAACGGAACCTAGTGAATCGGGTAGGATAATTATTGTTGATCCGCGCCGAACAATGTCTGTTGCAACCGCCGAAGTTGCTGGCGGGAAGGATAGAGTGCTTCATTTGCAAATAGAACCCGGAACAGATATCCAGCTCTTGAACGCGATTGCGAGAGTCATCCTCGAGAAAAGGTGGCATGACATTGCATTTATCAGAAAAAAAATGGAATGGCAAACCTTCGAGGCTTACCAACGATCGACTCTAGCAGTTGACCGTCCAATTGAGATAATTCTTGAAGAAGCTTCAAAGATGACTGGTATTCCGACAGAAAAAATTTATCAGGCAGCAGATTGGATAGCGCGTCCCAAAGAAGACAATTTTCGAAAACGCACCCTTTTTCATTATGAAAAAGGGTTAATTTGGGGCTTAAAAAATTATGAAAATATTGCAGCCATTGTTGATTTAGGCTTGTTAACCGGCAATATTGGAAAACCTGGCACTGGAATTAGCCGATTAGGGGGGCATCAAGAAGCTTACGTTCGTCCACCGTATCCCGGTGGTCGCCCAGCAAAAAATGTGGACGAAGCAGTCCGTCGTGGAGAGGTAAAATGTTACTGGGTTGGAGGCTGTAACCCAGTTCTCACTACTTTAAGATCAGAGGCTATTACAAAGCAAATCAAGGATCGTGTGGATATTGTTTCAAATGTAATAAAGCAGAGCGAGGGCCAAAACATTGGTAATCGAGTGGCAAAAATTGTAGAAGCCTTAAAAAACGGCGGAATGTTTTTAATTGGGCAGGACATTTATCCAACAGCCACTAATCAAATGGCTAACCTAATCTTACCCGCTGCACAATGGGGCGAAATGAATATGACGTCTATAAACGGGGAAAGACGGTTACGCCTTTATCCCAAATTTATGGACCCCCCTGGGAAGGCAATGCCAGATTGGAAAATAATTGCACAATTTGCGAAGAAGCTTCATGAGCTTTATGAATTAGATCAAAATCCATTAATGAGTAGTAAATTCTTGGATTACGATTGGGAAACAGATGAAGATGTATTCATACACGCGAGATATCAGTTCAAAGGAACCCAGCAAGACCCCATGGAAGGTTACGCGGGAGTTACTTATAACTTACTAAGGACATTGGGCAACCAAGGTATCCAGACACCAACGAGGCTGATTAATAAAATACCCGTTGGAACCGTAAGAATGCATGAAGATGGACATTTTTTTACAGAGACAGGTAAAGCGAGATTTATTTTCGCACCTCAACCTTGGCATGGTTACGCAGCCAAAGTGTCACGGCAACGTCAAAAGTATAGATTTTGGATTAATAATGGAAGGGCAAACCACATATGGCAAACTTTATATCACCATCAAAGGATTCCATATTTTCTTGAGCACAATCCGGTTCCGTTTATAGAAATAAATCCAATAGATGCCTTGGAGCTTGTTGTTTCGTCAGGAGATATGGTGGAGGTGTCCAATGATATGGGTAGTGTTGAAGCGATGGTCTATATCACAGAGGCTGTGAAGCGCGGACATACATTCATGCTATTTGGGCACCCTAAAGGTTCAGTAGCAGACTTAGTTTCTGATCATGTCGACCCAACTACGACGATACCATATTACAAAGGTGTGTGGGCTGATATTAAAAAAGTTCGTTCCGCTCCAGACTTTACCAAAAAGATGACTTTTCTGCCAAGAAACGTAGCTTCATGAAAAAATTTCTGAATAAATATTTCGGAGTCATTTGTTTTACAACAATATGTTTTTTGTGTTCCGTTAACTTGAGCACAGTATCGGCTTATGATAAAACAATTTTTTATCCTGGCGCAGATCTCTCTGGCAAAGATTTTCGAGGACAAAATTTAGATGGAGTAATCTTGACAGGAGCTAATCTAACAGCCACGAATTTTGAGGGAGCCTCTCTCCGAAATGCAGATCTCCGCGAAGCCTATTTTAGGAATGCAAATTTAAGATCCGTAAATTTAACCTCAGCAATTCTAGATGGAAGTGATTTGACAAGAGCTGATATTCGAGATGCTAATCTTGTTTCTGCCAGCTTCATTAAGGCAGTTTTAAATATGGCCAGATTGGAGCGTACTATTCTTAGTAACGGGTTTTTGCCTGGATCATCACTGATAAAGGCAAATTTGACTGATGCTAAACTTGATCATACTGTATTACAGGATAGTGATTTGACTCAGGCCGTGTTAGAAAATACCGATCTAACAGCAAGTGTACTTGGGTCTATTGGTCTGGGAAACCCGAGTCCAATGGCAAGCAGTCTTCGAGGAGCAAACCTCAGGGGAGCTAATTTTAGTAATTCTAACCTGATGAGTGTTGATTTGTCGGAGGCTAATTTAAGTGAGGCTGACTTTAATAATGCTATTCTTAGTTACGCGAATCTTTCATGGGTAAGTAGTAGGAATGCTTCGTTTAATGGAGCAACATTATCGTGGATAAGAGCTTATGGGGCAGATTTTTTCAATACTAATTTTTCTAATTCCATCGCAACGTTAGCACAAATGACTGGGGCTGATTTTTCGAAAGCAAATCTAAAGGGTGCTAATTTTGATTATGCAAATCTGACCCAAACAATTCTGACTGGTGCTGTGAGTGACAAAAATTCCAGTTTTTTTAACACCCAATTTTATGGATCCATTAATAACCAGCTTGAATTTGAGCAAAATTAGGTATCTTACGGTAACCAGAATCATGTTTTATAAAAATAGAATGAACGAGAGGAAATAACTGAAATGGGACTTTGGCGTGCTTTGCTTGGTGAATATATAGGCACCTTTATTCTTGTCTTTTTTGGGGTGGGTGCTGTAAATGCAGCCGTAGTGACTGGTGCCCAGGCTGGCTTATGGCAAGTCGCAGTGGTTTGGGCTTTTGGAGTAAGTCTGGGAATATATACAGCAGGTTCACTATCTGGAGCGCATATCAATCCTGCCATTACAGCTGCGTTTGCTATTTTTGATCGATTTCCATGGAAACGCGTTGTTCCATATTGGCTAGCTCAGGTAGCAGGAGCCGCTACCGCATCTCTTGTTCTTTATGGCATGTTTTCAGATGCAATTATTGAATTTGAACGGGTTAATGGTTTGCTACGAGGAGGCCCTGGCAGCGAGCTTAGCGCAATGGTTTTCGGAGAATATTTTCCTAATCCAGCAATTTTCGGCACAGCCGAGGATGCATGGAGAGTAGTCACTGTACGTACAGCATTCATTGCCGAGGTCGTGGGTACGGCGATGTTAGCCTTGTTGGTTTTTTCGCTTACCAGTGACCGAAATCCATCCCGACCTCCAAGCGCTGCTGCAGCGGTGTTGATTGGCGTTGGGGTGGCAGCAATTATTTCAGTGATTGCGCCGTTGACTCAGGCAGGCTTAAATCCAGCCAGAGATTTTGGACCGAGAGCAGTAGCATACTTTTTGGGATGGGGTGAAATAGCCATTCCAGGACCTAGAGGAGGTTGGTTATTTATTTATATTATTGCTCCGATGGTGGGGGCCATAATCGGTGGAGCTGTGTATACAGTGATAAAAATGGCTCTTCCTTCCAAAAAAGAAGTCTAAATTTGGTAGAACTTGTAAACAAGTTTTTGATTATTACTTTAGGGTAATTTCCCTAAGGAGTTAATATGAAAAATTCTGCACAAATATCAATTGACGCGACTACTGCTCTAGGAGAGATACATGATCATTTGTATGGTGCCAATCTTGAGCATTTTGGACAGTCAATCTATGGTGGGCACTGGGCTGAAATGTTGCAAGATCGGAAATTTGCTGGGCAGGATCATATGTATATTGGGTTACAAGAGGGTTTGCGCCATGAATATTCGGGTTTTGGCGTAGTCAGGCCGTGGCTTCCTGTTAACCCCGATAAAAAAATAGTTCGGTTCGTCCATGACAATACTATTTTTTATACTGGGCGTCAGTGCCAAAGGATTACTATCGAAGCAAATGATAGTTATCCGCATGGAATAAGACAGGAGAATCTTTTCTTAGAGAGCGGCCGAAGCTATAGGATTAGAATCGTTCTGAAAGGGCCAATTGACAAAGTAAATATTGATTTAGATGGTCAAAGTTGGCTCATTACCGATGTTCCAGATGACTGGACCTCTTTTGAAAAAGTTTTACAAGCAAATAATACAAACGCAAATGGAATTTTATCAATAACGTTTAGTGGTATTGGAAGTTTATGGATCGGATGCGCTTCCATGATGCCTGACGACAATATATTAGGCCATCGACAAGATGTAATTGATGTTATAAAAGATTGGAGTCCTACCTTTTTAAGGTGGCCAGGCGGTAATTTTGTATCGGCTTACCACTGGTTAGATGGTGTCGGTCCTATTGATAAAAGACCAACCCGATTGGATCCTGCTTTTAATTTACTAGAGTCAAACGATGTCGGAACTGATGAGTTTGTCCAATTATGTCGATTACTTAATTCGGATCCAGTACTAACAGTAAATATGGGCGATGGTACACCGGAAGAAGCTGCAGCATGGGTTTCATACTGTAACGGTGATGAACATACTGAATACGGGAAATTACGAATCGAGAATGGGTTTATAGACCCTTATAATGTAAAGACTTGGTTTGTGGGGAACGAGCTTTTTGGCAATTGGCAGGTGGGGCATGTAGATCCTGAAACATATGCTCGTAATTATCTGGAGTTCGCTAGAGCTATGCGTGCTGCCGATCCAGATATCGAATTAATTGCTGTAGGCGTCCCTATAGATCTATATGGCAGATGGAATGAAATGGTCGCGAAGATATGCGGAGCGGAATTAGAGGAGCTTTCCCTGCATTATTATTCTATTCGTACGGAAATGATGAAAAATAAGCCAGAGGGTGGAAATTTATATAATGCGAAAGTAGCTTGTTCAATAGAAGTGGAATCAATGCTAGATCAAACTATTAATGTACTGAATTCTGCAGGCGCCCCTCATGTTCCAATAGTATTTGACGAATGGAATACATATGTTGACGCCAAAGCCCCTGATTTTATAGGCAGTTATGATTTGGCAGATGGCATTTATGTCGGTGGAATAATGAACGGTTTACTTCGACGATCAGAAAGAATAAAACGGTCTTGTATCTATAATCTAATAAACGCTATGGCTCCGTATCGCGTCGCTCCCACTTACAATTGGTCGTTTCAAACAGATGGAGGACCACAGAGTACTTATTGGCTAGCTAATGGAGAAAGCACTGACGGACCACCGAGCGCGTGGAAGATGCCGCAAGCTTTGGTTCTGGAGCTTTATACAAAATTTCGAGGAGATAAATCAATTCAATGTAATGTAGAAGGGCCCACGTTTGTAACCGAAGCTACTGGAACTCTACCCGCATATGATGACGTTCCTATAATTGACGCAGCAGCAACTATGGATAGCGACACAGAAAAAATCTATATATCAATCATTAACCGACATGAAAGTGAAAGTGTCAATATACAACTTAATGGTTCAATTTTATTCGGGGATATTTACCTAGTTGAAGGAGATTCACCATTGGCTACGAATACGGCATGTAGCCAGGACAATGTAGTCATCAAGAAACAGAGTTTCGATATCGAAATTCAACCACTTGAAATGCCACCCCATTCTTTCGCAATGCTGGTGTTATAAATTAATTTGAACAGGATCTAGTTAATGAAAAAGAAGATAATAGTTCAACTTCCTTTGACCGCTAAAGAGGCTCCTGGTTGGGATGAAAAAAGTACGGATTTACCGACGGGAGACTTCGCCCTGATTCAAGAACGTTATCGTTTAGAGCTTGATGCCTTAAAGTCTGTGAATGCAGAAATTTTGGAAATTCCGCCTGATAATGTAGAAAACCTAATAGAAGCAGCTCGAGATGCGGACGCCATATTGGTATCCTGGGGAGTATACCTTGATGAAGCAATAATAACCCAACTAGATAAATGCGTAATTCTTGCCGTAGGTAGTGTGGGGACAGATATGGTCGATGTTGAAGCAGCTACGCGCGCAGGAATCGTCGTAACTAACACGCCAGATGTTTTCATTGAGGAGACGGCAGATCATACCTTAATGTTGTTATTAGCTGCTGGTCGGCGATTACGAGAAATAGACGAAATAGTACGGAAAGGGCAGTGGGCTAAGGGTCGACCAATCCTGGCAAAGTTACCGCGCCTTTGGGGGCAAACTCTTGGTATTATTGGTTTTGGAAACATCGGCACCGCGGTTGCTAGAAGAGCCAAAGCGTTTGGCTTTCACATTATTGCCCATGACCCTTACGTGTCCGAACTTAAGATAACTGGCGAAGGGGTTGAACCAGTATCGTTTGCTGAGGTTTTGGAACGATCTGATTATCTAACCCTCCACACGCCGCTAAGTACAGAAACCACCAAACTAATTGGCAGTCTGGAGTTAGATGTCATGAAAAAAACTGCGATATTGGTCAACTGCAGTCGAGGTGGAGTGGTAGATGAGCCTGCCTTAATTGATGCGCTTGAAAATGGTACTATTGCCGGAGCTGGGCTAGATGTATTAGAGAAAGAGCCCCCGCATCCAAACAATCCTTTATTATCTTTGTCAAATGTAGTGCTCACGCCGCATGCCGCATCGGCTACTACCAGAATGAGGCCTGCAGGACGGGAGCGCGCCGCTCGCGAAGTTGCACTAGCTTTGCAAGGGAAGTGGCCCATGAGTGCTGTAAATCCATCAGTACTTCCCCGCACTCCACTTGTGAGATGGCAGCCCATCCCAATGATGAGAGGCCCAAATAGATAAGGACGGTATTCTAAAATGAATCATTTCTGATTGATGGTGTTAAAATGATCAGTATCAGAAACATCAAATTTATCCTCGTTTTCCTAATAATATTAGTAACTGGTTTAGGAATTTGTGCATGGTGGATCTACGACCAAATGCATCACAACTTGGCGACAGATAGCCAAGTAATTCTTATTTCGCCAGGAAGCAATAATCGTGAAGTAGCTAAAATCTTAGTTGATATAGGAGTAATTAAGGCAGAATGGACGTTTGTTGTTTTTTCAACTATAAGGGGTCAAACACGGAATATTAAAGCTGGTGAGTATCTTATCAAGAAGGGGTCCTCTCCCGCACGCTTCTTAGAAGTGATCGTAAAGGGGGAGGTGGTTTCTTATCCAATTACATTAATTGAGGGATGGGAGTATGATGAAATTGAGTCTTTCTTAGTTGGTGCCGAGCATTTAATTTCGGATATTTCTGGATTGGATAATGAAGAATTACTGCGCAAAATAGGAAGCGATCAAGAAAATCTTGAGGGAATTTTTTTCCCGGATACTTACTATTCAGTTCGTGGGGAAACGCAGTCATCAGTATTGATCAGAGCGCATTCTATGATGAAAAAAAAGCTTAATGAGGCATGGAGTTTGAGATCCGCGAACCTTCCATTGAAAAAAAAATATGATGCATTAATTCTTGCTTCAATAATCGAAAAAGAGACTGGCCGAGATGAAGAACGAGCACATATTTCGGGCGTCCTAATTAATCGGCTTAGACGAAACATGCCGCTGCAAGTTGATCCAACTATAATCTATGGTTTAGGAAAAAATTTTGATGGAAATCTCCGGCATCAGCATTTGAAATTAGATGGCCCCTATAATACGTACTTAAGACGCGGACTTCCCCCCACACCAATCTCAAACCCAGGAATGAAATCGTTAATGGCAGCTGTACAGCCTAAATTAACTGAAGATTTGTTTTTTGTTTCCCGTGGAGATGGTACTCATGTGTTTTCAAAAACACTTGAAGAGCACCAATTAGCCACAGACCGTTATCAAAAATGAGAAAAAGTTAGTAATCTGGATAAAATGCAAAAAAGAGCAGGGCGTTTAATAACTTTTGAAGGTGGAGATGGGTCGGGAAAGACCACCCAATTAAAACTTTTAGAGAAACGGTTAATTCAAAATCATATAGAGGTCTTAACAACTAGAGAGCCAGGAGGCACTCAATTAGGAGAAGCATTGAGGCAACTGCTACTTAATGGAGATTTTATAACTAACCCGGATACTGAGATGTTAATTTTATTTGCAGCGCGCTCTCACCATCTCTCAACAATTATAATACCAGAATTAAATCGTGGTTGTTGGGTTCTTTGTGATCGATTCACTGATGCTACTTTCGCCTACCAAGGCGGGGGAGGAGGGCTCGATCAAAAACGTATCTCTCAACTAGAGAAATTTGTTCAAAAGGGAATAGAACCTGACCTAACTTTATTGTTAGATATACCAGTGGAAGAAGGTTTAAGTAGAGTTAAGAAAAGAGGAGGCAGTCTGGATCGGTTTGAAAAACTGGATAAGATGTTTAAAGAACGTGTTCGCCAGGCCTATCTAACGCGTCAAATTGAGGAACCACTTAGAATTTGTTTAATCGATGCGTCTGATACGATTGAAGCCATGCACGAAATTATTTGGTCCAATGTATCCAAGCTTCTTTGATTATTGACGATGAATATATCTGCCCCATGGCTTCAAAAAATTTTTATAGATTCATTTAAGGAAAAGAGTAAATTTCCAACAGCACTTTTGATAGTTGGTGATCAAAATATTGGAAAAATAGAACTTGCTAATGCTTTTGCGCAGAGGCTGCTTTGTCAAAATTTAGCAGGAGACAAAGACTGTGGCAGCTGCTCCTCTTGCCATCTTTTAGAAAATGGAAACCATCCAGATTATCACCTAATCACGAATGAATATTCTATGCGTGACTGTTCCGATAGTTTCCTTCGTGCAGCCAGCCGATATCAGCTTGGTACTGAAAAAGAAAGAAGCAAACGCAAGACACCAAAAAAGACAATAGTAGTAGAACAAATTCGTGAACTGGTAAGTAATCTGTCAGTTAGCGCGCATTATGGGGCTGAGAAAGTTGTTATAATTTATCCTGCTGAGGACTTAAATATAAATGCGTCAAACGCTATGTTGAAAACGTTAGAAGAGCCAACACTAAAAACATATTTCCTTATTTTAATAAAAGAATCATATTTACTTCCGGCAACAATCCGTTCGAGATGTGTGAAGCTTACTGTACCCAAGCCGAGTGGGGAAATTAGTTTAGATTGGCTTCGTAAACAAATCAAAATTGAACGTTCTGAAGCAAAAGTACTTTTAGGACTGGCGGAGGACTCGCCGTTTCAAGCTTTAGATATTTATAACAATGAAAGTATTACGATTCTCAAAACTTTACCCCATGATATCTTCCTAATTATAGAAAATCAGATTTCCTTAGGGAGCATTGTTGAGAAATGGAAAAACAATCAGGCACGCGTAATACTGAAGTGGTTGCAAATGGAGATTATCAATGCATTCCGAGCTGCCGTTGGCTTGAACAGCTCAGAAACGGGTCAATTACTCTATAATAAAATTGGGTTAATTAAGTGCTTAGAAATTTATCGCAAAGTCGGGACTTTTCTCAGTTGGCCAGTTAATGCCACAGATGAAAAACTTTTTCTTGAGGGTACAATAATTGATTTGATGAAGGTTAGATTGGTTAATCAAAATGAAACCTAAACAGCTTGTAGACTCCCATTGTCACATTAACTTCAGCGAATTTCTCGGCGAAGAGAGTGAAATTATTAGACGGGCGAATTCTAAGGGCGTCAATCACATTTTGATTGTAGGTGTCGATCAAGCGGGAACTGAATCAATAATTAGAATGGTAGATAAGCACACTAACATTTATGGCACTGTAGGAGTCCATCCGAATCTAGACCCAAAAGAAGAAAGCGAAATCACACTTGCGGAATTTGAGAAATATACCAAACATCCAAAAATCGTAGGTATAGGTGAGACAGGACTGGATTATTATCGTGAAAATAATATACCGTCCAAACAGGTTAAAAGGTTTCGTGTTCACATCGAGGCTGCAAAAAGGCTGTCTTTGCCCCTTGTAGTTCACACTCGAAATGCCCGGGAAGATACTATCGCTATCCTTAGTGAAGAAAATGCCCGTGAGTGTGGAGGGGTTTTGCACTGCTTTACTGAAGATTGGATCATGGCAAAGCAAGCTCTCGATCTTGGTTTTTATATTTCTATTTCTGGTATCGTCACCTTTAAGAAATCGGAGAGCGTTAGGGATGTTGCAAAACGGATTCCACTAGAAAGATTACTGGTCGAAACAGATGCACCTTATTTAACGCCAAGCCCTAATAGAGGAAAAAGAAATGAGCCGAGTTTTGTAGTTCATACAGCTGAATTTTTAGCGGAGTTAAGAGGGGAGCCCTTCGAAACATTAGCTGAAGTAACGACCAATAATTTTTTCCAACTCTTTAGGAAGGCTGGAAACAATTAGTCTGCTAAGTGATCAACTAGAAAGAATTATAAAAAAACTAAGGAAATCCGTGTCCAGGGACATGATTGGGCGTATAATGTATATTATGTTAAATAGAAGCACGTTGTTTATGTTTGACGTTACGCCTATCCCTATCGGAAAATTAGTGTATCCTTAATATGTTTTTAAACCCAGTATACAAAGTAAGAGAAACAACATGGCTCAAGACAAAATAACAGAAACACCAGACGCTACGCCAAATTCCACCGCTGCAGAGAAGTCCCGATCAACTAAGACCGGAGGAATGATCGGACCGTCAATTACAATACATGGAGACGTCACGGGTGAAGAGGACTTAACCGTGGATGGAGTTATTGAGGGAACAGTCAATTTAAAAGAAAATAACCTCGTGGTTAGCGTGAACGGAAAAGTAACTGCGAATGTTAACGCAAGAATCATCCGAGTGGATGGAGAAGTTAAAGGAGAGTTACGCGGTACAGAACAAGTTTCAATAAGTCCTTCAGGCAAAGTTAGTGGGGATATAAGGGCTCCTCGCGTTGTATTAGAGGATGGTTGTCAGTTCAAGGGCTCAGTGGATATGGATCAAGATAAAGTCTCAGGTGGAACAGATCGTGCCCGCACCCCTAGATTGAGACCAAGCAATGCGCGCCCTATTCGTTCTGGGCGTGATCCAGCCGATGTCTTGCGCGGCTGAACGGCGCCCTATTAACGTACCAACCTATTAATTTTAATTCTCTAGGCATAAATTTAAAATTCTAAGCAGAAAATTCGCAGCAACTGAATCCCTTTGGCCTGATTTATGTTTGCTTTTTAGGAACTTTTTATTGTGTCCAGTACTCGTAAAGGACTACAAAGGGAAAGCAATAAAACGTGTCTAAAGTTATTGCTATAGTGGAAGATGATTTAGATCAGCGCGAAAATTACGCTGATGTACTAGTGGCACATGGGTATCAAGTGCAGTTATATGCTAGTAAACCCGAGGCGTTAGCGGGTTTTGCTAGCGCATTGCCAGATTTAGCCCTTCTGGACGTAATGCTCGGTGAAAATATGGACGGTGGGTTTGATTTATGTATGGCCCTTCGAAATCAAAGCCAGACCCTTCCAGTTATATTTCTTACAGCTAGAGATAGTGATGCAGACCGAATATCTTCCCAACGAATGTTAGCTTGGGATTATATAAACAAACCAGTAAATTTAGAATTCCTGGTGGCACGAGTTCATTCCCTGCTAGCAATCGCTGACCACCTCAAACAACCAGATGATAACGACGCTATCCAAAAAGTTGGAGGACTCGAGCTTGATCAACGAAGTATGTCGGTTAGATGGAAATCAAATGCAGTGAACTTAACACTAACTGAGTTTTGGATTGTAGAATCTCTGGCGCGACGCCCGGGCCATGTGAAAAATTACGATGCACTTAACGAGGTTACGAGGCAAGGGTTAGTTGAGCGAAATACAATAAATGGTTATATCCGTCGGATTCGTAATAAATTCCGAACTGTCGATCCAGGTTTTAATAACATAGAAACAGTCCACGGAACCGGTTACAAGTGGTCAAAGGAGCAGTAAAGTTAACTAAGAACCGAGATAGGAAAAATCGGCTCTCTTCAGAATTCTCCAGCATTGATAAAAAAGATTTTCGAACGTTTCGAAGTCAAAGTTATCGCTTCGGTTTAAAGATACGTACAAAACTCCTACTTTTAATTTTATCGCTCCTAGCAATTCCCTATATGGGGTACAACTCAGTACGTACTATGGAAAAATTTCTCCTAGAGGGTCAAATGGAGGCGTTAAAGCTTACTTCGGAAGGTATAGCCACGTTACTTAAAGATAGAGCGAATTTGTTTTCAGATAGTGAAGGGATTCCGGAATTTCTCATCCCGACCCAACAGTTACCCCAGGAGTTGATTGCGGCGATACCCTTTGAGGTGTCTGTGACGGAATGGTCGTCTGCTCTGAACAATTTAATAGATTACACTGGCGGCCAATTTTTTGAATGCGATTCATCTTACGAACCTAATTCGTTTTCAGTTAGATTTGGAGCTGGAGTACATAACAATTTTTACTATGCATTGTTTAATATTACCGATGATATTGTTATCTTGCGAGATCTCGAACGTTTATCTCTGGATCATAACGATTCACTAAGGTTAGCGATTACAGCTCAAGATGGCACGATTAATAGATTTTTGTTCACTGCCGCTGAATCAGGACGAATGAGTATCTATGAAATGAAAGAAGATTGGCGATACACTGTAACGGGAGACCCAATACGAGACGTTGTTGCCGAATTAGTGCCAAGAAATAATGGTTATTCTATCAAAATTAGAGCTCCATTGGAATTTCTTGGTCAGGCACGACAAATAACATTTAAAGTTGTCGATGTTGATGATAAAACTTCTCTAGCCATTGAAAATTTTATTAGCACAGCTCCGGACGCATCCCAGTATGCGATTGGAAGGGTTCGTTTAATATCACCTGAATTAGCTCGATTGATTGAGCCGTTATATCTGTCTGCATCGCAAATTACCATATGGGATAGAAATTTTCAGTTGAGAGCTGAAACAGGAACTATTGTACCCGATGATTACAGAACCTATCTTGCTTTCGATGTTGAGACTGTGGGATGGGATAGATTTAAAAATAGCTTGCAAAGAATAGGCGCTAGAATACTTCGAAGTCCATTGATAGATCCTGATGAATATCCAGAAGAATCGAGTCGGGAAGACCAAAGACTACTCAATCAAATTTTCGATACAGGAAATTCGATAGCTGAAAGACGGCGTTACGGAGATGCTCGTATAATCGCCGCCGGTCATCCAGTTTGGTTGGAAGATGAAGTAATTGGATCTATACTGATAAAGCAGAGCGGAAATAAAATTCTTTCGTTACAATCTAATACTCTTAGAAGATTTACTCTACTGTTCTTGGGGGTATTTCTATTTTTAACTCTTACTATTCTTGTATTTGCATTCAGGATCACCTATCGAGTTTCCAGTCTTCAAAAGGAAACAGAACATGCTGCAACTCCAGACGGGCGTCTAAAGAAAACTTTTATCAAAAGTGGAACGCGATCGACTGATGAAATTGGAGATTTAAGCAGAGCTATTTCGCAAATGTTGCAGAACCTTAGTCAATACACGCAATATCTCGAGCGCCTCCCGGATACATTGGCACATGAGATGCATAATCCATTAAACGTTGTGAATTCTTCATTACAAAATCTTGAGCGCAATAATAGAGAACTTCGAAGTAATGGTTACATGGAACGAGCCCGTAACGGTATTTTCCGTCTGCAAAATATTGTAACAAGTTTAACAGAGGCGGCTAATTTAAAGGACGGTTTAGAGAGCGAAATTAATCAACGAGAATATTTTGATTTAGTTAAGTTGGTTAGAGGCTGTGTGGATGGTTACCAGTCAAGCCATCCTAATTTCCGTTTTATTTGTGATAGTCCTAAAAGCCGGTTAAAACTCTATGGATTTGAAGATCATGTTGCTCAGATGCTTGACAAGCTTGTAGATAATGCAATCGCATTTGGCAATCCAGATGGTGATATTTTAATAAAATTACAACGTCAAAACCAAAGCGTTGAACTTTCAGTGACAAATTGGGGCTCAATATTACCGTTAGATATTGAAAATCGTTTATTCGATCCTATGGTGTCAAGTTCGAAAGATGCTCGTAGGACGCACTTGGGTTTAGGGCTTTACATTGTTCGCATCATTGTAGAATTCCACGGAGGAAAGGTAATTGCGAGAAATCTACCATCTAAGGATGGTGTAACTGTTACGGTTATGTTCCCTCTTTCATTTGAGACTTAACTTCAGTTAATTTATTTATTTTCTCAATTAAATCAGCAACTTCTTGCTTTCCTTTTTTTACCTCCTCGGAAGTCAAGCCTTGTAATTCATGCGGAAAGACAACCCAGCGGTCAGTCTCATGAATGAAATAATCGGGCTCAAAATCTGTTACGTTTCTACTAGGCTTATACCAGGGTGTAGCGATTCTTATTTCATGTGGAGTATTCCGTTTTGCACGTGCTTTTAGCTCGCTGATCATCGCCGCTATACTATTTCCTGAATCAAATATGTCATCAACAATCAAGATTCGATGCCTATTTTCGACATTGTCAACCAGATAACCTAATCCGTGAACCTGAACATTAGCCGCAGTGCGGTCAAGTCCAGTATAGTAAGATGTTCTTATGGCGATATGGTCGGTTTTAATTCCCGCATAATCATATAACTCCTGTACAGCTATTCCTATCGGTGTGCCCCCTCTCCAAATTGCAACAATATAATCAGGGATAAAGCCACTTTCTAGAATAATGTGACCTAACTGAAACGAATCTCGGAGCAGATCAGTTGCCGTTATATAAATTTTATCATCGGCCATATTTTGGTGGTCTTTTCTCATGCTAAGTTTATTTTTCATTCTAGCGTTTTTTGTTTATAACCTAAATAGTATAGTATTGTCACAATATTTTAAGAAAATATATCCGTGAAATTAATTAAATTAATTACGACAGAAACAATAGAGACACTTGTTTGCTTAAACAATAAATTTGTACCGGCGGTTAATAGACTAAAACCGTCTGATTTACGACATATTGTGACGCAAGCTAAATATGGTCTGTGCCTAACTGTGGAAGGCAATGTTGCTGGTTTTATACTTGCGCTTGAGCCTGGCGCGAACTATCAAAGCCAGAACTACCAGTGGTTTGAGAAAAGATACTCCGAATATCTTTATATAGATCGGATAGTTATAGACGAGAAGTATCAAAGTTGCGGTTATGGACAGCTTCTCTACAATCGGTTAAAAGACATGAATAAATCTAATATCTGTCGATTCACTTGTGAAATAAATATTAAACCCAAGAATCCAAGGTCATTAAAATTTCACTGTGATTATGGATTCAATCCTGTGGGATCACAGCTAATCGATAACGCAAAAAAACAGGTTTTATTAATGGAATTGCTTCTATAAGAATTGGTTTCTCCCTATGTTATATGACTTTATTCGCTAAACGAGGAAATGCAACAACATGTTCTGCTTTTAATGTGAGCCGAACCGGCTCTCCCAGATTGATATTAGTATGACTTGGGAACAAGGCCAAAAGATCATTAGTATGATTCGTAGAAAGAGTGTACAGGATATCGGCTCCTTTAAATGCTTTACGCTTTACGGTTGCATTAATATCACCACTAGAATCCAAAACTAAATCATCTGGTCTCAATAATATATCTAGCTCTGTACCTATTTCAAAAGACAATGAAACAGGACTGGCAAGTGATCCCAGTTCCGTTTCAACGATTGATTGAGACGCTAATATTCCTGGTAAGAATGTGCCATTACCAATAAAATCTGCTACGAACCGACTGATGGGTTTGTGGTAAAGATTGTAGGGAGTGTCCCATTGCACTATCGAGCCTTGATTCATAACTCCAACCTCATCTCCTAGCGCAAATGCATCATTTTGATCATGCGTAACCATGATGCAGGTTATGTTATTTTCTTTTAATAACTCACTAATTTCTAATCCCATTTGCTCCCTAAGGTCAAAATCAAGATTAGAAAATGGTTCATCCATCAATAAAAGTATTGGCTTAGGAGCTAATGCTCGAGCCAAAGCTACTCGTTGTTGTTGTCCTCCCGATAGTTGATGAGGAAAACGATTTGCTTGGTCTTCGATATGCATTCTTTCCATCAATTCGTCAACTATTTTAATTTTTTCAGGATTACTTATTTTTCTCAATCCAGATTCAATATTTTCGCGTACGCTCATATTCGGGAAAAGTGCATTATCTTGAAAAACCATTCCAACTTGGCGCAATTCAGGACGTACATGAATAGTTTTACTAGAAACTTTTTTACCATTTATAACTATATTTCCATCAATTAGGTAATTAAACCCAGCTATGGCTCTCAGTATTGTTGTTTTTCCACATCCGCTAGGCCCTAATAAACAAACTTGACTACCCTCCTTCACAACTAAACTAACATTTGAAACAACTATATCTGATCCGTATTTACAACTAACATCAGAGATCTCAAGTAAACTTGTTTTTTTCATTATTATTAAAGGTAATCTTTAAAGATTATTAACCTTCCAATCTATTTCGCGTTTTTGAAATTACTCGGCACAAAATAATTACTGGTAATAATCCGGTTGCTACAATCAATATCGAACCGAGGGCTGCTTCGCCTAGATTCTCGTCTGATGCGTAATGATAAACATGTGTTGCAAGAGTTTCGAAACCAAATGGCCGTAAAATCAATGTTGCTGGCAATTCTTTCATACAATCTACAAAAACTATAGTCAGTGCTGATAGTATGCTACCTTTAATTAATGGTACGTGATAACGCACTACTGTTTGCCGTGCACCACTTCCGAGCGTTCGAGCAGCCATGTCTATGGATAAGGAAACTTTTTCTAAACTTGATCCAATCTGTCCTATGGCGATCATTAAGAATCTAACGACATAAGCAAATAGAAGGGCCCCTACTGTTCCGCTTAAGATTAAGCCAGTAGAAACACCGAGAAATTTCCGAGCTAGACCGTCAACATAATTATCAAATGTAGCAAACGGAATAAGGATTCCTATTGCAAGAACGGCCCCAGGGATAGCATAACCTAGAGAGGCAAATCGTGTCATGAATGTCAAAAAAGCGGTCTTCGGTTGAAGTCGACGGCTATAATTGATAAAAATTGCCAACACTACACAAACAATGGCAGCTATTGCTGCGAGCAAAAAACTGTTGATAGCCAAGATCTGAAAATCTTTAGTCCATGACTGATTAAAATATTTAAAAGAAAGCCGGCTCAATATTGTGACTGGAATAAAAAATCCAACAACAATCGGAGTAACGCAGGTGCCAATAGCAAAAAAACTACGCAAACCTCGGAGTTTATGCGTTGGCAAGGATCGGAAACGGCTTGATGGTTGTTGATAAGCAATTCGTTGCCGTCGGCTTATATACTCAATGAGCAGTAGAACTAAAACAATGACAAGCATCAATGACGCTATCTGTGCGCCAGCTGAAAGACTTCCAAGACCTAACCATACATCTATCAAACCAGCTGTTAATGTAGGCACTGCAAAAAAAGATACCGTGCCATAATCATTCAAAGTTTCCATTAGAGCAAGAGCCATTCCTATTACTATTGCTGAACGAGCAGTTGGTAAAGATACGCTGAAAAATGTGCGCCACGGCCCTCTGCCCAACGTTTGGCTAGCTTCGAGAACATTTACCGATTGTTCTAAAAAAGCGGATCGGGCGAGCAAATAGACATAAGGATATAGGACCATTCCCATTACAAAAATTGCTCCACCTAAACTTCTAATACTAGGAAACCAATAATCTCCCTTTTCCCAATCAAAAGTGGCGCGCAGAGTACTTTGAACCATACCAGAATATTCCAAAAGATCGGTGTAGGCATAAGCGACCACATAAGCAGGCATTGCCAATGGGATCAACAGCAACCACTCAAAGATTTTGCGCCCTGGAAACGAGCACATAGTAACTAACCAGGCGGTACTCACTCCAACAACAAAGACCAAAAAGCCAACGCCCAGCATGAGAAGGAAGCTATTTTCTAAGTAAATTGGCAAAGACGTCGAAAGCAAATGGGACCAGATGTCACCTGTCGGGCGAAACGCTAAAAACAGTACTGCAATTATAGGAGTCAGTACCAATAATGCCAGGATAGTTGAACCAAAGCTCCAACCAAAATAATTGAGACGGCGGTGTGTGAGGAATTGGCTTGCCAGCATTTTGTGTTAGACCTTCTCGATAGTTACACGTGGCACCTGATACAGTCCAGGCACACGATTAGATAGGATACGAATGATTCTCACTAAGGATATACTACTGTGTATTGTCATATTAGTAAACAAATTTGGGACTACCGGCAACACTAATCCCACTACAATTACACGACTCCGATCATGATATCTAAGGAGTTTCAGTTTTGAATTTTTCCAACACCGAGGCTTCGTAACTAAAGAGTTTTGTTACACTTTCCCGTCGCTGTATAGAGTCAAAGTGCCTTTGAACATTTCCAAATTCGTCAAGTTTTATCCCAAATTGACGGGCACGACGACAACACCAAAAAAAATGAACGTCAACAGCGGTGAAATTATTGAAGAAAAATTCATTTTTTTTAAGTATATTGTCAGCCACTCCTAGACATTCGCTAATTTCGTTCGTAGCAAGTTGGACTACAAAATTAGAATTGTTAGATTTTCCTATCACCTTTTTTGGATTATTTATTCGTGTCAGATATGGGTGGATTCCACTAGAACACCAGCTCAACAACGATATAGCTTTAAAATAATCCCACCTATCTATTGGTAACACTTTTTTTTGAGGAAAATTTGAATTAATCCATTGAATGATTGCAATATTCTCGCTCAGCACTTTCCCATCTACAATCAATGTCGGTACTTTATGGAAAGGATTGATATTTAAGTATTCTGGTTTCCTGTGCTCTTTCATTTTAAAGTTAAGATTTATCGTTTCAAATTCGGCTTTTACTTCATTCAATACTATCCAAGTAACCATTGCGCATGTCACAGGTGCGTAATAAAGAGTGATAGTCACAAGTAGTCCTCCTATATGTCAATCTCAATTTGATTCTCTTGGTATGATACTCTACTGTGTAGCCTCTAATTGATTGTCACTTTTAATATTTTACTGGAGATATAACATTTGTGTGGACGATTCGCGAGATATAGTACTTCATCTCAATTCTCTGAAACTATTATCCCTTTTGTCGTAAATTCGGGGGAAGAGATTTCTGGTAGTTATAATATAAGCCCCTCTCAAAAAGCATTAATTGTAAGAGAAAATGACGGGCACTACATTGGGATTAGCATGAAATGGGGTCTAAAAACCAACTGGATTAGCCCCAGTAAAAATAGACTGATAATTAACGCTCGATCAGAGACTATTGATAAGAAATCTCTATTTCGCGTCGGTTTTCGCTCTAAAAGGTGTTTGGTTCTTTGTGATGGTTATTATGAATGGAAAAATATTCGTACCGGTTCAAAAAAACCTTATTATGTATATGCCCCAAATGAAAAACCAGTCTGTATGGCGGCAATTTTCGATAATAAAATAGGAAACTCAGGAGACGTAGATGAACGTTTTATAATTATAACTAAACCTGCTCATCCATCGGTGTCTGGTATACATCATCGAATGCCGATACGACTCCCAAGGGATGTCCAAGCGGAATGGTTAAATCAAGCAAACAACAACATGATCAAGCTAAAAGAGCTTTTAAGCTCCGTAGACTCAGATTGGACAGCTCATCCGGTAAGTAACTTTGTCAATGCGCCATTCAATAATACGATGACATGTATCAAATACTCTCAGTAAATCGATTAAATTTATCTTAATTGACTGGCACTTGATGTAGTTTTATTTACCTCTCTTGGAAATAAGATCAATTTCGATAGTTGGTCCAGGAAACATTATGCCAGTATCGCCATTGGCCTGAGTAGACGGGATAAAACTTATAACAGGTTGTTTGTCGAAATTGGAAAAGATTCGTTTCCATGCACGAGCAAATCCCCGATAATCTCGTCGAGGGTTGATTAAGTAAATTTTGGCTTCAATCACATCGTTTAAGGTAAGGCCATTCTCTGTAATTTGATTGCTTAGGAGTTCCATGGTGTATTCAGTTTGGATTTCAATATCGTCCCAATAATGAGGCAATCCAGAAGGTGCACCTCTCCATTCGTGCACCCCAAAATCAGGAACTGGTACTTGCCCTGCTGTAAACAGCCAGTCTCCCGCTGTTAGGCCTGGCGAAAAATGGACTTTGCGAACCGCTTCAGGATGCCATGCAATTCCAGCCAAAGTTTCTTTTTTTTGGTGCAATTCATCCGGAATTAAGATTAACGTATTGGGAGCAAACAGGGCGCCAGGCACAGTAAAATCACGACATCCCATGGAGCTTCGAGTTGGCGGTATTCCAACATACTGGATCCACACTTCATCCACATCATAAAAGTTAAGGAGACTTGTTTCATAAAATTGACTCTTAACTATTTGATCGATAGAGGTGCCGGCGGCCTCAGCGACTTTCGATAGATTGCGCATGATGTAATGTGCCTGCATCTCAGCATCAGATCCATAGTTCGGAAAACCGGGTCTCTTCCCAACTGCGAGTCCAGTCTCAAAATTGGTGGCTGGTAAAACAGAGGGAAACAAAAAAATACCAGATTTTATACCGTGAGGCACATGCTCCGCTTCCATTGCGCTTGGAAGGTCTGCGACGTTAATAGTTTCTCGCTCATATTGACTGTCATTAGCCAGAGCAACAGCGTGCAAATTCAAACGTGCACCAGGTATTATGTGTTCATCCCCCACAATGATGGTCTTACGTGCAGGCGGAGATGTTGGAAAAAATTCCATCCAAACTAATTTAAATTCGAAAAAATCAGCGGCATCGACCAGATGTACTTCAATACGTAAAACATTCTCTAAGCTAGACCCCCCTTTCACTAGTGCTTGCTGCAATTGCTCCAGAGTTCGCCGTGTTTGAGCACCGACAAGTGATTCGCCTACGTATGGACTCAAACTTTTGGGTTGAGTGATTTGACCATCTAAATTAATTGGATAGAAAGACGAAGTAAAAATATAATCGCCAGCTCGCCTAGTTAGTGGCGCGGGAGCAATCTGTTCGTATATTTCATTTTCCATAATTAATTCTCCTTTTTATTCTTTTCCAACACTATCATAAAGGGAAATCCGAAAATTGTCTTAATTTAAGTGATTATTAGTCAAGCCCGGATAAAATAGCTGTGTGCAAAACGTCTTTAACAATCTTTAATGATGTAGAATAAGGCGTGAGCAAAAATTTTATCACCAAATTATTTGCGCTACTCATTTTTCTGCTTTTGTTGCTTGGATTGTTTTTTTGACATCAAAGCGTTCGATGTAAAGAAGGTAGGAATGGAGTTCTTCTTCTAGTTTTTCTTTTTTCCAGCCTAAAAACTCTGCTGAATACGCCCCGATAGCTTTGACTGATTCTGTAGCCAGCGATGGTGTCCATGTTTTCATTAATCTTCTCGCGACTAAATCTTCTATCGTTACTGCCAACTGGGAATCAAACCCATAAATCACCTCGCCTTTAAGTATCCCATTCGAGCTATCTATAATTTCAGAAAGGCTTGAATCTTTGTTAATGATTCTAGCAAGGTGCGCTAAGTCGGCTCCATAGGTATTCATTAATCTTACTTTTATAGCTGGGTTTAAATTAGCCCATTGTGGAAAGATCATAGGAATTTCACTCATTACTTCTCTGCGTCCACCTGGCAATGGTCGATGTTTCGTATCTACTGATGGACCTCTATGTTCAAGTTTTTGGACTACATATTGAGCAATTTCTTCTGTTGTCGATCTGTATGTTGTCATTTTTCCACCTACTAATGAGACTAATCCTTCTACCCGATTTGGTTTTTCAGCAATACCATGGTCAACTATTTTATGTTTACGACTGGTCTTAGTGCTGCCACCTTTACGATCATATGCGAGGGCACGAACACCGCTATAGGTGAATGCAACATCGTCAATAGTTAACTTAGCTTTCGGTAAAACAGCGTTTATAGATTTAATCAAATAATTAAGCTCATCGATTTCAACCCTAGCATAATGGGGGTCTTTTACTTGATCAGTTTCAGTGCTTCCTACAACGTGCATTCCAAGCCACGGAACTATAATTAATGGTCTACCATCTATTACAGATTCGAAATGAAGGAGGCAATCGGGCGCGCTACTAATGTGCTTGAAAACAACATGACTTCCTTTTCGGGCACTGATCATATTTGAGGTGCCGTTCCCAATAAGCTTAGTTAAGTTCTCAACCCAAGGTCCCGCAGCATTTACAACTATCCTGGTACTTATAAATTGTTTTGTACCATCGTGTAAATTCTGTAGGTGAACCCCTTTGAGTTTTTCATCAATGATTGAAAATCCCGTTACTTCGCAGTGGTTTCTTACTTCAGCACCATTATGCAGAGCATCGAGCGCATTTTCTAGACAAAGTCGCTCCGTGTACTCGACATGAGCATCATAATAAACAGCAATACCACTAAGGTCGTCTTCAAGAATATTAGGAATCAATGATCTTCCTGTATCAGCAGAAAGAATTTGATGACTTGGCAAGGTTTTGCCAAGAGAAAGTAAATCATAAGCAGTCATCCCTAATTTAATTAGCAATTTTGATCTGCCTGAAGACCGATATATAGGAATTGCAATTTTTGCTGGTTTTACCAGATGGGAAACATTGTTCAAAAGAATCTCTCTTTCGTGAAGTGCCTCCTTGACTAATCCAATTTGACCTGTTTCCAGATATCTTAATCCTCCATGCACCAATCGTGTTGACCAAGCTGTAGTTTCGGCTCCAAAATCTTGTTTTTCAACCAAAAGTACACGTAGACCTCTTAAGGATAGTTCTCGGGCAGTTCCACAACCATGTATGCCTCCTCCAATAATCACAACATCGAAGTCGGAACTATTCATTCTATAGGATAGAGTTGGTTTGTTGCCAATAGATAAAACCGATCATTTTTATTAATTACCGTTGATTTGGTGTTGTTAAAATGGAATGCTCATACATTTCACAATATTTGGTAAAAAAATAGTCGTAGTTCAAATTTTTCGTCCTAGGTTCAAATATTGTCGTATTAGTTTGATGTGGCATGATTTCTGAGATATGTTGATTCACCAACATCGTTGATGCCTTAAGTGAGGCATCAAAACTCGAAATACTATAAACAACTCGTTCAGTTACATCGGCTACCAATTGACAAAAATTTGAGTCGGAGACCCATCCACCGGTTAAAACTAAATGCTCGGTAGTTTGAGATAATATTTGGTCAAGTCCTTCCACATTGGCTCGGATAGCAAACGCATGGCCTTCAACAATAGCCCTTACTAAATCGGCTCGGTTATGTCCCGTGCTGAGCCCCGTAAAACTGAAAGGCAAAGAACCGCTCCAAGATTCTTGATCCCATTTCGGACAGCCGGTGAGAGCGATTACTCCTCGCGCACCGACACTACTGTTTCTCCATGCAGCATCTATTCCTTCTTTAGTGGTCCAACCAAAATTCCTTAACAACCAATCTAGGGCAGCTCCGGTATAACCAGCATTCATCTCTACTGCCCAACCAGCTTCCGTTACAGGGGCGCTTATCCATGGACGCCTTTGGTTGTCGAGCGGCAAATTTTCGGTAATAGTTTGGATTGGCGTGGTAGAGCCAGTTACGACGACTGTGTCGGAAGTATCTAGTCTTGCCCCATGAGCAAGGAAATGGGCATCTCCTGCTCCTGCAATTAGTTCTATCCCTTGCAGTTTAGGCATTTCTTTGCAATTGATGACGCCAATAATTTCACCAGATTTAATTAATTCCCCAAAAATTTCATGATTTAGGTCAAATAGATCTATTAGCTGGGATGCCCACTTGTGATCATTTACATTGCAAAGTTGGCTGGTGGTAGCTAGGGTACGTTCATTTTTCCAGACCCCAGTGAACCGCCACGCTAACCAGTCATGAACAAACATTAGTTTATTAAGTTTTTTCCAACGATTTGGATCCTGTGTTTTTATAGCAATAAGTTTTGACAAGGGTAATTGGGGTGCAAACCAGTGGCCTGTGAGATCATACAGATCATTCCACGCAATTTTTTCATTCATCTGTTCGGCCGAAGCGATACCTCGCTTGTCTGCATTATGTATTCCAAAGCCTATTTCACCAGTTGAATCACATAAAACAAGACCCTGTCGGATTGTTGAAATAATTACTACAGAGGGCCTAATATTACCTTGGGTTGCTAAAATTGAAGCGACAGTTTTTTGTACTATCGACCACCAAATCCTTGGGTCAAATTCGGTTAAACCATTTTCAGGATCTTCTCGTAACGGCAAAGGGTGTGACGCACTGCAACAATCTTCAACAGTACTCCCTGATAACCATGCCTTGATGGAAGATCCACCTATATCTAATACTAAAACTCGCTTCATATGCTCTTATAATGATTATGCGGTGCTTGTCCTTACCAGTATCAAGCGTCTTCTACAACCCATAAATGGTTTATGGGTAAATTAATGTCAATTACAGATCCTTTTTCTATATTAAGATACGGTGGTGCATGAAGAGTTAATAGGTCAGTTCCAACTTTTGCTCGTACTTGTGAATGAGTGCCCAGATACTCGATATCTTGAACATCACCTTGATAGGTATTCATTGTATTTTTTCCGATCTTGATTGATTCCTGACGGATTACAAGCTTGCCCTTCTTAAAAGTGAAGCGCTCAGGTAGAGATACGCTACCAAAGCTTGTTTCAAATCTGTTTTCAACGACCGAACCCGGTATTAGATTTTGAGTTCCAAAAAACTTAGCGATATCCATACTGGCTGGTTGAGTGTAAAACTCGCGTGCTACACCTCTCTGTGCAATTTTACCTTCAAAAAAAAGCACTATTTGGTCCGCTATTGATACTGCCTCTTCTTGGTCATGAGTAACGAAAATGGTAGTTAATCCTAGATCTTGCTGCAATTGTCGAATTAATTGGCGCATTTCTACTCGAAGATTTGCATCTAATTGACTCAAAGGTTCATCCAGCAGCAGTACGCTTGGAGATGTAATCAGAGCGCGCGCTAGAGCTACCCGTTGCTCTTGCCCACCCGAAAGTTCTGATGGGTATCGCTGGCCAAAACCAGGGAGTCGAACCTTTTCTAGATATTCACCGACTTTCTTCTTAATTTCCTCTCGCGGAAATTTGCGAACCTCTAATCCAAATCCTATATTCTCTTCAACCGTCATGTGTGGAAACAGCA
>MDTE01134260.1_pt1 | contig 66247 bp, 47 predicted proteins | sample 811231 | NCBI WGS metagenome assembly MDTE01 (sample SAMN05326651, study PRJNA326480) | marine metagenome | isolation source: seawater | place: Indian Ocean: Red Sea | collected 2010
CTGCGGATTCTCTGCTTCGAAGAATCCAGTGGGTTTTTGACGAAGATGAGGCCCGCCCATTGATGACACATGCTCTTGATCTTCTGGTGGCTTCTGGTCGTTCGACCGAGGCGTGCGATATGTATCAAGAATGGAATGTGATGGATCCAGATCTGCATCATGTTCTCTCTCCGCGACTGCTCGAACTCGTTTCATCAATGAGCGCCTGAAAGATTTGCTAGAACGAGATTGCTATGGCGAACGCACTTGGACGGCACCTGCTCTGCGAGTTTTATGATTGCTCGACGACGGTTCTTAATGATGCGGCGAAGGTCCAGCACTATATGCATCGGGCTGCAGAGTGTATGGGCGCAACGATAGTGGAGGAGGTGTTCCATGAGTTTTCCCCTTATGGCGTCTCCGGTGTCGTTGTCATCGCGGAATCACATATAGCGATTCATACCTGGCCGGAGCATGGCTACGCTGCGGTGGACATCTTTACATGTGGTGCTGAAATGGAGCCGAGGAGAGGGATAGAGCTTCTCGTGGAGTTCTTTTCGGCAGGAAACCATTCTGTGCGGGAGATAGCTCGCGGTGTACTCGAGTCTCAGAACCCACCCAAGGCCATTGGAGATGGTGAGGCCTGGAGATGAGCACCTGGGTTACGGAAGCATGGAAAAGCAGAGGAAATGAAGCAGCAACACGGTTTTCATTGAAGGTGGAAAAGGTCCTCTGTCATCGGTTCACGGAGTTCCAGGAGCTGTGGATTGGTGAGACTTCAGACTTTGGCCGTGTCATGATGCTTGATGGCTACATCATGCTCTCGGAGCGGGATGAGTTTGTGTACCATGAGATGCTTTCTCATGTTCCGTTGCTTTCCCACCCGGCTCCCCGCGATGTTCTGATTATTGGCGGTGGAGATGGGGGAACGCTTCGGGAGGTATTACGACATTCGGAGGTCGAACGAGTCACGCTATGCGAGATCGACGAGGCTGTAGTTCAAGCATCCAAAGAATTTCTGCCAAGCATATGTGAGGGTTCCTTTGTAGACCCACGGGCTGACGTTCAGATTGGGGATGGGATCGCTTATGTTCGCAACCTCCCGTCCGAGGCGCTGGATGTGATTATCGTGGATAGCACCGACCCCGTGGGCCCCGGTGAACTGCTATTTGGTGAAGACTTCTATGCTCACTGTCGTAGAGCGTTGCGACCGGATGGGATCATTGCTTTGCAAAGTGAGAGTCCATGGGAGGATTCTGATTTGTTTCGGGCCATACAAGTACGAATTCGTAACGTATTTGGAGATAGTCACCCCTACCTGGTCTCTATTCCAACGTACCCGAGTGGTACCTGGAGCCTTACAGTAACGAGTGTGGACGGTACGAGACCAACGAAAGATAGGGAGCGTGCCGAGCGTATTTCCAGAGGCTGTCGCTACTACACGCCAGACGTGCATAGCTCTGCCTTTGCTTTGCCTGCATTTGTACAGCAGCTGTTGGACTGATCAGGATTTGTCTTTCTGTCGTTGCGAGGCGCGCATTACCATGTCGCCGAGCAGCAAGAGGCCAATCCATGCCACGGCTAGCCAGAAAAGAAGTTTTGCAGGCAGTCCATGCCAGGATGTGATGGCTCCCATAGGAATGTCCTCTACAAGAACCTCTTCATGTTCAAGAGAGGAACGCTGTAAGAAGCGGCCGGCCGGGTCAACAAAAGCACTGATCCCAGTATTGGTACTTCGAATCAGTGGTCGTCGTGTTTCAATGGCGCGGGCTACTGCTAACTGAAGATGGAGTGCCGGTTCGCTGGTCTTTCCAAACCAGGCGTCGTTAGTGACGTTCACGAGTAGATTCGGTGAGAGCGCGATGGCCTCATGACTGAACCGAGGAATGATATCTTCGTAGCAGATGAGGGGCGCAATCCGGACCTTTCTACCTGCTCTCGATGTGAAATCCAGTGGATATAACCGATCCCCAGGGATGAAATGCCCTCCTTCAGGAATGAGTTTCCGCAAGGATGGGAAGACATCGACGAATGGGATGTATTCCCCAAAAATAAGAAGCTTTATTTTGTGACTCACTCCTTTGACCGCGCCGTTGGGAGCGGTCAGGAACACCGAATTTTTATGACGGTTATCCGCATCGAGTCCACGCTCCAACACCTCTTTCCCCGGATACGAGATTGCACCGAACAGAAGGTTTGCATCGAAGCCTCGTATAATGGCCTCTCGATCCATTAATGGCGTACGATGTACGGCATCCAGGTGTGCCATCTGTTCCGCATTCGCAGCGTCTGGAAGAGGACGCCGGGATTTGTATACGTATGTCGCGTCGTCGGGAATGGGCCAATCGCGAAGAAATCCGATGAATGCCATGCGGCGTATATTACTAGGGACGCGACCTATTTCTTCCACCATTACCCCTTCTGTTTCCCTCTCGCTGGCTGTGGTCGAAACCTCTTTTTCGGGTTGGGAACGTTGTGGGTATACGGGGCCAAGTGCTGGAGAGAAGAGGTCTAGAATTCGCCCATTGGCGAGATGAGCTGCGATTCGACCATACGGATCAATATTGAGGTCCCAGATGTCACTGGTGTCGTCTAATTGATATCGGGAGATCTTTATAGGCGTGGCATTCCGACTATGCATTGTTCCATACAGAACCGTTCCTTTCCGCCCAACGGCGATAAACTCATACGGTCGACGGAACAGAACAGCTCGAAGTTGTTCGGTGCAATTGGGAACCTGTTGCGAGCGGAACGTTCGTGCTCGGCCGGGTCTGCCGCTACCAATGACGACGGTACATTTGTCTCCGACAGCTACGACGTATCCGGCCTCGCTTGTTGCAACACCTCGTAATGTAGGCCCTTGGCTATAGACCGTCTCCGGCGGATCGGCTGGACGCGCGCGTGTACCAGTATCCCAGATGATATGACCGTCTCTTCCAACGGCAAAAATGTCGTCGCTTCGTAGACCGTCAATCGCCAATAGGTCGGGTCGGTTTTCAATAGGATCCGATGGAATCCAACCCTTTGATGTGCGCCGTAGATAAACACCGGCGTTTCCAACAACTACCGCTGGCAGGTCACAACCGGGATCTTCATCTTCGCAATCCAGAACCTTAGCGCGGAGGAAATCACGCGGTTGTTCTGAGGTACCCACCCAGCCATCATTCAATTTCGCGGCAACTTTACTCAATTCTGGATGCCACTCACCGTCGGTGTCGAGTCGAAGGATATCCCCTTTTCTTGTGAGCACGAGCGCGGAGTCTTCTCGACCACCGACAACCGCCGTAACTTTGCCCTGGATACGAGCTTTCCGCAGCTTCTCTGTGGCAGTATAGAGCGGATGTCCTACCGGAATTGTTGTGGGGTCGAGAAAGTTGTTGTCCGCCAGTTGGAGTAACAAACGGTTCTCTGGATAGGTGCGAACCAGGCCAAAAAATTCGGTTCGTTTCACTCCGAGACCGTAGGAGCCGGGTTGGTAGGAGGTCTCCGGCCAGACAACGAGCTCGGCACCTTTTTGGACTGCTTCCACGGTCAAGCGTTGGTGCTCGAGGATATTTCTTCGAAGGATACGAATTTGATCTCGCATGTCGTGGTTTCGTGCGTTTTTCAGGAACATCCCAATATTGGCTTCGACCATCGCGACTCGAATCGTGGATGCTTTTTTCGTGGCCGCATCGATCATCGAGAGACGCCAGGTACCAAACCCAGCCAAGAGTCCCAGGATTGTTCCGGCGATTGCCAGGTCTCGTAGGGGCGGTCGTCTGGTTCGTCGGCCAGTAAGATAGGCTTGTGCCAACGCTGCGTTAACGGCGACGATCAGAGCTCCGAAGAAACGGACTCCAAGAGGTTCCATGCCTTGTGCCAACACGATCTGTGGAGTGACCCCGTTACCCAGGAACCAGGGAAAGACAAAGGGGACACAGGCCTCCGAAAAGACCATAATGATGGGCACAGTCACATAGGGATACATGCGTCGAGGCGCACGTAGACGGACAACGAGATACGCGAAGATTCCGAAGACGAGTCCCTGGTATGCGGCCAGGAGCATGGTCAAGAACCACGACACGGACGATGGAAGGTGCCCAAAGGACGTGAGTAGATGGGAGACCCAGTAGAATCCTCCGAGGTTGGTGACGAATCCGGTGACCCAACCTGTAAGAAAAGCGACCCACGGACGCCGAATGGACTGAATCACAACGAGCAGCGGGATCAAAGCGATCCAGATCAGGTAGTGGTGGTTGAACCCAGGGAACGACAGGAAGACCAGACACCCACTTATAATGGCAGCTAACAAGCCTTTCCAAGCGGGGAGATTGACGGGAGGCCTCGCCCGAGTTGCCGCTGGAAGCTCCTCTAAAGAGACAGCGTCGGCCTCTGTATTTTTCCCCTTTTGCCTGGTCACGGTAGCGGCCTCGGAAGCAATAGAGGCACCGCGTCAGGCAAAACCTCGAATGTTGCAGGAAGCTGCCCTACATCTTCTCCATCGGTTTCCACCAGCACCGGCATATTCTTGTCGTGTACACTCTGAATATGGATTTTTTGGCTTTGTACCATTTCGATGCCTGGGGTGGACAAATGCTTGCCGCTGTAGAATTTCGGCGACGTTGTCAGTAGTTTTAGTCGACCAACTCCTATCACGACAACATCGAAGACTCCGTCGGCTACCTGGGCGCCAGGGGCGATGTTGGCACCTCCACCAAACCATGCCCCGTTAGCGACCGCAATACATCGAGCATGGACCTTTTGCGGGGGGTCATTATCCCGCGTTAGTTCTAGTTGGAGTTCTGGGTAGCTGAATACGGTCTTCAAGAAGCCCAGATAATACCCGACGCGGCCCCCCAGTTTCTTATTGGATTGGGTCATGCGGCGGCCAATCTCTGCCGTGAGACCAATCGACGCCACGTTCACAAACATTCGAGTCGTTGTCGTTCCATCTTCGAGGGAAAGGGTAGAGCGACCCACATCGAGTGTTTTTAACTCCCAATTATTCAGGCTCTCTGCGACGGACAAGGGGGTTCGAACGGCATAGAAATTTCGAGCGAGATCACCGCCTGTTCCGGATGGAATGAGCCCGAACGCGGTCGAGCCGGGCAGACGTTCTCCGTCACTGGTGAAGAATCCGTTTATGACTTCGTTGTTGGTTCCATCCCCGCCAAGACTCAAGATCGCATCGAAGCCTTCATGGATCGCCTCTCGCGCCAGAATGGTGCCATGGCCCTGTTCTTCAGTAAATCGATGGGAGACCTCGACTCCTTCGGTCTTATTGAGAACCTCGATGACACCACCAGCCAGTTGGTGGGTACGGTTCGCCGCCGAATGAGGGTTTACGATCACCAACCAGCGCTTCATTCTTGTTTTCCTGTGCCTGCGTCCAGTGCCTTCTGGGTGAATTCTACAATATCGATGATATCCGGCAGGTCTGTGCGGTTTGCTCGAGCCCTACGAAGATGGTGGGCACAGGCTGGTGCCAGGGATAAGATCTGATCCGCACCGGTAGAGGAGGCCTCCTCCATTAGTACCTCTCCTGCTCGTAGAGCGTTTTCTTCGGCCCATTCAGAAAACCCACCCGCGTGACCGCAACATTGTTCCTGACGGCCGGAAAATACGTTCTCTTGCGTTCGTTCGATGACAAAGCCCTCAGACAAGCATTCCGGCATAATGTGTGGTTCGAGATGTCGTGCAATATGACAGCTTTTATGCAGAGACACCACGTGCGGAATCTTTTTTCTAGAGGGACTACGCAGGCTTCTGGTTAGAACCTTCCAAAGCTGGAATGTCTGTGGATAGCGCCGTTTGCGTGACGACTCTACGGACGCATCTTTCAAGGCGCGCGAACACCTGGGTTCAGCGACTACAACACCTTCGAATCGCTCGAACCTTCGGTGCCACGTGGCGATACGACTTAAGAAACCGGCTTCGTCTCCGACATCTCGCCAAGGAGCCCCACAGCAGACCGGACCATCCACATCCAGTCCCACATCGTGGATGCCCACGCGGTCGAGTACTTCCACGACCTGCGCGACTTTTTCTGGCCCCTGCTTCAACATGTCACAACCCGGAAAGAACACGATCGATGGTGTTTTTGAGCTGTTGATTAGTTCCGCACTTTCCACAAGAGTCTGGCGAAGAGAGTCTTCGTCCGGGCACATCCGTAACGCTTGTGCGGGAACTTTTCGCTCAGAAAACAATTCCTGACGTTTTTCGAAGAGCCATTGCCCGACCGGTTGGTCGTGAAGGCAGACCTCTGTACACAGACCACAGTTCGTACAGAGATAGGCGACATCTTCCGCCTTCGTTCCGGAGCTGTCCGGAAAGCGATTCAACCAATGGAGAACGCTGACCTTTGCAAATGGTGAACTCGAAGAATTCCCAGAGCCACGCACCGTTGGACAGCTATAGAGGCATAGGTCCGGGCAGAAAACACAGGTTGTTGTATCGTGATGTGTCATACGGATTCGCGAGACGTATTCTCGGCGTCGATAGTCAATTTTTGTATCAGGCTTTTGCGTAACTTTTTGTGTTGCTCTTGTACGTCGTGGTTCTGGTCGTGAAACCACTTACGAGTGATATCGTCCGGGTCCGCATGATCCTCAGAATGTGGCCATAGCTGTAGCTCATGGGCGTTTCTAAACCCGATGATCCAGCGAGCTGGACTACGTTCCATTTTGGATAGAAGTTCATCGGGTATCTTGCCTGCAATCCCCGTAAAGAAATTGTCGGTACGAGGTGCGTATTCCTCCAGGACATCGGGATCACAGCCTCGGTGAATGATGGGGTCGTGTCCACGAAAACGAGTACGATCGGCAAATTGTTGTGCAGCCGCTTCTGAGTCATTCCAGGAAGCGACGAGCTTCCATCGTTGTTTTTTTCGCTTTGGTGCTAGCTTACAAACCAGGATTCGATGGGGCTTATGAGGGGATCGGCACTCGAGCCCCGCTAACGATAGCAGATCTTGCGGTGACGTTGCGGTGACTTCCGCGACTGTTGTGTTGGTGGGAACAGGGTGGATCGAGAACACAATACGAGTAAGAACGCCCAACTCGTATCCGCCAGAAAACATGCCCAGAAGATTGGGGCCAGTAGCTCGGGCAGGACCGGTCTTATTCCAGACCTCTCCTCCGGATGGAAGGATGCCTTGATACCCTCGTACGGAGCGGATTGGATCCGTATATCTGGGACTAGGGAATGTAGGAAGAGAGGATTGTAGAACCTCCGCAACGGTGTGTTGCTCAAGTCCGGAATGCACCCAACCAAGACTCCAGCCGTGGATGACCAACCACTGCTCTAAGCTACCGAGGGTAACTCCGGATTGAATTGTTACACAGTGCGATGTCACATCCAGGTCTAGAATACGAGACAGTCGATTTAGATCGAGTCCGACATAGTACTTGCCCGATGTTCGCCTTGTTGTGGGGTCCTTCAAGAGGAGTTGTAGCTCCCGGACGGTCGCAAGTAGCTGGCTTAGTTCCGCCCCTGTCTCCGGACATAGGGTGGCGACATCTCGTCCTTGTGGTTCCACCAGAATACGATCACTGGGAAGGCGGCCTCGTAGTCGCGTCTGAAGCTCCGTGGCGAGTATGGCCATTTTTTGTTTACGGTTCACGGTATGAGCTTCCCCGGATTGAAGATCTGATTTGGATCAAGAGCCTCTTTCAAGGCTCGGATGGCGTCGACTCCAGCTCCGAGTTCGTCGCGCATACGGTCTCGCTTCAAGAGGCCAATTCCGTGGTGATGAGACAGGGTCCCACCGTTCTCGATGACGGTATTCATGGCCATCCTCCATACTCGACGATAGAGATCTTCAAGCTGCGTAGGGTTCCGATGGCGTGCACCAAACGTAAAGTAAATGGAACAACCTTCACGATAGGCATGAGAGAAATGTGCCATGGTTACAGCGTAGGGTGCTGTGGCGCGCATAACACGATCGTAGAGCCGATATAGATTATCGTATGTTGTTGCGACCTCCATGGTGTCGATAAAACCACCAAGGGCGTATACAGATGACTGCCGGAACGAAGCATCGTGGCGAGTTTGGAGCCAGGTGATGCCAGGAGCCTCTCCCAGATCAATACATTCCAACTTATCGGCCTGCTGGAGAGCATATCGCATCGAGCGTGCGACCCCTTCTTCATCTCCGTCAAATCCAAAAACGAGTAGGCAGGATTCTCGAATCAGACGTGTGACACGGTTGGAGACGGAAGGGTAGGTTAGCCCGAATGCCTGCATACTGCTTCCGAGGTCGTCCATTTTTTCCTGGGCCATAAAGCCGAGTTTGGAGCTGAGGCGACCAATTAGACTCTGTATACCCTGTACCAGATTCCCGTCAGTCGCTTCGGACTTATCCAGACCGCAAACAGCTGTATCGAGTGGATCATATAATCGAACAAGGAGGGGCCGGTGATTCATCTGACCAAGAATACGAACCAGCTCCAATCCCGTTTGAATATCGGGTACCTCTATACCGCGGAAACCTGCTGTCTGCGGCTGGGGATGCATTCGTAGATGGGCGTCTGTAATCACACCAAGGATCCCTTCACTGCCTGTGATTAGCGGTAAAAGGTTCAGACTTCGGATCCCCTCAGGACTGTTCCGTGTGTCCCAGACTCGCCCCATACCATCGACGAAACGCACGCCCAATACGATGTCTTCGATCTTGCCGTACCGGGATGAATATTGACCCGCGGAACGCGTACTGATCCAACCACCGACGGTGCTGCAATAAATGGAGGACGGGAAATGGCCTACGGTACAGCCCACCCGGTTCACAGTTCGCTCCAGAACCTCGCCGATTACACCTGCCTCCGCATGTACGGTATACCCATCATGATCGACTGCAAGGACACGGTTTAGTCGTTTCAGGTCGAGGATAAGCCCTCCACGCGTGGGGGTGGTGCCACCACATACTCCTGAACCAGCTCCGTAGGGTATAATAGGGACGGAAAATTTCTGGCAGGCACGGACGATCGCGGAGATCTCTTCGACGGTTTCAGGCCAGACGATTAAATCGGGGCGATGCTTTGAAGGGTTCCCCTGAAGTCGCCATATCTGCGCCTTTGTCCACATATCACTGGAATAGGTCTGCCGATCCGTCGTCCGTTGTGAGACACGGTTGGAACCTACGATTCGGTGAATGGATCTTTCAAAGCCAGGGTGCATGGGTCATACGAAATACATCTGGGCAGGAATAGGCCATGAATTGTCTTTTACGGCAACTCAGAAAAGTTTCGACAAAACCAAACACAAGATGGACCCCATTGCTCTGAATCTGGTAGACGATCAGGGATGCACTTTCGCGCTCTACGAACGTTATTTCGGCTGATCCCTATTGGTCTACTCCTGATTCTTGTCCGGTGTGGTGGAGGGCCTGCACTTGAGATTCTTGTGCCGAGCGAGCTTGTTGCAACCGTAGGGTCGGTGATGGAGAGCGATATCATCGTCTACAACCCGACCGGAGATCCGATTCACTATACCGTCGTTGGCTTGCCCGCAACGGCGGAGGCGTATCCCACCAATAAGGGCATCCGTTTGCGGTGGGCTCCGATCGCAAGTGAGGTGGAGCCTGGGGGGCGAATCTATACGGTAAACATAACCGCCCAATCGGTTACGGGTCATCGTGCCGAAGTTGAATTCACTTTAATTGGTTATCCTGATGGAGGGACACCTGTTTTCTTCGCACCGCATGGGGTGGTGCTTGATTTGGCCAATGAGGATCGCATCTCGATCCTTATCGAGATCAAGGATGATGACAGCTCCGAGTTGGACTTCCAGATCCTTCAGGATCTACCAGAAGCAAGCTGGTCGAGTATTGACGATCGAACCCATACGGTGACCTGGGTTCCAACACCGGCGCAGATCGAAGAGAAGACGCTGTGGTCTCTTGTGTTGGCGGTCAAGGATGAGAGCCATCCATTGGTGACGCACACCATATCAGTTGTTCTGGCCAACAGCTTTCAGCTTCGAGACTGCCCGGGGACATGGCCGATCGTGAAAGATCTGACGGCCAACCCCGATGGATTGGGGAACCTCTCAATATCGGTTCGTGCGGATGACCCGGAATCCGAGATTGGCTCGGTCATGGCGACCTGGGTTTCCTACGATTTACAGGGAGAGCAGGTAATCAGTGGCGTTGCGCCTTTGAGCAGGCAGGGGGATCTGTATCAGTCCACAATCACTCGACAGGCTCTGGGAGGTATGAGCGCAGCACTCGCCAATGTCAGTGTCCAGGTGCGAGATGATGATGATGCCGATAGCACCCTCTGCGATCATGAAACTCGCATCCCAAAATTCGGAGGACGAACGGTCTCTCTTATGCCAGGATCGTGTCCAGCTCAGGGGCAAGAGGCCGTCTCGATCGAGAGCGGTGAACCTTTGGAGCTATTGCTTTGCCCAGGAATGGACCAACAGGTCGAAGTTCCTATTGGATTGGACGATGCCGTCTCGGTAGTGGCTCGAACAGCGGATCCGAACCTGGTCCGGGTTGACCTATATGGAGCGAACCCAGGTCTGGTCTTGGCGAGCGCAGAGGGAACCGGGACGGTCCCACTGGTTCGCAGCCCGATGGCTGATCCCGGTCCGTTGCGTGTAGTGACCAGCATGCCGGGGGGAGTGGCACCGGGGACGGTACGATTGAACCTGGAGATAACGGAAGACTCTTGTTCCGAGGACAGCTATGAACCCGACGACACCCCTGGGTTATCGAACCCGATCGGTGTGGTCGTACAACAGCAACGCACTCTTTGCCCTGGAGACGAGGACTATGTACGCCTGGATATTGAAAGCCAGAGTGTTCTGAGCGTCGAGGCCGACTTTGACGCGGATGAGGCCGATATCGATCTACAGATACTTGCCTCGGATGGAGTCACGGTCGTTCGACAGGCGAGTAGTCGAGGAAAAAATGAGACGTTGCAAACCAATCTTCCCCAGGGAAATTATTTCCTACGCGTGTATTCTGAGGGGGGACGAAACAGCGCCAGCTATTCGTTACAGATAGCAGTCGATACGAGTGGTACATGTTTAGACGATCTGTTTGCCCCCAACGGATCACCGAATGAGGCCCCATTGATTCCAGAGAGCTATCAACCGGGATTGATGCTTTGTAAGGGAACCTCTGATTATTTCCGACACACAATCAATTCGCAGGAGTCCTACGAATTTGAAGCGTGGAATATGGAAGGACTTGGAGTCGATATAGCGATTCTGGACACGAATGGGACCGAGGTTTCCTCTGGTGTCGGAAGTATTACTACCCAGGCGTTAATCGAAGGCACCTATACATTACGGGTAACAGGCACGGCCACGAATACCCCCTACGGAATGACCTTCTCGGTAACAAATCATTCCGTAGGATGTCCCGTGGATCGGTTTGAACCCAATCATACCGTCGAGCTTGCGAAGCTTTTACCTGCGGGTTGGACCACACGGCTCTTATTGTGCACAGGGCAAATGGATTATTTTGCCCTTCATGTAGATGAACCGACATCTTTACGTCTGGTCGCCTTCTATGCTTCGTCTATCGAGACGGTAAAGCTCGAACAGATTCACGCGGACGGAAGCACACTCGCTGTGGCGAATAACGAGGGGCCAAGAGGAGTGCTCGAGACGATTCTACCAGCGCCTGGTGTCTATCTTTTCCGAGTGAGTTCAGATTTCCCGCAGACCTTTTACGACCTTATGGTGGAGTTCCCTTGATGACTAGCCATACAAGTCGATTCGCCTACGGGTGCCTTCTGAGCCTTCTTCTTTTCGCGGGCGTGGTTTTGCCGCGACAGGCTACCGCCATCGGGCCGAGTAGTAAGGTCCGGGCTGTTCAGATTCGTTACGCGGGTGGCAATTGGCTGGCTCGTCCAGGTGCGCTTCGCGTGCTGATGCGGGAGGTCGCGTTTCGGACAAGTGTCGAAACCGATCTTACGGATATTCATCGAACGCTGGATGCTCCGGATCTATTTGAATACCCGCTTCTTGTTCTATCCGGGGACCGGCCATTTCCACGTTTTCCTGAAGCCGATGTTCGCAGGCTGCGTCATCATCTCGAGGCTGGTGGGGTTCTCTTAATCGACAATGCGGGTGAAACGGAGCGAAATGCGACGGGCTTTTCCGAATCGGTTCGAAGACTTGCAAAGCGTCTATTCCCCATGCAGCAATTCAACCCGATTGCTTCCGAACATGTGGTCTACCGAAGTTTCTTCCGGCTGGATTACCCCTCGGGGAGAAATCTCCGGAAGGGATATATGGAAGGTATAAGCCTCGGCCGTAAGGATGCCGTGGGTGGTGAAGATTCAACGCGTATAGCGGTTCTATACAACCATAACGATTGGCTGGGTGCTCTGGCGCGAGATGAATTTGAAAATTGGGCCTATGATCTTGTGCCAGGTATGGGCCAGCAACGAGAAATGGCGATACGGCTCGGGGTCAATATGGTCCTGTACGCCTTATGCCTACACTACAAAGATGACCAGGTTCATTTGCGCTATCTTCTGAAGAAGAGGAATTGGCGTATTCGGCCTCCGGAAAACCCATGAGCCAACGCATTGCATGGGCTTGCCTGTATTTGAACGACGATGAACGAAACCCTTATTGAAACAGTGACGACAGCGACACGATGGCCGATGTGGGTATTGGTCATTGCGGGAGTGCTAGGTCTATTGGTCATTGTGATGACCTGGTTCAATGTGCGGTTTGTACGCTCTCCCTTACGTCGGTTCAGCATTGTCACACTGCGAACGTTGACCGTGTTTTTGTTGTTACTTGTTCTGTTGGAGCCCGCCAAGACAGAGCGCTTGATTCGAAAAGTACGGAGTAATGTCGCGATCCTTGTAGACGCTTCCGAATCGATGCGTGTTCCGGATGGAGAGGTTTCCAGATGGAAGGTTGCTCGCCGATGGTTGACCGAGCCGTTGTCTGCTTGGCGTGAAAGCCATCGGATTGAACGATATACCTTTGGGGCGCAACTCGAGCACATCCCCGAGCAAATGGATGTGACCACATTGGAGCCGTCGGCCTCGACCACATATGTCCTGGAGGCTCTAACCGCCTTGGCGGAGAAGACATCTGGTTCGGATCTGGCAGGTGTAATTCTCGTGAGTGACGGCGTAGATAACGGGGCTTTACGTTGGTTACAAGAAGGCCAGGAGTCGTTGACTACCGAGGTCGCAGAGGTTTTGGACCGACTGGATGCGCCTATCTACTTTGCGCCAGTGGGGCGTTCCAAAGGTCTGGCAGATCTACGCATTGTTGACGTCCGCGGGCCATCCTTCACATTTGTGATGAACGCAGCAAGCCTGGATGTTGAGATAGAGGTACAAGGTCGTTTACCACCGCAGATCGAAATCAACCTCTTCGAGGACGGTCGACCGAGCCGGACAGAGCGTATCAAGACTCGACCCAAGACCTATAAATATCGTCACACGATACCATTTCTTCCTCGTACAGTTGGCGAACGGGTCTACACCATACGAGTCGCGGGCTTACCCAATGAGTCCTATATGGAAAACAATGAGCACTCGCTGCTGATACCTTGTATTCGAGATAGGATTCGGGTTCTGCAAGTGGCTGGCCACCCATCCTATGACCAGAGATTTGTACGCGAGCATCTCAAGTCCAATCCAAACGTTGATCTTGTTTCGTTTTTCATTCTTGTCGACGCCGAGGACGATATTCGGTACCCGGCGCATGAAACCTCGCTTATTCCATTTCCTGTACGCGAGTTGTTTGAAGAAGAGCTGCCTGGTTTTGATCTGGTCATCTTTCAGGACTTTCTCTACCGGCCGGTTGGGGCTGGTGCCCATCTGGAGCGCATCCGAGATTTCGTAACCAATGGAGGCGCACTTCTGGTGATAGGGGGTGGTCGCTCCTTTGAACGTGGTCAGTATCAAAATACGCTCTTGGAAACGCTATTACCGGTACGCCTTGAGGGAGTCTTCCCCACGGACGAGTCGTCCTTCCTCGATCCATACCGGCCTCAGATCACGGAGTCGGGTCGTCATCATCCCATATTGCGGCTGCTACCGGACGCATCAGAAAATGAGCAGCTTCTGGCGGAGCTCCCATTATTGGAGGGGATCAACCAGGTAGCAGGTCTTCGTGATGGGGCGATCACCTTGTTGGAACACCCAGAGTTGAAAGATGAAGAGGGCAAAGCACTGCCTGTCGTTTCGATTCGAGAGGTTGAAAAAGGTCGCACTGTTGCCATCACAACAGCCAGCATGTGGCGCTGGAATTTTGTACATGCTGGAAAAGGTGGAGACTCCCACGCTTATAATCGGTTCCTGGCGTCAACGATTGGCTGGTTGTTGAAGGATCCAGAGATGTCTCCACTGCGTCTCGCGTTAGAGCCACAGGTGCCAAGAGAACATGAACCAGTAGAGGTGCGATTATCGATTGCGGACCCATCGTTCCGTCCCGCTACGGACCACCCGTATACCTTGTCATTATATCTCCTATCCGACCCCAACGCGTCAGAGGCTGAGCTTCGGATACCTCTGGAATCAGCCCACTACGATTCGAAGCGTTGCCAGCCAACGCGATGCGAGGCGGGAGAGCGTAAGAAAGAAGCCACCTGTGGTTCGCTCCAATGCACGTCGGGTCCCGATGGAAAAGATACATTTAAGATCACGGCCCCTGATCCTGGTGTCTACCGACTCGTCCTTACGTCTCGGTTTGATGATCGGACACTTTCTGTAGAGCGACGACTGGTTGTGGATCCCGGAAGCCATGAACGGTCCCGAATCTTCGACTCCGAACAATTGGTGGAGAAACTTACAGAACGAAGTGGTGGTCGACAGATCTCCATTCGAGATACGCCAGATTCGATAGGTTTGTCCGCTCCAGTTATCGAGCTTCCAGAGCGTTCGCGTGAGCGTCCACTATGGAGTCATGCTGGGGTATTATTATTGGCGGTCTTATTGCTGGGAGTGGAGTGGGCGATTCGAAAGCGTTCGGGTTTGCCTTGAGCACCTCGAATATCGGATGCAAATCGTTCAAAATCTGATAAGTCGTTCCTATGGCACCAAAGCGGTTTTCAAAATTACGGCTCAGGCGAGTGCGTGGTCGTCTTCGAATCCCACTTCGATTTCGACTCCGGCGACCGCATCTACCCCGAATTTCATTCGTGCAGAGCCTGACAAAGCTGCCGAATGTGCTGACCTATATTCGGATTGCAGGGATCCCTCCCATTATCTGGCTCGTGTACAAAAGTGGGTGCACCGAGAATAGTTGCACAGTAGATAACCAGCGATGGGCTCTATTTGCGACGATCGCCTTCGCGATTGCGAGTTTTACAGATTACGTAGATGGGTGGTTGGCTCGTCGAAAAAATCTGAACACAGTGGTCGGTCAATTCCTCGACCCGGTAGCTGACAAGTTGTTGGTAATGGCTCTACTTGTAGAGCTTGTACACCTTGGTCGTCTCGAACCATGGTTGGCGATTGTGTTGATTGCGCGCGAGATGTTCATCAACGGCTTGCGTGCGGTCGCTGGGGCCGAGGGGATCAAAGTGCCGGTAAGCTGGGTCGGAAAATGGAAAACCGGTCTGCAATTAGTCGGTCTAGGTGGACTGATACTTCACTTTTCCTATGAGCTACCGAGCATCTCCTACACGATGGATTTCCATCATTGGGGAGAGCTTGGGCTCTATGGTGCTCTGGTTCTATCGGTCTGGTCGGCGATTGAATACACCTGGGGCTTTGCCCAGGAAATGATTCGTCGCGATGAAGGATCCGAGGCGGACTCCTAGACCTTGAATGCTGTGTAGGCCTCCATGGCCAGCAATAAGACCAGGCTGAACAACAGAAAATGCCAGACAGGTGTTCCTGCGACTGTCGTGCTATCCGGGTCGGCCTTTCGTTTCGCAGGCGTATGCTTTTTGCCGACCGCGTTTTCTATCTTCTTGACCGCTTTGGCTGTGGCGGGGATTCGCTGTATATCACTGCGAGCCACGTTTACTGAGAAGAGGTACTTTAATTCGGAGCCGTCCGCCAGGTTCACATAGACCTGGTAGCTGCCCGGGAGCTTGGCCTCTCGGACGGTCAATTGAAGCCGTTCGCCAGTCTTACGGATTTCGGTCTTTGCTGTAGAATCGGGACCTTTCACGTCGACGGAACGGATCTTCACATTTCTTGGCAGCGAGACGGTCCAGGGATCTCCTGGATGGATCTGGCTGCGACCGCTCGTGGTTCCACCACCCGATAGATGATCGAGAAGTACGCTGACGAGCTGGACATAGCCCGGATGGGCCGGAAGATCGGTCCAGTCGAAATCAATACTTGTAGCCAGGAGCATGGTCCGGCCACGGCCCTGTTGGCGCTCAAGGAGTAGGGGGGCACCGTTTTCCAGAGTTACCCATGTGGATATATTCGTGTCGGACGGGCTCGGGGGAGCGAGTACAGCGTATCGAAAGATTCGAGCCTGTCGGATACTTTCTCCACCCTTACCAGCTAAGAGACGTGCTCCATCCGCCCGAATATCAATATTGCCGACACCGAGGCCGTCGTCGGTGGAAAGGCGTGCGTCGGAGCCATGGATTTCACGTAGAGGTAGTACGAGAAGATCACGCAGGCTATCGCCAAAGTCCGAATCGCTCTGATCTCCGACCGTGACAAGGAGCCCGACGCCTCCCTCCACAGCGGTCTTTAGAGTATGCGCCACGTCTCGGTCCAGAACATGAATGTTCGCTAATATGATTACGTCCCTATCGACTACCGTGGCCGGCTTTAATCCTTCTGGAGCGACAACTTCGACGACCAACTCATTTCGCACCATCTTGAGTGCTTCGATGGCTCGACGGAGGAAAAAGACCTCATCTTGGAATCGTATGGGTCGGGGCGATCCATTGACTACGAGGACGTTGATTGCCTCGTGTCGCCGACGTTGGAAAAAGAATGTGTTGTCGGGAGGAAAGTCATCGTTTTCGAGTCGGATCTCTGCGGTCTCAAATACATCGGAGGGACCCAGGCCAAACCGAACCTCTTTCGAAGAGTTGGGGTCTAATTGGATGGCTTGGCGAACCACCTGTTTTCCGAGTTGCAACGTGACAGCAGCATCAGATGAACTGGCGGTGTGATTTTCAACCTGGGTTATCAGCTCACTTCCACCATCGGAAGTTTGGCTCTGTCGTACACTGGATAACCGTATATTGGAGGGAGGAGTCTTCCGTAGAATCGGGTGCAGATGTAAGTCAATCCCGCGAAAGTCGAGGGATTCGAGTTCTGCGATATCGGTGACGGAAAAGGAGGCGACGATTCGAATCTCACGGTGTTCTAGACCCTCTTCGGACAGAAGAGTACGTGCCAACCCTGCCGCATCTTTCAGGTCGGATCGCATATAGGTTGGCTTGATACGGGAGAGCTTTCTTCCCAACTTGAGAGGATCTTGGCTCAGATGCGATTCGAGTAACGTCGGTCTACCCCGATCTGCGAAGATGACGGCTGCTGTGGATCCGGGAGGCAAACGGTTCAACACTTCGCGCGCTTTACGTACGGTACGGTTCCATATGGGCCGATAGGAATCGACGCGGTCGTCGTCTACCCACTGTTCGATCCCACGGTCGACGACAATCACGACACTTCGGGGTGCACCTAATGGAGCGGAACCTGAAGATGAGGATGGCAGATAGGGACGAGCCAATGCCAAGGGGATGGCCATGACCAGGAGTGTTCGAAAGAGCAATAAGAGGAGCTCTTTCATTTTTAATCGTTTGGCTAGTCGTGGGTCACGACGTAGAAGAAATTCGAGCGCCGAAAATTCGAGGCGACGTGCTCTTTTTCGATTGATGAGATGAATAAGTATCGGCACGGCGGCCAGGACAAGGCCCGACAGAAAAATCGGCTGTACGAAATTCATGGAAGACCCCGCCGTACCAGCTCGTATAGAGGGGCTTCGAGGGAGTCACCGGTTCGAATCCGTAAATATCCAACGTTGGATTGCTGGACCCCGGTGGTGATGGTTTCCAGGTGGGCTTGCATGCGTTTAAGGTAGAGTCCGCGAATAAGTTGCGGCTCTGTCACGAGATTTCCGTCTGTTTCCATGGAGCGGAAATCACGGACTCCATCGAATGGGAAGTCGAGTTCGTCCCCATGTAGGACATGCAACAGAAGGACAGAACAGCCTCTGGCGCGTAGGGCACGCATGGGCCGGAACAATCGCTCTGGATCCTCAAAGACATCCGTCAGAATGATAATCGCTCGTCGTCGACCAAATCGTTCCACCTGACCATCCAGTACGGGACCGAGGGCGGTCTCCCCCTCGGGGACAGTGGTTTCCAACATCTTTGCCATGGAGGCGAAATGGCCCAGGCCCGGACGAGCTGGAACACGGCCTTGTACCTGGTCCGATACAACCTGCATCTCGACCCGGTCCCCTTGTCGCAAAAATAGATAGGACAATGCGAGGGCAAACACCCCAGCGCATCGGTATTTCATGGAATCATCCGGGCCATAGGCCATAGAGCCAGAGCCATCAAGGATGATGCGAGCCGTCAGGTCGGTTTCGTGGTGAAACCGTTTGATATAGAGCTTGTCCGAGCGACCATAGACTTTCCAGTCAATGGTTCGGAGATCGTCTCCGGGAGCATACTCCTTATGGTCGGAGAACTCGATGCTTACGCCATGATGAGGGCTACGGTGGCGACCCGAAAGGAACCCTTCGACGAGTCCCTGCGCATCGAGGCGCATACCCTGGACTCGAGTTAAGAGTTCAGACAGGCGTTCGTTGTTCCGTAATGGCTTCACGGCCCGATTGAATCCAAGAGTTCGTCAAGTACATTACGTACCGAAATTCGCTCTGCTTCTGCATGATAGTTCAGCAGGAGCCGGTGCGAGAGAATGAACGGGACGAGGGCCTGGATGTCTTCCACGTCGACCGTATGTCGACCATCTAGAAGAGCTCTGGCCTTACCACCAAGTATCAGAAACTGGCCCGCGCGTGGACCGGCTCCCCAGGAAACGAAGCGGTCGACCAATGGGGTTTGTTCTTCTGCCCCAGGTCGGGTGGCTTGTACCAGCCGAACAGCGAACTGTAGGACATGGTCACTGACGGGAACTTCGCGCACAACCTTCTGGAGCTCCAGAACCTCTTCTCCCGAGATGACAGGGGTAACGGTGCTTTCTTCCGCCAGAGTGGTTCGCCGAACGACCTCGACTTCTTCTGTGAACGAAGGATAGCGGACGTCTATGCTGAACATGAAGCGGTCCAACTGTGCCTCGGGGAGCGGGTAGGTTCCCTCTTGTTCAATCGGATTCTGCGTCGCAAAGACAAGGAAGGGTTCCTCAAGAGGATAGGTTCGTCCTCCAGCCGTTACCTCGCGCTCCTGCATTGCCTGTAGAAGGGCTGCCTGTGTCTTGGGAGGGGTTCTGTTGATTTCATCTGCGAGCAGGATATTCGTGAACACGGGCCCTGGTACGAAACGGAATTCACGTCTCTTGCTGGCCGCATCTTCTTCCAGAACATCGGTTCCCGTAATGTCGCTGGGCATGAGATCCGGGGTGAACTGGATTCGATTGAAGTTCAGGTGCGTTGCTTCGGCTAATGTACTGATGAGTAGCGTTTTCGCCAGACCGGGCACCCCGATGAATAGCCCGTGCCCTCGGGCACATAGACCGATCAAAAGGAGCTCAATGACTTGTTCCTGGCCGACAATTCGCTGACCGATCTGTGTGAGCACCTGGTCTCGTACCTCACGGGCTTTTTGGGCCTCGTCGCTCCCTACCTCGACGGTTGCTTGGTCTTCGGCTGGAACGGCCGGTTCCGGTACTTGCTCTGTATTTTTCTTTGCCATTGGTGTCCTTGAAACCAGAGTCGTCTGGTTATCTATTGATGCGGAGCAGGCGCATGGCTTCCTGTTCCCGTTCGACGATTTCTTTCTTTCCCAGTTTATCGGCGGTTTTCTTCATCAACCCGTGAACTTCTACATCGAAGGGGTTTCTGCGTAAAGCCAGGGTAAGGGCTTCGAAAGCCTGTTGGTATTTACCGAGCCGCACAGCTGCGCGCCCCAGATTCAATTGAAGACTGAAGTCCTCTGGATAATACGGTAGTGGGCCTTGGACTTCGTCGTAGGCCGTGGCGGCGTCCCCAGAATCCAAGAGCGCTTTCGCGAGCTTACTTTGAATCGCTGGATTTACACCTTTGGTTCGTTTGGATGCCTTCTTATATTCGATCGCCGCAGCGTGCGGTTTGTCTCGACCATGCAGCAGATCTCCCAGATAGGTGAAGTCCTCGGCCGCTTTCTGACCGATTCGTTTTCGCTCGGTGTCAGGGTTGTTTCGATCTTTGAAGACCAGGAGATCTAGAGTTCCTGCGGGAACAGAACGCCACTTTTGTTTCCGGAGAAACCGTTTCCACTTTTTTTCAAAGCTCCGGAAGGACATGCCCAGAACTTCTGACATAGCCTCTTTATCGGTCTTCCCATCATTCATAAGCCGGAGAAGTTTTCGTATTCCGGCGGTTCCATGACCTGCATCAAGGTACTGGGCGACGGTGTATACTTCGGCGAAGGCCAGAAGGGTGTGATCCTGAGAGGGCAGCTTTGCCATGGAAGGGCTCATGTCTTCGAAGGGGATCAGCTCCTTATCCTTCAGAGCACGACGGAGTCGGTGCTGGCTACTGGGCCGCATGGCCAGGCTCTTTTCGGAGCGCCAGCGCGTCTCAAGATACTTGGCAAGACCTTCGTGTATCCAGATGGGGACCCGGTCTCCTGTTAAGCGCTGGATCACATAATGTACGTACTCATGGGATAGGGTATCCAACCAACCGTAGCCCTGGAGAAGAGCCTTGGGAGAGGTCAGCATCAACTTGCGATGTTTGCAGAGCGCGATGGTCCCACTGGTCTGGATTTCTTCCGCAGTGAGATTGCTCGCGCGGGCCATCTCTTCGGGCGAACCGTATATTTCGATCCGGACCGGGAAATCCGGATGGTAGCCAAAAACATCCCCAATCCGTTGTCGGATTTTTGGGAAAGCTTCCTTAATATATGGAACAAGAACAGCGTCCTTTCCCGGAGGGTAGAGCACGGAGAATAGATTGTCCGGGTCGTCATAGCGGTCAAAACTCGATGTCAGAGTTTCGGTCTCGCTGGCGAGCTCGAACCAATGGTGAACCATGGACTTCATGGATTCGTCTTCGGCCAGCGCTAAAGCCTGTTCAAAGTGCATACGCGATACGCCATATTTGCCTTCCAGAAGACGTAGGTGTCCCAGAGCATATAGGTAGCGCAGATTATCGACGCATGTGGCCTGTTTCGGTACGAGTAGAGGGATGGCGTCTTCGAGCTGTTCAGCCCGAAGAAAGTTCATTGCCTTCGCGACATCAACCGCCGGAGGACAATCTGTATCTGGCGTTGGGTGCAACTCCTGCGCCGTCAAGGAAGGTACCATCAGGAGTACCAGGAGAACCCCGCATAGCGTTGGTTTGATAGAGGTCATTGGGCCAACTCCCGGAAGTATTGTTCCAGGGCGCCGTCATAGCGGTCTGGTATTTTTTCCTTCATGGTTCGCATCAAGAGATTTCGAAAGTTACGAGGTACTTTATGTGCTTCCTTTCCTGGAATCTCTACGGGTTCTGTTGACGGACGAACTCCAACGGACTCCGCTCCCCCATGGCTTCCGTTGGGTTTCATAGCGTTCTTGAGTTGGTCCCGAGCACTCTTGAGGCGTTCGAGGGCATCCTCCTGATGGGGGCGAGCGTGTTTGGGGTTTCCATCACCAAGACGCTTTGAAGCTCTCTCCATCATACGTTCAGCTCCCTGCGACATACCTTTAACCAGGCGCTTTAGTGATGGCGCGTTTTCACCTAGTTTATCCAACTTCTTTGTAGCTTTACCGAGCTCCTTGCGAAGCGCGCTCTGCTTCTTCTGTAAATCCTTGGCCTTTTTCACTCCCTTCTTTCCCAGGGATTCCTGCGGCTCGGGCACGAGAGAGTCCAGGTCATCGGCAAGTTCGCTCAGCTGATCGCCGGCCTTTTTGCACTGACCCGACGCCTTTCGCATTTTTCGAGCCTTTTGCATTTTCTTTCGGGCTTTCTGGTTACGGCGTGCGGAGAGTTTCATCTCCATCGCCAATTGCTCCATCTTCTTGGATAGTTTTTTCGCCTGTTCGGACGCTTTCTGAATGTCTCGACTTTCGAGCCGCTTACCAAGACGATCCAACTCTTTCTCAGCTTCGTTTAGAGCTTTCTTATCGTAGGGGTGTAGGGGCTTCTTTGGGATTTGCTGGAGACGATCACTTACGTCGGAGACCTTCTTCTTAGCCTCTTCCAATTCCTTGTCGAGGCCTTCATCAAAGCGCTTCTTCAGCGCCGCGCGTTCTTTGGCTTCGAGTCGTTCGGTTTGTTTGATGAGCTTCTCTTGTTTGCGGGCGAGATTGTCTAGATCACGCATGGAGCGCTGGACATCTTTGGACATCTGGCTATTGCCACCAGATTTGCGCGGTCGCATGACCCCTTCTTGCATTTGTTCGCTCAGCTGTTGAACGTCTCGCTCCAGAGATTCTGCGAGTTTGAGGGCTTCTTCGAGTCGCCCGTCCTTGAGGAGCTGCCGGATTTGCTCCAAACGTTTGTCCACGTCGGATAACCCTACATTGTTTTTCTGTCGAAGCAGGGCATCTGGGTTGAAGTTTTCGTCCGGCATCTTCTGCGCCATCTTGCCCATTTCCTGGCGCATGTCATTGACACGTTGGGACAATCGATCCAGCACGTCGAGGGCCTGTCGCATCTTTGAATCGGACGCTTTATCCTTCATCGCTGCGATCAGGGAGCGAAGCTCTTCACTTCGATCTTTGAGTCGTTCCGAATCGGATGCGAGACGATCCTGGCGTTGCTGAACAACCAGATCATCGAGAGCCAGGACATCGTATTCGAAACGATCGATGATTTTAGAGTGAAGACGGAAGGCTCGTCGTATACGAACAGGGTTCTCGAGATCTCTACCGTATATGTTGTTCGCGTTGGTTGTGTCCTGCTGATGCAGCTCTCGTTGCTGTTTCAGGATCGTCTCAAGCGATGAACGAATCAGATCTGTTGTCTGCGGGTCTTCGATAAGTCCCCGCACTAGCTCATCAAAGCTACGCAGATAAACGGCTTCCTCACGTAGCATACGTCGATATTCTGCGTACGCTTCTTCTGGCGCCTGACCGGCTTTCCAATTGGGTTCGAAGACCAATCGTTCCGCTAACCGAATAATAAGCTCTTCAAACAGGGCTTGTTCTTTCTCCAGGTTTTTCTGATGTTGCTCATCTGGACTGAATATCTTGAACCGGCGTGGTGCCGATTGTGCCGTCTGCGGACCATTCACTGTGTTGGTATCTTTGGCTTCGTAGGAGACGACCACGACATCGCCCGGGCTGGCTCCAATATCGCGTAGGTCCAGCGTATCGCTGGTAGAGTAGAGCCGTGTGGCATCCGGGCTTCCTACATTCCGGGTTTGCTCGTTTTTCCGGCCCTCGACATGGGTCTTGCGACGTACGGCCGCGATGCCGAAGTCGTCGCGAGCTTCGAACATGACCCGAACTTCATCGTCGATACGCACTTCCGAGTCTTGTGGTGGGAAGAGAATGCGGACTCTTGGAGTCTCATCCACCTGTAGATCCAATCGGTAGGGGCGGGATTGTGTGTAGGTCCAATCATCGGCGATAGCACCAAACCAGAATGGCCCCCCCGACGTCACAAGGTGCCGAAACTCGAACCGCGATTCGTTCAGTCTCAGGGTCTTGGGTTCGACGCAGGAGAAGCCGACTTTCTTATATCCGCCCTGGGAACATTCAAACGAAAACCGGACATCATTGGCCCACAGGTCTTCGCTTCGACAGGCCTGATGAGCCTTCTCGGAGAGCTCTTCACGGCTTAGGCAGCTCTGCTGTTCCTGAAGCCTGCGTTCGTCCTGATCACTGGGAAGCACAACAAAGAGATCGCTGGTGTTTTCTAGAGCCGCCAGGCCTCGTACGGCGATCTCAGTACCCGGATACACCGAAAGGTGCCCAGAGAAACCGGGCAGTGCACGGCTTTGCAGGTTGGTATAGGCGGGCGGAATCACATCGATGGCGATACTGTGGACGACGGTATCAGTCTGCGTATCGCTCGGGCCGTCCGTATCCGAGGCGATGATGGGGGCGAATAAATCCAGGAGGCCATTTTGAACCTCTGCTCGATAATTCAGCGTGATCGCGGCTAAGACAGCAACGGTACAGGCCAGGGCAACGAAGGCCTTATGCTGTGCAGACCGCCCGGTGACGGTGTCTACAGGGATCTGTGGAACCGATTTTTCGACTTGTGTAGCGAGGCCGTTTTCTACCCAGTCTGGCACGACAAGTCGTTCGTCTTCCTGGAGTTGAATACTTGTTACGAGAGATGACCGGAACTCTGGCGTGTTTCTTTCAACATAGGCCGCGTACCACGTCAGGGATTTACCGTAGCGAAACGCGCGCACGGTTTGAAAAATCAAGAGTAGACTAAGAACTCCAAGGGATACGAGTACGGTGTCTCGAACCAGGATTGGGGCTAAATGGGACGCAAAAACTCCGGCCACGATCGTAACAATCGCCACATGAAGCAGAATAATCGATGCGACGATGGCTCGATTGATCCTTGTGGAACGACGAAGTCGTTCGCATACATGGACAGCTATTTGGGAGTTAGACGACACCACGGAACCTCCAGCAAGAAAAAGAACTCACCAAGGTGAGACATTCCCGGCTGGGAAAACAATCTACTGAGGCACCTTAGCAGTCTCCGTTCCTCGTGCGAAGTACGTATTTTTCCGATGGCGGCTCCATTCGATGAAAAGCGATGGTTTTTTTTAATATGATTTTTGTGATTGAACCCGAATTTGCCTGTAAATTAAGGGGAATTCGAAAAGAATGCTTGCGTGAATGAGAAACGTGGTGCAAAAGAGGCACCCAGCCTGGTTCTTCTGTAATCAACCGGGCTCAACCAGAAAAACATCTATATAATGGGGAAGTTACATGACGGCAGACGTGAAAACGCAGGTTACCGAGCATGACAACTTCTTTTGTCGCGCATTACAGTTGAACTTGCGTGTCGAAAATTGTCTTGCGAACTATGTTGATGCCAACGCTCTGAATTTGCGGAATTCCGTTTGTTTCAAATGTAATCAGGGTGCTGAAGTTCGTGCTGCTTACGCGAACTCCTGAAACGTACACCCGCCTTGGGGGCCGAATCTTCAATGGTCGATGTTTGGCGTAGCCGTAATCATCGCCTCGTGGCCCTCCTTTTTGTGCTGCTTATCGGGTTGTCTAGTTGTGATGCTGGTCCTCCACCCGTGGAATTCAGCGTACGTAGTACAGTAAACGACAGCCCTGTAGCTGACGCGCAGCTCATTTTTCGAAAGGCTACGAATCGGAAAAAGGCAATTACAGCTTATTCGGATGCCACTGGGGCGGTGAGTGTTGCTCTTGGAGGCGGAGCCTATGAGGTGGAAATCTATGCTCCAGGCTATTGGACCACCGGAGATCTGGTCGGTCCGGTTCTTACGGTCGATGCCGCGGAAGAGTTTCCCGCCACAGTTCGTCTGGCACCGACGGCCGGAGCTGGCGGCATGGGTTGGATTGATGTCACTGTATTGGATACGGCGGATCGTACCATCGGGGATGTCGTCGTAGTCGCTGTTGGGGAAGATGTCTTTGGCCAGGGGATTCGAACTGTGTATGGCCGGTCGGATGGCGCTGGAGTCAGTCGGATACCGAATCTGACAGCAGGCTCCTATACCCTGGAGGCCTATGGGATCGGAGTAGGTACGCGGGTTATTCCAAGTGTAAATGTTGTCTCAGGACAGGGTGTGTCTGCGACCATTCGAGTCGGCTCGAACCAGCTGGGTTCGATTCATGGCACGACTGGGACGGGGCCTGCGAATGCGGTTTCGAGAACATTCACACTGCGAGAGCCGAGAACCGGTGCAACGGTAAAACGTATGGAGCTGTCTCCGAATGATGCGGAATTTTTGTTCCAGGATGTGGCCATAGGGAGTTACCACCTGCACGTAGAGTCTAGCGATGGAGCATTCGTTGCATCTGCTCACGAGCAGGCGATGTATGGTGGGTTGAACATCCAGGTGAATGTAGGAGACAGCCCGCTCTTTGAGGTCCCACTGGCCCCGGCTGTTTCATTGACTGAGCCTGTAAACGGAGTGCTGACAAACCTTCAACCGGAGTTGATCTGGTCCACAGTGTCAGAGGCTGACTTCTATGTCGTCGAGGTAAAAAGCGCGGCAAACGAGGTCGTCTATGGAGGGTTTGCTGACGACGGGACGGCCCGGCTTGAGATTCCCCAGGGCGTTACATCGATCGCCTATGGTGATCTTAGTCATGCGGCAGTTGCGACGGAGTACATACCGGCGAAATATCTGGCGGAAGGCCAGCGATATGGTTGGCGTGTCTACGCGTGTGTATATGATACTGCGGAGAGCCGTGGGTATCGTGCGGTGGCTGTAAGTCCATTCCTGGCAGGTTCATTTCAGGCGGGCGGTCTTCCCTGAGAAATAAACTCAGCCGGGAGTCACAAGCTTTATAAAGGGCAGGAGCACCGGTTGCCCATCGTGGGGCCATCCCGCAGGAGGTCGTTGCATTCTACCGACCTCTGTAATTCGGGTCGCACCATGCTCTTCGGCCCAGGATGTCAGGCGCGAGCCGGATGATCCGCCTCGTAATGATGGGCCAAGCCCTACGGTCGAGATCTCGTCGGCCGGGTTATATAGCCAGGAATCCGAATCCGATCGAAAATCGATGGCTGCGACGAGAATTCCTCTTCGGATCGCTGGGGGCGTGGAAAACAATCCAGGACAGTCTTCGGTCGGGGGCCCAAGCATCACAACATGTGCAGATCCCCAAGTTTGTATTGCAGTAACGCCACGGGGCTCTCTCGCTAGTTCTCCGATGACTTGATCTACAAGGCCAGCTCCGAGTGGGCGGCGTATAAGGTCATTATGGGGGGGATAGAGTTTTGTCGCGCTTAACAGAGCTTCCCCTAATACCGTGCTGACAAATTTGGCGTCGCGCTGATCTCCATCCACAAGCAATACTCGTGGACTCATACAGCCTAGACTGTCATGGAGCAGAATATCGACAGCCAGTCCTGCTAGAAGTTCCGGTTTGTTGGCGTCCAGCGGACCCAACGCTGCCAATGACCACCGAGGCCCGTAGACAACAATGCGTGTGTTGGCGCTGGCTGACTGTCGAATCTGCTGTACGACTTCGTGTCCACCGTGAACGACGACTGTGTCCATGGAGCGAATCCGCTCCGAGAGCGTGGCTTCTGAAGTGGATGGAGGGAGAACTTCAATCTGTTGAGCCAGATCGATGGATACACTCTCCAGGCGCTCTATAAACATCTGTATATCAAGGGGGTTTCGGCTGGATGGTCGCACAACGACCTGTGCTCCTGCGAGAATTGCGGCCGAGACCGATTCAAGTCCTACAAACGGGACCGTTGAGGCTGTGATTACCAGAGATTTCGACACGGGCCTTGGGCGGATCCGACCGGCTTCAAAGGCAGATATCTCGCGAGCAAAAAGCTCAAATATACGCTGTTCCGTCCAACGGTTCGCCTCTCGCTGAAGGGCTTCACGAACGGTTGGTTTGGATAAGCCCATCTGGTTGGCGATGTCTTGTGAGATCTGATTCCCGTCGTCCGCTAATCGTTGCCATGTCTCTGCAATAGCGCCGATTCTTTTACTGGTACTGACCGGGTTAGAAGCGGTCACCTTTGGTTTCGTGGGGGCCGGACTGGGAGATGCTGCGTCTTGTTCTTCAGCGACCCGTAAAGAGCAGCCACGGCTTTCCGCTTCGGCTGCTCGGCCCAATAATTCAAAGGACCTGTTTTCATGCAGTATGGCCAGGTCTGATGTCCGAATGAAGGAACAGGTGTCCAGGTTGACCGGGTCGAAGATCTGCAGCAAGCCAGGTGTACCTGTCTTCTGTGAAATCCCCGTATCCGGGTCGACCACATCCACATGAACCCAGGACGGAAAACGAAGCAGCACCCGCTCCCGGTCCTCGCTACGTCCATATGCCTGGGAACCCAGCTCAGCCATACCGTATTCTGTAATTACCCGTTGGGGATCGACATGCCACGTTTGATGAATCCGGGTCAGAAGCTCATCTCTGGAAAACTCTCGCCCTGTCCCCTTGGCCCCTCCTGTTTCTAGAACAAGGCTCTCTTTGGAGAGGGCTGCCGAAAATCCATGTTCGTGGAGCCAGATGTGGCTCAGCGCGGTTCCAAGCACAAGAGTCGGCTCGGAATCTGAGGCCGTAAGTTCCTTTTGGAGCCTGGCAATATCGATGGTGCCATCGGGGAGTCCGACGTGCAGATGATTCCTGGGCGCCAACTCAAGCATCAGGGTATCGAACATATGGACCAGGGATGAATCGGGCCAGATTGTCGTATCGGGCAACAACGACAGAATCCGATGACTCCCAGGCTCCACTTCTGGGACGAACCGTTTAAAGGCCTGGCATACGGAGAGTTCATAGAGCTCCAGGCTTCGCAGTCGATGCCGGCTCCGTTTCGAACCCGATGTTCCGCTGGAACGGAATTCACGAACAGGATTGATCTTCGAAGGATCAAAACAGGTCAGATCGCCGTGACGAAATGTGCTGGTGTGAACGGGTACCATATTCTCCAGCTCTACCGGCGTTCCAGGTTGAAGATCATATGCGCTGCAATGGGCAGAAAGAGCCGGACAATTTGTAGACTGGTATGCCCAGAGCTGTTGGAGAAGCTCCGCAGGTTTTGCCTTCGACGCGGTGAGGAGATCTGCGATCTCTTCGAGAAGTCTGGTTCGTTCCGGATTCACGATGCCTACTTTCGTACGACTTGATCGATTATAAATACTGTTGGAAGGCCTGCCCGATTCGTTCCCCAAAAACTTCCAGCTCATCCTCGGAGATATTCAATGGGGGGGTAAATTGTAACACGTTTCCGTCGAGGCCACCGCCCAGCACGATCAGCCCTTCCTTTAGGCAACCCTGGACGAGTTTCTTTACGGGTTCAGCTGCTGGGGTCTCGTTCATGGATTCGAAGAAAGCGAGCCCCTGCATCAGGCCTTTGCCTCGGATTTCGATCTTGAATTGCGATGTGCGCTTCACCAGGCCTTCGAGGATTGTCTTTAACTGCTCTCCTCTATTGCGGACCATCTGGGCGGTATCCTCAGCTTCCAATGCCTTGAGCATGGCAAGAGCTGTTCGCATGGTGAGGGGGTGACCGAGAAAGGTCTCGGTATGGAGCGCTTCACCAGTCGAGGGACCAAACGCGTCCATCACATCTTTCTTTCCTACACAGACGCCAATCGGCAGTCCGCCTCCCAGGGCTTTCCCGAGGAGCAGAATGTCTGGCTCGATGTGCATGGAGGCAAACCGTTCGCCGGTTCGATAGAACCCGGTGAAGATTTCATCCACGATAAGAAGGGTACCTGTCGTGTCACATAGATTGCGTAGCTGATGGAGGAAGTCCGTAGGGGGGACACATATACCACCCCGCCCCTGAATAGGTTCGATAATGATGGCTCCTATTCGCCGCTCTGTATTTTGAAGCACCCGCTCTATCTCGATCAGGCAACTTTTCATAGATGCCGTATCGTGCGGAAAGCGCAGAGGAGGGGGATTGGTCGCACATTGCTCTGCAAAGGGATCACGAAACCGGCTGTGCCCGATGACAGATAAGGCTCCTGTACTTAGGCCGTGGTATCCTCCCTGGAAATAGAGAACTTCTGGCCGTCCCGTTCGTACGTAGGCCGCTTTGAGGGCAATCTCCGTTGCCATGGTGCCACTAGTTCCGAGTGTGATGCGGGCATTCTTGATGGGCACGAGCGCGGCAAGCTCCTCGAGAAGTTCTACTTTCGCCAGCGGGGGATGAACATCTCCCATCCCGTGGATCAGTATGTCCGTCTGGCTCTTCAATATTGTCTGGACCGGGGCAGGGCAATGGCCAAGCGCCGCTACTCCAAAGGCGGCCGTCATATCGAGGTACCGCCCTCCGTCCACATCGGTTACCCAGCACCCCTCGCCTCGTTCCCAGAAGACAGGAAAGTCTTCACCCAGCCAGGTGACATTGGCTGTTTCGACTCGGTGGAGCCTACTTGCGAGCTCACGGGATACTGCTCCCGGTCCGCATCCTTTTGATTGTATATCCGTCTTCATGGATGGGCAGCTTATCCCCGATCATGGATGAGTAACAAGCCCCCCGTAGGTCTTTGTCGTACAAAAATCGACCGAATTTCAATGGAACATAGGCGGCATAACGTTTGGCGGTATGTGTCTTTTGGCCCTTAAATGCCAGTAAAAACAACCGGTTACCTCTTATCTTTTTGTGATAAAAAGTCGGTTGACAAAGGTGCTCGCCTGCATCATAACGCGGATCGTTGATTTCTGGCTTGGAGAGATAATGCAAATGGCGGCAAAAAGTCTTGGAAGAAAGTTCGGTTGTTTTTCTTGTGGAACGAAGTTCTACGATTTGAACAAAGCAGAGGCCTTATGCCCCAAATGTGGGTGTAATCAAACCGATGCTCCGGACCGACCGGATATCTCTACAATTGCCGCCAAAGTGATGGCTAGTACCGTCACGGAAGCCGAAGATCTGTCAGAAATGGGCCCGATTGCCGATGAAATGGACGTATTCGGTTCCGATGACATGGCTGGCGATGATTCCAGTGCTTCGAGTGCAAAAGAAAAAGCCTCAACCATCGAACAGAGCAGTGATTTCGATTCCGATGATTTTGATGCGGATGATGATTTCTAGAGACGAATTCGTACGGTAGTACCATTCGTTACAGAGAGCCGTTTGGCGGCATCACCATTAATTACAGAGATCTCTAGCAGGCCAAGGCTTCCCTTCAGGGCAACCACTGCTCCGGGTTCTGCGTTACCGTAAGTTTCCACGAATCGTGTGATTTCGGTTTGGCCAATATGAACCGTGGAAAGGCCGGCGGACTGGAGTTCTTCGAAGGGTATGGATGTGATCAGGTTCCCAAACCGATCTGCACATAGAACCGTTCCTGTGATGGTTTGTTTTTCACGCTGAAAGGATGTGTCGAAGACGATGGGTTTGGGTAAAACTTTCAGGTCTCCAGGGACATCAAGACGACCGCAGGCGATTTTCGCAGCGATGGGGGCAAAAATATCTCGCCCGTGAAATGTCGCAGACCGAATCGTGTCGGGTAGGTGTTTTGATTCTACGGCAAAGACCTGGGCATCGGGGGCCCAGTCAAGCAATAAGGAGATAAGGCCATTGTCTGGACCTACAACGAATTGATCCCGCACATGAGCAACGAGTACCTTCCTGGATGTTCCGACCCCTGGATCGATAACTGCGACATGCGTGGTCCCAGATGGGAACTCCGGAACAGCCATACGTAATGTATAGGCAGCACGACGAATATCGAAGGCGGGAATCTCATGACCAATATCCACGAGGGTCAGCTCGGTGGATTCCGATAGAGCCACTCCTTTCATTGCGCCGACATAGCCGTCGGCAGAAGAGAAGTCGGTCAGGAATGTCAGTATACCGTTAGATGGTAAGGCGGTTGCCATGGGCTCCGTGGTTTGTAAACGCAGGCAGGAATCCGTTGTGTTTCGTTCCATCATAACGCAACCAACGAGAAACCGACAAAGGAACAGATTGGCGCGATTGTGCTGTCTATGATACCACCCAAACATCATGCGAAAGCTATTTCTGGCGGTAGCATTTATTTGTCTGAGTGGGGGCTTGGTACACGCCGAGCCAACCGTACTGGAGGTTGAGGACTCCTTTGTTTCGAGTCGTCCATTCGGTGCCAAGGCAGCGATCCGTTACGACGTCACGGCGACATTTATTCAGGTAAACCGAGAGCTGGTTTGCCAGAGTTCAGCCCAACCTTTGCTCTGCCCGAGTGGTAATGCCTCCCTCGTGGCTCGGGAATTGGATGCGCGCCGTGTACAACATCGGATGATAGTCGATACGCGGTTCGGTCTTTATCGAGACCTGGAGCTTGGTGTAGAGCTTCCCGTCGTATTACTGGACCAGGTGACACTGGGGTATGCCCCTGGTGTTGGGCCAATCAATACATTATTGGGGAACCAGTTGACCCCCGTCCCCTACGCGGGACCGAAGAGAGCGGGTCTTGGTGATATAACTCTGCGGTTACGGGGAGCTCTTATGCATCATCAAAGAGATCCTGGCGTCCCCGCAATGGTGATGGAGTTGGCTTATACCTTGCCATCCGCACAAAGCATGCGAGCCAATAATTCTTCGGTAGGAGAGGGAGTTCATGGTCTTGCACTACGCCTCGATACGTCGTATCCGGCCCAGCCAGGCCTTCATCCACGCTTTGGTGTTGCAGCAAAAATGTACCTCGTGGCGGATGAAAACCTATATGTGAAAGGCTTCAAAACTCAGGGGGTGGCTGCGCCTGGTCCAGAACTCGGAGTCTATGGTGGGCTGTCGATCTTTGCCTGGAAAAAATCCGACCATAAGTTCCTGACTGTCGACATCCTCGGGGACGCTCAATATATCCATGAGGGGCGCTCTCCGACCATTATGTTCGGGCCGATTGGGACGAGCCAATGCAGTCTTAATCCACAGTGTTCGACAACCACCTTTCCCGCGACAGGCGGCGCGTCGAATGGGATTACACATGTTCAAGGGCACCTGAAAGTAGGCGGGAGCCTGGGGACAAGATACCGATTTCACCCTCGCATGGAGGTCATTGCCAGTGCGTTCGGTAGGTATAGTCCTTCGTACTTTCTTAGTTATGGGATCAATGGGGTGGACCTGGACGGAAACGGCCAGATCGAGGCGAATAATGCTCTCGGCCAGAACGAATTCAGTCCCGTATATGCGCCTGGTCTCGACGAACCGGGGCAGCGTCTAAAGGCATCCCAGCATATCGACTTCGGCGGTTATATCGGGTTCAGTGGACGCTATTAGGTCGAAGAGCCTATCCAGCTTTCCATACGAGATAGCGCTGTCTTGAGGGCATCCTCCGAGGTCGCGTAGGATAGTCGTACGTGGCCGGGCGCACCAAAGGGGGTGCCTGGTACAACAGCCACGTGGGCTTCCTCAAGCAGACGTGCAGCGAAGTGCACATCATCATCGCAATTGGTTTGCTGGATTAGCTCACGGACACTTGGGAATACATAGAATGCTCCATCAGGCTGGGCGCATTCCACACCGGGTAGTTGTCGTAGCCCAGAGACCAACAGGTCTCGTCTTCTCGCAAACTGGGTTTTCCAATCGTTAAGAAAGCTGAGCGATCCTTCGAGGGCTGCGTAGGCAGCCCATTGCGCAATAGAGGATGGATTACTCGTCGTTTGCGACATAAGGGCGCCCATCTTTGCTGCAAGGGGGGCAGGCGCAGACGAATAGCCAATACGCCATCCGGTCATAGCGTAGGTCTTTGATACACCATGAATGATGACGGTCTGGTCCTTTAGATCAGGGCATGTGCGCAGGAGTGAGCTGAACTCGGCCGGAGGATAGACAAGCTCTGCATAGATCTCATCACTGACCACAATGAGATCATGGCGCAATGCGGCCTCTCCAATACGAGCCAGGTCTTCCGAGCTGAGGACCTGACCCGTTGGGTTAGACGGATTACATAGGACCAGTGCTCTTGCGCCCTCTGCCGCAGAGATAATCCCGTCGATATCCAGGTCTCCGTTGGGAAGTGGAGGGACGATATCAGGGGTTCCGCCCGCCAACCGCACCTGTGCTGGGTACGTAACCCAACAGGGGGCCGGTATGATGACTCGATCTCCAGGGTTCAGGGTCAGAAACATCGTGTTGAATAATGCTTGCTTGGCGCCACATGTAACGATGATCTGATCAGAAGTAGTCTCGATACCAGTAGATGCCTGAATTGTTGCTGCAGCAGCGGACCGTAACTCGGGGATTCCTGCGGCTGCCGTGTAGCGAGTCTCTCCGCGATGGATGGCCTCCTCGGCCGCTTTACAGATATGTTGTGGGGTATCGAAATCCGGCTCGCCGGCCGCCAGGCTGACGACGTCGATACCTTCCTTGGACATTGCTTTGGCGCGACTCGAGATCGCCAGGGTTGCGCTAGGCTTGAGTACCGCTGCGCGGGTACCCAATAGCGAATTCGTCATACTCATCTCCTACTTCTTTGCCAGGCGTTCATTTAAGGCGGTTGCCACATGGCTTGGCACGAAGGACTCAATATTACCGCCTAGAGAGGCGACCTCCCGCACAAGCGCACTCGACAAATAAAAATATTTTTCACCTGTCATCATGAACACCGTTTCAATCTCTGGACTGAGCTGGTGGTTCATATGTGCCATCTGGAATTCATAATCGAAGTCGCTAACCGCACGAAGTCCTCGCAGAATAACCGACGCGTCCATATCTTTTGCGGACTTAACCAATAAGGCGTCGAATGCTTGCACTTCCACGTTCGGATAGCAGGAGACCGCGTCTTCGATAAGTGACATCCGTTGTTCCAACGAAAAGAGATGTGACTTTGCTGGATTGTTGGCGACACAAACGATGAGACGATCGAAGAGTCGGTTTCCACGTTCAATTAGATCCAGGTGGCCCAATGTGATCGGGTCAAATGAACCGGGATAGATCGCTGTAACCATGGTTACCTCAGGTGTCTAGGATTCCTTGATTATTGCATCGTAGATGACCAGGCAGGTATCTCCGTACCTGTGCGTACCGGTGATTGCAAGCCCTGCCGGTGGATCCGACATCGGAATGCGGGTGGCTCGTTCGACAATAACGATGCCGTTGTCGTTGAGCCAATCTCTTCTGACAATTAGATCTAACACCGTTTCGTATAGGCCGGATTGGTATGGTGGATCCACGAAGATGATATCAAATCGTTCGGTATCCGAATCAGGCCCTCTCTTTAAGAGTCCAATAGCGTCTCCCCGAATCAATCGAAAATTTTCAATGTCCAAACCATCGACACTTTCCAGAATCGCATTTTGTGCCGAACGATTTTTTTCGGCGGTGACAACATGTGCCGCACCTCGAGAGATGGCTTCTAATGAAAAAGTTCCGGCTCCTCCGAACAAATCGAGGACCCGGCTGCCCGATAATTTGGACGCGATGATCGAGCCGATTGCTTCACGAACACGGGATGAAGTGGGTCGAACATTCTTAGGAACACCGCCGATTAAAATACGACCTTTCCATTTCCCACCTGTAATTCGAGGTCTATGATCTCGCGGACTCATCGTGGTCAATTCACCTCAGTTTACCATTGTGAGAAATTGCATGCTGCCAATGATCACGTTGATGGTAAAGGGGATACTTGGTCTGGACTTGAAGTACGTGCCGGTTTTTTGCTTATATGTGGGTAACGTTGGTCACGTCAGAAATGCGGGTTGGACAAAGCTTAGAACCTATCTTCAAAAGAAGACACTTCGAGTTATTGACACTGCGGCTCTGTGATCGTTATAATCCTTCACTATAACTTCCAGACATTTAACGGTGCGACACCATGGCGAAGAAAAAACTTCCGAAGAAAACAAAGAAAGTAGCCGGTTACTTGTTGAAGGACGAAGAGGCTATTAGCCGTAGCCCAGACTCTCTCATGATGACTGGCGGCGCCGGTACAGTGGGCGATGTATTAGGAGATGGAACAATCTCTGCGCATTGTTCGCATGGTTCCCATGGATCCCATGGTTCCCACGGTTCGCACGGTTCTCATGGTTCTCATGGTTCCCATGGTTCTCATGGTTCCCATGGTTCTCACGGTTCCCACGGTTCCCACGGCTCTCATGGTTCTCATGGTTCTCATGGTTCTCATGGTTCTCATGGATCCCACGGTTCCTGGTAGTAACCAGTAGCTATTTACGAACATTCGTGTACGTAAGAGGTCCTTTTTTGAAAGGACCTCTTTGTATTTTTGGTGGGCATCTGATTTATGCCGCTGCGTTTACAACAGATGAAAGTCGGTCGTTGTCGAATGTTCGTTAGAATAGTGATTCGATCGTTGTGATTATTCGATGACTACGAACGATCACCGGATATTTTTGGGTTCCGCCTGCAATAATGCATGCAGGTTTTGTAATCAGGGGGATAAGGGCCCGCTGCAAGAAGACGGTGACTGGTTGGATGAGGCTGTCGAGCAAGCCGTGCGTGGATCTGCCGAAGGAAGAATTACGTTCTGTGGTGGTGAGGCAACCTTACAGCCGGATATTGTCCAACGTGGTGCGAAGTTGGCTCTGGCCCAGGGGGCGAAAGATATTGGGGTCTTCACGAATGGTCGAATGCTTGCGTACGGCGATCTTGTTCGAAACCTGCTGAATGATGGAGTAACCCGTTTCGAGATATCTCTCCATGGTCCCGAGCCAGATGTTCATGATTGGCTAACGCAGGCTCCCGGCTCCTTTCGTCAAACGGTATCCGGCATACAGAAGGCTAAGAAGGAGGGCGCGGCGGTTAACGTACATATGGTCTTAACCCGAAGTAATTATCGATTGGCCTCGGAGATGGTTCGGCTGTCTTCACGGCTGAAGGTTCAAAGTCTGCATCTTCGTATGGTTCAGACGGAGGGTTGGGCTGTACAACCGGAACGTCTACCAAACCTTGTGCCGAAGTTGAGTATGGTTCGTCCCTATATCGAGCAAGCCGTACGGTTGGCGAATCGGGCTGAGCTCTCTATCTTTCTTCACGGAATCCCCGATTGTCAGGCCAATAAAGTTCGATTCAACCTCGATCGAACGCAGTCATTATGGTACGGATTGGCTCTGGAATCTTTGGAGAATGGAGAGCCTGCGTTCGGAAAATCCTGTGATAGTTGTAGGGTTAGAGGCGAATGTGTAGGCGTTACGAGTGAATATTTGGCATACTATGGGGATGGTGAATTAGTTGCATTGGACGACCGGGCTGATTTGGGCCAAGTTGGTCGTACTACAACGTGAGGTATCAGGGTGCAGGAATTCAATAATAGTCATGGCGTAGACGAGGCTCTCCTGGAGAAGGATGAGACGAAAGAAGCGGCGGTAAAAGACGAGCGCCATTGGGTTCGTTTGACTCGTCTCTGCAATCAGCGGTGCAAATTCTGTCTGGATTCCTGGAACCATAATGGAACATATGTGGATAGTGATGAGCTTCGAGACTATATCCGGAAGGGGCGAGAGCAGGGAAAAACGCGCTTAATCCTTTCGGGTGGAGAGCCAACAATCCACCCAGACTATGTGAAGTTCATAAAATACGGCCGAGAGCTTGGGTACGATTGGATTCAGACCGTTTCCAATGGAATGATGTTCGCGTATCCAAAGTTTGCACGAGCTGTAGCGCATGCAGGTCTGAAAGAAGCGACATTCAGCATACATGGACACGACGCGAAAACGCAGGACAGTCTGACAGGGACACCCCAGGCATTTGAGTCTGCGATCCAGGGAATTCGGAATCTACAGGCTATCGGTGGCGTCGTTATCAATATTGATATCGTAGTGAACAAGCAGAACTACAAGCAGCTACCCGAGACGATCGATTTCTTTATGGATCTGGGTATCAAGGAGTTTGATCTTCTTTACATCATACCGTTCGGACGAGGGTTTACAGATTATAGAAAACAGCTGTTTTTCGATCTTGATGATGATGCCTATCCCTATTTCCAGAAGGCATTTGAGAAATCCAAGTTGCCTGGCGTCTATCTTTGGACGAACCGTCTTCCTGTAAACTATCTCGAGAATTATGAGCACCTCATCCAGGATCCTCATAAGCTTCACTATGAGATAAATGGTGGCCGCCATAACTTTGAGGGACTGGCGCGTTTTGGTGTACCTCCGGATTGCTATGGTGAACGATGTGACCACTGCTTCCTCCATGGAATCTGTCGGGACACATTGATGCCGTATCAACGTTGGCTTAAGGAAGGGGAATTTGAACGCCTTCGTCTACGTAGCGGTGAAGAACCGAGTGAACGAGCCGTACAACAGGTCTCGGAACAAAAAGCGGCAAGCCGTTGGTATATCGGAGAGGATGTGAAAGCTCTGCAAGGGAGCCTTGATGTCTGGAAAGACTCCGAAGCAAACGCGGAGGAGCGTGTCTTCGAACTCGAATCCGGTGAGATACCAGATGCCAAGGCGTTGGCTTCCTTCCCTGTTTCCATTGACCGTTGGGCAGTAACGACCTCGGCCGCTGTTGAGAGTGTTCTGTCGAGCAACGCGGAATATGCGGGGATTAAGGCCTTTGAGGTTGTGTTGAACCAGCAGACGATGCCCACGCTGCTTGCGCGTTTGGATGACGTGAAGGCTTGCGCAGAGAAACTCGTCTTTACCTTACGAAATCATGAGTATGTATCTGAATCGAGAGCGACCGATCCTACGCCGGATGAGATCCGTCAGCTTGCTACTGTCGCTACGCGGTTTCGGAATGTGCCCGAATGTGTAACAGGAGTGGCTCCGGAGGGTACGGATCGTAAGATTCTAGATAGTCATCTGGTTGATCCGAAGGGTCTTCTCGACCTTGACGCATATGTTCACCATTATGTGACGGAGGAATACTATTCCAAGAGTCGTCGCTGTGAACAGTGTTCGTCACGCGAAGAGTGCGAAGGTATTCACATCAACTATCTCCGAAATCATGGATTCAAGGTCTGTGATCCCATCGGTGGCACAGCGAAAAAGGAAACAGCTTCGTTTCCGATGATCGCCTAGATATCCGGGGGATCTGTGGCCAATATCGGTTATCTTCAGGTAGTACGGCACTGTAACCACTTCTGTGGTTTCTGTTCGAATCCGACCACCCCGTATGTCCATAATATGGATACGATGAAGCCATTGGTGGATGATTTTGTCCGGCGTGGCTATTTCGGGGTGATTCTCACGGGAGGAGAACCGACGCTTCATCCGGACCTGCCCGAGATCGCTGGATATGCTCGTGACCAGGGTTTGCATGTTCGGATGATCACAAATGGTTGGCGTCTTGCTGACGAGAAGTTCGCGAAAGCACTCGCGGAAGCCGGTCTCCAGCATGTACATATTTCGGTGTATTCGCTGAAACCAGATGTGGAGGCGGCCTTAAGAGGATTGCCAGGGACTCTGCCAAAGGCCTATGCCGCAGTAGAGAACGCGCATAAATTCGGTCTCGATATAAATATCAACTGCGTAATAAGTAAGATGAACGCAGATCATCTCCACGAAAATATCGAGTACTGGATCAAAAACCATCCGTATATTCGGCATTTCGTTTGGAATAATCTGGACCCATCAATGGGACGGGCCGAGGTAAATCAAGATCAATTTACGCCTCGCCTATCGGACTTCGAGGAGTCGTTACGTCGAGCGATGAGCCTACTTCACAGTAGTGGTCGAACATTCCGAGTCGAGAAGGTTCCTCTTTGCTATATGACCGAGTTCGCCTGGGCCAGCACGGAGACTCGAAAGATTGTAAAGGGGGAAGAACGTATTGTTCACTTCCTGGACAATAAACAAACTGTTCGGCAGACCGATTGGGGTCACCTCTATTCTGAGTCGTGTGGTGTTTGTAGCCTTCGGACTATATGTGGTGGGCTCTTTGATCAGGGGGATGGTTACGATCCGGTTGAGCTCTATCCTGTCTTTGTCGACATGGATCGTATTGTGGAGCAGATCATCACAGATCCAAGTGATCCCAGTTATCGGTTGCGGGGAATACGAGAGTGGAAGATAGATTTCCAGCGTCGTATAGAAGCCCAACGCGGCGAAAACTCGGGCAAAAGCAAAAAAGAAGGGGAGCATCCCGCGAAGATGGTGGATACCGGTCTAAAGGTAGGAGCGGTTACCGAGGCGGGAGAGAAACTCTGGGAGAAGAAGCGGCGGGCAGAAGGCCGTAAAGCCGAACGTCAGGGTATCTCTATGGAAACCACCGAACTTTGTGATCCCGAGGACCGCCAGGCAGGCTAGTCTATTTTGGGCACAAAAAAACGCCAACTGTTGGTTTGGCCGAAGCCAAACCAACAGGGCGTAAATTTTTCGAAACGCATATCGGAAATTCCGACGAATCTACTTATGCTGGATTGCTCGCAAGCTTCGCAGCTCCGAATACTTCCAACCGCTGACGGTGTGAAAGCAAAGGTGCTGATTTGCTTGTGGCGTTTTGCGCTGTATCAAGTCGCGCAGAAACGGCACGAACAACCAGATGGTGATCACGAGCGGTCCACTTACGGCCATTACCACCGTTCATGAGGACAAGATCACATTTTCCGGTAGATTCTACTCCGTTGGAGCTGGAATCGAGCTGACATACATCAATTCGAAGCTGGTTCTGATCCGCGTCGGCTAGCTGTAAAACGATACCACCAGCAAAGACAGGGCTTACGGATTGGATCGCCCAAGAACCGTGAACCACATCACCCACATTAAGGGTTTCGTGAATCCAGGTCTGAGGAGTTCCTTCCGGAAGCGCGGCTTTGATCTGCTGAGCATCTTTGGCTTCAGCCAAATTTACGCCAAGCGTACCTGCGGCCACAACGGCAGCTGCACCCGTGGAAGTTTTCTGAATAAAGGAGCGTCTTGAGACGGAATCGGCCATGTCTAATCCCTGACGTTAGAGGTGTCCTAAATAACAAGAAAATCTTACGGACCGAAGGCTCCGATGTCAAGTGACAGGCCTGTTTTTCAATCATACCAATGGGTATCGGCGTTACACCGGTATCAACAGACAGTGTACTTCCCTCCTCAAATATCGAGGATCGGAGGTTTTTAACTGTTTTCGAAGAGGTCTAATCTCTTCGCCCTTCAATCACATTTGCTAGAACGTAATTGGCGATTTCTTGTGGGAGAACAGCCGAAAAATCGTCATCAGGTTCACTGATTTCGACGACGATATAGTCTCCATCTTCGACCGTATTGTAGGTACCGAATTCCTCGAAGGCTTCCAGCGCGTCCGAGATCGCATCTTTCGTATAGATACGTTGGTGAAACCGAACTTCCATGAGTGTGTCTCCAGTCTCTCTATTCGGAGGGGCCTTCCGGTTTTACAGGCTGAAAACCACCCGAGTCTGCCGGTGTCGGTTGTGGTGAGTCTGTACCGTCGTCCTTCGTGTCGGGGCGTTCTTCACTGGCGGAACGTTTGAATTTCTCTTCCCATGGAACGGCAATTCCAAGAGGATCGTCGAGGAAGTCGAGGTCGTCTTCATCGCCATCGAGTACGTCCAACCCTAGATCATCTCCTGCGCTGATCCCTAGTCCACCTGCGACGGCCTGAGAGATTATAGACTCAATCCGAGTCTTGTGTTCGCGCATAACCTTGGAGCGAAGAACTTGGGAAAGTGCTTCATTCGCGAAATCGCCCGCGAGTGCATTTAGATCCTGCTCATCTGTTTTTCCAGTCTTAGCCTGGATATGAACAAGGACATTCCCGTCATCATCTTTATCGAGAAGAATATAGCTCCGATCGATGAGGACGTAGGCCGCACCATACACGGCGTCCATGGGGTAGAGGCCCTTTTTCAGACGAAGGCTAAGACGGCCTTGCTCAGCATCAATTACAAAGATTTCGGGTGTGCTCATAGATTATTCCGTAGGAGGTTCTAAATGTTGGAGAGATATTCGTACCGAGTCAAAGGGGACGACGTCAAGCTTGTGTACACCGATGAACGGTTCATGAGGATGAGTTCATCATCGTATCGAGGTTGGGCGGTACGCCGACAATGTTGTAACCGGAGTCTACATAGATTGTCTGGCCTGTAATTCTTTTGGAGAGGTCACTCGCCAGGAAAAGAGCCGCATCGGCCACGTCGTCCTGTGTAATATTCTCCCGCAAGGGGGCGGTTTGTTCCACAAAATCAAGCATGTCTTCGAAGCCCGGTATGGCGCCCGCGGCGAGTGTTTTAATGGGGCCAGCGCTTATCGCGTTTACGCGGATTTTCTTTGACCCCATATTGACCGATGCTTCACGAACGCACGCTTCAAGCGTCGCCTTTGCAATACCCATGATGTGGTAGGAAGGGACGACGCGCACAGCACCAAGGTAGGAAAGAGTCATAATACTTCCACCTGGCGACATCTTTGGCAGTGCATAATGGGCCAATCGGAGCAGCGAGTAGGCGGAGATCTCCAACGCTCCGGAGAATTCTTCCGGTGTGGCGAAGATTACGGGTTTACGAAACGTTGCCGCATCCGCCCAGGCAATGGAGTGGATTACGATATCAACGCCACCATCGACCTTATCAAAGAACTCTTTGACCTCTTCTTCCTTGGTTACATCACAGGGATGGAACGCTTTGATTGCCGGGAGCTGTGGTGCCAGTTGCATGATCCGACTCCGAAACCGGAACTGGTAACCCAGCACAATATCTGCTCCGGCGGCTGCTAGGCGTTGCGCCACAGCCCAGGCAATTGAGGTGTCGCTGGCGACTCCAAAAATGGCGACTGTTTTTCCTTTCAGATCAATCATAACTGCACTCCCGAAATTAGCTCGCCGACCATAGCGTTGGTTGAAGCGACTGTCGACCCATTTGGTGGTGAAGGGTTTCCTGGTGCCGTCAGTCGATTAGAGATTTTGCCCTGCGGGTTTCGCTACAGCCACAATGGTTTTGACGATTGGGCTGGCTCCCGTTGTCTGAGTATGTAGTACGAGCTCGACCTCCATCAACGTTCCGACGATGTTCGCTGCGGTCAGATCCACAGGGAATGCTTGTGGAGGGTACGGCCCGAATGTTTCCGACCAGGGGGTGGTGGCGAGCTCTTCGTTTGTATTTGCTGCACGGACTCGAACCGTTATCCAGGTCGTAGCGTCGGCTGGAAAGACGGCTTCGATCTCGATGCGCAGCCACTCATAATCACGGAGAGATGGTGCATCAAAGATATGTCGGTAACTTCCTTGTGGTGCCGTGATAGTGCCGAGAACATATCCCGTCATATCGCTGTAGGTATACGGCATATTACCGACAGAATATGTACCGATTACCTGGCCGGTTTCCGTATCCACCTTGGAGGCACTTCCTTCCCATTGGCTACCGTTCTCGCACATATTAACAGTCCAGAGATTACCGGTTCGATCGATCGATACGCCCACGGGGCCACGGTATAGGCCAAGGTCGATTGCCGGCAGGTCTTCCAGAGAGGCCGCATCTACCACAGACACCAAGCGGGACGAGCTATCCCCCTGGCAGTTGAAGGTATTATGAGCGGCGTAGACCGTGCTTCCCGCCAGGCTTCCGTCGGGGTTGGTTAGCATGAGAGCTACAACGCCTCGAGTGTATCCACGTCCGCCCCAGGACCAATTCATCCAGGTTTCGGATAGCGGGTCGAAACGCGCGAGCCCTTGCCCCTCTCCCGTCGCGACCCATACCTTTCCATATGGATCGATACCGACCCCGTACATATGTCCGGCAGGTGAGGCCCAGGCATTCAGCCGGCCATCGACGGGGTGCACTTTCGCAAGACGGTGTGGGTGTGGATCACGACTGGCTACCCAGATAATACCGTCCCCGTCGATCGCGATCCCATAGGGGCGCTCCTCTAGATCAATTGTATGCACAACATTTCCTGCTGTTGGCTCGAGTCGCCGAAGTCGTTTCGAAGACCAATATCCAACCCAGATATGGTTTTCGTGATCGACGCCGGCCGCGCGAGCTAGCCCTCCATCCCCCGTCGTGCTGTCTGGTTGCACATTCCATAAGACGCACTCGTCTTCGGAAATCGAGAGCATCTCTTCTGCTTGCACACTACAATCGTTATTGGAGTCGACCGTAGTTTGGATGAGCCCGTCGTTATTCTTATCGATACAGTAGGACGCTACGGCGGCGATCTTCATGACGCCGCCGTTACCTCGACAGGTGATGATGCCATTACCGTATAGATCGACGGCGGTACGGCTTGGATCAGGACAGGTATGGTAGCGTGCGACCTCACAGCCATCTGTTGTGTCGAGTTTTGAGACCGTGTTTTCTCCCGAATTGGCGATCCATATATAACTTGTATCGACATCTTCGGCGTTCAAGACGATATAGCCTTCGTCGTTTAATGAGACGCCGCTTGAATTGCTCTCGTCGAGGGAGAAGGGGTTGTCCCAACTCGGTCCGTCACCAATGGGACATAATCCTCCACATGCTCCGCATGGGGCCTCGGGATCTGCGGGCTGATCTTCGCTCCCTAGGCAATCCTGGTTGCCGGGAAAACACCCATCTTCGGTGGCTTCGGGAGCTGAACAATCACTCTTTCCCTGCGCAGAGCAGGTATAGCTACCTGTACATGTCCCATATTCGTTGGTTTTGGCGCATGTGCCAGTAGCTCCCAGATACTGGGCCGGACACGAACATGTTCCATTATTTGGCAGGCATGTCTTTGTATTGCTGGTTTCATTCTCCGTACAAGAGAACCACGGTGGACAGTCTGTGTCCTGGGTACAGGTGGGGAGGCAGGCACCAAAACCACCGATAAGTTCACAGACGAGCTCTTCTCCAGCCAGCCCGGTACAATCCGCATTCTCTGCACAGGGCCTACAGGCATTCATGGAGGGATAGACACAAGCGAGGGCTGGGCCATATGCGGTGTCATCTAGAAGACAGATAAGACCATCTGGGCAATCTGCATCCTGGGAGCAGAGCGGTGAGCAGATCGATCCGTCTGCAAGCATTGTGCAGTGTCCGGATTCGCAATCTTCATGGGTCAGACATTCATTCGTCCCAGGGTTTTCATTTTCTGGGGGCTGCTGATCGTCGGAGTCCATACCGGTAAACGTCGAAGCATCGCTTGTCGGTATGAGCACCTCGTTGGTTGGCGGTGGACCTTTTACACTTCCACCACATCCAGAGGTGCCCATCGATAGGAGGGCGCAACAGAAGAGCCCCAGACCCCTGGAGAGAGCCCCGGTATGTATGGGATTACGCACGAATATGCCTGTTACATGCTAGTTGAGCCGGACCAATAGGATGCACGATTGTTTCGTCGATGAAAAGTGGATTCCACTCGAATGGAGTGATGGGGAAATGAGGACAGCCGCGTGATTTGAAAATGTACGGTGCACGTGGGAATATTCGTCGTGGTATCATTCTAGGGGAAAGGTTTCCGTCCATTATGTGTCTGCGTTCTCGATACTGCTCGCTATTAGTATGCTGCAGTCTTTTGATTCCTGCCGGAGCAGCTGCACAGACTTCGGAGATCAAACCGGAAGAGGAAACGGAGCCTTATCAGTACGCCTTACCGGTCCAGTCTGGTGTAGATTATAGTACAAATCAGCTGACAGTTACCGCCGATCGAAGTGAGCAACGCCAGTTTGAGGCACCCCGTAGTGTGGAGATTGTCTCTCAAAGGCAGATCCGTGAGAGTCAGACCCCCTCGGTACCAGAGTCTCTGGTGGGGACCACGGGTATCTTCGCTCAAAATACAAATCGTGGTGCGGGGGCTCCTTTTCTAAGAGGCCTGATCGGACCTTCGAATTTAATTGTCGTGGACGGTATCCGCTTCAATACAGCGACCTTTCGTACCGGGCCCAATCAGTACCTGGCTTTGATTGATCCTGCGGCCGTAAAACGAATTGAAGTCGTGCGAGGGCCGTCTTCTGTACTGTATGGGAATGGAGCGATGGGCGGGGTAATTCATGTCTTGACCCAGGACGTATCGGGTGTGGTTCCAGGCCATGGGAAACGCGGTTCTGTAGAGACATTAGCGGCGACAGCTGATCTTTCGACCGGTCTTCGGGTAGCGACGCATGGAGAGACTTCAGGCGTTTCTTTTCTAGTGGGAGGCAGCGCCCACCGATTTGGAATTCTACAAGCCGGTGGCGGTGTGGACCAGCCGTGGTCTGATTACGAAGCCTATGGTTGGAGAGGGAAAGCGAACGTCGCACTTAGCCAGAACCTTAACCTGCGGTTGGCGCATTTCGGTAGGGCACTAATGAACGCGGGGCGAGCCGATCAGTTGGGAAAAGGTGATCTTCGTCGGTACGATACAACCGATCTACTGAGCTATGCGCATCTGCGGTGGACGGCGAAGGGCATACTACGGTCGGTTGATACGGCCATTTCCCATCATAGGCTTTATGACGGTTTTGAACGGTATAAGTGCCAGCGGACTTTGACCGGACAGGTATTAAATAAGGAGGGATGTCTAGATCTGGATCCTACTGGCCTTACAAAGAAAAAACGCTTTCTCGATGTTGTTGATGTCCTGGGTGCATATACAACGCAGAATTTCCGATTGGGCAGGCGGCTACGGCTTGTGAGTGGAGCGGAGGCTTATTGGGAAATGATCGGCTCGGAGCAGGACACTGCAGGTCCGCCGGACTTTGTCTATTCTCCCGCCAGCCGTGGTAATTTTTCCGACGACTCTACCTTTCTGACCGCAGGAGCATTTCTTAACGGCACAGTTGGTCTCGTTGATCTCGGTTCCTCTATCGGTCTTTTACAGCTCAATGGCGGCGTGCGGTATTCCTATTTCGCCGCGCACGCACCCGGCGTTCCGGAGATAGGTGACGTGGATTATCGTCACGGTGGTTTGGTAGCAAGTGGTGGAGTGCAGCTCCTCAATCCGGGAAGTCATACCCTGTACGCCAATTTCGTTCAGGGCTTTCGCGCACCGAATCTCCAGGAATCGACGGTCCTGGGGGATACGGGGAGCAAATTTGAAGTGCCAAATGCCGATCTTCGTCCGGAAAAAGGTGACACCGTGGAGTTGGGTGCGCGCGTACGGGAGTCAAACCTTGAAGTAGGAGTCAGTGGTTTTTGGACGCGACTGGATGATCTCATCGACGAGAGTCCTGCACTGTTCGGAGGCCTATCCGAGGTGGATGGCAAGCCCGTAGTACAAAGAACCAACGCCCGGTCGGGTGAAATGTACGGTGTCGAAGGTTCGGTGGAGTATTCCAGCGGTCCCCTGGGTCTATTCGGAAATGCCACGTGGATACAGGGGGATGTGTCGAATGGGGATGGTTTTACCCAGCCAGCTCGCCGTATCCCACCCGTATTTGGGACGGCGGGCATACGCTTTGCGTCAGAACGGAGAAACGCTTGGATTTCAGGGCGTGTGCGTTGGGCGTTGCGGCAAGATCGGCTTCATTCGAGCGATAAGAAAGACGCTCGGATTTGCCAGACGGAACCGAGTAGTGGACTCCTTCAGGAGGATTGCCAGGGGACACCGGGCTATATGTTGCTTGATGTGCACGGAGGTGTGGCCTTATCGCCTTCGATGGATTTGTTCCTTGGGGTTGAAAACCTGCTGGACCAGACAGCCCGTGATCATGGTTCTGGGTACGATATGGCAGGTTTAAACCTGAAAATCACGGTACAGGCCCGTTTCTAAATGCGCACGAATAGCCCCTGTGAACGTGTTTAAATGGTGCTCTGGTCTTGACGCAGGCTTGTGAACAAGTGACCATATGGGGTGTAGAGTAACGATTTTCCGTAGAGTGGTTGCGTGGAACCAGATCAGAGATTTGAAATCCAGCTTGGTCATGTATGCAATAACCGTTGTGTTTTTTGTGTAAGCGGCCAGATGACTGAACTTCGATTGGCAAAGCCGGTCGATACCGAATTGATCCGCTCGGAAATCGATCGCGCCAAGGCGATGGGAATACCCAAGTTCACCTTTCTAGGAGGGGAGCCTACGATTCACCATAGCTTTATGGAGCTCCTTGAGCACGCCGTGTCCTGTGAGTTTGAAGAGGTCGTAATATTCACCAATGGGGTTCGTCTCTGGAACGAGAAGTGGCTCCGTAAGGTCATGGCCCTTGGCGACAATATTGCCTGGCGTATAAGCCTTCAGGGTGGCGATGAAGAGACCCATGATTTCACCACCAAGAAGAAAGGTGCGTTCCAGAAAATCGTTACGGGTCTTGAGACGCTCAGCCGAATGGGTCAAAAACTCAGCGTGAATATGTGTGTGGTCGAAGAGAATTACCGTTCTTTGGTGCATCTGCCGGAGTTGGTACGAAAATATGATATCTGGCAGGTCCATCTCGATATGGTTCGACCACGTGATTCGGGAGATCGGAGTGAGGATTATCTCGATGGGATCATGCCGGATTACGAGGATCTTGGCCGTGTTCTGCGAACCATGCTTACGGACTTCGATACGATATCCCCGGACTTCGACGTAAATATTGGGAACCTCCCATATTGCGTGGTTCCCGAGTGGGGGCACAAAATCCATCACGAAGGTAATCTTACCTTTACAGTGGCCGTCGATGGAGACTCCGAACTGTCCGATCCGTGGGACAAGTACCAGGATAAGAGTACAGATAAGTTGAAGCTGGATAGCTGCAACTCCTGCTCTTTTGAGTCGCAATGTAGTGGCTTCTTTGATCTCTACGCGCGTCGGCGAGGCGTGGATATCTTCCGACCCGTTTCGATGACCAAGGTGCGGGAGCTGGACACGGATTACCGACTCTTTGTTATGCGAATCAAACCGCACCTTGATGCCCTCGGAGAGACCTTACCTTCTGGTTGGAGCTTTCGGGAGCGAGAGGAAGATGAACGTATGCGCCGCGTCGTATGCAGGTTACGTTCCGGAGACGACCAGGAAATCCGGGTCGTGTTAGTCCCACCGAATATGCCGGGAGGGGGTGACGGAGAACATACCGAGTTCTGTATGCGGATTGAATCGGCGAACGTGCCAGACCATATCGCAAACACAATCGCCGGAGAGTTTTTCGATGCCTTGTCGCAATCGTGTCCAGGTATGGCTCGTACGCCGGTGTCTTCCGATCGTATTCGTAAACGTCGGACCGTATTCGGGGCCGATACAATGGTGACGCCATCCATTCAGCGACGGTTAAAACGGCTCATGTCGAATGATGCTGTTCCGGGCTGGAAGGTTGTTGGCGCCCATCCGAATCTCGACACAAACGGTGCGTCCGCCTATCTGGAAAGTGCCGATGGTATGCGCGCGTCGGTGCATCTGAACCGAAATGAAAAGGACCGAATTGAGGTCTCCTGGGATTTCCCGGAAGACTTTGATAAGGATTCACGTCGAAGTATGATGCATTCCGTCGCAGCGGCACTTCGTGGCCAGCAGCGTGCAACGGCCTGAACTCCACGAGTTCTTTTCGATTATCGCACGAATGGCTCGTAGTGGGCTGTGGAGTCGACTACGCCAATGACCACGGTACACGAAACCAAACAGACGATTAGTGACTTTCGCGATCCGGATTCGTGGCCAGCCCTTTTTGCGCAGGCAGCCTCGCAAAAGGGCGATGTTCATATATTGTTCCCATCCCATGTCGGTGAGCTTTTTGAAGCAGCCACCTATGCCTATGGTCAGTTTGAAGCCGTCGCTTCATCCATTGAAGACCTGCTCTCGAAAGGATGCTCTGTGGTTTTGGAGCACCCCATCACGTTGGCAACCTATCGGGAATTGCCGGACCTTATTCGCTTTGTAGATGATCGATTTGATTCAGTCGCAGGTATCAGTTTCTGGAAGGCTGGCGGTGTGCCTGTGCCTACGGATGCTGAACTCACCCCCTGGTTGAAGGCTGCCCTACACGTCTGTGAGCAGCGGGGAGTAGGGGTAGAGATCCGGCCCGACAGTGGTTTGGTAGAAGAGCCGCGAACAGCATTAATTTCGCCCGAGTCGGATTCGTCTTTGCGTGGAATGCACCCCGTAGATGGAATTGGCAAAGGCCGTCCTGCAGAGGTTTCTCTTGTGTCCGCGGGTGGTGGTGTGGAGGAACTACGACGGGCGTTGGAATTGGTCGGCGATGGTCTGGGAAGCCTATCGCGCTTTATTCTGGATGTGCCGGACTTTACGCCCCGAGAGGTCGTCTGGGAGATTACGCAGGGCCGAGATGCCGATGGCACGGCGCGCCACCCGAACGAATTGAGTACGGCGCAGGGGTATCAGCTTATTCAGTCCCTACGTGATTTACGCGCACCACGTCTTGTCCTCACCGGGACGGACTTTGGATCGCGCCGTGATCTGCCCGGCCTTATCTCCTTCGCAAAACGGGTTGGGTTAGAGGTCTGGCTAGTGGGCAATGACCCACCGCCTGATGCCGAGAAGCTGAGGCTTTTGGTGGAGTCTGGTGTGTCGGGTATTCGACTGGCACCCACGGGAGACTCGTCCTGGCAAGCGGTTGCGAAGACGTACGACCTTGGATTTGAGGAAAAAGGGCCGACATGTTCTCGGGTAGACGAGATGCCTGATTGTTCGGACCTCTCCTTCGATCCGGTAGAAGGGCCGGGAGGGTGCCCAGGCGGAAGTGGCTGGATGTTTATATCCGCCGATGGTTTTTTGACTCCGTGCTCTCTACGCGATGAAGAGCCCGTTCAGGTCTGTGGTGAACACGCATCTGCGGTAGCTCCCTGGCGTCAGGCCTGCTTGCAGACGATGACACGTAAATCGGGGGCAAGTATCGATTGTTCCCATCGACGTGAAGTGACACTTCGTACCCTATTAACCCTTCGTTTGGGTCCAGATGAGCCACGCTTTGAAGTCGTTGAGGCGTTAATGGGTATCTGTTCGGACTTGAGCCATTATGTCGGCTTGGCGGTTGCGTACGACCCGGACAAGGAAGAACACAGGGAGAAGCTCAAGGAATTACAGGCATGTTGTGAGCGTGCGGGCGGAACCCTCCACTCCATCTCCTGGAACCAGGAATCGGATCCCACACTGACCCCGAAAGATGCGGGCTGGTTTGATGCGATCTTTCCTCTTACGAGGTTGATGGAGACCGGGGCTGACGCTTGCACGGCAGGATACTTGAATCTGATGCCTGAAAAGCAACGACAGACCCTCTTGGGAGAATTCGGATCTCTTTGGCAACCGGAGACGAGACAGCAGGGGATCACGTCGGATGTCGTTCTCAATGAGACAGGTCAAGAGCGGGTGCGACTAGGCATCACCCTGGTACCACCCGATAGCCCGTCAGTGTGGCTCAATGGGCTATTACGCACCCACGAGCAGTCGATGGGAATGGAGCATTGGTTGGTCCGCTCCGACGATGGCAGTGTCTTCGATCTTCGCTCTATTCTGGACGTTCGATTGTCGATTGTTGACGGAGGGCAATACGACCTGCTGATGGCTAGTTCGTTCTCTGTGGCGATCGATCGGGTTGGTATCGAGGTCACCGGCGCTTCCATGGAGACGATGCCGGCCCTGCAGAGTGCTGCAGACAATGATGTGGTGGGATCAGAAGTAGAGAGTATTCGGCTTCTTGGTCTAGCCCGAGCTGTTCATCGACGTCCTACACCCGTGCGGGCCTCGGAACCATTGCCGAGCAGCTCCAAGAAGATTGCTTTGGAACCGGACCGGTGCAATGGACATGCGAGTTGTATGGGGGTTTGCCCAACGCATTGCATTACTATTGAACAGCGTGACGAGATTGCAGACCGACCGGTTCCCATCATCGATGATGCACGTTGTATTCGCTGTTATGCCTGTGTTGAGCACTGCCCGGAGATGGCCTTGTCTCCGGCCGGTTTTCTCGATCAGGCCTGGGAACCTGAGGTTATCGCGTCGAAAGGTTTGGATTGGTTGGCCATGCTCGGCCGTGAGGTAAAGGACGTCGCAAATGAGACCCGCCCTCCGGCATGGCAGAACCCTCGGGAAGCCAATACGAAACCTATTATTCTCGGCGTAGCTATGACCACACAGCAGCACCATGGTGCTGTTCTCCTTCGTGATGGGGAGCTCATTGCTGCGGTGCAGGAGGAGCGGTTTCGTCGTAAGAAGCAATATGGTTGGGCCCCTCCAGGTCGTCGAGGAGAGACGGTCGTCTCGGATCCAACCCTGCCAATTGAACTGCCATTTCCCTGGGAATCCATCGGATATGTTCTAGAGGAAGCGGGTATCAAACTTGAGGATGTGGACCACATCGCTGTGAATGGGGTGCCCGGTCGTTTTATCGAGACCTATTCCTTGAATGATCCACGGAAACCCCCGAAGACGGTTCAGTCAGGGCGCTTCATTTACATTCCTCACCATCTGGCGCATGCGGCTTCGGCGTATCATGTGAGTGGATTGGAAGATGCCTATGTCTTCACTGTTGATGGTCGAGGTGAACGAGAGACGGCTGCGTTCTTTGAACCGACCGAGGACGGTCTTGTTCGAACGTTTGATATTCTGGCCCAACGAGACACAACGATTGGTGGTGTATATGAGACCGTGACTCTGATCCTCGGCTTCGGTCACTATGGTCAGGGCTCCACGATGGGACTCGCCTCTCTGGGAGATGGTTCCATGGACATGAAGCCCTATCTCTCTGCTCGAGATCACGAGGACTACAATATTCATTGGCAAGGCGTGGATAAGGCTTTCGGCCATTTATCTCGTCACCGGGATGGTCCTCTTCTCGACGAGCATATTTCCCTCGCCGCAAGCACACAGGATGCCCTCGAAGAGACGGTTATCTCGTTGATTGAAGGGGGGTTGAAAGGGCGAAAGCCACGCACGATGTGTTTGGCCGGCGGTGTCGCCCTGAACTGCAGTTTGAATCAGCGGATACGACTTCATTTCGGATTAGACGAGATCTACGTACAACCAGCGGCCCATGACGCTGGCACAGCACTGGGAGCGGCCCTTGAGGCGCATCGAGTGATCACCGGAGAGATGCCTCGTACGCATATGAATCATGCCTATTGGGGGCCGTCATATACCAATGAGCAGGTATCCGAGACGTTGGAACGGTTCGGACTCAAGGCGCGAAAGAGTTCGGATCTTGAAAGCGAGGTAGCCGAGCTATTGGCGAATGGCAAGGTGGTCTGCTGGTTCCAGGGACGCATGGAATTTGGACCAAGGGCTCTCGGGGCGAGAAGTATATTAGCGGATCCTCGGCGACGAGAACTCAAAGATCGACTGAACCTTATTAAGCGTCGCCAGTGGTGGAGACCTCTAGGACCTTCCATTCTTTCCGGCCGTGAAGCGGACTATTTTGAGACTCCTTTCACGACACCGTTCATGTTGTTTACCCTTCCCGTTCGTTCGGACAAGCAGGAAGAGATACCGGTAGTGGTGCATAGTGATGGCACAAGTCGACCCCAGTCTGTCGAAAAGGAAGTCAATCCCCGCTATTACCGAATGATTGAACATTTTGAGGCCCTGACGAAGGTCCCGATGGTGGTCAACACGTCGTTCAACACGGCATTTGAGCCCATAGTAGAGAGTCCGGAAGATGCCATAAGCTCCTTCCTGCAGTTGGGGGCAGATTATCTGGCGATTGAAGATTATCTGGTAGATCGAAGAGAGCTATCGGCCCAGATCGCAGCGGAGCGTCGGCGCGAGGAGGCTGGGGATGGCGCTTGAGAATGCCCAGAGCACTGGTGGGCGCTTGATGCTGCGACTCACAACCACCTGTAATAGCGCATGCGCCCATTGCACGATCGCCGATATTGCGCATCACGGTGAGAAGAGCGCACGAGATGCTCTCGCCGAGATGAAGCAGGGGAGAGAGACAGGCTGTACGGAATTAGTGTTCATGCGTGGTGAAGTCACGCTTCGAGAGGACTTTTTACCCTTGGTCCGTCACGCGCGTGAAATCGGCTATGAGTTTATTCAGGTCCAGACCAATGGGCGTGCTTTGGCCCGTGGTGCCTATCTTCGCACCGCCTTGGCCGCGGGTATTGATTTTTTCGAGGTCTCCTTATTCGGACATGTGGCAGGGCTGCATGACATCATCGACGGGACGCCTGGAGCGTTTCGTGAAGTCGTGGCCGGTCTGAAAAATCTGAGTAGAGCTCGGTGCTCGTACATGTTGACGATCCCGGTTTTGAAACGAAATTATATGGTATTACCTCAGATTGTACGGCGTGCCGCGAATGTCGGAGCACCTAGAGTACAGTTCAATTTTTCTCGTCCAGTCGCGACCCCGATAGGTTGGAATACGGCACCGCTAGTACGACTGGAGGAGGCGAGTCCCTGGATTCGGCGGGCGATACGTGAGGCGGAGAAACTGGGGCTTTCGAGTGGCACGGAGGCGGTCCCATTATGTCATCTCCGAGACGAAGAGCAGGCAGGTTCGGATGTCTCTGAAAATTTCGGTCGGCATCGAGTAGCCGATGTACATCGTTTAGAGACGTCGATGGAGAGTCATAGAGAGACGTCTCGACCGAAACCAGAACCATGCCAGCAGTGCAGTCAGGTATCGGTCTGTCCAACCACCTGGGCTGCGTACCAGGAATTGTATGGAACAGCCGAATTCGTACCGTTCGATTGAGCTATTTCTTTGGTTTTGTTTTGGCCGCATCGACCATGGCCTTCAGGGATTGCCCCCGAATTTTGTAGGCCTCACTGAAAACCATCAATTGTCCGAGTCCTTCGGATGACTGCAATGCACTGTCAACCTGGTTCACCAGCTCAGGCATACGCAGTTTTCGGATGAGAGCTTCTTCGGCCAGCTCATCCAGATCATCCTTACGGCCTCGTGCGATGTAATAACCCACAAGGTTCCTCGTGATCTGTTGCTGGAAACCGAGGAGATGGAGCTTGATGGTACGCAGTGCTCGTTCATCCCAGGGGTCCTCTCGGTATTGACTGGCAAGCTGGAAATATAGCTGCACAAGGCGTGTATGTTTCGCTACCTGAAAGTAGATCTGCGTCAATTCTTCCGGTGGGAGGGCGGAGCGCGTTTTCTTCGCTAACTCAGAGAGCGATACGACTACCGATGTAAAGGGGATGAGCGATGCGGTCTTTGCGTCTTCCTCGGAAAGTCCCAGTCGTACAAGGGTACGTTTATGTTGGTTTCTTTGTTTCTTGAATGGATTTGGCAAATGCTCGTCCACGAGAGCTCGGAACTCTAGAAAACGTTTCCCGAAGCCGTCTCGATGCCGTACCAGTCGTCGCATTGCGGGACCTGGTCGTTGGCGAAGAAGCCAAACGGCTCCTTCACGCAGTCCATCCATCGTAGAGATACGGTTGGAGTATTCGGCGGAGGTGTCTGTCGAGCCTTTCGAACTTTGGATCGAATCGAAGCCCTGCATGACAGGGTCCATTCCCATTAAATCTTTGAGAACCCACATGGCCATGGTGGCGTTCGTCGCGGAGCAATCCGTCTCCACCATAAGGCGCGCGACTAGGGAGCTCCCTCCATGATTTACAAGCACCTGCGTTTGGCCTAACGCAGCAATGGCTGGATAGAGGGGGTGCTTTTCGTACAGACCACCAAATTTCTTATCCAGCGCATCGGGGAAGTAGGCCTGAACAAGTTCTTCTCCAAACGGGTTCACCCGATTCGATTTCAGGAGAGATTGTTGGAGATGGATCTTGCTATGGGCACAAAGAATGGAAAGCTCTGGCCGCGTGTACAGGCTAAGGCCTTCTGCACGGCGTCGCGCGATCTCCTTCTCGGTTGGTAGCTCATGCAGATCCTCATCCAGAACACCGGTTCGGTTGAGGAATTGTTGGGTTCGTAAGAAAGAAAACGGTGCACGTTGCGCTCGCATTTCTTCGAGACTCAACATTAATGCCTGATCTCGGTTGTTCTGTAAGACCAACTCAGAGACGTCGTCTTCGAGTTTTCGCATGATCTTATCGCGGTTCGGACGTGTCAGCTTTTTCTGACGAAGAGCTTCCCCGAATAAGATCTTCATATTGACTTCATGATCGGAGCAGTCGACACCTCCGGAATTATCAATGGCGTCGGTATTGATTCGACCACCACGTAGCGAGAATTCAATACGGGCTTTCTGGGTGATACCGAGGTTGCCTCCTTCACCCACAACCTTAACCTGAAGCTCGTCTGCGTCGATGCGAACCGCGTCATTGTCCTTGTCTCGGACATCTGCGTTGCGTTCGCTAGATGCTTTTACATAGGTGCCGACACCGCCATTCCAGAGAAGATCAGCCGGCATTTTCAGAAGGGCTCGAATTAATTCGGAGCCCGATAATTTCTCCGCGTCGATATCTAATAGCTTTCGGGCTTGTCGACTGAGTGCGATTTCACGTGCATCTCGGCTATAGACACCACCACCAGCGCTCAATAGATCCGAATTATAGTCCGTCCACTGTGAACGAGGGAGTTCAAACAACCGTTTCCGCTCCAGAAAGGAGGTCTCAGGATCGGGCGAGGGATCGAGGAAGATATGCTTATGATTGAACGCCCCAACCACCTTCATACTGCGACTGAGAAGCATACCGTTACCGAAGACGTCACCACTCATATCGCCGATTCCGATCGTTGTAATCGGATCGGTTTCCGGGTTGCTGCCCAACTCGAAAAAGTGACGCTTTACGCACTCCCATGCTCCCTTCGCAGTAATTCCCATTCCCTTATGGTCATAGCCCGCAGATCCGCCGGAAGCGAAGGCGTCATCCAACCAGAAGTCGTAGGAATTACAGATTCCATTGGCCCGGTCTGAGTAGCGGGCCGTTCCCTTATCGGCGGCTACGACAAAATAGGGGTCGTCGGAGTCGTAGCATAAGAGCTCTGTAGGGCGGATAATGCCTTTCTTGTTTTGATTGTCGGTAATGTCGAGTAGGCCCTCGATGAATCGATCGTAACCAGCCTCGGCCTTGGATTTCTCCTGGACCTGCCCCGTAGCCTTCAACCCCGGTTCGACGACGTAGTCGAGCTCTTTAAGAATAAACCCACCCTTCGCACCGGACGGAACGATGATGCCGTTCTTGATGTTCTGCGTCAGCATCAGGCCCAGGACTTCGGTTCGATAATCCTCTAACCGATCACTATGGCGTAATCCGCCTCGTGCGATGGGTCCCGACCGCATATGTACACCTTCCATTGTTGAGTGGTGAACGAAGACCTCGTATCGGGGGCGAGGATCAGGAAGCCAATCAATATGATCGTGGCAGACTTTGAAACTGATCAGATGGTTCTCTAAGCGATGGGGGAGATAGAAGTTGGTACGAGCTATCCCGCGAGCTGTAAGTAGATACAGGGCTCGTAGCACTTTATCTTCCTCAAAGGTGGCAACCGACGAGAAATAGGTGCGAATGTCACGCTCACTCTTTTGGATCCGGCTTTTCCGTTTGCTTTCTGTGAGCTTTTCATCCGGCTGGAAGCGGTTCTGAAAGAGATGAATCAATTTGGTGGCAAATTCTGGGTGCCGCACGAGGATTTTACGTGCGATAGCCATCGATGTGATCCCCCCGGCCTGTCGAAGATAGCGAATGGCCGCGCGGAGGAAGTCGACTTGACGCCACGATAGTTCTGTTTGAATCGCCAGGATGAGAAGTTTGTCGACTCCACAATCGCCTTCATACGCGGCGCGGACAGAATCAATAATTGCGTCCGAACGAGCCAATAGATTGTCGGGGTCTCCGTCGACCTGAATCCGAAATGTATCGATCGCTATCTTGGAGCCGTTTCGTAGCTGAACCGATTCCATCGCCTCATCAAGAATGTTGAAGCCGAATTGGCTGAGTACGGGCAAAAGCTTTGAGAGCGCAAGGTTCTCGTATTGGTAGATCCGCAGGCGAATACAGTCTGTGTCGTCGTCAGTTTTGAACAGAGAAAAACCCAAACGTCCCTTTTGGATAACGTTCTCGATCTCAGCGATATCTACAAGAATCTGTGGAGGCGTAACCTCTCTTTTGTAGTTGATCGAAAAGGCCGGCATATATCGGTAGTACAGGGACTCCGCTTCGTTCTTGGAGTAGTTCTGGGAAAGAATTTCTTTGAGCTGTAGTCCCCAAGGTTGGATGGAGCGAAGCACGTGTTGTTCCAACACTTTCTCATCTTGGCATTGGAGAGGAGTGTCGCGATTCAGGTAGAAATGGACAACGGAGTTGTTGAACCGGGTTCGAACGGTCCGGAAGTCGCAATACGTCGCACCTGTCAGCTCCTGCAGTCTTCGTTGGATACGCGGTTGCAGACGCTCCGAGAAATGTTCACTCGGGACAACGGCGAATGCGTATAGGCTTTGTCCATGACTAGCGATAGTCACATCGACGTGGGGTTGTGATTCTTCTACGGAGTCGAGAATCGATTGGATGACCTGGCGAATACGTTTTGTTCCTGCTTCAAAAAGAAACTCGACCGGCAGGGTATTGAACGCGTTTACGGTCGCCTTGTACTTGTGGGTCGCTTCGATAAGACCGTCTTTCCTCATGATCTTGTCGAGTCGGTCCCGGAGAATAGGAATTTCTCCGCCTGGTTGTCGTACGGCGCCCAGGGTAAACAACCCCCATACGAGAAGAAGCTGAAACGTATCTTCATCTTCAGGTATCGCGACCAGGACCTGATCAACGAGCCCTCCGCGGTGCACATCGGAGACTCGTCCCGTTTTCCGAACATCTACAGGTAGCCGTTTTTTCTTTAGGATATCCTGCAGCAGAGTATCTACATCGGGTGGAAGCTCGCCCTCCGTTGCATCGAGACAGGCGACCCCAAGCGTTCGGGTACAGGCTTTAGACCAGGTGTTCTTCTTTCCTCTTTTAGCCCGGAACCTGCGAAGTCCCATCATCACAAAGTTATGTTTTTGTAGCCATGTTCCGAATTCTACGGCTTCGGAGAGCCCGTTTGGTTTGGCCGATGAGGAAGCACGATCTTTGAGCTCGTCGAATACATCCGTGGACTCAGAACGCATTAGTTCGAAATCCCGGACCATCGCATGAGCGCGCGCCAGGCTTTTCTGCAGACTCTTCTTCAGGATCTTCGCAGCGGCTTCATCGAGATGAGTCAAGACGATCTGAACCAGTGACCAGCGATTCTCAGGAGTCTTTCTGCCAGGTTGGATCGTTGTAATCTTTCCTGTTTTCGAACGCTTCACGGAGAGAACGGTATTTACCGAATGGATCGGGTTGTGCCCACATTCCTTCAGGCTGAGAAGAACAGTGTCGAAAATGAACGGTTGGTCTGGCATCCAGGTTTGGACGAAGGTTATGGGTGTGTTTTGGTCGCCCATAGCGATTTCGTCGTCGATGGCCTGCACCCCAATGTCACCATCCAGGGGGGCGTTCAGGGTTGCCAGTCCATGGTTTGCCATCACCTGAATCACGGGGCGCGGGAGTTGCGATAATTTTAATTCGCTCAGAGAGGTCACGAGCGTTTTCACAAATTGCTCTGCGACCGTACTGCTACCAGCTGTACGCGGCTCAATACCTTGTACAGTGGTCTCATATATCTGCTTCCGCGTTGTACTCTTGAAGGTCATCCCTGGCCTCTTTATGCCCAATTAATCAGCCGATGCTTCTATACCAGTAATTGGCCTCTTTTTGCGAGTCTGTTGAGGCCGTTGGATCAATGTTTGGCAATCATGGTTTGTCGGCCTCGCCCAAAGGCCCGAGCGGAAACCCGGAGAATGGGTGGGGCCTGGTACCTTTTGAAGTCCATACGCTCCACAAGTTTGCCCCATTTGTGACCATCCAGTCCTGGTGGGGCGGCGGATACGGCGGACTGCTCATGTACGATGTAGTTGTGTACGAATGCGTCTAGGGCATCGTAAGGGGGGAGCGAGTCGGAGTCGAGCTGGTCGGGGCTAAGTTCTGCAGTTGGCGGACGTTCATATACGGATTCCGGGATCATCTGTTGCCCGAATCTTTCGTCGAGGGCTCGACCTGCGGCATATACTTCTTCTTTGAGGAGGTCGCCGAGTACTGCGAGCCCGCCGACCATGTCTCCGTATAGGGTGCAATATCCAGTAGCCAGTTCGGACTTATTGCCTGTTGCCAGCACAAGGGAGCCGTGTCGGTTGGAGAGTGCCATGAGCAGGACCCCTCGGATTCGAGCTTGAAGGTTTTCCAGGGCCAGTCCTTGTAGAGGTGTGCCGGTCGATGTCTCGATAACCTGCGTATAGGTTTGTACCAGCTGTGCGATGGGGATGGTTTCAAATTGAATCCCCAGGCGCTCTGCCATAGCTGCCGCATCTCCCTGGGTTTCGTTCGAACTGATAGCGCTTGGCATCGTGACGCCCATGACCTTGTCCGCGCCTAGAGCATAGGTGGCCAGTGAAGCGGTCACAGCGGAATCGATTCCGCCCGATAACCCAATCAATACGGATTCAACCCCACATTTTTTGCAGAAGTCCCGAAGACCTAATGTGAGGGCCTCTACACCATCTCGGCTGGAATCATCCTCAATATCTGGTGGAAGGTTTTCGAAAGAAGGAGCGACGGTGCCATCCTCGGCTGCGCTAAGGAATAGGATGTCTTCTTGATATGGTTTTGCTCGGGTGATTTGTTTTCCATTGGAATCCCAAGCCAGAGAGCGTCCGTCAAAGATCAGATCGTCGTTGCCGCCAACCAGATTGCAATACAGGATTGGTAGCCCGGTTCGTCGTGCAACACTGGCCACAACATCATCGCGTTCCTGGACCTTTCCCCGATGCCAGGGGGAGGCCGATAGGTTGAGTAGAAGGTTTGCTCCGTGTTCCTTCAGTTCGACACCGGGATCTCGTTCATAGGAACGAAAATCGGTCGGGTCGTGCACGACCCAGAAGTCCTCACAGATCGCTATACCAAGACGTATCGAACCGAGGTCAACAACACATGCAGGTCCCTGTCCCGGTTCGAAGAAGCGGGCTTCATCGTAGACGGCATAGGTCGGTAGTAGCGTTTTTCTCGCGGTTCCAATGACGTTACCACCTTGCGCGACGATGGCACCGTTAGCCCAACGTGCAGAACGTCCGGTATCCGCTTCCACCATGGTGCCAAAGACCAGGGTGATATCTCTGGTCTTGGTATATTGGATGAGTTTTTCGTTAGCCGAACGACACCGAGAGCGGAAGTCCTCATGAAAGACCGCATCTGTGGGTGGGTAGCCCGGCACAGCCAACTCCGGGAAGACCAGGACGTCGGCTTGGGCATCGACTTGGGCCATCACATCTTCAATCTTACGAAGATTTTCTTCGACGGCCCCTACGGTGGGATTGATCTGGCATAATGCGAATCGCATGACGAGTCGTCCAAATGGGGAACTGCCCTGAATTTAAGGCACGTTGCGAAAACTGTAAACCGGCCCGTTTATAAAGGGATGGGCACGACCAGTTGCGTCGGGTTCCAGCCAAGACTATATTCAGCTTTGATTGAAGCCGTGTCGGTTATCCACCGAGGTTGGAATGCCCCCGAAAGGTACATGTCTCGTTTGTGGAGATGAACTTGACCCGCGAACGGGGCTTTGTCCTCGGTGTAGCAGTGAAAGAGCGGCCAAAGAGCAGCTGAAAGGACCAACGCTAGTTGGACAAACACGTATTCTAACACGTCTACATGGCCCCACTGTAGCCTGGGCGGTTTGGAATGGTTTACCGTACCCATCACGACTTGCCTGGCATCAACGGCTGGGCGGTGTTCAGTCTGCTGACATCGAAGAATATCTTCGACAGTCCGCATCGCCTCCATCGTTATGGTTGGCGGCCCAGAACCAGCAACTTCCAGAAAAGTTACGAACAATCGCCCGTGAAAGACTCGATGCGCTAGGGCTGACGTCGCAGCAAATTCGTGAACTGCGACGATATTTCTGGCGGCTAATGCAGATGTCTCGCCGCCGACTGTTGAAGCATCTTGGAAGCCCGTCTCGAACATCTCGCTGGGTGGATCGTCTCGATCTTCTGGCGGAGGTCACGGCTCTACGGGAAGTACAAGCTGCCGTACGCGCGGAGCGGTCCCTGGCCCGGGCGTTCCGAGCCATGTTTCGAACATCCTTTCCGTGGACGGTGGTTACGATTATCTCCATTTGCGTGGCTGTTTTTTATTTTTGGCAAGAGCTGCCCAACGATGAGCGGTTCACTAGAGCAAAGACATATGGAGTGGATGGTCATCTGGAGTTTACCTGGACCTCCCTTAGAACCTGGCTCACCTATGGATTTCTACATGGGGGAGTGCAGCATATCCTCTACAATATGTTGAGCTTGCTCCTTGTTGGGCACATCCTGGAACGAATATTAGGGCCCGTTCGTTTTCTCGCCGTTTATGTGGCCTGTACGGTCGGGGGAGCACTAGCCAGTATTGCCTACAAGAATGTGACCGGACATGAAGAGCTTTTCACCATTGGTGCCAGTGGTTCTGTGGCGGGTATTGCGGGTATGTCTCTATTTCTGGGGCTCTGGTTCGCGTCGCGGTATGGCCGCATACCCATGCGCTATACAACGGGAACCTTATTGGGAGGGGCCTTTCTCGTATTGAACACATTGATTAATGCGACGGAGCTCTTCATGGACGACAGTAGTCTTGTCGACCATTGGTGCCACCTTGGTGGCCTCATCGTCGGAATCGTCGCGGGGCTCATCTGCAAAAACGAGCTTGGGCGCACGGCAGACGCACGCTTTGGTTGGCGGGGCGGTCCCACTCTGGCGGATTGAAGACCTAGTTTGCAGCTACAGCGATGCGAACGTTGGCACGGTGGATTCTGTTTTCTACCTGCTTGTACCGTTCAATATCGGTGCTTGGATCGAGTTCCGCGAGTTGCTCCTCAGCACGAGCTTTGGAGCGCTGCGCTCGCTCTACGTCGATGTCGCCACTGGCTTCAGCCGACTCGGACACGATCTCTACCCGGTTATCCAGGATCTCCACATAGCCTAGATTCAGAGCCATGTTTTGCTGACTATCCGAGGATATGAGATTGGCTGCACCAATATCCAATGTCATGATCATTGGTTCATGATCTGGCCGCACTTCAATCTGTCCCAGGCCAGTGATCAGACGCACTGCGTCCACATCACCGTCAAACTTTAGACCGTGGGGGGTATTGATTGTGAGATGTAACCCTTTGGCTTTCATCGGCTGGTCTCCACAGATAGTCTACTTTACGCCGCCAGCAGTTCCTTGCCGCGCTCGATAGCCTCTTCGATACCGCCACACATGTAGAAAGCCTGCTCAGGATATTCATCCAGCTCGCCATCTACGATCATCTTGAAACCGCGAATCGTGTCTTCAAGCTTGACGTATTTTCCTGGTACACCTGTGAACTGTTCCGCGACGTGGAACGGTTGGGACAGGAAACGCTGGATTTTACGGGCTCTGGCGACGACCAGCTTCTGATCTTCAGACAGCTCGTCCATACCGAGAATCGCGATAATATCCTGCAGATCTTTGTACTCCTGAAGAATCTTCTGGACCTGACGTGCGATGTTGTAATGCTCATCACCCAGGATATGAGGATCCAGGATACGACTGGTTGAGTCCAGCGGATCCACGGCTGGGTAGAGGCCCAGTGCCGCGATCTGACGAGACAGAACTGTTGTTGCATCCAGATGGGAGAAAGCCGTGGCCGGGGCCGGATCGGTAAGGTCATCAGCGGGGACGTAGATGGCTTGTACCGATGTAATCGATCCCTTCTGTGTCGACGTAATACGTTCCTGCAGTTCACCCATCTCCGTAGCAAGTGTGGGTTGGTAACCAACAGCACTTGGGATTCGGCCGAGAAGCGCGGACACCTCGGAACCGGCCTGGGTGAAACGGAAGATATTGTCGATGAACAGGAGCACGTCCTGACCTTCTTGATCACGGAAGTACTCGGCGACGGTAAGAGCGGAGAGGCCAACTCGGGCACGTGCTCCAGGAGGCTCGTTCATCTGACCATAGACCAACGCGGTCTTGTCGAGAACGCCAGACTCTTTCATTTCCATCCAGAGATCGTTTCCTTCACGTGTACGCTCGCCTACACCGCCGAAGACGGAGACACCACCATGCTGGCTGGCGATATTGTTGATGAGCTCCATGATGACAACGGTCTTGCCAACACCGGCACCACCGAACAACCCGATCTTCCCACCACGAGAGTAGGGCTCGAGCAGGTCGATGACCTTGATACCAGTTTCGAACATCTGAATCTTCGTGTCCTGGTCTACGAGGTCTGGTGCGGGACGGTGAATGGGCCAGAATTCGGAGGCACCGATTTCACCCGCTTCATCAACGGGCTCACCAATGACGTTCATGATTCGACCGAGAACCTTGTTCCCTACAGGCATGCTGATGGGCTTACCTGTATTCTGCACCGGCATGCCTCGAACAAGACCATCGGTGGAGTCCATGGATACAGTACGAACCACTCCTTCGCCGATATGTTGGGCCACCTCGAGTACGAGGTTCCATTCCTTGTCGCCAATAACCGTGTTGGTGGCTCGGAGGGCAGTGTAGATCTCGGGCAGGTTTCCAGATTCAAATGCGACGTCCACTACTGGACCGATGACCTGGACTATACGACCGTCACTCATGTGATTCTCCTGGTTTCGCGCTACGATTGCTTAAGGGCTTCGGACCCACTGGTTATTTCCATCAGCTCAGTTGTGATGGCAGCTTGGCGTGCCCGGTTATAATTCAATGTTAATCTATCGATCAGATCGGATGCATTCCGAGTTGCGTTGTCCATTGCCGTCATTCGGGCACCCATCTCGCTTGCGAGAGATTCGAGTACCATTCGGTAGATCTCGACGTTCACGTACATAGGGAGCAGCTTATCCAGAACGGCTCGTTTGCTCGGCTCGTACTTGAAGTCGATAGGCTTGGATACATCCGCGAGGCTGGGGACGATAGGAAGTACCTGCTGTACAATCAGCTCTTGGTTGATTGCGCTTTTGAACTGGTTATAGACCACGTAGACAGCATCTAGATTTCCGTCCACGTAATCCCCAACGAGATTACTTCCAATATCGGCAGCTTTTTCGAGAGAAGGCTCTGTCAATACGTCGAGGTAGTTTTGGCGCACATCGTAATCCCGGCGCTTAAAGTACTCGATGGCTTTCTTCCCGATAAGGGAAAGCTCAAGGTGTTCATGCTCCTCTCGTGCGACCTCTTCGCTCGCATTCTCCGTCTCGCCGTCCAGGTAGGCCTGGGTCTTCTTGAGAACGGAGCTGTTAAAGCCACCACATAGACCGCGGTCACTCGTAAGTACGAGGAGCTGGGCTCGCTTTCGTGTTCGACGCTCCAGGAGAGGATGATCTCCTTCTTCGGCCCGTGAAGCGACCTCAGCGATCATATCGTGAACACCATGGGCGTACGGCCGCATGCGCTCAAGGCTTTCCTGGGCATTACGCAGTTTCGATGCCGCCACCATTTTCATGGCTTTGGTGATCTTCTGCGTATTCTTTACGGATTGAATCCGTGTACGAAGTTCTTTAAGGGAGGCCATTCGCCAGCTCCGTCAGCGTATTACGCGGCTTGTTCGTCGGCTTGGAAAATGCCGGCGAACTCGGTCAATACAGCGGTCATCTTTTCTTTGATCGGATCGGTGAAGGCTCCTTCCTCACGCATCTGCTTCAGCAGGTCGGCGTGACGACTCTCGACGAATTCATACAGCTCTTTCTCATAGCGTCCGAGGTCGCTAGAGGTGTATTTCATCAAAAACTCTTCCGGAGCTGTCGCTGCCCATAGGATAAGGGCCTGCTTCTCAAAGGGGAGCGGCGTATATTGGTCCTGCTTGAGAACCTCTGTCAGCCGAGCACCACCCTCAAGTTGCTTACGGGTCGCGGGGTCGAGATCGGAGGCAAACTGAGCGAACGCTTCCAATTCACGATATTGGGCGAGCTCAAGACGGGCCGTACCAGCGATCTTCTTCACCAACTTCGTTTGGGCACTACCACCTACACGACTTACGGACAGACCCACGTTGATTGCGGGTCGGATACCTTTGAAGAAGAGGTCTGTTTCGAGGAAGATCTGACCATCCGTAATCGAGATCACGTTTGTGGGGATATACGCCGATACATCGCCAGCTTGGGTCTCGATGATGGGTAGGGCGGTCAAAGAGCCACCGCCACAATCGTCACTCAACTTGGCGGCGCGTTCCAGAAGTCGACTATGAAGATAGAAGACATCACCAGGGAAGGCTTCACGGCCAGGAGGACGACGAAGAAGTAGAGACAGCTGACGATAGGCAACGGCCTGCTTACTGAGATCATCGTAAATGATCAGGGCGTGCATTCCGTTGTCCCGGAAATATTCACCCATGGTGCAACCGCTATACGGTGCAAAGAACTGAATCGGTGCCGCTTCCGATGCGGTAGCAGCGACTACCGTTGTGTATTCCATGGCGCCGTGCTGTTCGAGAGTCGACACGACCTGCGCCACAGTAGACTGCTTCTGGCCAACTGCTACGTAGATGCAATAGACAGGGTCGCCAGCGTCGAAGCCACCTTTCTGATTAATGATGGTGTCAATGGCGACAGCCGTCTTTCCTGTTTGACGGTCACCAATGATGAGCTCACGCTGACCGCGGCCGATGGGTACCAGTGCATCGATGGCTTTCAAACCGGTCTGAAGAGGTTCATGTACGCTCTTTCGACTTACGATACCGGGGGCTTTGATTTCCACAAGCCGGCGCTCGTCCGTCTCGATGGGGCCCTTGCCATCCAATGGCTCGCCAAGCGAATTGACGACACGACCGAGGAGAGCCTTACCAACCGGAACATCCAGGATTCGACCGGAACGCTTTACGGTGGAGCCTTCGGAGATTTTTTCGACCTCACCGAATAAGGCGAGACCGACATTATCCTCTTCGAGGTTCAACACAACGCCTTTTACGTCATGGGGAAGCTCTACGAGCTCACCGGCCTGGGCTTTCTTCAGTCCATGGACACGAGCAA
>MDTE01138846.1_pt1 | contig 66200 bp, 65 predicted proteins | sample 811231 | NCBI WGS metagenome assembly MDTE01 (sample SAMN05326651, study PRJNA326480) | marine metagenome | isolation source: seawater | place: Indian Ocean: Red Sea | collected 2010
CCAGCGGTTATTCTATATTCATGTTCCAACAGTCTGGGTTGGGTTTATTGCTTTCGGTTTTGTAGCACTAGCTAGTGCTTTATACCTATTCGAACGTGATGCTAAATGGGATCGCCGTGCATCTGCTACAGCTGAAATAGGCCTCATCCTTCTTTCAGTATCTATGGCCTCCGGTGCAATGTGGGCAAAGCCAGTTTGGGGTACTTGGTGGACATGGGATCCCAAGTTAACTTCCGTTTTTGTCCTATGGGTAATATTTATTGGCTACTTGATGGTTCGGGTCTATGCCTCTTCAATTCGCCAAGCCGCTACATGGTCCTCAATCGTCGGAATCATCGGTTTCGCAAACGTTCCAATTGTCTACCTTGCTTCTATGTGGTGGAGGTCGCTACACCCCGAGCTCGTAACCGGGCCATTATCGGAGTCCGGAGCTTTGGATCCTGATATGAGAACTGTGCTTTATTTTTCTACTTTCGTATTCTTGGTTTTGTTTTTATCACTCACTCAACTTCGTCTTTCTATGAAAAATAGTGAAGAAGAATTTGAAGTACTTCACAAGGAGCTCCCTGCATAAATGCATACTAACAATCGGATCTTTGCCTCTCTTCTAATATCATGTCTATTAACATTAACCATGGTGACTACTGTTTTCGGCGAGCAGGACAATATAAACCCGAACCCTGAGAGTAATCTTAATTTTCTCTTCGCGGGCTTTTCAGTAGTTTGGGTAGGAATAATTGGCTATATCTTCTATCTGGTATCAAAGCAAAAAGCGCTGAAAGCTGAACTAGAAGACTTGAAGAATCAGATTAAAAACAACGACACGTCTTCCAAAAGTAGGCAAATTTAGAGCCCTCGAGGTAAAACTTTGAAATACCAACCATCACACGAACCATTTGAAGAGCGGTCAGAAAATTCCAGTTCAAGCTTGGGATCAAAATATCGTCTATTCATTGTTCTATTCGTTCTATTGGTTGCATTTGTATATTTTGGCTTCACTGCATTTAATGAAGCAACTGCCTATTATTTAACAGTAGATGAAGTAAATGAAATGGGTGAATTAGCCTCAGAAGAGCGATTTCAAATAAAAGGAAGTCTTGTTTCTGAGAGCTTTGAAAGGTTACCTGATAATAATGGTAACCCTACAACTCTATCGGTATTTACACTGAGTGGTGAATCTTCAAAATTGATGGCTTCATATGATGGTGCACTTCCTGAGCTTTTTTTTAATCCCCATTCTGAAATTGTGCTGGGTGGGTATTTTGGCACTGAAGGCATTTTTGTAGCTGAAAGAGTACTTGTAAAATGTCCTTCTAAATACCAGTCAATAGATTACGAGCTTCCAGCAGATTATGCTAAACCTGTGAATGTGGAATAATTTCTTCTCTAGTTCCCGTGTTGGATTTATATATAACTTGATATGATTTATATCAAGTTATATAATATGATTTATTTCTAGGCTTAGAATTGCAAGACCGAACAAAACCATCTGCAAAGACTCAACTTGAAGCTTTATTTGCTCGAGTATCTTTATACATTGAAGATACTGTTACTGCTGAAAGCTCAGCAGTCGGAACATCCTATCATTTAGGTGATGGCCTTTACATCATAAGCGTCGCATCAAAAATGCTATCTATGCATCCGCAAACTTTGCGCAAATATGAACGGTTAGGTTTAATTAGGCCTACGCGAACTCATGGAATGCTACGCCTATACTCAGATACGGATATTGAGCATCTGAGGATGATCAAATATTTAGTTGATGGTCTTGGCTTGAACCTTGCAGGTGTTGAAACTGTTCTCTATTTAGTACGGCGCCTAAATTTCCTAAAAGAAAAATTCAAAGAATATAAGGGCGGTGGAGCAGATTCAGTAATTGCTGAATTGGATGCGGAGTTAAATAGTATTTTTCAAACCCTTGCAGGTAATTCAGTAAATATCTCACACGGAAACATTTAAATACAATGGAACAGCAAGAAAATCCCGAAGAAAACAATGATGAAGTATCAGAACTGGGCCTAACTGCATCAATAGAAACTGAAAGAGATGAGTACAAAGCGTTGGCGCAAAGAGCTCAAGCTGACCTTATTAACTTTCGACGCAGGATGGATGAAGAGCGTAAATCATTGCAGCAAAATGCTTCAAATAATTTGATAATTAAACTCTTGCCCATTGCAGATGACCTGCATAGGGCTCTTTCTTTAATCCCTGAGGACTCCGGGCCATGGATAGAAGGAATCAAAATGGTTGCTCTAAATCTGGATACTTCGATACAGTCCAGTGGAGTAAGTTCAATTGCACCAGAATCAGGTGAATCATTTGACCCGGCGATTCATGAAGCGATTCATTTTCAACCAAGTAGTGAATACCCAACAGGCTCCATCATTGAATGCGTGAGGGTAGGTTATAGATCTTTGGATAGAGTATTAAGGGCTGCACAGGTTGTCGTGGCGCAAGAAATAGTGCAACCCACAGAATCAAATAATAATGATCAATAAAGCAAATAAACGGATAAAGTGTTCCGAATAAGGAGTTAACTATGGCGAAGGTGATCGGAATTGATCTTGGCACCACTAATTCTTGCATGGCTGTGATTGAAGCAAATGAGCCCACAGTTCTTGAAAATAATGAAGGTGGCAGAACAACGCCTTCAATGGTTGCTATTAATGACAAAACGGGCGAGCGTTACGTAGGGCAAATGGCAAAGCGCCAAGCAGTGACCAACCCAGATAACACCGTATATTCATCAAAAAGATTTATCGGCAGAAAATTTACTGAGGTGAAGGACGAAATTGAAGAAGTTGGCTTCAAGGTAACCAAAGGTAAAAATGGAGATGCTGCGATTCAAATGGGAGAGCGTGATTATACCCCCCCGGAAGTGTCTGCAATGGTATTACAAAAACTAAAAGCCGACGCAGAGGCTAAGCTTGGAGAACCAGTTAATCAGGCAGTAATAACAGTACCAGCGTATTTTAATGATAGTCAGAGACAAGCTACTAAGGATGCAGGGTCTATTGCAGGACTCGAGGTTCTAAGAATCATTAATGAACCTACTGCCGCGTCCTTGGCTTATGGTTTAGACAGAAAAGGCGATGAAACAATTGCAGTGTTTGACCTTGGTGGGGGCACATTCGACATATCTATCCTGAATTTAGGTGAGGGAGTTTTTGAAGTCAAATCAACGCATGGCGATACGCGCCTTGGAGGAGATGATTGGGACCAGGCTATTATCAATTGGCTAGCGGAAGAGTTTAAAAGAGATCAGGGAATAGATTTACGCTCAGACCGAATGGCTTTGCAGCGATTACGTGAGGGAGCAGAAAAAGCAAAAATTGAACTCTCAAGTGCAATGCAGACTGAGGTTAATTTACCCTTTATTACTGCTGATGCTTCTGGCCCCAAGCACCTTGCCATGACTTTAAGTAGGTCAAAACTTGACCAGTTAACCTTAGACTTGTTAAACAGAACGTCTGAACCAGTCGAAAAGGCGCTAAAGGATGCTGGGATCAATGCAAGTGAGGTCAGCGAGGTTGTATTGGTAGGTGGCATGACTCGAATGCCTGCAGTAATTGAAAAAGTGAAAGCCATTTTTGGCAAAGAACCGCACAAAGGTGTCAACCCAGACGAAGTAGTTGCAATAGGAGCTGCTATCCAGGCCGGGGTACTACAGGGCGATATCCAAGATATCGTTTTAGTAGACGTTACTCCGCTTACTTTAGGAATTGAAACTTTAGGGGGAGTATTAACTCCGCTCATCAAACGGAATACTTCCATTCCCACACGCCAGACCGAAAGTTTTACCACTGCTTCAGATAACCAAACTAGCGTTGAAGTTCATGTCTTGCAAGGGGAACGTTCAATGGCTGAAGAAAATAAAACTATAGGTCGGTTCTCTTTGGATGGAATCGCCCCAGCACCGAGAGGAATGCCTCAAATTGAAGTTGGTTTTGATATTGATGCAAATGGGATCTTAAATGTTTCAGCAACAGATAAAGCAACTGGGAAAGAACAACGCATTACAATTACAGCTAACTCAGGATTGTCCTCAGAAGAAGTTGATACTTTAGTTAAAGAAGCTGAAGCACACGCTGAAGAAGATCGCCTTAAGAGAGATTTAGTAGAAGCACGTAATTTAGCTGATAATTCGGTCTATCAAGCAGAGAAAACACTCGCAGAGCATGACGATAAGCTTCCAGAAGATACCAAGCAAGAAATAAGGTCAAAGGTTACAGACCTCAAGGATTCTTTAGCTGGTGAAGATGCAGCAAGAATTCGTGCAAATCTTGAATCTTTGAGTAATGCTCTTACACAAGTGGGTCAGTTTGTTTATTCTGATTCTACTCCAGCTGAAGGCGATGATATTACTGATTCAGAGAGTTCAAATGATGAAGATGAAGTAGATGGTGACGAGACCGTTGAAGGAGAATTTCGAGAGGTTTAGTTATTAAAGGGACTATTTCAGAAAACTCAAAGACCCTTTTCGAATAGTCCCTTTTGCCAATCAAGATCAACATCACCTTCATAGAATCTATCCGGGTTTTCTAGCGCCCAAAGCTGCTTCCTCACTACCAAGTTCTTCGGATCAATTTTGACTGCTTTTCTCCAAAGTTCAGCTGCCAAGCTTTTGTTGTGGTTTTCAAGTGCAACAATCCCATCTTGAAATAATTGAAGGCACTCATCCTGGAATGGATCCGATATAGGGTTTTCGGCTCCTGGAATCTGGTCGCTCAGAATCCACTTCTCGATCGCTAAACGTCGATCTGTTTCTCTAATTTCAAATCCTCCAAATTTCGAATAAACAATAGCTCCTCCTGGTTCTACCAAAAGACCATTAGGTAACCCTTTAAATCCGAAATGTTTGCCAAGTAGATTCTGCGAGTCCACTAACATGGGGAATGTAACTGAAGCTTTCTCTACATAAAACCGAGGCTTCTCAGGCCCTTGGTCGTCAAAAGTAATTCCAACAAATTGGACTTTGTCAGAGAATTGTTCGTGCAACTGCTGCCAAACTGGCAACTGCTCGCGGCACATTCACCAAGAAGACCACATAAATACTATGAGCTTTTTGTTTGCGTAACTGCTCAGATCAATGATTTGACCATCAAGGTCAGGTAACTGCAACGAAGGGAGCGAATGCTGTTCTGATTGAATCATGTTTTATCCATCTGATGATTTGTATTGCTATACAAGATAGTCGCTAATTCTCTGTACTGAATTCATACTTTTGAATATCTAAGAGTTCCGCTTCAGGCCTTAAATATTCAGCGAGAAGAACTGCTTTGTCAATGATGCTTCTAGAGTAAAAATGAGCATTGCTTGTGCAAACTATGCTCAGTTCTAAAATATTTTTATTTTCAACATGTGCAGTCTCCGCTACTGATACATTGAACTTTTGAGACAAGCGAGATTTTAGAGCTTGTACAATTTGTCTTTTGTCCTTTAAGGATTTGCTTTCCTGAATCCTAAAGAGAAGCTTAGCTGCGCAAATTTGCATATTTCACATGAAGTTTCCTAAATATACCTCCTAGCAGGGAAAAATACAGGGTGGGTGTTGACTGTATTTGTGATTTTGTGATAAAAAGCGCAAATTCAATCAGGTCAAACATTGCAAACTGAAATCGTTCAAACCAGCGTTCCTGAAGTGGTAATCAGACGCCTACCTCAATATCTACGCACTCTTACTTACCTGCACGAATCAGGTGCGGAAGTGGTAAGCTCGCAACATTTAGGCCAAATCTTAGACGCCACACCTGCACAGATCAGGAAGGATCTTTCTTACTTTGGCCGTTTTGGTAAACAAGGGCGTGGATATAATATTCGGCATCTCTTGGAAAGGCTAAGGAAAATTCTCGGTTTAGAATTAACTTGGGATGTAGCCGTTATTGGTGTTGGAAGGCTTGGACGAGCAATTATTAGTTACCAGGGATTTCAACCCGAAGGATTCAGGGTTGTTTGTGCTTTCGATTCGGATCCCGATTTAGTAGGAGAATTTGCTGGTGGTCTAGTAATCCATGATATTTCTCAAATAAAAGAAGTCCTTAGTAATTTATCAGTACAAATTGCTATTGTCGCAGTTCCAGCTATTGGGGCTCAAGGAGTAATAGATCAATTAGTGGCTGCTGGCATTCGTTCAATCCTTAGCTACGCACCAATTCCTGCACATGTACCTCAGGGAATTCACATTAGAAGCGTTGATCCGGTACTGCAATTACAATCTATGACTTACTACTTGAATGTATAACCAAGAGATAAGGGGCCGAGCGGGATTAAGCTTGGGGTACCCCAGGACCTCTGAGTCTACGCTTTCTAACCAAATCCAGACGTGCTGATGCACGCCTCAATGAACCCAAGGCTCTTTCTAAATCTAAGTCAGTGGATTTCTCCAACAATCTATCCTTAGCTCTCTGAATTGCTCGTTGAGCACGATCTTCATCTATATCTTCTAAGCGTTCAGCTGAATCAACCAAAATCACAACCTTATCCGCATTCACTTCTAAAAATCCGCCTGATACAGCCAAATGTTGTTGAATTTCTGTAGTACTGTATTTCAGCTCACCTGGCTTTAAAAGTGTCAAAATAGAAGCATGCCTGGGGAGCACGCCAATCTCACCATCAGTGGCAGGTGCAGTCAAAGAACTGACTTGGCCAGAAAAGATCGTCTGTTCTGCCGTGATAATTTCCAAATTGAATGATGCCAATTAAGCACCAGCTCCTTCCCTAGCACTGCTTCTTTCAACGACTTCGTCAATAGTTCCCGCCATGTAAAAATCTTGTTCAGACACGTCATCATGCAAACCTTCCAGTATTTCCTTAAAGCCTCTGACAGTTTCGGCAACTGGTACATACCTACCCTCGCGACCTGTGAACTGCTCAGCGACGTAAAATGGCTGAGACAAAAAGCGTTGTATTTTTCGTGCACGTGCAACGGTTACTTTGTCCTCATCTGAAAGTTCTTCAATACCTAAAATGGCAATAATATCCTGAAGGTCCTTATAGCGCTGCAACACACTCTGTACGTTCCTGGCTGTCTGATAATGATCATCTCCAACGATATTAGGGTCTAATGCCCTTGATGAAGAAGTTAGAGGGTCTACGGCTGGATAAAGTCCCTGCTCAGCTATGGATCTTTCCAATGCTACAACCGCATCTAAATGCCCAAATGTAGTAGCAACACCTGGGTCAGTATAGTCATCGGCAGGGACATAGATGGCTTGAAAGGATGTAATAGAGCCTTTATTGGTTGAAGTTATTCGTTCTTCAAGATCTCCCATTTCGGTAGATAGTGTTGGTTGATAGCCAACTGCAGAAGGCATTCTGCCCAACAAAGCAGATACTTCCATACCAGCCAGAATGTATCGATAAATATTATCTATAAAGAGCAAAACGTCTTGGCCCATAGTGTCTCTAAAATATTCCGCCATAGTAAGGCCTGTCATAGCAATTCTCAGACGAACACCGGGCGGTTCATTCATTTGACCAAACACTAGAGCTGTGGAACTTAAAACTCCGGACTCTTTCATTTCATTCCAAAGGTCGTTGCCTTCGCGGGAACGTTCTCCCACCCCCGCAAAAACTGAATATCCTTTATGGACATTAGCAATGTTTCTGATTAATTCCATAATAACTACAGTTTTGCCCACACCTGCACCGCCGTACGCCCCTACTTTTCCGCCTTTAGTGAACGGCGAAATCAAATCTATGGCTTTAACGCCTGTCTCTAAAACTTCAGTAGTAATGGATTGTTCGTCGAAAGTAGGAGCAGGCCTGTGAATAGGCCAATGTTCTTTTGCCCCAACATCGCCTAAATCATCCAATGCTTCACCTACTACATTGAATATTCTGCCGAGACTTGGTTCTCCGACAGGAACTACAATGGGCAGCCCTGTGTCTACAACGGTAGTCCCTCTAGTCAAACCCTCGGTAGGGCCTAAGGCCAAGCATCGTACCCAGTTATTTCCAATTTGTTGCTCAACTTCAAGTACTAATCTGTTACCTGCAACTTGTAACTCAAGAGCGTTATGAATTTCAGGCAAATCCTGAGCAGGAAATTCTGCATCTACAACTGTCCCAATAACCTGAACAATTTTACCTTCGGTACCTTTGCTCATCCCCGATCCTCCTTTTGAACTAACCTTCGAGTGCAGCCACACCACCAACAAGATCTAGTAGCTCATTGGTGATACTTTCTTGTCTAACTTTATTCATCTCTAAGGTGAGTGTATCTATCATTTCTTCCGCAGCATCCGTAGCATTGCGCATAGCAACCATACGGGCTGATTGTTCAATAGCTTGTGCTTCTAAAATTGATTGGTATAACTGTGATTCAAGAAACCTCGGCAATAAAGCGTTAAGAACTTCCGCCGAACTTGGCTCAAAGGTAATATCGCTTGCCTCATTTCTAACGACAAGCGAATCTATATCAACAGGAAGCAATTGTTCAACCACAGCCTCTTGCTGCAAAGTGTTAATGAATTTAGTGAAAATTACGTCTACTCTATCTATCTCCATATTTGTGTAAAGCTGTTCAACCTGATGGATTATAGGGCTAATCTCGGACAAGCTAGGTTTGTCTGACATTCCAGAATAATCAGCCAAAATTCCCACATTTGTTCTTTCTACAAGATCTCGCCCCTTCTTACCCACAGTAATAAATTGGGTTTGAATATCATCCTCTTTCAAAAATTGAACCGCTGCTTTGTTAACGTTGGTAGGCAACCCACCTGCAAGGCCTCTATCTGGCGTGATATGAACAACCAACCTTCTGTTAACGGGTCTTCGACTTAAAAGTGGATGGACCTCTTCTTCTTGAGAAATAGAAGAGGCTACTCCAGCAATCATTTCTCTGATTTTATTGGCATAAGGCCTTGCCATAGAAACGCGCTCTTGAGCTCTACGCATTTTTGAAGCAGCAATCATTTGCATTGCGCGTGTTACCTTTGCGGTGTTCTGAACGCTTCTGACACGCCTTTTAAGTTGTCGAACATTAGCCATATTGGTTAAGAAAAGGACTTCTTAAAAGCACTGATGCTTTCTTTTAAGGCCTTATCATTCTCCTCTGTTATATCTTTTGACTGAATAATTGAATCGAATATCTCGGGTTTGCTTGTCCGCAAATAGCCAAGCAATTGATCCTCAAATTCTGCAACCCTGTCTACCTCTATATCGTCCATAAACCCGTTCACAGCGGCGTACATGGAACAAACTTGTTCAGCTAAAGGTCTGGGCTGGTACTGAGGTTGCTTTAAAAGTTCCGTTAGCCGCTGCCCTCTATCAAGCTGCTGCCTTGTGGCAGCATCTAAATCAGAAGCACCAAACTGGGCAAAGGTAGCTAGCGCACGATATTGTGCAAGTTCCAATCGTAAACGACCTGCTACTTTCCTCATTGCACGCGTCTGCGCCGCACCACCCACTCTGGATACAGAAATTCCAGCATTTACCGCGGGCCTAATTCCAGCATTGAAGAGGTCTGCTTCCAAGAAAATCTGACCATCCGTTATTGAAATAACATTTGTGGGAATATAAGCAGATACATCACCGGCCTGAGTTTCAATAATTGGCAAAGCTGTAATAGAACCCCCACCATTGCTCTCGTCCAAACGAGCAGCCCGTTCTAGTAAACGACTGTGCAAATAGAAAACATCACCAGGGTATGCCTCACGACCCGGTGGCCTTCTCAGCAACAGTGACATTTGGCGATACGCCCATGCATGCTTAGAGAGGTCATCGTAAACGATCAATGCATCTTTACCTTCCGACATGAATTGCTCTGCGATTGCGCACCCTGCATAGGGAGCCAAGTACTGCATAGGAGCAGGATCAGAAGCATTAGCAGCAACAATGATCGTATGTGCCATTGCACCGCTTTCTTCTAATGTGCCCAAGACACCTGCGACCTTGCTTTGCTTTTGTCCAATTGCTACATATATACAGACTAGATCTCCTCCACGTTGGTTGATAATAGTATCAATAGCAACGGCAGTTTTGCCTGTTTGTCGATCTCCGATTATTAATTCCCTTTGACCTCTACCAATGGGAATCATGCCATCTATGGACTTGATTCCTGTCTGTACTGGTGTATCGACAGAACTGCGGCTAGTTACGTTTGGCGCTACAATTTCTAGAGGACGAGAGTTGGCCGACTTAATCGCACCTTTCCCGTCTATAGGATTCCCTAGCGCATCAACTACCCTGCCAAGTAGTCCATCACCAACTGGAATCTGAGCAACACGACCAGTTGCTTTGACCTGATCGCCTTCCTTGATCTCTACGTCAGCACCCATTACAGCTGCACCAACAATATCTTCTTCAAGGTTCAGCGCGAGGCCAGCAATTCCTGATCCGAATTCCAACAATTCACCATAGCCGACTTTACTCAGACCATGGATTCGAGCAATTCCGTCGCCCACTCCAACTACCGTCCCTACTTCCATTAACGTTGTTTCACCACCAAATTCTTCAATTTGGCGTTTAAGAACTGATGCGATATCTTGACCGCGAGTCGTCATACTCGCTCCTCCATTATTAAATGACTTCGCTTACTAGCCCGTCATGTTTGAGTTCTTGCCTGAGAGACTCAAGCTTTGTTTTTACGCTTCCATCTATTATCTGGTCACCAATTTGAATCAGCATTCCGCCTAGAATTTCTGACTTGATTTTTATGGTCAGAACCACTTCATTACCTAGCATTGATTTAAGGAAACCAAGAAGTTTTTTCTCTTGGCCCGACGATAATGCCACAGCACTGGTTACCTGTGCCTGAGTTCTTCCAAGCCAAGCATCTACTAAATTCGAATATTCCTTCACCATACTGCCCAGAGAATTTATTGATCCTCTATAAACTAGTAGGCTAATTGCCTTTTTCAGAATGTCATCAAATTCACTCAAGAGATCTGCAGTAACCGACAATTTATTATCCATTGGTACTTGCGGTATATTCAAATACTGCAGTACAAGAACATCAGAAAAAGTCTCTTCGATTTTCCTAAGATCCTCGAGCCAAGACTCTTGTTTGTTGTTTTCTCCTGCAAGCTCAAATAATGCTTGAGCGTACCTGCGTGCAGATACTCCTGCCATTACTCTTTCCCTCCGACAGGATTATTACCAAATACTCCATCATCGAGAACTTCTTCTATAAGGCTTTGGTGAGTTTTAGCATCTAGTGAACGATGGATGATTCGCTCCGCAGCATTTACTGCTAAATCAGCAAACTGTTGCCTTACGTCCTCTATCGCTGCATCTCTTTCTCTTCTAATATCTTCACGTGCCGACTCTTTGAATCTAGCAGCTTCAGATTGTGCCAACACAGCCTGTTCTTCTCTATAGCGTTCTGCCATTTCACGCGACTCCGCCAACAAACGCTTGCTTTCTTCACGGCCTTCATCGAAAGCACGCTGTAATTCAGCTTGGCGCTCTTCGGATTCAATGCGGACTCGTTCCGCTTCATCTAAGCTCTCTTTTATTCGTCCTGCCCGTTGGTCTAGGACTCCTAGGATTTTCTTGTAAGCAAAGAAATACAAAATAGCCAACAACACCCCGAAGTTAATCAGGTAAACAATCAGGCTATTCAGATCAACCCCAAGAGCACCTATGCCACTGGCACCCTCTGCGAGAAGAGGTACTGCTAACACTTCAGTCCTCCTTTAAGCCACGAAGATTAGAAGAATAGCGGTTACTAGCCCGTAAATGCCAATAGCCTCAGTAAAAGCTAAAGCTAACACCATATTGGGAACTATTGCGTCGCGGGCATCTGGGTTTCTACCTAGGGCATTCATGGCACCATTACCAAGGATACCCAAGCCTATTCCAGCGCCAGCCAGTCCTAACCCAGCCAAGCCCACACCTAACCATTTCGCTGCTTCAGCACCTATAGCTGTGCCACCAGCAGTCGCTGCAAGAATTGCAAGTGTTTCCATATCAATACTCCTATATATACTTACTACTAAGGCAGCTGATTTGCCACCTGATGATTAATGTTCTTCTTCGTGCTCAGCATGCGGTGCGACCGCCATTACAGCAAATACAAGCGTTAACCCTGTAAAGATTAAGGCCTGAACACCGCCTACCAAGATTTCCAAAAAGTAAAATGTGACTGGTACAAGGAAAACAACCAAGAAGGTCACCATGAATAATACTATTTCACCGGCGACCATGTTACCAAATAAACGAAACGTAAAGCTTAGAAGACGAATCATATGCGATAAAGCTTCAAGAATTCCGATAGCTGCATTTATTGCACCGTAAAAAATCATACCAGGCTTAAATTTAACTATTCCTTTTATCAAGCCTCCAAGCCTGATGAATTCACGGAAATACCCTATGCCATGAACTTTGAGTCCCCAAATTTCAACAAAAAAGAATGAGATGATAGCAAGAGCTAGGGGTAAATTAACATCAGTACCTGCTGAGCGTAATAAGTGGGTTGTAACGGGGCCATCTGGATCAGCTCTAAATCCCACATTTGGATATATAGGTAGCAGTGCCATCCAAGCATTAAACGCAACAAAGACAAATATTGTCATTAATATTGGGAAAAACCTACGTCCGTTTTTTTCTCCGGCAACAGATGTTACAAAGCCTAAAATCGCTTCAATTAAAACTTCGATAATGCTTTGCAATCTAGAGGGAACTAGCGCTGCTTTCCGAGTACCAACAATAAAAAAGAATAAGATAACAGCAGTGGTCAACCAGGCAGATATCAAAGTATTAGTAATTGCAAATCCGCCTTCACAAACGGCACCAACAAATTCACCCCCAATACACGCCACTGGCTGTGGTGCCAAGTGCAACACTGGTTGTGTAACTAGTTTGGGGTCTCCTAAACCGAAGAGTGATGAACCTATTGCTCCAAAAATCAAACCAGCGAGCAACAAAGCACCAGCTAAAATTGCGATCGGAGCTACGACTGCTCGGCTCAAACCCTCGGCCCTTTCTTATCCTGCTGTACAGGCTTTACCAAAAGTGTAATCACAAGGCGGTAAGTTCCGTAAAAAGCGACAACAACACCAAACAAAAGTCCCGCAATGACAAAAACAGGCGAACTTCCAAGTTTAGTATCAAGCCACACGCCCGTCAAAGCACCTAGCACAATTGCTAATGCTATAAACCATCCAACACCCAAAAAATGAAGGCTTGTGACCCACCATGGTCGCTTTTGAGACCTTGGTTTCACTCTGTGAACCCTATCACAAAGGCTCAGGAGCGTCAAAGTGAACGGCACCCAAGCATGATGATTTTTTGGCACAGAAAATCGACAGCAAAAAAGGCGAAAATAGCTTAGAAAATATGCAGTGCTTAGGTGGGGTTTTGGTCACCCAAATCCTCAAGCCCTGGTAGATCTTTTATGAAGTCAGAAAATGCAGACATCGATTTCATTTCGTCTTCGCTGACTGGCCTGCTTCTTCGGCTACCTAAATTCCCCATACTTATAGATTTTTCTTCACTCGATGGTTTACCCGTTTCAGGATCAATCACTATCCCTGCTTTTTCTAAGACTCCATCTTCTACAAAAATAGGTACGCCAGAGCGAACAGCTATTGCTATAGCATCACTTGGTCTACAGTCCACTTCCATGGTCTGCCCATCTCTAACCATGGTGATTTTTGCGTAAAAAGTATCATCTTGCAAATCAGAAACCACCACATGGTCTACCCTTGCACCTAAATTGCCAATTATGGAACCTAGCAAGTCATGGGTTAATGGACGAGGTACAGCTACGTCTTGTAATTTTACTGCGATAGCATCTGCCTCAGGGGATCCAATCCAAATAGGCAAGTACCTATCTGTATTTTTCTCCTTAAGAATGACGACCCTTTGGTAATTCATAAGGCTGACACGAATACTATCGATTTCCATAGGCAGCATGAGGAAACATCCTTTCGTAACGGCCATCGGCTCTAGTCATTCTAGGAGCGCGCAAATTAGAGTGTCAAGAAAGCACACAATTTTTTTGAGCGGATATCTAATAAATCTAACTCGATAAGCAATAATCTTCGTTGCCAGCCGTAACCAAACTTGCTAAAATATTGATACTTTTTAGGAGCCAATGACCCTTTGCAGGCAACAGCTCGCCCAATAACTTTCATAGATTCAGTAGTCCCTGGTAGTGGTTTGCTTCGGGATGCTCTACTTGTTATCGCCTTTTTCTTAATAGTTGTCCTTTTTGCTCAAATTGCGATACGTCTTCCGTTCACTCCTGTTCCTATTACAGGGCAAACTCTAGCAGTTCTCTTAACGGGAGGTGCGCTTGGCGCAAATCGCGGAGCAGCTAGTTTAGGGCTTTATGCTATTGCTGGCTCGCTAGGTCTGACAGTATTTGCTCCCTCTACTGCAAGTTTAGAGGGTAGCTTAGTGCACTTCGTCTTGCCTTGGGAAGGAACTTCAGCAGCCTTGTGGGACCTTGCTAGTGGTGGATATATAGTTGGATTTATCGCAGCCGCATACGCTGTTGGTCGGCTTGCAGAAAGAGGCTGGGATCGCGGATCTAAAGTATTGCTGGCTATGCTCCTAGCGAATTTGTTAATTTATATTCCAGGTTTGTTGTGGCTAGCATATAAAGTTGATTCTTTTGATAAAGCTTTAGTATATGGTCTGTATCCCTTTATCGCAGGTGATTTGATCAAACTTTATATTGCATCAACTGCACTGCCAGCTGCATGGACTCTTGTGAATAAGTTTAAGAGGTCTTAAGTGGATATAACTTGGGTTGGGCATGCAGCATTTAGAGTTCGTAATAGCCAAGCACAGCTTTTTATGGACCCTTTTGATTCATCCATTGGTATCAAAATACCGACAGCCCTAGCCACAGCTGACTTAGTCACAACAAGCAATCTTTCTAAAGAACACGGTAATATATCTGCTATTAGTGGTAGCCCTGCACCAGTTGTACTTTCACAACCTGGTGAATATGAAATATCTGGGTTGAATTTGAAGGGCATTAGAACTAAAAAAGGGAATGAGGAATCTGAACTAGAAGGCTGGAACACAATTTTCACTGTAGAAATGGATGGGGTTTCAGTGTGCCATCTTGGCAATCCTGGTGAAAGATTAACTGGCAGACAAATAGAAGAATTATCATCCCCTCAGGTACTTATCTTACCTGTAGGAAGCAAAGACGGTATTTCATCACTTGATGCGGTAGATCTCGTCAATAATATTAGCCCTAAGATTGTCATACCAATGATGTATGCGCACGAAGGCAATAGGTCAGATTTAGGACCGATAAGTACTTTTCTTCAAGAAGTAGGGCTCGCAAAACCAGAGCCAGTAAATAGAGTCACAGTCACTAAGGCATCTTTACCAGAAGAGCCAACTTTAGTAATTCTCACACCTGCAGCAAACTAATAAATTACGCCTTATTCTTTTTATTTCGTATCTTGTATATAAGGACAGCTAATGCTGCAATCAAAGTCAGAAGAATTAGCCATAAAAAAGTATTATCACGTGTGTTATCAGGAACTGAGGGCAGATTAGGATAATCCTCAGAATTAACTGAAGAAGGTTGGGAAGGGACAGCAGAAGTTGCATCTGATGGCAGAGGAACATCAAAAGAAGAAATGAAAGTTAGATTTTGCTGTAGAAAAGCGGGCTCTGGCAAGTTCTCAAAAGTAAAGGATTGTTCCGCGATCAGATCACTGCCAAGATGGAAAGTAACAGTTTTACCCAAATAAGAAGCATTGGGGGGGCCTATAACTATAGGTATGCCTGGAGCAGTACCAAACGATCCATCAGTAACTGCTACAGGTTTTGTTTCCCAATCATCGATTCTCGCAGTTAATAAAGATGATTCAGAAATAAAGGAACCATCAACTTGCACAGTACCAACTACCAGGTATGGGAATGGGGGAAACCCTTGATCGTGAGACGAAGCATGTGCAGTGTGCGGGATGAAGAAGGATCCCAGCAGAAGAGCTAGCATGGAAATACGCATGAATGTGCGTGTCACAAGAAGTGGTATGAAATTATCAAAAAACTTACCCATTTATACGTCCAAATAAGTGCTTAATCAATAAAAGACAGAGGAAGGCCCCACTCCAAAGAGGAGAGGGGCCTTCTCATAAGCTCTAGCTTAAGAAGCCAGATGCAAGAGCACTATTATGGTGCAAGTACATCTTTCTTCTCGGACCAAACCCATGCACCTTGTCCGTTGTTCAACACACCAGCTGGGCTACTACCTTTAGTAATTTTAGTCCAGGCGTTCGACTGAGTGTCGAATGTGTATGCAACAGTCCAAGTGATGCTAGCTAGGTAAGTGTCTGCAGATACTGTAGCAGTAGTAGCCGCAACAGCAAGGTCTACAACACCTAGCAAGTTCCAACCAGCAACAACCGGGAAGGTTGGGAGGACCTGAGATGGGTCACGCTCTGGGATCATAGTGCTCAGTGCAGTGAATGCACCAGTCTGTACCCAGTAACCATGGCCTGAGCGGATTTCTGTCAACGTGTTGGCAGAGTTGGCGCTCCAGTCAGTTCCAGAGGTCCTTGTAGCTACTAACCATGGACCAGCTGCATTGTCAGGCTGGTAAGACAGCACTGTCGTGGCAGGGTGCGTGGATGGCAGCACACTGTCAATAGCTGGGGTTGTTGGGTCACCAGGAAGTGAGATCAGGTTGAAACCTGGGCTCAAAGCAACCTTGTAAGCAGCCCTAGCCTTTACGGTCAAGGAGTAAGAAGCGTCAGTAGCAAGCTTGTTCCCAACATCATCTGTACCATTGACCTTAACGGTGTAAGTACCTACAGCTAGAGTTGGCAAAGCAACTACGAAGCTGTCAGTAGATACAACACCTTGCGTGCCAAGAAGATCAGTAATCGTCCCGTCTGCATCTACCAAATCAAGTTTAGTAAGAGTTACAGCATTGTGGGAGTCAACCTCTACCTTAACAGCAGCAGCATTTACCTGAGCAAAGCTGAGACTGTCGACTGGCGTAGCTGACGCTGGGTCATCGCCACCAGTGGTATTGATCTGAGATTCTTTGGCCTCACCAAACGCAATCTTAATGAATGGCTTGGTGCTTTCAGTCGTGTTTGCGCTGACCGTTGGGGTCATAGTGATAGTTGGTGATGGTAACGCAGCGTCGAACTCAGCAAGAGCAATCTTACTTAAGTCAGCGGAAACGTTAGCAGCAACAGCTGCACCTAGACCAGCAGTTTTACCAGCATTACCGTTTTTGTCAGTACCAGTAACGTGAACACCGACCAAACCAGTTGTCACACCAGAACCAGCCTGGGTAGCACTAGTTGTCCAGGTATTCGTCGCACCAGCAGTTGCAACACCTGTAAGTGCTGTACCTGCAGTCCTAACCTCTAATCGGTCGTCAGTTGCGTCGTCCCATTTGAAGTTAATGAACTTAATCGTTGGAGCCGCATTAAGGGGCTCGTCAGAAACAACGGTTACGGCAAGCTTGGAAGTTGCTGCACCCTTGTTAACAGGTCGACCAGATACTCCGCTTGCACCAGTTATCGTAACTGTAAAGGAAGGAGCAATCTTGTCAGTAGCAACCTTGCTGTGAGGAGCGGCTGGGTTACCAGCTGCGTCACTGTAGTTACCTACTGACTTAACCCTGGGCTTAGCATTTCCTGCTAATGCACCTGCAAGCTTGATGTAAACAATGTTACGTGTGTCGATGACAGAACCGGCCAGGTCTTTAGTCCTAGCAGTTGTTGGCAACGCGGTACTTGATACGTTCGGGTGAGTTAGTGAGTCAATCGCTAATTCAGCCTGATTCGTAGCAGATGTCTCAACCCTAAAGTCAGTAGTATCCAATGTGGTAGTGCTAAGGAAGTCAGCAGCACCTGCATCTGTACCACCAGCAGTGAACGTTACCTTCAAAGAGGATGAGTCCAGCTTTTCTTTCTTAGTGGTTGAGTTGAAGCCAATTCCAGTCTCAACCTTGTTGATAGCTGGAGCCGTCTTATCGACAGTGACCTTGAATGCATTGACAGAACCTGCGGTACCATCTGCATCGGTCGTAGCTTTGTTACCTACACGGTCTCTGGCAACTATTTCCCAGTTGGTTGTTGCTTCAGCAAGGTCGCCCTTAGTGAAAGCGAAGGACCAACCATTTGTAACTGAGCTCCAACCCAAGCTAGCAAGCTTGGAGAAGTCAGTTGAGTCCTGGAAGTCACCATCACCCGCAGCAGCAACACCAATGTTCACACCGATGTCTTTGGTCTGACCAGTAGCTCCAGTGGTCATTGGCTCACCAGAGGTAATACCGTCAGAGTCTCTGTCACCGGCTTCGTTGGTGCCGTTGTTGTCCAAGTCCTCACCCGCGCCGTCAGCACGGAGACCTGAACCAGCATCTGTAATGGTTGCACCGAATACAGCAGAGCTAAGTCGGGAAAGAGACCCGTTAGCAGGTGTAGTCGATGTAATGGCGGGCTTAACCGCGTCAACAGTTAGGTCGACGCTAGCACCAGATGCAGCATAAGAGACACGAATAACGTTCGTGTCTGCAGCAGCAATCTGCCCCGTAGCACCTCCAGTGGTCGTTACCTGGAACAATCCACGGAAGTAACCGGCTGATGCTCGCTCATTCAACGTCAAAGTTGTGCCGTTGATAGATGCACCAGTCGTAATGTTCTTAACAGTAACAGTGACTGTGTCGTTGTTACCATTAGCGTTTGCGTTACCGGTCGTGCCATCAGTGTCCACGACGCGGACGAAAACCTGGTCATATGCTGATGAAGCAGCAGCCACATAGATTGTACTACCAACCTTTGTGTCCATTGCCTCAGTAGCAACAGGTCGAGTCGCCGCAGTAGCAACAGATGCAGCTGCGATGTGGTTCAACCCAGCTGTTGTTGCCGCATTGGTGCTCGGCCCCGCGTAAACACCCACTGTCAACGTCCTAGAGCCAGTACCAGTGATGGTACTAAGGCTGTTGGCTGCGAAAGCGGGAAGCACATACAAGAGGGCAAGCATTGCCACTACCAGCGCGCTAACAATCCCGAATCTACTTCTAGACTTCACTTCCTACCCCCTTGTGGTTCGAAGTTTTACTTAATGTCAGACACTTAAGTCTGCAAATATAGCCGCCTGTTCGAAAACAGAGCGGCGGTCCAATTTAATTGTTCCGCAACATCAGTACGAAAATTTTGTTACAGAAGAGAACAACTAACTGTCATTAACTCCCATGACAAACACCACCGACTAGCGGTGGCCCATTTATTTTGAACCATTATATCATCACTTACGAAGGTGGGCCCACCTTCGGGAGCGGTCTCGCAGCGAGACTAACAATGGTTCAACTGCGAAACTCAGATTCTGTGTCAGCCCATCTTGTAAGACATCTACAGAACCGTACAGGCCATGACTATAGGGAACCCCTAAAATAGTGTCAATAGGTTGACCGCATCAATCCGAAACGAATTTGCTTTATTTTTTTACTTTTCCTAAACTTTTTCTAAAATTTGTTGAAACACTAACCCTGTTTGGGGTCTACTTTAGTTAACGTTGCTAAAAATTCCTCATTGTCCTTGGTGCCACTAAGTCGCTCAATTACTCGCTCAGTAGCTTCTGCGGAATTAACTGAGTCAGAGGCGATCATAGAACTCATTCTTCTCAAAAGCCAAACTTGGCGTAGCGCAAGTTCACTCAGCAATAACTCCTCACGCCGTGTCCCAGAGCGCTGAATATCGATGGCTGGGAACGTGCGTCGCTCTGCTAATCTACGATCCAGATGCAATTCCATATTCCCAGTGCCCTTAAATTCTTCATAAACAACATCATCCATTCGACTACCTGTCTCAACCAGGCATGCCGCAAGGATAGTTAAGCTACCACCTTCTTCTGTATTACGTGCTGCGCCAAAAAATCTCTTTGGAGGGTAAAGTGCAACGGGATCCATACCACCGGTTAAAGTTCTACCGGAGCTTGGGACTGCAAGGTTGTAGGCTCGAGTAAGGCGAGTGATGCTATCCAAAAGAATAACAACATCACGACCGATTTCAACTAAACGCTTTGCACGCTCCAGAGCCAACTCAGCAACCCTGCAATGGTCCTCCACAGGTTCATCAAATGTTGAGCTATATACTTCACCATTAACAGAACGCTTCATGTCAGTTACTTCTTCAGGTCTTTCACCAATCAATGCAACCATCAAATGAATATCGCTATAATTTTGGGTGATACCATGAGCAATTTGCTTAAGAAGTGTTGTTTTACCTGCTTTTGGGGGCGCAACTATTAAACCCCTCTGTCCCCTTCCTATAGGCGACAGAAGGTCAATCATACGAGTTGCTAAATTATCTTTATCAGTTTCCATCTTAATTTGTTTGTCAGGGAAAATAGGCGTCACGTGATCAAAATTTGGACGACGCCTTGAAAGCTCTGGATCTAGCCCATTTACCGCTTCCACTCGAGTTAGGCCATAGTATCGCTCTGAATCTTTTGGAGTTCTCACTTGACCTACCACAAAATCGCCGGTGCGCAAACCAAATCGTCGAACTTGCGATTGAGATACATATACGTCACTAGAACCAGGTTTCCTGCCATTCTGCCTAAGGAAACCATACCCATCGGACATAAGGTCCATGACACCACTTGCGAGCTGAAATCCATAGCTTTGAGCATAACTATGCAAAACCATGTTGAGTATCTCGTCTTCTCTCATGGTAGACGAAGATTTACCGTTCTCAAGCTGCATGGTTTCTGCTATAGCAATTAATTCTTCTCGAGTCTTACTTTGCAAATCAGCTATATTAAGCTCTGGTCCTGGATCGGATTGAGAATTTTCGGGGATTTCATTTTCTTCTATGGGTGTGTCAGATGTCATTTATAAGTCGCTACTTTAAATGGAATAAATTTTAAGCAAGAGAATGTACTCACTAGTAAATAATCAAATTTCAAAAATTACTAACGTTAAGGATATGCTCGAAGGCACATTAAAACCGACCATCCTGCCACGAAGTGACTAAAAATTTAGTGGGGAGTCGTCGCAGAGATGCAACGAAGCCATTCTAGCATTTTGAAAAAACAAATGCAAGTGCGCATTTCCCGATGGATATGGCCATGACCTAGCGTATGGCGAATTTTAGCCTCTGGATGAACGTCGTGTTTCTATTGGGAATGTATGCTGGGATCCTTCAGGCATAAACAATCTCGCTGCATCAACAAATTGGCTAAACAGCGGGTGAGCAGTCTGTGGCCTAGATTTAAACTCAGGGTGGAATTGGACACCTACCATGAATTCATGGTCAGCCACTTCTACTATCTCAACTAAGTTGCCGTCGGGTGAGAGACCTGAGGCAATTAGTCCGGTATTTTGCATATCCTCAATGTAGTGGTTGTTAAATTCAAATCTGTGGCGGTGCCGTTCGCTAATTTGCTTCAAGTCACCGTAGGCAATTGCGGCTTTTGAACCGGGCCTTAGCTCACAATCATAAAGTCCAAGGCGCATTGTGCCACCCATCTCGCTCACTTTCCGCTGTTCTGGCATTAGGTCTATAACTGGATGAGGGGTATTTTGGTCAAATTCAGTTGAATTTGCTGAACTCAAATTCATAACATCTCGGGCGTGCTGAATAACGAGAATCTGCATGCCTAGACAAAGTCCGAGGTATGGTAGTTTAGTTTCACGGGCATACCTTGCCGCTTGAATCATCCCTTCTATGCCTCTATCCCCAAATCCGCCTGGTACTACGACTCCAGACACTGCATTTAAAAGGTCGTGAGGGCTATTTTTTTCTATCTCTTCAGAATTAATCCATGATACTTCGATGTCTACGCCGTGATTCAATCCAGCATGCCGAAGTGCCTCTCTAACAGAAATATATGCATCAGGAAGGTCAGTATATTTACCAACAACCGCAATATTGAGTTTAGGTTTCTCCGAAAGAAGATTTCTAACCATTGTTCTCCAGTCATTCAAGTCCCTCCCCGATGCGGGTAGGTTGAGCTTGGAAACTATCAAATCTCCTATGCCTGCGTCTTCGAGAATTAAAGGAACTTCATAAATAGATTCAACCGTTGCCAAGGGAAAAACAGCTTCTTGAGAAACATCACAAAACATAGAAATTTTGTCTTTAATATCATCTGGAATATTTTCATCTGCTCTACAAATAATCGCGTCAGGTTGAATACCAATAGCTCTTAGTTCTCGGACACTATGCTGGGTGGGCTTCGTTTTCAACTCACCAGTTGCTTTTATGTAGGGGAGTAGCGTGACATGCACATAAAAAACGTTGTCTCGCCCAACTTCATTACGCATCTGTCGAATCGCCTCTAGAAACGGTTGGCCCTCTATATCGCCTACAGTTCCCCCAACTTCTACGACTACTACATCTAGGTTGGCTCCTGTAGTTATGTTGAGCATGAAATCTTTTATTGCATTAGTGACATGTGGGACTATTTGGATAGTACCGCCTAAATAATCACCCCTACGCTCCTTAGCAATTACCTGGCTATAAATCTGTCCCGCTGTAATATTGGAGCTGCTAGTCAATTCTAAATCAATAAATCGCTCATAATGCCCTAGGTCAAGATCCGTTTCACTCCCGTCAAGGGTGACAAAAACTTCACCATGCTGGTACGGCGACATAGTGCCAGGATCAAAATTCAAATATGGATCCAACTTTTGGACTGAAACGGATAGTCCACGGCTTTTCAGAATCCTTCCAATTGAGGCGACGCTTATCCCTTTCCCAACAGAACTAACTACACCACCTGTCACAAAAACGTACTTGGTGGTCATAGTAACGACCCGGGAGTGAAAAACTTCAACTTTGAATTATCAATACTGGGAAATGAGGAGCTTTGTAAATTTAGACAGGGTGCCATGGGCATAAAAGCCCCAAATCCAATAAAACTGGATAGGCATTTAAATAGGTACAACTCGGGAGTTTATGTTAGCAAATTTGAAAATAAGGTCAACCCTCCGGAAAGCGAAATTAATCATTTGTCGGCTCGTTATTTTCTCGGTTCTTGGAATTTTGACGAAGGAATTCTTCAAAAGCTTGGACTGCTTCTTCTGGGTTTGGCATATCATCAATAACCTCGGCATTGCCAAAATCAGATTTTTGAATTTCCAAATTTGCCCCAACTCTAATATCCCATTGTGACTCTAATCGGTGAATATAATCTAATACACTAGGTTCGTTATTTAATGCTTGTTCTACTCTCCTCTCAAAATTTGCACCTTGAGCAAATAACTGTTCAACGTTTATATCTACCTTTAGCAAATTCTCCACAGCTTGAAGTAATCGAAGGCTAACTTTAGGATTAGGATTTACTTGAAGGTAATGAGGAGCATGTCCCCAAAGGCTTACAGAAGGGATTTTTTCTTTACGCAATTTGTCCATTAAAACACCGCTGATCCCTGTGGGGCCGGTATAGCGAGAGCGGCGAACTTCTACTCCTTGGAGCAAATCCTGCAATTCTGGGCTAGTTGCTGTTCCCGTAATTCGAGTATCCCGAGTATGAGGAACGGCATCGAGTAGAGCTCCTACGTGCAAGACTTGAGAAACTTCAAGTTCACGTAGTGTCTCCACTATATTTTCACAAAAGGTGCGCCACTTTAAACTAGGCTCAGTTCCTATGAAAATTACAATATCAGACTCACCCTCCATTCTGTTGATGTAGTAGAGCTCATTTGAAGGCCACGTAATCTTCCGGGCTCCGTCTGAATCGAAACCAGTATGCGGACGAACTTGCGTGAAGTCATAAAACTCTTCGGGGTCGACTTCAGCAAATTTAGTCGCATTTAACCTTTTAGCTAGATATCTCAAAGCGTGGGTAGCCGATTCTGCAGCATCAGCCCATCCGGCAAATGCAAATAAAAATACTGGCTGGGGCAATTTAGGGGATTCAAATTTTGAATAGAAGTTCATTTTCTACTCTCTAATAACTCATCCTTAGATGTTTCTACTCCTCCCTACTAATACCGTCAATATTATTTTCTACCAAAATTACATTATCGATAATTCTTATATCGCCTAAACGTATCGCCCCAGCCAACATCGCATCACCTGATGACCAAGGCATCATAGACATCAAATCAACCATCTCCACGTAATCTATTGTGAAGAGAAGACCTTTACGTTTAGCTGCTTCTAAGATTTCAAAGGCAACACCCGTAATTACTAAAGGATTACGTTCCCCGCCTTCGAAAGCCTTTTTCCCAGCTGATAATGATTCATACAAAATCGGAGCGGCAAGCCTTTGATTTGAATTCAGCAAATTATTGCGAGAAGAGTAGGCCAGCCCGTCTGTTTCTCTTACTGTATCAATTTCACGAATATTTGTAGGTATCTCTAAGTCCTTTACCATTCTTTTGATTACAGCAAGCTGTTGGCCATCTTTTCTACCAAAGTATGCATTATCTGGACCAGAATTAATCAAAAGTTTTGCAACAATAGTCGCTACTCCATCAAAATGGCCTGGTCTCTTTAGTCCTTCCATTGGCAACGCAGGCCCGTAAACATTGATAGATGTCGAAAACCCATCAGGGTAAATCAATGAAGTTTCAGGGAAGTACAGAGCATCAACGCCATAAGATGAGAGGATCTCTGAGTCCTCATTAATACTCCTTGGGTATGAATCAAAATCTTTTTCTTCTCCAAACTGCAGTGGATTGATAAAGAGTGTCACGATAACAGTGTCACATTCGCTCTGAGCTTGCTTTACCAACTCAATGTGCCCCTGGTGAATTGAACCCATTGTCGGTACTATTCCTAGTGGGCGAGTTGCATTACGGCAATACGCCATAAGTTGTTTCGGCGTACTTAATAGTTCCATATTCTAAGAATTGTCTTCCTTTTCTCCCAATAAAGTTTCAGAAAGTGCCTCCAGTAAATCGGGTTCAAGGAAGAATGATTGTTCAAGTCCTGGGAAAATACCTTTCTGAACATCAGCTACGTATTGAGATAGAGCAATTTCGGATTGAAGCTTTATGTCAGCATATAATTTCGCGTGCTTTCTTATCCTGCCATCAACCAACCCCAATAGTTCATGAATAATTTGAATTTCACCGCTACAACCGACTCCAGCCCCTATACCTATGGTGGGTATTGAAACAGATTTAGTAACCAAATCAGCCACCTCTGAGGGTATTGTTTCAAGAACTATTCCAAATGCACCAGCTTGTTCTAAAGCACGGGCGTTTGCAACCAACTCAGCGGCTTCTTTCAGTGTTCTACCCTGCACGCGATATCCACCAAGCTGATTTACAGATTGAGGGGTCAAACCAAGATGCCCCATTACTGGGATTCCTACATCGACTATACGCTCAACAATTGGAATGACTGGCAAACCCCCTTCCAATTTGACTGCCTGCGCACCTCCTTCTTGGATTAACCTACCAGCGTTTCTAACGGCATCATCAACTCCAGCCTGATAAGTTAAAAACGGCATATCTGAAACTACTAAGGCCTTCGAACTGCCACGAATTACAGATCTTGTATGATGAATAATATCCTCAAGGGTGACGGGAATTGTAGATTCATAACCCAACACTACATTACCAACGCTATCACCCACCAAAATTAAAGGCACGCCAGAAGATTCAGCTAGCATAGCAGTAGGGCTATCGTACGCTGTTAGGCAAGGAATCCTTTCACCAGAATCCTTCATTTCTTGAATTTTATTTATGCGTATTCGCATTAAATTTTCCTTTCAGAATTCAGATTGAAAAGCTGTGCCCACTCATGATTTTCGTCAGGCCGATCTTTATAAACCAAAGAAACCATTCTTTTCCCAACGCTACAATACACATCAAGCAAATGTGGTGATCGAGCCTGCAATGTTGAAATATGTTTTTTGACTGATGTCTTGTCATTTCTCTTAATAGGGCCAGTCAAAGATTCTGAAAAACCTATTTTTTCGATATTCCTAATAGTAGAAGTAGCTAATCGAACCAGCGCTTGCATTCCATCCTCGTAATCGAGGTTTGCGCTAACCCACGTTGCTACTGCGTCATTCAAAACTGCCGTAATATAACCGCAACTCATCACAGCGCTTGCGTGGTACAGTGCCCTATCAGCCGAAGATACATCGATTACTTTGCCGCCCAGGTCGGATACTATATTCTTTAAAAGGTCTCTCAATATTTCTGATGAAGTATCTAAGCCAAAATACACATCGACAAAACTGCTATCTTGGCCTACGAAAGTCTGAATAGGGTGAAGAGATGCAATGCTAGAACCCATGTTTTTTGCATCATTCAATACTTCTAAGGAAAGCGATCCACTCATATGAACCACCATATGATTTGCATTCCATTTAGCATTCTGGACAACTTGGGTTACTGAATCATCGTTAGTAGCAATAAATATCAAATTACATTGCAGAGTGATTTGATCAAGGCTTTGGACATTTGCCCCTACAAGTATTGCTAATTTCGATGCCGAATCGGAAGTATGGCTAGCGATGCAATTTACTTGATACTCAGACATCCTAAGAGATTGAGCGAGTGCGCTACCTACTTTACCCGCACCTATTATTCCTATTTTCAAGCTTGACTTAGTTATCATTTATAGATCCGACATTGACTTAGTTCCATTTAGTCCTGTTGCTTTTGTAATCGCATTAACAATTGCGCTGGCCATTACAACAGGTGCCAAAGCGTACAATCTCTGCACTTCATCTTCAGCTTGAATTTGTGCCGTTGATAAGCTAAAGACCGTATCTCCGTCATGAAGGGTATGGCAAGGCCTAATTGCAATTGCAAGTCCATCATGTCCCAACGTGGCAAGACGATTAGTTTGTGGTTTCGTCAAAGCCAGATTGGTAGCAATAACGCCAAGAGTGGTGTTTTGGAGGAGTCCTTTTGTTTTTTGATTACCCAGTCCTATGCCGAAGCTCGGATCTGAGTAGATTGAAATTGAATCCATGACTTCTCCTTTGTTATTCAAAGGTCCTGCGAGTAGCTTCCCAGAATCAGGGTCCACTATACCTCCGACTGAGTTGACAACAGCCAGCGCTGAGACAACAACTCCTCTCCCCAAATCCAAGCTGGAGGTACCAAGGCCTCCCTTCATCGCATGCTCTCTGCCTAGTGCCTTTCCGACTGTGGCTCCTGTGCCCGCTCCCACACTACCGCATTCAACAGGTGCGGTAGATGCGTTTTGAGCGGCTATACTCCCCTCTGCATAACCAGGTCTAATGCCAGGTTCGCCAAAACCTAAATCAAAAATAATAGCGGAGGGAATTATTGGAATTACATGGCTCCGAACTTTGTGCCCTATGCCGTGGCTTGCTAGATAAGCTGCTACTCCTCCCGCTGCATCAAGCCCAAATGCACTTCCGCCACTTAGTGAAATTCCGTGAATTAAATCAACACTGCTCTCAGACTTTAATATGTCGGTTTCACGAGTACCTGGTGCCGATCCCCTTACATCGACTCCTCCAGTAGCACCGGAAGGGGCAAGGATAGCTGTACAACCCGTACCGCTCTTTAAGTCCGTATAGTGTCCGACTTCAATTCCAAAAACGTCAGTTAATGTTCCGTTCATTTCCCAAGCGTGGTAGATAACAGGCGAGCTAAGGATTAAGTTGTCAATAATGGCTTAGCACCTGAACACGCTCACCTCCAGTAGGTAGATGGCTAGTCAACAGTAAGCTAAAGATTACTGATAGGTCAAGAGCAAAACGGGGTTTAGATTCTTCCTTGGCGCTGGAACATCTTTCCTTCAGTTGCGATAGTTGGTGCAACAACTAATTCAGCTTTTTGATGAAACTCTTCTATAGTCTGCGCGCCAACCATACTCATGGACACTTTTAAAGCTCCAACAAGGTTGTGCGTACCATCAGTTCTATGGCTAGGTCCAAACAAAACCTGTGACACGTTTGCATTGGCCCCAACGTTGATCCTGGTGCCTCTAGGCAATGCAGGGTGAGGAGTAGCCATTCCCCAATTAAAGCCCTTACCGGGAGCCTCGAAAGTTTGTGCAAAAGGTGTGCCAATCATTACTCCATCAGCTCCAGCAGCTATTGCCTTACATAAATCTCCGCCTGTTCTTATACCGCCATCAGTAATTACAGATACAGGCTTACCTCCACGTGAAACAAATTCATCCCTTGCAGCAGAGACTTCCATAGTTGCCGAAACCTGAGGGACGCCAACACCAGTAACGTCTCGCGTAGTACAGGCAGCGCCCGGCCCCACACCAACCAATATTCCATCAATCCCTTGCTCCATAAGTTCTAAAGAAGCGCTAAAAGTTACGCAGTTTCCAACTATAACTGGAACATTTACCAGCGGAGCTAGTTCAGAAAAACGCAAACCATGATAACTATTAGAAATATGTCGCGCAGTAGTAACTGTAGATTGCACAACTATGATATCCGCACCTGCCTCAACAGCTACTGGACTTAATCTTTTTGCATTTTGTGGAGTAATAGATATAGCACACACTGAACCTGTGTCCTTAATTTCCTTAATCCTTTGTGATATTAGATGGTCCTTTAAAGGCTCTGAATATACTCTCTGAAGTGCTTCCGTTACTTCTTCGATGGAAGCTGTAGTGATTAAATTTATAGCCTCATAGGGGTTTTCGTATCGCGAGTAGACACCCTCAATATTCATAACACCGAGGGCACCATTTTTAGACATTAGACCGGCAAAATTCGGATCAACAATTGCGTCCATGGCAGAAGCCAAAATCGGGGTTGCAAATTGATACTGGCCTAGACTCAAATTTGTGATCGAAAGCTCTGGGTTTGTGGTCACATCTCCAGGTACGATAGCGACTTCCTCAAATCCGTAAGTCCTACGAAGTTCACGAATTCGAACTTCCGGTGATGAAATCATGTACTCCTCCGTACGATAATAAAAAGCTAACACTCCCTTACAAGACGGTCAACGGATTGTTCAAATTATTCGAAAAGGTAATGGTGATTATTTTTTAACATTAAGAATATATTTTCCCAAGTCTTTCGGTATGCGGGGAAAACAGATTTTACCAAATCTTGACCTTGATTCAGGCCAGTGCTAGATTCAAATCTCCGTATGGTTTACTGCGAAATATCAATGCCAAGGTAAGGTAATGGCCACACTAGAGCTGAGTTTGAGACGAAAAGCTGTACTTGACTTAATTGTCTCTAGCTATATTCGAACAGCGAGTCCTATCTCTTCCCTGCAACTCTCTCGTAATAAAGCACTCAATGTTAGTGCTGCAACAATAAGAAATGATATGGCTGAGCTCGAAGAAATGGGATTCATTAATCGGCCTCACACTTCTGCAGGCGGCGTACCTGTTGAGCCGGGATATCGATTCTATGTGGAACGTCATGCTTCTACAGCTAAAACAGATTCAAGCTTCGAACAGCTAGTTGATCGTGCCTTAGGAATTCATGGGCTAGACCTCGACGGGTTAGCTCGCGTTTCCGCTGATGTTTTATCTTCAACTAACAGAAATGTTGCTATAGTAAGCACGCCGAATATCAGGCAAGACAGGCTTAAACAAGTTCAGCTTATTAGACTTAGCCAAAGCACGATTTTGTTAGTTGTATTGTTATCAAGCACCCAAGTCATTAAGCACCCATTAGACGTTCCTGAAGATATTAATGAAGATGCATTACAAAATTTCTCAAACCTCTTAAACCGCTTAATGGCCGGGCAAACATCAACTCAAATGCGTGCAACTGCTAAATCTTTACCGACTAATGATATTCCTCTCGAAATCGCAAAATCTATTGCTGAAGAGGCTGCTTTGCTTGTATCTAATGCTGTGCATGGCTCCGTCCTTCACCCTCACGTTGAGGGCCTTAGGCACTTGCTTGGACAACCAGAATTCATGGATCCCAATAGAGCAAGGGAAGCAGTAGAAGTAATAGAGAATGAAGATCTTTTGCGAAGCCTTACAGAAAATAATCTGGGATCTAAAACCGTACATTTGGTGATAGGTCGTGAAAATCAATCTGAGCAACTTCGTTCATATTCTGTCCTTACTACTAATTACGGCAGAATCAATGGAATTAAAGGGGTGATCACTCTGATAGGCCCAATGAGGATGGATTATGGCCAAGCATTTGCTAGCCTTAAGCATCTTGCAGCTTCACTTGAGAACCTTGTTAGCCACTTGGAATCACAACCCAGGTAATTAAGCCCATTTAGTCTGTAATTAATTTCATGATCGTGATAGTTTATTCGCCTGTAAGGCAATCCTTCACCTAATAAAATATGGCTAACAAACACGACTATTACGAATCACTTGGGATACCTCGGGATGCTTCCGACGATGATGTGCGCCGAGCTTTCCGAAAAAAAGCGATGGAATTTCATCCTGATAGAAACAAGGATCCTTCGGCAGGTGAACATTTTCGAGAAGTTAATGAGGCATACCAAGTCTTAAGCGATAAGAGTACCCGAAGGCAATACGACCAATTCGGACATGCTGGCGTTTCTGGTAATAGTTCAGGTTCTAGAAATGCTGAAGATTTCTCAGATATTTTCGGTGGGTTTGGAGATATTTTTGATGCCTTTTTTGGAGGCGATTCATTTGGAACAGCCTCTCAGACTAGAGTTCGCCCCGGGAACGATTTGGAAGCCCATTTAATTATAGATTTTGCTTCCGCAGCTTTTGGGATCAGCAAAGAGATTGAAATTCAAACTGTTGATACATGTAAAACTTGCCTAGGGAGTCGATGTGAACCTGGCACGTCTCCAACTCGTTGCTCTAATTGTGAAGGGACAGGGCGCATACGAAAAGCTCAGCGAAGTATATTTGGTCAATTTGTCCAAGAATCAGCCTGCAAGCAATGTTATGGGACAGGTGAATTGGTAACCACTCCATGTAAAAATTGCAGAGGATTAGGCAAGGAACGTTTAGGTAAGCTAATCCAAGTTGAGGTTCCTCCTGGTGTTGAGGATGGTGTCAGGTTACAAATTAGAGGCCAAGGTGATATTGGTGACTTCGGGGGTGGCAGGGGCAATCTTTATGTATCCATTGGCGTACAGCCACATCCTTTTTTCAAAAGAAGAGGAGATGACCTTCTCTATGACCTTTTTATTAACTTCCCACAAGCTGCATTAGGTGTTGAACTTGAGGTTCCAACGCTAGATGGAGTTGAATTATTAAAGGTCCCTGCTGGAACCCAAGCCGGGGCACAATTTAGACTAAAAAATTTAGGGATTCCTCATCTTGGCAGACCTGCAAAAAGAGGTGATGCAATAATTACAGTGAACGTCCTAACTCCCGAAAAGTTAAGCAAAGAGCAACGAGAATTGCTTCAACAGTTCCAAAAAACGCTTAAAGATGACAAAAAGAATTGATTTCAAATGCCCCTGAATAAGAAGAAAAGTACGCAAGGTAGACATCAGGAACAAAATCGCTGGCTTGAATTTACTTCAGAAGTGCCCTTTGAGTATGTTGAACCTGTTGCGAGTCTCTTTAGTCGTTATGGTCAAGGGGGAGCCGTAATTGAACATTCAGCGAATTACAACCCTGACGAAGGTGAATCGCTGACGTTGCCAGCAAAAGCAACTGTGAGAACCTACTTACCCATAGATGAAGAGTTCAAGCAAAACCATGAGCTGATTCACATTGGGTTAGCTCTAATTGCGAAATTAAGCAACGATGTCGCAAACAACGAGAGGGAAATCAATGAAAAAGAATGGGTTGAGTCATGGAAGTCCCATTTCACTACTCTTCACATTGGGAAGAGTTTAGTTATAAAGCCACCATGGGACCGAAAAGTTTCTAGTTCAGATCACGTAGAAATAGTTATCGACCCTGGTTTGGCTTTTGGTACGGGCCATCATCCCACCACGAAAATGACGCTTGAATGCACTGAAAGATTATTAAGCGAAGGAATGCTTGTTTTGGACATTGGATCAGGCTCAGGTATTCTATCAATAGCTGCCTCCAAACTTGGTGCTAGCAAAGTATATGGTCTTGAGATTGACCCTGACGCAATTAAATCTTCAGAAACTAATGTCAGGGTAAATAAGTGTCATGACCGAATTATTTTTAAAAACAGCTCAATGCCAGAGAAAGTAATCAACAATCTTAAATTTGATTTAGTGCTCGCTAATATAAGCGCAAAAACACTCTCTGAACTTTCTATTCAAATTCGCTCAGTAATGAACCCAAGATCACTGTTAATAGCTTCGGGAGTCCTTCTAGAACAATCTAAGAATCTCCAGAGTGTTTTTTCGAATAATGGTCTTAAATTGATCGAAGAGCATCAGGAGGATGACTGGGTAGCACTGGTCTGCATGGCAATTTAAATCAAAATTGCGACAAAAACCTAAGGTCGTTACCCAAAAAGTAACGCACATCTTCTATTCCGTATTTGAGCATGGCGATACGCTCAGGCCCCATTCCAAAAGCAAAACCGGTAAAAACATCAGGATCATAGCCAGCTGATTTCAATACATTCGGATGCACCATCCCAGCACCCATTATTTCAATCCACCCAGAGCCTTTACAAACTGGGCATCCTGGGTCATTTGATTCACATTTAAAACAATCAACAGAAACGTCAACACCAGGTTCTACAAAAGGAAAATAGTCGCACCTGAAGCGAATGTTCCTATCCTCACCGAATAGTCGTTTAGCAAACTCAAAGATAGTATGCTTAAGGTTGCCAAAAGTTATGCCTCGATCTACAACTAAACCTTCAATCTGATGAAATTGTGACTCATGAGAAGCATCAGTTGCTTCATATCTGTAAACTTTGCCTGGTACTATTACTCTAATTGGAGGATCCTGGCTTTCCATTATCCGTGCTTGCATTGGAGAAGTGTGAGTGCGTAACAAGGTCGTAAGTCCGCCTGTCTCATCTTTATTTTCATCTAGCCAAAAAGTATCAAACATATCCCGAGCTGGGTGGTCTTTTGGAATGTTTAACATCTCAAAATTGTATCTATCCCACTCAACTTCAGGTCCTTCAATGATCTGAAATCCCATACCTTTAAAAATATTGCTAATTTCGCGAATGATTTTTGTTGAAGGATGAAACCTACCTAAGGTTACTGGCCTGCCAGGGAGTGTGATGTCAATTCGATCTAGAGCAAGTGAATTTGAATGAGATAAATCCAAATCCCCTAACTTTTCAGACATAGCGTTTTCTAAGTTCGATTTAGCTATATTTGCTATAATGCCAACTTCTCTACGAGCATCTACATGCATTGATCCTAAAGATCTTAATATAGAAGTAAGCTTCCCAGATCTACCGAGGTACTCTGATCGCCACGCAGAGACCTCTTCAGAAGAAGAGGTTCGCAGCAATTCTGAAATTGCCGCCTTTGTTAGATTTTCTAGGCTATCTCGATAACTTTCTAATTCCATTTAAAAACTCTCATTAGGATTATACAGGCTGGCAAGTCGATTCTCTATGATTTTCAGCTAGAGAACTAGCTTGTAAAATCAAGTATGATTTAATTGTGCAAAAGATTAATGTCATTATAGGAACTAATAATTCACATAAAGTTGTCGAATTTTCTCGACTACTTAAACCGGCTCCTATCTTTTTGGTTACACCGTATGATCTGGGGCTTAATTTAGAGGTTAACGAAACAGGATTATCCTACGCAGAAAATGCTATTTTGAAAGCTGAAAGCTTTTCAAGGGTTACCGGCCTTACCGCTATTGCAGATGACTCTGGGATAGAAGTAAAAGCTTTGGATTACAGACCAGGCATTTACTCAGCAAGGTATGGAGGTCCAGGGTTATCAGATTCCGATCGGACTGCATTATTACTTAAGGAAATGTCTTCTGTAGCTGACAACCAAAGAGATTGTAGGTATGTAGCAGCAATTGCAGTCTGTTGGGCTGATGGCCGTACTGAAACTTATGAGGAAGTATGTAACGGTGAATTATCGAAGAGTCCAGTAGGTCAGAATGGTTTTGGTTATGATCCTATTTTTAAACCAGAAGGCCAGGATAGAACAATGGCTCAGCTTACTGATATAGAAAAGGACGAGCTTTCCCATAGAGGAAAAGCTATACGCTCATTTCTAATAAAAAACGGCTTGGTAGTGCAAAAAAATGAATGATGGTAATCACATCGAACCACTTGATACATTAAAGCGTCCGCTGCACGACTTAAGGATATCCGTTACTGATAGATGCAACTTAAGGTGCACATACTGCATGCCAGCTGAAGTTTTTGGAGAGCGCTATGACTTTTTACCTCCTGAGCAGTTAATCAGTTTTGATGAAATAGTTCGGGTTACAAAAATTATGACATCTCTGGGCGTTAAAAAAGTTCGCATCACAGGAGGCGAGCCTTTGGTAAGACCAAATCTCGCTGAACTAATCGGAAGGCTTTCAAAGATTAGTGAATTGAAAGATTTAACGATGACCACAAACGGACTCTTATTAAGGTCAAATGCCAAGTCGCTCAAAGATGCTGGACTAAACCGTATTACTATCAGTCTCGACACAATCGACTCTACAGTGCTTGGCAAAATGAATGGTAAAGGGATAGGTGCAGGTCAAATTCTTAATGGAATTGAATCGGCGCACGAGGTAGGTCTGAGTCCCATTAAAGTTAATGCAGTTATAGAAAGAGGGGTTAATGAGCACACCGTCATACCTTTAGCGCAATACTTTAAAAATAGCGGGGTAGTATTACGCTTTATTGAATTTATGGACGTGGGCAATCTGAATGATTGGGACCAAAGCAAAGTGGTTCCTTCTTCTGAATTAGTCAAGATGATAGGAAGTGTAATGCCTATCGAGCCAATTGACCCTGCCTACAGAGGAGAGGTAGCTGAACGTTGGAAGTACCTTGATGGTGAAGGAGAACTAGGTTTTATTTCTTCTGTTTCTCAACCGTTTTGCGCAGACTGCACTCGGATTAGGTTGTCAGCTGACGGCCAGATTTACACATGCCTATTTGGTAGTGAAGGTGTGGATTTAAAAGGCCCAATGCGAAAAGGAGCAACAGATGATCAGTTAAGAGCCATTCTCCATGATATATGGACCTTGAGAGCAGACCGGTATTCTGACCTTAGAGCACAGTTGGTAGCCAGGGGTGGGCGTAGGAAAATTGAAATGTATCAGATCGGTGGATGAAAGATGGAAGACCAAATAGATATTTATACTGATGGAGCTTGTCTGGGAAATCCCGGTCCAGGTGGATGGGCAGCGATTTTGATTACTAGTAATAGCAAGAGCTGCATATCTGGGAATGAACTCAACACAACAAATAATCGAATGGAATTAATGGCTGCAATAAAAGGCCTTTCCTCTGCGCAAACAGCAAGTAAGTTAACAATTCACAGTGATAGTCAATATCTCGTAAATACAATGACTAAGAATTGGAAAAGGTCTAAGAATACAGATTTGTGGGAACAGCTGGATGATTTGGTTACTAAGCTATCTGTAGACTGGGTGTGGGTAAGAGGCCATGATGGAGACAGGTACAATGAAGAGGCAGACAGCCTTGCTTCTAGCGAAGCGCTGAAGGCATCAGGTCATTCACTACCTAAGGGAGGTGAAGATCAAAACGCTTTTACTCATATTGACCATAGTGGCAAAGCTAACATGGTTGATGTTGGGAGTAAGTCGTTCACCGAAAGGGTCGCAGTTGCTTCTGCCACGGTGATTATGAAAACTAGCACTCTTCAGAGTATCAAGGAAAACTTGGTATCCAAAGGAGACGTGTTAACTGTAGCTCGCATAGCGGGCATCAATGCAGCAAAAAAAACCTCTGAACTTATACCATTAGCTCATCAAATCAACCTTACCCATGTATCTGTTGATTTTGATACTGAAAAGGCCGCAGGCACGTTATTCCTTAAAGCTACAGTAAAAACAATAGCGCAAACAGGAGTAGAGATGGAAGCACTCACCGCTGTATCAATTGCTGCTCTAACTGTTTATGATATGTGTAAATCCTATGATCGAGAAATCACTATTTCTGCTTTAAAGTTGGATGAAAAGCACGGGGGTAAATCTGGCAGCTTTTATGCCAGTTAGTATTTAAAATTAGATTCTCATGATCTAATTCAGACTTATAATTTTGAAAATCCATAGAGGTCCGATTAGTTAAAATGAAAATTCCAATCTCTTGGCTTTCTGAATATGTACCTATCATTTTTACACCTGCAGAAATTGCCCATAAATTAACCATGGCTGGGATAGAGTCAACTTATATTGAAGGCCCAAGTAGTACCTGGGATGAGAACATTCTAATTGGCAAAGTCGTATCCTTAGATCCACACCCAAACGCAGACCGGTTGAAGCTTGCGACCGTTAACACTGGAAACTCTGACCTTACTGTAGTTTGTGGCGCCCCTAACATTCGGCAAGGCCAACATATTGCACTGGCAAAAGTAGGTGCGCAATTATTTGATCCTAAAAGTAAGGAGCAAAAAGCACTAAGTGCTACTGAAATTCGCGGGGTACTTTCTGAAGGCATGGTTTGCTCAGAGTTAGAATTAGGAATTAGCAATAACCATGAAGGAATTCTGGTTTTAGACCCGGAATCGCCAGTCGGTATTAAACTTTCAGATTATATAAACGATGAGGCAATCGAAATTGAGGTCACTCCTAATAGAGGTGATTGTTTATCAGTAATTGGTGTGGCTAGGGAAATTGCAGCTTTTTCTAATCAGAAAATCTTGGAGCCCGATGTTAATTATATCGAAGCTGGCAAAGATCTAACGGTTAAAGTTGCCATAGAAAATCCTGAGCTTTGTGACCGCTATACTGCTTCTGTAATCCGAAACATCATCGTTTCTGACTCTCCCTTATGGCTCCAAACTAGGTTGCTCCAGAGCAACCAAAGGCCAATTAACGCAATTGTAGATATTACTAACTATGTGATGCTTGAAATGGGCCAACCTTTGCACGCTTTTGATCTGGACCAAATCGAAGGGCAGTCTATTTTTGCACGTGCAGCATACCCTGGTGAAAAAATTCAAACCCTGGATGGGGTTAATCATCTATTGGAACCCACTATGTGCGTAATCGCAGATACTGAAAAACCGATAGCGCTAGCAGGAATAATGGGCGGATTAAGCTCTGAAGTAACGGAAGGTACATCCAACATCCTCATTGAAGCCGCCAGCTTTAATGCCTTTAGTACACGGAAAACTTCCAGTACTCTTAAAATCAGGACGGAAGCATCTACGAGGTTTGAAAAAGGATTGCACCCCACGTTGGCTGAAAAGGCACTTCGGCGCGCTACCCAACTAATCTTAGAAATTACTGAAGGCAAAGCAGATTGTGGCATAGCGGACGATTACCGAAACACAAAAACCACCAAAGGGATAGTCCTAACTCACGATAAAATTATCAGGTTATTAGGAGTCGATTTCACGAATGCTCAAATTAATGATGTTTTTATATCATTGGGCTTCGGCATAAATGAAGATGCTTATGGTGATTTTTTGATCTCAACCCCTTATTGGCGATCCGATATTTCAATAGAAGAAGATTTAATCGAAGAAATAGCACGAGTGTTGGGGTATGAATCAATTCCTGCAATGCCCTTGACGGGGACGATACCAACACCCATACCTCAGCCTGTTGGGGAGTTGCGAGAAAATATTCGTGACTTAATGGTTGAAGCAGGGCTACAAGAAATAATTACACATACCTTGGTCAATGACCCTGTTGCATTTGATAAAGGGAGTATTATCGACTCGAGTAATTCCCTGAAGGTACTTAATCCTCTTAGTTCAGACCATCAATATCTCCGAACGAATTTGAGAGGTAGCATTTTAAAGGTAATTTCGAAGTCGGTACGTCATCACACTAGAGGATTGGCAATTTTTGAAATCGGACGTGGATTTTTACCTCAGCCAGCAAATCTTCCAGAAGAAAAAGAAATGGCCGTCATATGCATGGCAGGAAAGAGAAATTCCGAGGGGTTATGGACTAAACAAGATTTAGATGATTATGATTTTTTTGACGTGAAGGGAATAGTAGAAATCATATTATCCCAGTTAGGGGTAAGTTTTGAGCTAAGACAATCTTCAGATTTTTTCCTGCATCCAGGTAAATCAGCAGACATTTATGTTGACACTCACAAGGTTGGAATCTTGGGCAATTTACATCCAAATGTACTATCTGAACTAGATATTGATTCCTCTAGCGCAGTATTCGCAGAGCTGGATATATCAGCAATATCAAATATCCCTCAGTCACGCGTTGCAAGTTTTAAAAATTACTCACGCTTCCCCGTTGCAGCACGTGACTTGGCGTTTGTTGTGGATATTGAGACAACAGCAAAAGAAATTGATCTAATATTAAGATCCGCGCCAGAAGTCAGCAAAGTAGTTCTTTTTGACTATTTTGTGGGTGATGATTTGCCACCTGGTAAAAAATCTTTGGCTTTCAGATTAGAACTTCAGTCTGACTTTGAGACTTTAAAATCAGAACAGATTAACCAAGTTATTAACAACTTAGTTAGCGAAGTCAATAAAACTAAAGGTGGTATTCTGCGTGCCTAGAAATCACTCAGATAGGCCCCATAGTCACGCGCATCCTCCTGACCCAAATATGCTAACTGTTGAAGCAGCGCTTGAAAGGGTTCTAGCTCTCACGGAACAACTCAACAGTGAATGCAAAAGCCTAATTGAGGCGGATGGCCAAACGTTATCTGAAAGTATATTTGCACCAATTAACCTGCCTGGTTCTGATAATTCTGCGATGGATGGCTATTGTGTCAAATCTGAAAATGTTAAAACAGCCACCAGGGATTCTGGTGTTCTGCTAAAAGTTCTGGGTCAGGTTCAAGCTGGGGATTTACCTTCTGAAGTACTCAAAAATAATACTGCGATTCGAATAATGACCGGCGCACCTATACCTAAGGGTTGCGATTCTGTTGTCCCCTGGGAATTAACTGATGAACCAAACAGGCATGCCCAGACAATTGATGAAATTATGATATACCACCCGGCTGAGGTAGGTGATCATCTAAGGCCTAAAGGTGAGGACACACGTCAAGGTGATTTGGTTCTTGAAAAAGGTGTTTCTCTAAATCCTCCTAGCATAGGGATGCTCGCTTCACTTGGCTTCGATCACTTACAGGTAATTAAAAGGCCAACTATAGGCATTATTGCGACAGGTAATGAAGTTCAAGCACCAGGGGAAAAGCAAAAGGAAGGACATCTCTTTGATAGTAATTCTTACGGAATTGCAACTGCTGTGAAACGTTGGGGTGGTGTGCCAAAAATCCTAGGGATTGCTGAAGATAATCTTCAGTCCCTTGAATCAATGATTGCTAGTGCTCTGGACTCTGATCTGGTTATAACATCCGCAGGAGTTAGCGCTGGAGCTTTCGATCTCGTTAAAAACGTTCTTTCCATTCACGGCGACATAGATTTTTGGTCGGTGAAGATGCGACCTTCACGTCCACTTGCTTTTGGCTTGCTTCATTCTGTAGATAACCGAAAAATCCCTCACCTTGGACTCCCTGGTAATCCAGTCAGCGCATTAGTTGCTTTAGTACAATTTGGCAAACCAATGATCTATAAAATGCTAGGTAGGGAGATCCCTTCCCCAGTTACTGTTGACGCAATCCTAGACGAACCCATTGTTAATTTTGATGGGCGTCGGGTATTCGCAAGGGTCGTTTTAAGAAAAGAACGTGATGGCTTACATGCAAGGTTGGCAGGAGCTCAAGGTTCAAATATCCTATCCTCAATGGTGGAAGGTGATGGGATGGCTATTTGCCATGAAGATATTGAGATTTTAGACAAGGGAAAGATTGTGACTGTTCAATTATTTGATTGGCGTGAACAAAAAATTTTAGGTTAGTAATATTCAAAATTGGAGATACCATGGCAAGCAAAAGAAACGCTAAAGATCAACAAGGAAAAGGTTATGCTATAAGGCCAGAACTGATAGAAGCCCAAGGTCGATCTTTAGGTGCCATAGTCGGAGGCAGGCTTTGTCAGGGAGCAATTGATTCGCTTGAAAGCCCATCATCGATCACAAGTATGAGTTTCAAAGATCTCAAAGCACTAGTTAAGAAAGAGTGTTCTGAAGATTTGAATTATCTCTCGGCCCAAGCACCAATACTCGAAACAGTTTTCAAAGTGCTACTCGCTGCCCCAAATGATACTTTGAGTGAAGATGAACTTCACGAAACCATCAATGAACTTTGGATGAACGCAATCAGTCCCAGGCATATTTCATTAGATGCTCTATCAAAAGTGATCACGCGAGACAGTTACTATGGGATTGTGAAAATTACTTAACTTCGGAATTAGCCGAACACTTATGCAGCTGATTCTAAATTCTGCTTAGCTATGCCAGCTAATTCCTGGAATGCTGTAGGGTCGGAAAATGCTAAATCTGCTAACAATTTCCTATCTACTTCAATTTCTGCAAGTTTTAGACCGCGTACAAATTTACTGTAAGAGATTCCGTGCTCTCTCGAGGCTGCTCCAATTCTTAAAATCCACAACCTTCTCATATCCCCCTTGCGCTCTCGCCTATGTCGATACGCATACGACAATGCTTTTAACATTGACTCATGAGCACGACGATAAAGAGAATGCTTAGTACCGCGATGGCCTTTCGTTAATGCCAAGACCTTCTTATGCCTAGCGTGACGAGTCACGCCGCGTTTAATTCGAGCCATTTTTCTACCTCTTAGCTGTGGGGATCAAAGCACGAACGCGCTTTGTCTGAGTAGGACTTAAGGAAACAGTATCTTGATAAGCATTGCGAACAGATCTGGGCTTTTTACGCCTCAAATGGCTACTGCCTCTTTTCATTCTTACTAGCTTACCAGAGCCTGTAGCTTTAAACCTTCTTGCTGCACCCTTATGCGTCTTCAGTTTCGGCATTTTTTGAAATATCCGAACCTAAATCTTCATTGGGTTCGGAATTCCTTTCTTCTTTGTTTTTGTTCCCTGAACTTTTTGCAGGAACCAATATTATACTCATCATCCGCCCCTCCATTGCAGGAGCTTGCTCTAACTTTGCATCATCCTTGAGATTTTCTGCAACCTCGCGTAAAAGATTTAAAGCTAACTCAGGGTGTATTATTTCCCTACCTCTGAATAAAACAGAGACTTTAACTTTTGATCCTGACTGAAGCAATCTTTTGGTCAATCGCTCCTTAGCTTCAGCATCATGACGGCCTATACGAGGCCGAAACCTAACCTGTCGCATGCTAATCGCCTTACTTGAACGGCGCATTTCGCGTTCCTTCGTAGTTTGAAGGTAGCGAAATTTACCATAGTCCAATAGGCGACAAACTGGGGGAGAAGAATTAGGGGCAACTTCAACAAGGTCCAAGTCCCGCTCACGCGCCATCGCCAAAGCGTCCCGGGTAGCCATAACACCTAGCTGCTCCCCTCGCTCATCTATAACTCGAATCTCCGGTATTCGAATTCGATCGTTGACTCGATAATCCTTAGCTATTTCTATCCACCTGCGCCATAGACACTCCTAGCCGCCTAATATACCACAAGATATAAACAGAAGCTTGGTTTTTCAAGCTTCTTTTCCAGCCCCTAACTTAGGCTCGCTCCTCGAGAGCAACCTTCTTATATTGTCTTGGTGCATCCAAATTATGATTGAACCCATTACTACTGAGTAAAGCAAATAAGGAATTGGAGCATCACCGTTGATTGTTTTGAACAAAAATGTCAACATAACGGCACCAACAGAGACAATAGACCCAAGAGAAACGATCCTACCTATAGCGACTATCGGCAGGAATACCAAAAGTCCTATTACCCCAGCCCAGATGTCCACAGCACCCGAGGCTCCAACTCCAGGTGCTATACCTCTTCCGCCTTTGAATCCAGCAAAAACTGGCCAAATGTGTCCTAATATCACGGCCGATGCTACAGCTGAATGTATCCAAGGTTCAGGTGATAGTACTTTAGCAAGCGATACCATGAAAATAGCTTTACCCGCATCAGCAAGCAGCACGGCTATAGCTACTCTCCGGCCACCAACTCTCAATGAATTAGTCATCCCGGTTTTCCCACTGCCATATCTACGCACATCGATTCCAAATCGTAATTTGATAATCAAAAGGCCCCAAGGGATACTGCCTACAAAGTAGCCTAAGATTACTATCCACCAATAACTCAAGCTTTCATCCTCCCAGTTCTGCGAGCAGTTCTCTTTGCATCTAAACCCGTTCGGTGCCCACCAATAACGTGCAATTTGTTTTTCCCACGGAACTCCAACCGCAAATGAGTCCCTTCGTAATCAAAAGCTTTCCTGATTTCGTTTTCTAAATACCTTTCATATGAAAAATGCATAAGCGAAGGGTTGTTGCAGTAAAACACAAAGGTCGGTGGAGCTATAGATTCTTGCTTGACTCTATATATTTTCAGAACTCTTCTACCTTCCTTGGGTGGTAAATGCCTAGCAATAGCATCCATAACAACTCTGGTTAATTGAGCTGAAGGAGCCCAGCTCAAACGTTTTTCATAAACCGCGAAAGCTGTCCTCAGCATGTGGCTAACACCTTGGTTTTCCAATGCTGACGTAACTACAACAGGTACGTAGTCCATAAAATGTAACCGGTTCAAAACAGTTCTTTTTGCATTCCGACTAGTCAGCTCTTCACCAAAGGTTTCTTTATAAATATCAGCTTTATTTACAACCACAACTACACCCTTAAAGGATTCCATAGCCAGACCAGCAATGTGTAAATCTTGAGATGTAGCAATCTCCATCGCATCAAGAATTATGATAGCAACATCAGAGCGATCAACAGCACTCATAGACCTTAAAACGCTGTATTTTTCAATACCTGGTTTAACTGATCCCCTTCTTCGAATACCAGCAGTGTCAACCAGCACGGCTTTTTCCCCTTCGAATTCAAATTCAGCATCCAGCGAATCTCTGGTTGTTCCAGGAACAGCTGAAACTATGGATCGTTGTTTTCCTAAAATTGAATTAGCAATTGAAGATTTTCCAACATTGGGTCGACCAACTATCGCAAAAGACGGGAGCATGGTCTCCTCGGTAGACGGAATTTCTCGAATGCTTTGAGCTAAATCAAAAGCTTTGTCTATTAAATCCTCAACTCCATTCCGGTGATAGGCACTAACGGGAAAAGGCTCCCCAATTGCTAGTTGGAAAAATTCAGGCAATAGCAATTGTTGGGCTTTCCCGTCAGTTTTATTAGCAGCCAAAATAACAGGAATACCTGATTGTCTGAGCCTATTTGCAACAGACTCATCCGCATAAGTGATGCCTTTAGTAACATCTACTACAAAAATGACTATGTCTGCATCTAGTAATGCAAAATCTACTTGTGAGGCAATGTTGTTTTCAATCTCTGAATCTGGTTCAGGTACTAGCCCTCCTGTATCCGCGATGATTATTCGTTTCTGATCTTTAACTAAAGCCGCTATAACTCTATCTCGAGTTGTTCCTGAAATATCTGAAACAATCGCAGCGCGCCTTCTGAGAATGGCGTTAAATAAACTAGACTTACCAACATTTGGACGTCCAACGATAGCAACTACAGGAGCATGGTGATTTATATGATCCTTAGTCATAGAATCCATATCTATCGGTTTAACGCTAAATGCCGAAGTATAGCTTTTTGAGCATGTAGGCGATTTTCTGCTTGGTCAAAAGCTATTGATCGAGGATCGTCCAGCATTCCCTCAGGAATTTCCTCTCCATAATGGGCTGGCATATCATGCATCAGTAGTACATCGGGCTTAGCTTTGGATAACAAATCAGGATTAACTTGGTAGCCTTCAAAAGCTTGTACTCTGTCACGCCTTTCGTTTTCATGGCCCATACTAGTCCATACGTCCGTATATACTATATCTGCATCACTTACAGCCGAAATAGGGTCTCTAAAACTTTCAAGCTCTAAACCTGAGCCCTGATATCGAGAGTTAACCAAATCAACCCATTCTTGAGAAAAGCCATATCCTGACGGAGATGCAATCTTAAAATGCGCACCAACCGCAGAGCACGCCAAAGATAAGCTACGCGCAACGTTATTAGCATCTCCTATGTAGGCTACTACTATGCCGCCTAGTTTTTTCTTATGCTGCTTAATAGTCAACAAATCAGCAAGAGCCTGGCATGGGTGTTCCAAATCTGAAAGGGCATTAATCACTGGTTTCTTCGAAGTGGTTGCTAAACGGGTTAATGTTCGATGGTTAAAAACCCTTGCGACAATAACCGAACACCATCGTTCCAAAACTCGCGCCACGTCCTCAACAGGCTCACGCACATCCAAGCCAATATCTTCTCCCTTTAGGTAAATAGGATGTCCGCCCATTTCATATATACCAACATCGAAGCTAACAAAAGTCCTTAGTGAGGGTTTCTCAAAAATTAATGCTATGGATTCCCCAGACAAAGGGTGGTCATTATAGACACCCTTGTGGTAGTCATTTGCTATTTCTAATAATGCTTTAAGTTGGTCATTATTAATATCGTTTATAGATATGAAGTCTTTCATAATTAGTGGTTATTATACAATCAAGCTCACAAAGAAGCTGTTTAATGTTTGATACAAACACTTTGAAAATTTATCTTGAAAGATCGTTTGCTAATTGATGACGCAAATCTTCATTTATTAAAGATTCATAAATATACTCTGCGGAAGGGTGGGAAATTTTAATTGAAGCGGGGATTTTGAAATTCCTGATCTTACTAATTTGCGCTAAGGAAAGTTGAAAAGTTACATAATGAACTGCACTCAGTTTGATCTCGCTTGACCTACCTCCTTCATATTCGGCTTCTACCAATTCATCTCCGATAGCCAAAAATGTGGTCCCACCTCGATCAATGCCCTGAAATCTATTTAAAGTTGGTTTAATCAGCTCTTGCTCTGTAACTTCAATGAAAAGCGTAGCCTTTAACTGGTTTTCCCCAGGGATCAATTGGTTATAGGTATCAATTTCTTCTTCTATTCTCTGTAATTCGACAATCCTTTCAGCACGCATCATTTCTTGGACTTGGAATTTCATAGTTTGTCTATTCTCAAACACTAAAGTGACAAATTCTCCTACCGAAATTCTCCTTTGCTTTTTCAGATCCATAATTTCTTGCCGAAAATTCTTCCTGTGCGTTTCATATTCAGCAATGTTGACTAAGTCTTCTACTTTTAAGAGCTCCATTTAATCACCTAACCCGTATGCAACGGATAGCGCCTGAGCTATATGTATAGGTCTTTGCCCTGTAGCGTGTTCAATCTGCATAGCTGCCAAAGGGCAGTCGCTAATTACAATTTCTGCCCTAGGCTCTTTCAGGTTGTTAAACAACTTAGCCCCAACTTGAAGAGACAACTCGAAGTACTGCTTTTTGGAACCCCAAGTACCGTCATGCCCTGAACATTCTTCAATAGTCTTAACTTTCGTGTCAGGTATAATCCCTAAAAGCCGCACAGAATTATTACCTACGGCTTGCGCTCTACTATGGCAAGCTACATGCGCCGATACTGACCCCAAGCCTCTAACGAAATTCCTATCAAGTATCTTTTCACGAGCCATGCCCACCAAATAATGACTTAATTCGTAAGTATTTTTTGATAGTTTTTCAATATTTTCTAAATCTTCTGAGTATTTCATATACTCTTTCCTAATTGTCAGTGCGCAAGTTGGGCTTGGTGTGACTATGTCATACCCCTGCTCAACCAATGCCACCATCCGGGGAACGTTAAACTCCATTTTCCTCTTAGTGCCATTTATATCCCCTGTTTCAATCATCGGCATACCGCAACAAACCTGGTCGAGGAGATTGACCTCAATGTTATTGTGCAAAAGCACGCCTACAGCTGATCTGCCAATCTCAGGAGCGTTGTAATTTACCGTACAAGAAGTAAAAAAAGCCACTTTTTTCAACGGCGCTCCCTTAGGCTTCGCTACCGAGCCAGAGAATTTGCTCCTGAACCATTTTTCAAAGGTTTCTGTGAAATACTTAGGCAACGGGGCTTCTTTATGTATGTCCGAAACTAGAGCCATAGCTTGTCGAGATATGGAAGACTGGTTTGCTAAATTCACCAATGGTGCTGCGATACTAGCGACCTTACCCAGCCTATCTTGGTCTGCAAGAATTTTATTTTGGATGCTAACACCTTCTTTAGTTGTTCGTTGAAATTTTGATCTCTGGAACAAACTAGGAACATCTAAGTTATATTCGTGAGGTTCTGTATAAGGGCATACGACCCAACATAGCTTGCACTGAAAGCACAGGCTTTCAACTACGTCAAAATCCTTCTGATCGATTTTAGAAAAATCTCCTTCAACTGAATCTGTTAAGTCAAAAAGCTTGGGGAAAGCAGGGCAGAGATTCCAGCAAAGCCTACACCCATGGCAAACATCTAATTGCCTTCGCTCATCGTTAATCAAATCCACAGGATCCCAAAAAAGGGGATCCTGTGATTTCAGTTGATTATTTTCTGTAATTGATTCATCCATTTAAAAAATTGACGGAAGCCTCAATATAGAGACCTTAAGTCCATTAGACTAAAGACTGAGTTCTGATACTCCTTTGCTAAAACGGCCTGCATGAGAGCGCTCAGCCCTAGCTAGCGTTTCGAACCATTCTGCTAGTTCATCAAAACCTTCATCGCGAGCTGTTTTGGCAAACCCTGGGTACATTTCGGAATACTCGTAAGTCTCACCTTCCACGGCTGATTTCAAATTATCCTCGGTATTTCCAATAGGCACACCTGTAGCTGGGTCTCCAACTTCTTTAAGGAAATCTAAATGACCAAATGCATGGCCTGTTTCTGCTTCAGATATATCCCTAAACAAGCCTCCAATCTCAGCGTATCCCTCAATATCCGCTCTCCTCGCGAAGTAAAGGTAACGGCGATTGGCTTGCGATTCACCTGCAAAGGCATTCTTTAGATTCTCGTGGCTCTTAGTTCCATCTAATCCTGGCATTTTTTTTCCCCTTCTTGCTTTTTACTGATATACGCCTATGTTAGCGAGCATATCAACGCTTGCTAGAATTTAATCATTATAGCTTCACAATCTCAAGGATGTAGCTACCCCTTAACCAGGCTATAGCAATTATGCAATGGTTTATTGACAGACTATGAAAGGATTATTAGAATTTCTTCTCAGGAGAGGTATGCCCTCCACTCGATATTATAACAACGCCTTACCCCGGCAATGATGTGAAAAGCCTAGCAGCTCTGCTAGGCGAGTTTGCGTGCGCAGTTAATTTTAAAGGAGCGTGGTCCTGATGGCATTAACGTCCACTTCGGTCGCTTCCCGTCCATTTGAACAACGGAAGTCGTTTGCTCAAGTCAGCCAAGTCGTAGAGCCTTCGAGTTTGTTACAACTTCAAGTAAATTCTTTTGAATGGCTCAAGAATACAGGGATTCGTGAGATTCTAGACGAAGTTAACCCTATTCAAGATGTGACAGGCTCAAGATTTGAGCTTCAATTTTCAGATTATGAATTTCGTGATCCAAAGCAAAGTGAATTGCAGTGTCGAGATAAGGAAATTACTTTTGAAGTTTCTTTATACGTCACTGTTAAGTTAATAATTAAGGAAACTGGGGAAATCAAGGAGCAAAAATTGTACTTTGGTGACATTCCTCAGATGACACCAACAGGAACTTTTGTAATTAACGGCGCTGAACGCGTAGTAGTAAGTCAGTTGGTTCGCTCGCCAGGAGCTTACTTCACCCGTGTCCTAGATCCCGGAACCGGGCGATCCGTTGCTCTTTCGAAAATTATCCCTTACAGAGGTGCGTGGCTAGAGTTTGAAACGAGTCCGAAGGATATTATTTCAGTAAAAGTTGACAGGAAACGCAAAGTACCTATTAGCACTTTTTTGAGAGCACTTGGCTACACAACAGATGATGAGATTTTAGGCTTATTTAAAGACGTTGATGTCGACCCTGACCACCAATATATAAAAACTACTATAGATAAGGACTTGCACGGACAAACACAGGATCAAGCGCTTTTAGAAGTTTATCGACGCCTAAGGCCTGGTGAACCTCCTAGCGTAGAGAGCGCCCGTACTTTGATCGACAATTTGTTTTTCAATCCTAGGCGTTACGATTTAGGCAGAGTGGGTCGTTACAAAATGAACCGCCGTCTTGCACGGGAAGAAAGTAATTCCGATGAGAGAACTCTTACACGTAAAGACATAATCAATATGATACGAACGATTATCAGAATCAATAATGATCAGGAGAGAGCGGATGATATTGATCATTTAGGCAATCGTAGGGTTAGGGCGGTTGGTGAGCTAATCCAAAATCAATTACGTGTTGGCCTATTGAGAATGGAAAGGGTAGTCAAAGAAAGAATGACGATACTTGACCAAGAAGAGGCTACGCCTTCTGCGTTGGTTAATATAAGACCTGTCGTTGCAGCGGTAAGGGAATTTTTTGGTGGCTCACAGTTAAGTCAATTCATGGATCAAACCAATCCTTTGGCTGAACTAACGCACAAGCGTAGGCTCTCAGCTTTAGGCCCCGGCGGGCTTTCCAGAGAAAGGGCGGGGTTTGACGTGCGTGACGTCCATTATTCGCATTATGGCCGCATTTGCCCAATTGAAACTCCTGAAGGTCCCAATATTGGTTTGCTAGGTTCGCTGGCAACATATGCCCGGATCAATACATATGGTTTCATCGAAACTCCATACAGGAAAATAAGAAAAACAATTTTATCAAGCAACCCAGATATTGTTGGTAGGATTTCTCTAGAGGAAATAAAGGATGCAGATGGCACAAGAATCGCGCGTCCAGGACATGTAATATCTCCAGCTTCAGCTAAGAAAATTTTAGCTCTTCCTGAACGTGAACTAAAAGTTCAATCTTACGTTACCGCTGACGTCGATGATATTCAATATTTACCTGCCGATGATGAAGATCGGTATGTTGTCGCGCAAGCAAACTCAATATTAGATCACAAACTTCAATTCACCGAAGAACGCGTTGAATGCCGGGTTTCCGAAAGCTACATAATGGAACCTCCTGAAAGGTTAGACTTCATTGACGTGTCGCCAATGCAGACTGTGAGTGTTTCGACAGCTTTAATACCTTTCCTTGAGCATGACGACGCAAATAGAGCTCTCATGGGTTCGAACATGCAAAGACAAGCTGTTCCATTATTGAAACCCGAAGCACCACTAGTTGGCACAGGGATGGAGCGCAGAGTGGCAAGAGACAGCGGGCAAATGGTTTTGTCTGATGCTAGTGGGTACGTTAGTTCAGTGACTGGTTCTAACATCACAGTAATCGATGCTGAAGGTGAAGCGTACGACCATCCGTTGCGGAAATTTATTCGAAGCAACCAAGGAACGTGCCTTACCCAAAGGCCGATTGTTTCAATTGGAGATAAGGTTGCCAAAAATTCTCCGCTTGCTGATAGTTCCTCAACAAATTATGGGGACTTGGCACTCGGTCAAAATGTATTGGTCGGTTTCATGGCAATGGAGGGCTATAATTTTGAAGATGCAATTATTGTTTCAGAGACGCTAATACAAAATGCAAAATTTACTTCTATTCACATTGAGAAATACGAAGTCGAGTCCAGAGACACAAAACTTGGTCCAGGTGAAATCACCAGAGACATTCCTAATGTTGGCGAAGATGCGCTACGTGATCTTGACGAAGATGGAATTATTCGCATAGGTGCAGAAGTAGGCCCTGGGGATATCTTGGTAGGGAAAATCACACCTAAAGGTGAAACTGAATTAACAGCTGAAGAAAAATTGCTCCGAGCAATTTTTGGAGAGAAGGCTAGAGACGTCAAGGACACCTCTTTAAGAGTTCCTCATGGTGAAAGAGGCAAGGTAATTGATGTAAGGGTTATGACAAGGCAAAATGGCGATGACTTGTCCCCAGGGGTTAACAAAATGGTTCGTGTCTGGATCGCTCAAACACGAACCCTTTCCGAGGGAGACAAAATGGCGGGTAGGCATGGTAACAAAGGTGTAGTCTCAAGGATTATGCCTGTTGAGGATATGCCTTATCTACCGGATGGTACGCCAGTCGACATAATCCTCAATCCCATTGGAGTCCCGTCTCGAATGAATTTGGGCCAGGTGCTTGAAACTCATCTGGGGTTAGCGGCTCATAAGTTAAATTACAGAGCAGTAACACCAGTATTTGATGGCGCAAATGACAATTCTATTCAAGGCGCCCTAGCGCGTTCTTGGCTCGTTGAGTCGGCTGGAGCATTAGGACAAAATGGACATGGCCCTGAGCCAAACTGGGACCAAGCTCATGAGTACGTTGCATCGAAAAACTTTGATCCGATCAAGGTATTTGACGGTAATAGCTATGATGAGGCGATAACAGCATGCTTATCCATTTGGCTAGACCAGCAGCGCTCAAATTATGAACTTCTTTCAGGTCAAGCCATGGCTATTCCAAACGATAGTAATGATATCTATGAATACGCATTGAATGTTTCTAAACGAGTAAATGTAGCAACACCCATTATTGGTAAATCCACGTTATTCGACGGTAGAACTGGTGAAGCTTTTGATAATCCAGTGACAGTGGGTTACATATACATGCTTAAACTTATTCACCTAGTGGAGGATAAAATCCATGCACGTTCAACTGGACCTTATTCTTTAATTACTCAACAACCCCTCGGCGGTAAAGCTCAATTTGGAGGCCAGCGATTTGGTGAGATGGAAGTCTGGGCTTTGGAGGCCTACAGTGCAGCTTATAATCTACAAGAAATGCTCACTGTGAAATCAGATGATGTTGTTGGGCGAGTGAAAACCTACGAAGCAATTGTAAAAGGCGAGGATGTTGTTCAGCCTGGGGTTCCTGAATCTTTCCATGTACTTGTGAAGGAACTTCAAAGTTTAGGGCTGGCTGTTGAACTTCGCTATGAAGAAGATCATGCTATTTCAGTGTCCCCTCGTTACTCTTATGCCGAAGAGGAAGAGGAGGATGATTCAGTTAATTTTGAAGATGGTTCAGAGCAAGGCCCTCAATGGGAAGCTGACTTTGAGCCAATAGATGAACAAGAGGCTACAGTTGCTCCCGATGTAAGAGCTGAATTGGGCCAATCCTTCACACGGCCTAGCAATATCGCCGAAGAAGGTGAAGATCCAACTTTGAAGTAGCGTATCTAGTACGCTGGAAATGAAATAATGGTTGAAAAGGATATAGATGACTACCGCAACTGACTTCAATGCAATACGTATTTCTTTGGCTTCTCCAGAGCAGGTAAGACAATGGTCATATGGTGAAGTTTCCAAACCAGAAACGATTAACTATCGAACATTACGTCCAGAAAAAGACGGTTTATTCTGCGAACGCATTTTTGGCCCGACAAAAGACTGGGAATGTTTCTGCGGAAAGTACAAAAAAATACGTTATCGTGGGGTGATCTGTGATAGGTGTGGTGTGGAAGTCGCTCGCGCCAAGGTTCGAAGAGAGCGAATGGCCCATATAGCCTTGGCTGCTCCAGTTGCTCATATATGGTTTGCAAAAGGTATTCCCAGCAGATTAGGTTTATTGTTGGATTTTTCTCCTCGGAATCTGGAAAGGGTTCTTTACTTTGCCCAATACATAGTTACTTCAGTTGACGGACTAATGCGATCTCATACTATAGATGTTCTTAGAGAGACTCACAGGACTGAAGTCGACGCATTAGAAACGCAAAACTCTAATGCGATTTCAGAAATTAGTTTGCAGATGGAGAATAGCAATAGCGATCAGGAAAAGGATGAATTTTCAAAAACAATTGATGAGCTAAATTCCCAACTGAAAACTAGTATACAAGAAATGGAATCCTCGCTTGAAGAAAGAATAGAGGATTTGGAAAGTTTACGCCCTCTCCAATTGCTTACCGAATCTCGCTTCAGAACTTTGAACGATGGTTACGGTGAAGTCTTTAAAGCCTCTATGGGTGCTGAAGCAATACTTCAATGTCTCCGAAATATTGACCTGAATGAACTAACGGTAGAGTTAGAAATTGAGGTTCGAACTACTTCAGGGCAAAGGAGAAAGAAAGCGGTAAAACGGCTAAGAGTTGTCGATGCTTTTAGAAAAAGCTTAAACAGACCAGAATGGATGGTTATGACCGTCCTTCCGGTTTTACCTCCTGACTTAAGGCCCATGGTTCAACTAGACGGTGGCCGTTTTGCAACAAGTGATTTGAATGACCTGTATAGACGGGTTATCAATAGGAACAATCGCCTTAGGCGCCTAATAGACCTAGGTGCGCCTGAAATTATCGTGCGCAATGAAAAGCGGATGCTACAAGAAGCCGTTGACGATCTAATTGATAACGGTAGAAGAGGTAGGGCTGTAGTTGGCAGCCATAACCATAAACTGAAAAGTCTTTCCGATTTACTAAGAGGCAAGCAGGGTAGATTTAGACAAAATTTGTTAGGGAAAAGAGTAGACTACGGTGGACGTTCAGTAATTGTTGTAGGACCAAGTCTAAAGCTTCACCAATGTGGGCTCCCTAAGAAAATGGCGCTTGAGCTATTCAAACCCTTTGTTATGAACCGCCTAGTAGTTCAAGGACTAGCACACAACATCAAAAGTGCTAAACGAATGGTAGAGCGAACCCGCCCTGAAGTATGGGATATTCTTGAAGAGGTAATTAAGGGACGTCCCGTACTATTGAACCGTGCTCCTACCCTCCACAGATTAGGTATTCAGGCATTTTTGCCAGTGCTAGTAGAAGGTAGCGCCATTCAAATTCACCCTTTGGTTTGCGCGGCTTTTAATGCTGATTTCGATGGTGACCAAATGGCCGTACACGTACCTCTCTCTATGGAAGCAGTACAGGAAGCAAGAGGCGCTATGTTGAGCACCTACAACATGCTTTCTCCAAGCTCAGGGGAACCCCTTGTAGCTCCAACTTATGAGATTGTATTAGGTACTTATTACCTAACGACAGCTAAAGAAGAAGGTTTACCTAACACTGGTTCGAAATTCCGTGACCTTGAAGACGTGATGATGGCTTATGACGCCAAATATCTTTCACTCCAATCGCTAGTAAATGTTCACCATCCAATTTCTGGAGAATGGATACAGACAACCCCTGGCAGGATTATTTTTAATTCTGTTTTGCCGGAGGAAGTTCGTGACTACGGCACGCTTATAGATAAAAAAGCTTTAAAGGATATCGTCACGAAAGTCTACCGATTGGTAGGCAATGATCAAACAGCCAATGTTTTAGATGAAATAAAAACGCTTGGTTTTCATTACGCAACAATGTCCGGAACTACTATAGGTATTACTGATATCAAAGTTCCGCCAGAAAAGGACTCGTTAGTTTCTGCTGCGGATGCTCAAATTGACGCTCTTGAAGAGCAGTTTGAGCAAGGCTTGATTACTGAGAAAGAGAAATACAACCGAACCATCTCAATTTGGCAAGCAGTGAGTTCAAAAATGGATGACGTCCTCCAGGAGCACCTTCCTGAGTTTGGAGGTATCTATACCATGGCCCATTCTGGAGCAAGGGGTAACCAGGCCCAAATAAAGCAAATGGCTGCCATGAGGGGGCTCATGAGTAATCCTCGTGGTGACATTATAGAACTTCCGATTAAGTCATCCTTTCGTGAAGGCCTATCAGTACTCGAGTATTTTATTTCGACCCACGGTGCTCGCAAAGGCTTAGCTGATACTGCTTTGAGAACAGCAGATTCTGGATATCTCACTCGCAGGCTTATCGATGTATCTCAAGAAGTAATAATCAGTGAAGAAGACTGCGGTACTGATAGAGGGGCATGGCTTCATAGCGATACTTCAGAAGAAGATGTAATGATTGGTCGTTTTGCAGAAAGGATCACTGGCAGGACTACTGTTGCACCTATACATGACCCTGAATCTGGAGAGCTCCTGGTTGAATCGGGAGTCACAATAGAAGAAGACTTAGCAGAGGTATTAGAAATCTCTGGTATTACAGAATTACAGGTACGAAGCGCACAAACATGTCAGTGTGCTAAGGGCTTATGTAGAACTTGCTATGGTCGGAGTCCCGCGACTGGTAGACCAGCTAGAATGGGAGAAGCTGTCGGTATTATCGCTGCACAATCAATTGGCGAACCTGGTACTCAGCTAACCATGCGTACCTTCCACACAGGCGGTGTAGCAGGAAAGGACATAACTTCAGGTCTCCCTAGAGTTGAAGAGTTGTTTGAAGCCCGCGCTCCTAAAGGGAAGGCAAGACTCGCAGAAATTGATGGCAAGGTTATAATTTTTGAAAACGGATCTATTGTCGAGCCTGAACGTCTAGAAGAAGAGGCTCCAACTAAAACTAGGAGAAGGAAATCTTCTATCAACTTCGATGATCCAATTTACAAATCCCCCAACTCTACTACCCCAGTAGTCCGGGTCGTGAATAGTTTTTCATTCGTAGATTCTTACTCTATCCCTGAAGGTTATAAAGCTTCTGTGAAGACCGGCCAGGAAATTACAGCAGGAACACCCATTGCTAAAGTTGTCACATCTAAATCTAAGAAGGTTAACTCTGAAGATGATTCTGCCTTAGATTTGCCAGATCTTTTGGCTCGCGTATCAGGTACTATAGAGCTTTCTGATGGGTCTATCTCTATTCAAACTATGGATGTTGAAGTAAGGGACCACCCAGTTGACGCGACTGATCAGCGTTTGATAAGGACAGGGGATCCTATACACGCAGGGCAGAAGTTAACAAGCGGAGTAAAAGACCCTCACGATCTTCTAAGAATTGAGGGTACTGAAGCCACCCAACGGTATCTACTAGAGCAAGTACAAACAGTCTATAGGAACCAGGGTGTAACTATAAATGACAAGCACATTGAAGTGATAATTAGGCAAATTCTAAGGTGGGTGAGGGTCGAGTCAATAGGTGATACCGACCTCCTTCCAAACCAGCTAATCGATCGATTTCAATTCCAAGATATAAATGAACGAGTTATGGCTGAAGGTGGAGAACCTGCCACTAGCAGGCCTGAAATTCTTGGTGTAACCAGAGCTTCTCTCAATACTGATAGTTTCTTAGCTAAGGCTTCTTTTCAAGAAACTGCACGCGTCCTAACCGAGGCAGCAATTTTAGGAGAAGTCGATTATCTAAGAGGCTTGAAGGAAAATGTCATAATTGGACGCCTAATACCAGCACGATTGGATACATCTGAGGAGGGGCGCGCCCTTCTTGGCATTCCTGAGCCTGTTGAAGAAGACAGTCCTGCTTCTGAAATAGATGAATTGTCAGAAGCAGATGTTGAAGCCCTTCTCAGTGAGCTTCCAAGTGCTTCCGTAGAATCTGGTGAAGAAACTGAAGTGATCGAAAATACTGAGGAAACAGACCTTGAAACAGAGGGCTAGGTTTTTTAAAAGAAGGGATTCAATTCCCTTCTTTTACTCTAGATAAGCAAAATAACTTATTAACTCTGGGCGTATTAATTCTGAAGGTTCTAAATGAGCGTAGTCCTAATACCAAGGAAGATGTGGTTCTATGCAAAAAATTACGAATCCAACTGCTAAATACAACAGCGACAACCTATAGGCGGAGAATACTTCTTCTCTAGGTTGAGGGTCTTTCAATTTCCTGGAACGCAAAAGCCAATAAAAACTCATTAAAGACATAACTATTGCGAATGTGAGACCCCCAAAACCGATTGCAAAAGGTAACCAGCAAAGTGCCCCTAGAAGCAAAATATATAAGCATATCTGGAAAGTAGTTTCCTTAAGGCTTGAAATGCTTGCAAGCATTGGGACACCTGCAGCGCTGTATTCATCTTTCAGTAAAACTGAAAGAGTCCAAAAATGAGGAGGTGTCCAAAAAAATACAAAAACAAACAGGTAGAATCCTATGATTTCTATTTCACCCAATACAGCTGCTGTAGCGATCAAGGGAGGGAACGCGCCCGATCCACCCCCTATTACTATATTGTTCCAAGAAGTTCGCTTAAGTGCAATTGAGTAAACAAAAACATAAATTATTGCTGCCAGCAAAGTAAGTAACCCTGCAGTCCAATTTGCCACTAAAGCAATCAAGGCAACTGCAAAAATAATCATTGTGATGCCACTGAGAACAGCCATTTTAGGAGATACTTTATGGCTTGGCACCACTCTTGATCGAGTGCGTAACATTAATGAATCAATATCCCTATCGATTGCTTGGTTAATGGAATTAGAGCCAGAGGCTGCAAGTGTGCCGCCAAAAACAATAGCTGCTAATACAGCTAAATCGGGCATCCCTCCTTCAGCTTTCCACATTGCACATACTGCGGTTAATACTAGTAGCGAAACAACTCTAAGTTTAGATAATGCTATTAAATTTCGTATAAAGAGGGTCATTTTACCTATTCCTTAGGGATAAAATCCACAAGGACATTAGAGACCACATAGTCAACATAGCAATAGTCAAATGCAACACTCTAAGCGACTCACTCATTGCATTATCATTTACAAATGAAATACCTATATAGCCTTGCAGGAGTACTAAGAAAGCTGCAGCGTGATTAAGCATTGTTGCTAGTTTTGTAGAGGGAAGACCACTTTTCTTAGCCCTAGCCATAAGATAACCAGAAATAATCAGGAGGAATAACAAAATACCGCCTGAGATTCTATGCAGGTTGTGCTGTAAAGCAATATATGAGGTGCTCCTTTCATCACAGAAAGGGATGCCTGGACACCCTGCACTAACTGATGAAGCAACGATACTGCCGCCAGCAAAAACTACGATTATTCCGACTAAAAGGAGTAGGGATGAATAGCCAAAGCTAGGAGATGGGCTACCAGAGATACCTAAAGCTTTGATAGTAGACCATGTCAATAGTCCTAAAATTCCAAGGGCTAAGGAAAGATGGGCCAATCTCACTAAACCATGCAATTCTGTAAGGACTGTAATACCCCCCAAGGCAGCCTGTACCAGAATTAAAGCACAAGCTAGAGTTAATAATTGGAAAAGTGCATTATCCACGGAACGTCTTCGCCAAGAAAGAAAGGTCGTGAGGAACACCATTAGCATTACAAAACCTGCAAATGCTCGATGGCCAAATTCAATTAACGTGTCCCCCTCAAGACCTGGGACGATTACGCCCTTGCACAATGGCCAGTCCGGACAACCCAATCCCGAACCTGAAGCCCTGACCCACGAACCATAAATTATTAGTAAAGACGTTAAAACAGCAGAGGCAAATGCAAAGCGTCCTACTATACGCACCGAGTTTTTACTAGTTATCACTGATCGATTCATTGTCCCTGTTCGGCAAAATCATATGAGAAAATAGCTAAAGCTAATATTAAAAGAATCGGCAACAAAGTCCAAATAATTTCTGCCGTTCTGGTTCCCAGTAGATGTCCTTTATTTGAGTCATTATGGATTCTAAGTGCAGATAAAACGATACCAAATTCAACTAAAGTAATTGCTATCAATGTAATCAGGCCAAATAAATTCATTACTCTCTTTACTCACATAAACAATTCAGTATCCCAATTTCTGTTTGAAAAATTCCTAGAGACTCCTTATGCTAACGCACATGCTTTAGCGTTACCATATTTTACTTTTAAATCTTGGATGAAATGGACTTTTATGCAAGAATCGACTTAGGAGAAGTACATGAACATTACGAGCTCGTTGATAAATCTTGAAGTTTCTGATGGGAGCATGGCCGCATTTGTATCTAGGCCAAATGATGATGAGACTCATCCGGCTATAATTGTTATTCAGGAGATTTTTGGTGTTAACGCGAACATCAGGAAAATAACAGAGACTTTCGCAGCACAAGGCTACATTTCTGTGGCACCGGACTTATTTCATCGTTCAGGATCTTTACTCGATATTCCTTATTCAGAAATGGACACTGCTCGCGGGCTAGCGGGGTCTACATCCCCCGACTCTCTTATTTCAGATTTGGAAACTGTGGTTCGACACCTACAGGCTGATCCTTTTGCACTGCAAGGGAAGTTAGGTATCACGGGGTATTGCTTTGGAGGCAGAGTCTCTTTTCTTGCGGCTACATCAATACAAGGGATTTCTGCTGCTGCTGTCTACTATGGTGGAGGGATAACTTCAGAAGGTGGTCCTTTGAATTCTGCTGCAACTATTAGCGCCCCAATCATAGGTTTCTTTGGTGAAAACGACCAAAACCCATCTCCTGATGACGTAGATAGAATTGCCAATGAATTAAAATCACTTGGCAAAACTCATGAATTTCATTCATACGCCGGTGCAGGGCATGGCTTTATGTGTGATGATCGGGGAAGCTACAATGAAGCTGCTGCAAATGATGCTTGGGAAAAAACTTTCGCATTCTTTTCAGACCAATTAGCGTGATACTTGAATGGCATTAGCCTTGTTAATGTAAGTAAATCCTATAACGGCATCACTGCCCTGAGCAATTTAAATTTACAGATTGCTTCTGGAGAATTCGTAGTGATCGTAGGGCCTTCTGGGTCTGGGAAAACTACTTTGCTCAGATGCATAGCTGGGCTAGAAGACATAGATCAAGGAGAGCTTTTCATTGGAGGGATTTACTCAAACGATATCAAGGTAGGCAAAAGGCCGGTGCAGATTATTTTTCAAAGCTTGGCTCTCTGGCCTCACATGAAAGTTATGGAGGCTAATAAATTCTCAAATCTTACTCTTGGGCTTAAAGTTAGAAATTGGGCAGTAGATCAAATTCAATCACGTATAAGCAAAGTCTCTAAAAGGGTCGGATTAGAAGATTCACTACATAGTAGGTTTCCTCAACAATTATCAGGAGGCCAACAGCAGCGAGTTGCCATTGCAAGGGCACTTACAACGGATCCTGGGATTTATTTAATGGATGAACCTATGTCGAACTTAGATCCCATCACTCGTGTAAATATGCGACAGGAAATCAAAAGGATCCATAAGGAAGTTTCTGCTACGACTTTATATGTGACCCATAATATAAATGACGCATTTGCTATGGCAGATAGAATAGTAATGATGGATGAAGGTACTGTAATTCAAACCGGTACTCGTGAAGAACTTAAAAGTAACCCTCTTAACGAATGGGTGGTTGATTTTTTGAATAGTGCATAAAAATTAAGGTGAAAAATGACTAACAATTACAAAGACATTTTTTTTGAAAAAGACAAAGGTATAGCAACGATCACGATTAACAGGCCTGAAGTAAGAAATGCTTTCAGGCCAAGAACAATTGATGAAATGATAGATGCGTTTAAAAACTCTTGGTCAGATCAGTCAATCGGAGTAGTAATATTAACAGGTGAAGGAGATAAGGCTTTTTGCTCGGGGGGTGACCAAAAACAAAGAGGGAACGGGGGGTACGAAGACGAATCCGGTACTCCTAGGCTTCAGGTGCTGGAATTACATAGAACAATTAGGGCAATCCCAAAGCCAGTCATAGCTGCTGTGAATGGGTATGCAATTGGAGGTGGACATGTGCTCCATTTACTATGTGATCTGACAATCGCTAGCGAAAATTCAATTTTCGGCCAAACAGGTCCTAAAGTTGGTTCTTTTGATGCGGGTTTTGGTAGCGTTTTCCTTTCAAGGATCGTTGGTGAGAAAAAAGCGAGAGAAATATGGTACCTTTGTCGCCAATATAGTGCAAAAGAAGCCCTAGAAATGGGTCTGGTTAACACAGTTGTTCCGCTTGAAAGCCTCATGGATGAAAGTAAAAAGTGGGCTCAGGAGATGCTATCAAAAAGCCCCACAGCCTTACGCTTTCTTAAAGCTTCTTTCAATGCTGATACAGACTGGGTCTATGGAATGCAAGCAATAGCGCATGGGGCTACTAGCCTTTTTTATCAAACTGAAGAAGCATGGGAAGGCAGAACTGCTTTTATAGAAAAGCGTCCTCCAGATTTCTCAAAATTCAGGCAGCAACCGTGGTAAGTTTTTGAGAGGCCATTTTAATTTACCGGTAATTTCACATTGGGTTTGGGCAATAAGGCCTTTTTCCATGACAGCATCTGTTGTACCTATTTTTGTAGGAGCGGCACTGTCAATTAACGCTACAAACTTAAATTGGTACTTATTTTTAGCCACGCTATTCGGATCTTTATCGATCCAAATAGCTACAAATCTAACAGATGAATACTCTGACCACATTCGCGGTGGTAGTGATAAAAAATTTTTAGCACCTCACAAAGTCATAGCAAAAGGGCTTCTCTCCCCCAAGTCAGTTCTAAAAGCAACAGTGGCCTCCTATATACTTTCTTTAATATTTGGCCTTTATATATTTTCCCAAACTGGCTGGCCGATTTTAGTTTTTTGTATTCCAGCCATAATTATCGCAATACTTTATTCAGCAGGTCCAATTCCTCTGGGTAATAAAGGAATCAGTGAAGTAGTAGTATTTATTTTAATGGGCCCTGCCATGGTGATGGGCTCGTACTATGTTCAAACCCTTGAACTAACTCCTCGAAGTTTACTAGTCTCGCTACCTATCGGACTGTTAGTTGCATTGATCATGTATTGCAATAATCTAAGAGATCTTGATGAGGACGCAGATTCAGGCAAAACAAGTTTAGCTAGCTTTTTAGGTATTGCTCGAGCCAAAAGAACTTATTTCATGGTTTTATGCTCTTCGTATTTGATCATTATGCTTTCGACTACATTGGGTATCTTAAGTAGCTGGGCTTTAATCAGTTTTGTTTCGATTCCTCTTGCTATTAGGGCTCTAAAATTCAGGTTCGCCTGTAGTGCCAGGGGCGAGATGAACTTACTCATGGTTCATACTGCTTCTATTCATTTTTTTACTGGGATTGGATTAACAATTGGCCTTTTAATAGAATCCCTGATTTAGACAGTACAAGCAAAAAGAACGTTTTCAAGTTTCAATTCTCTATAGCCGAATTAATTAATTTTATGTACTCATTCATAAACGCGTCTGGATTAGCAAAATGGCTTGTATGGTTCCCCTCAAGTATTTGCATACATGCTTTAGGAATCAACTTAGCCAAAGCGTCTGTAATACCAATATCCGAATCCAAAGATAAGTTACCTCGGACAAGTAAAGTGGGCATATCTAACTTTCTAAGAGATGAAAGATCACCAGTCTCATCTATCACTTTGTGTGCATACCTAATAGCTAGGCGATGAACCCATGCTAGCCGCCAAGCTCTGCTTTGAATGGGATCTTCATTAAATGGGACAGCGCCTACCTCATGCAGAAAATCAGCCAACTCTTTCTGGCTAATCTCATGTCCATATCCTCTAAATTTTTCAGCGCCATCATCAGCCTCTACGTGCTTTCCTAATTCGCGTAAAACCCATCTCATTTGTGGCTCAATCAACATCAAGGTTTTTGTTCTATGGGGATAATGAACTGCAAATGCCGCTGCAATTGCTCCGCCCAGCGACCAACCTCCGATATGAGCACTTGGAATGCCCAAATTATCCATTGCCGTTGCCAATGCCTCAGCCTCAAATTTAATACTCCAAGGTTCAGGGGGTAGTTGACCTTGTCCGGAGTAGGCAACCAACATAGGAGATACCCCAATCACTCGTAATTCCTGACCAAGTGATTCAGACAAAAAATTCCAGGAGGCAGACCCTCCAAGTATATCTCCGACCAAAATAACAGGTGTGCCATGTTTCGAAAATTCATGCAAATAACTTTGGGGCAAGTGATGTCTCATTATTCAAACATCTAGATTAGCCATGCGCTATTGCATGGATTTAAATTTTCGTTATGAAACCGGCAAAGAATTATCGAGAAAATCAACTTTCTTTCGGGCCGACAGAAATGTCATCCCCAATAATTTTCACTGAATAGGCTAGAGCATCATCTTCAGCCGGGGGCATGCGAGCTGCACCGGTATCTAGGTGGAAATATCCCTCATGAAGAGGGCATTCAACTTCAAGGTTTTCTACATGTAGTATACCTTGATCTAGCATTCCTCCCGCGTGAGTACACCAATTATCTATTGCGTAATATTTACCTTCAACTAGTGCCAACAGAATTTCCTCAGATTCTGCCGTAACCATCATCATATCGTTTTCCTTTAAATCACCGACCTTAGCAACGTTTACCCATTCGGTAAGTGCCATTAAAAATCTCCTGAGTAGGTTTAGCAGTATTTTAAACAAAGTGAGTTGGTATTGGAACCGGTCACGCTGGTATCAGGTGACTATATACAATCAAAAGTAGAAAATATGAATATGGATAATTATTCAGAATCAGAAAAACAAAAAACGAAGGATCCAGGAAACTGGAACAACAATTTTTTAGCTCGTGTGTTCGATTCTGCTCGATACAGGGATTTTCGTTTGCTCTGGATCGCACAAATGACAAATTCCTCTGCCTTTTGGGTTCAAATGGTGGCCCTCCCCATATTAATCCTTGACGTAACTGAAGGATCCGCTATACACCTTGGGCTAATCATGGGGATTCGAACTTTACCTGCTGTCATATTAGGTGTTTTCGCAGGTGTAGTTGCAGATATCTGGAATAGAAAATTAATCCTTATCGCCACCCGGCTTTTTGTAACATTTAATGCAATTTGGTTCGCGGTTACTATATCCCTCAGCTGGTTAGAACTCTGGCATATTTACATATTTGCGCTAGCTCGTGGCGCATCAATGGTTTTTGATCAACCAGCAAGGCGCGCAATGATACCCAATTTGGTGCCTTCTTACCTCATGACCAACGCTATGGCCCTGAATAGCGGCAGTGTTCAGTTGATGCGAGTTTTCTCAGCAGCTCTTGCAGGGATCGTTATTGCTGTATTTGGTATTTTGAGCTCATTATATTTGATGTCAGTCCTTTATGCTATCGGTCTACCATTGCTTTTATTAATAAATGCGCCTGCTCAGGAAAGGTCAGGTTACTCCGGGCTTGTAGCAGTAGCTACTAACATGAAAGCAGGCTTGGAATTTGCATGGAGTGCTCCTCCTATTAAAGGAGCACTCGTAATTGCTGCTATTTATTTCACATTTGGGGCCTCTTTTATTCAAGTGTTTATTCCTTTGGTTACTAAAGGACCTTTAGGTTTGCACGATTCCGGCCTTGGAATCATGTACGCCGTATTAGGGGTTGGTGGAATAATTAGCACCCTTTTTCTTGCATACATTAATCCATCAAATAATAGGGGAATTATATTGTTGGTATCCCTAGCAAGTATGGGCTTCCTGATGACTTTATACTCTTCAGCATCCTATTTTTCGACAACTCTTGCAGCCTTCATAGTGGTGTTTTTTGTTGGTTTTGCCCAGTCTGCATTCATTCCGCTATTCACAGCTTTATTAGCTGAATCGGCACCTGATAACATGCGCGGCCGAGTTATGTCCCTTCTTGCATACGACCAAGCATTAATGAGCCTTGGAGCAGCATTTGCTGGTTTTTCAGCCGCGATCTTAGGAACTCAAGTGGCGTTGTTTTGCTTTTCAGGAATAAGCTTCGGAAGTGCACTATTCATAGCCTTATTGATCCCTGGGTTACGCAGAATTAATTAACGCTACTTACTTCTCAGTTAACCCAAAATCGGGTTTTCTTTTTTCTAGGAATGCCCTAACACCCTCATGAAAATCTGGATTCTCAGTAGCTCTCCTAGGAGCATTTAGTCTAGAGGATGGCACATTAGCCGGTGCTCCAAAATTCTCGATATCTCTCAAAACTTGTTTATGAATTGAGTGTGAGTTTGGCGAAAGGGATAATATTTGAACAGTCAAATCTTTTAGATAATTTTCTAACTCATTAGTCTCTATAACGACATTTACCAACCCTGTTCTATGAGCATCTTCTGAAGTGATGCTCCTAGAAGTTAGCAACATATAAGCAGCATTACCGTGACCTGAAATTGATGCTATTTTGGAAACAAATGAGTGAGGTATCGCTAATCCCATTTTTGCTGCTGGTATCGCAAATGAGGCTGATTCTGAAGAAATTCTCAAGTCAGCACATAGTGCAAGCTCAAATCCACCGCCAAAACAATGACCTTGAATGACGGCTATAGAAGGCTTATTCAGGTTATAAAGTGCATCGCATGCAGAGTCAAATGCCTGCCGGTAATGCCGTGCCTGCTGAGGAGTAGCTCTAGTTTGCTCGAACTCTTTGATATCTGCACCTGCAGAAAAGGATATTGAACCCTGGCCTCTAAGTACTATCAGTCTAATATCAGAATCACCGTCTAGCTCTTCAAACAAATATTTAAAGCGATGCCACATGTTTAAGGAAATTGCATTCCTCTGTTCTGGGCGATTAATTATGACCGTCGCAATTTTGTTCTTTTTTTCTACGATAATTTGATTACCAACTAGTTCGGCACTTTCCTTTGCTTGATTTAGGTAAACCTGTTCTAATTCACCTGGGTTGAAAGGTGTAAAGCAACCCTCGCAAACATAAAAAACTTGGTTAAACTCAAGATCTGCGCCACATAATGGACATTCGTCAGGATTAAACATTTTTATACCATTCTCGTTACAAGTTATTCAGAAAAGTTTATGCTATGACAACGAATGAATGATCTCTAGGTATAATTCAATCGCTTTGAGAATAAATAGCTTACAATCAGGCACAATGATTGCCAATGAATCCTTTGAAATCACAGAGGAGGATTTGGTTTGCTATCTTAATGCAATCGGATCTTCTATTCCCCTAAGTTCATCTAAATTGAATATACCTTCCATAGCTATAGCGGCTTGGTCATTAGGCTCGTCAATGAAAGCTATCTCGCTGCCCGAAGGAGCTGTACATATTTCCCACCAAATCTCTTCATCAAGATCGGTGTGTGTTGGTGCTAGGATGAATTTTTTATCAAGCATTGTACAGAACGAACTTAGAAGAGGGGTCAGATTCTTAAAAATTGAGATCAAAGTCACTGAAGGGGATCGTCCGATAATAAAACAGGTCGCAACCATTACCATCAAAGAGAGCGACGCTTGATATGATTAAGCAAAAAATTCAAGGGCCTCAAAAATTAATTTCAATCTTACAGGTAGCAAGGTATGCCGATGCAAGTGGCGATCATAATCCGCTTCACTTAGATGAAGCATATGCTGCTGGCACAATGTTCGGCAAACGTATCGCCCATGGAATGCTTATTCTTTCCTCAATTGCTGAAATTATGTATGAAGCATTCCCAATGGAATGGAATGCTTCAGGCTCGCTGAACGTTAAATTCCGTGCCCCAGTTTTTTTGGGAGACGAAATTGCTGCATCGGCAGAGCTGAAATCAAATGATGGTCCCATAATTGTTTACTCAGTTAAAGTTGTTAAACAAGATGGCCTAGAAGTTATAACTGGTGAAGCAACTTTGAATATCTAGAGGGTGAAATCTATGTCAACAAAAATCATTTTGGATGCCATGGGTGGTGATAATGCACCAGAAGTGCCAGTCCATGGAGCAGTTTTAGCAGCAAGGAAAGGTGTACCCGTAATTCTATCGGGCGAAAAAAACCAATTGGAAGAATTACTAAACAAACATGACCTTAGTGGAACTTCAATTGAAATCGTACCTGCGAATGGTTTTATAAAAGAAGGTGAAAACCCAGTACGTGAATTACGGAAAAACCCGGCATCCTCTATAGCTACAGCAGCGGGAATTCTAAAAGCAGGTAAGGCTGATGGGTTGGTATCTATGGGGTCTACTGGGGCTACTATGGCTGCTGCAGTACTAGCTCTCGGAATGTTTGACGGGCTGGATAGACCTGCATTGGGTGGGCCATTCATAGGCCTTGCCCCAGGTACATCAATTATTGATCTCGGTGCTCAGATCGACACTCGACCTTCACAATTAGTCAGCTTTGCCGCACTTGGAGTAGCATTTGCTCGAAAAGTACAAGGGGTGGCAACTCCCCGAGTAGCTCTATTAAGCGTAGGATCCGAACCAGGCAAAGGGAATCGACTCGTCCAATCAACGTTCCCATTGTTGGAAAGAAGCGGCCTATGTTTCATAGGGAATATCGAAGCCCACGAAATATTTTCACAAAAGGCTGAAGTTGTTGTTTGCGATGGATTTGTGGGAAACATATTGTTAAAGTTCACAGAAGGTCTGGCTGCAGCAGCTTCAAAATTTATCTCAGGAATGGTTGGGGAGGATTCTGAAGTTTCCAAAGCTATTAGAATGCTAGCTAGTAATGCTGAGTCTGCTGGAGGGCCTTTGTTTGGTGTAAATGGCACTGTTGTAATTGGACATGGACGCTCCCCTGCTGAACATATCTGTAGCGCTATCTTAAGAGCTAAAGAAATGTTCGAATTGAATTTAGTAGATGAGATGAAGGCAGAAATGATGTCCGTAGTCAAACAGGTAGGTATGAATAGTGATGACTAAGCTTTCAGGAAAACGAGCGATAGTAACCGGAAGTAGTGATGGCATAGGTAAGACTATCGCTCTTCGTTTGGCTAATGATGGGGCAGATGTCGTTGTCAATTACAGATCAAATTTTGATTCAGCACAATCCATAGTCGCCGAAATCATTTCATTAGGGTGTAGATCAACAGCAGTTATGGCTGATGTATCGGATAGTTCACAGGTTAGTGAAC
>MDTE01083606.1_pt1 | contig 66107 bp, 59 predicted proteins | sample 811231 | NCBI WGS metagenome assembly MDTE01 (sample SAMN05326651, study PRJNA326480) | marine metagenome | isolation source: seawater | place: Indian Ocean: Red Sea | collected 2010
AAACCATCACGTCACGGCCAATGAAAATTCGTTTTGACGCGCTGGCGAATAATATCGATTGGGCATTTCAGCCGGCGCAGCTTGAAATGGTGCTGAAGGTTGGCGAAAACGGCCTAGCATTTTACCGGGCTACAAATCGGTCGGACCGGACGTTGACGGGGACCGCGACATTTAATGTAACACCACTCAAGGTTGGGGCTTATTTTAATAAGGTTGAATGCTTTTGTTTTACGGAGCAAACGCTCAAGCCAGGAGAAACCATTGAAATGCCGGTGGCATTTTTTGTTGATCCCGAAATCGCGGTTGATCCAAATTTAAACGACGTCAAGACTATTACGCTCTCCTATACCTTTTTCCCGGTGGAAAAAAAATATAGGGATGAGGGGGAGCAAAAAGTTGCCACCAATGTTGCGTCTTTTGGCGAAATACGGTCAATTCAATAGAAAAGATTTAAAGAAGCGAAGGACGAGGAAACGAGATGAGCGCATCGACAGACGAACATACCGAACATGGCCACGACTATCATCTCGTCGATCCGAGCCCGTGGCCGGCACTTGGCGCATTCGCGGCTTTTTTGCTGACCTTTGGCGTTGTCCTATTTCTTCACCCGGATACGCTGGGCGAAGGTCTTGAGTCAATGATAGCCTCTCTAGGGGCATTAATTTTTGTGCCAGGATTTTTACTGGTTCTATACACCATGTTTGTTTGGTGGCGGGACGTCATTTTGGAAGCGGAAGTCGACGGACACCATTCGCCGGTGGTGCAACTTGGTTTGCGTTACGGTATGGCCCTTTTCATTTGTTCTGAGGTAATGTTCTTTGTTGCTTTCTTCTGGGCGTTTTTTGAATCCAGCCTTTTCCCAAAAGAGTTTCCATACGAACTGGCTGGCGGGGTCTGGCCACCACAGGGTGTTGAAACCTTCGCACCGTTTGGTCTGCCTTTTATGAATACCCTGATTCTTTTGTTATCTGGCTGCACCGTTACATGGGCGCACCATGCCCTGCGTGAAGGTGACCGTGATGGGCTCATCAAGGGCTTGGGTTATACGATTCTCCTCGGATTACTTTTTACTGGTGTCCAAGCATACGAATATAGTCATGCGACGTTTGCTTTTACGGGTGGCATCTACGGTTCGACGTTCTATATGGCCACGGGCTTTCATGGCGCACATGTGATTATTGGAACGACATTCCTCATCGTTTGTTACTTTCGGGCTCGAAAGGGTCATTTTAAACCGGAACACCATTTCGGCTTTGAGGCGGCGGCTTGGTATTGGCATTTCGTCGATGTGGTTTGGCTATTCCTATTCTGTTGTATTTATTGGTGGGGCGCTTAATTAACGGGCTTCGAGGCGAGTCATATTACTGAGCTGACTCTTTTGTTAGCTCTATACTGCCGGGAGAACGTGGTGTTACATGTAATACCTGCTCGGGACGTCTTAAGTGCCTTTTTGAACTGAAATTAAGCGTAGCATGCAGGCCGCCGCGATAATTGCAATCGGTGCGGTAGTTCCGTCAAGGCCGCCTCAAAGGCGGTGGCCAATGCATCAAAAAACGCAACCCGCTAGGTGACGGAGGCCCGGGATAATTTGGAGAAGGCAATCATGTTTATACGACCACAGGTTTTGCCTACTTTATTCACAGTACCGGCTCTTATCGTGTTGATCGCTTTAGGAAGTTGGCAAATTCAACGTCTGTATTGGAAAGCCGAGCTTATTGAAAAGTTACAAGAACGCATTGCCAAAGCGCCAGTGACGTTACCGAATGAGGTGGAGAACCTTGAAGCTTTGGAGTTTCGTCGCGTTGTCGTGACAGGCAAGTTTTTGCACGAACACGAATTCTACCTCGTAAACCGCTCGCTCAAAGGGAAAGCCGGTTTGAATATTGTGACATTGCTGAAGCGTTCAGATGGTGGTGATTATGTGTTGATCAATCGTGGTTGGGTGCCATTCGATCAACGGACGCCGATTTTGCGCCCTAATAGTCAGCCAAAGGGTGCCGTGACCGTGGAAGGTATTGTGCGATTGGCAAAAGGACGAGGTTTCTTTACGCCAAATAATGAACCGCACAACAACACATGGTTTTATCTTGATCCCAACGGCATGTCCGCCGCTGCTGGAACACCCCCACTTCAATCTTATTACATTCTCGCGGCGAACAAGACCGATGGTGGGCTACCTGTTGGTCATCAATGGCGCTTTGATGTGCGGAATGATCATCTGCAATACGCAATCACCTGGTTTGCATTAGCGCTCGGCCTTTTGGCAATCTATCTGTTGTATCATCGTCAGCGATCCGGCAATTCAAAAACAGAATGAGCGTATCCTATCAGACGTTGGAAGCTAAATTTAGGCGGCTTTCTCTGATTGATGAGGCTGTTGGCATGTTGCGGTGGGATATGTCTGTTATGATGCCGGATCGCTCGAGCGCAGCACGTGGTGAGCAGATTGCGAACTTAAAACTTATTGCGCATGAAATTCTCTCATCGAGCGAAGTCGCCGATTTTCTGGCGGACGCAGAAAATGCTTCGGCGGAACTCGATGAATGGCAGATTCGAAATCTGCAGTTAATGAGACGCCGGTGGCTTCATACAACAGCAGTGCCAGAGGATCTTTTGGATGCGTTCACGCGATCTTGTGTGAAGACAGAATCTGTTTGGCGGATGGCCAGGCATGAAAGTAATTTCGTGTTAATATTGCCAGAGTTAGAGAATCTTTTGGGGCTGGTACGTGAGGTGGCGAAGGCAAAATCCGAAGTGCTAGGTATTCCTCCATATGAAGCGCTCCTTGATTCTTATGAGCAGGATATCAAAATCGAACAGTTGGATGCGTTGTTTGATGACTACGCTTTGTTTTTGCCAGCTTTTTTAGAAGATGTTCTGGAGCGTCAATCGGGCCGGCCGGTCCCACATCTGCCGCAGGGTCCCTTTTTAAAACCGCGGCAAGCGGTACTTTGTCGGCGCATGGCGGAAGCGGTGGGCTTTGATTTTTCGACCGGCCGCCTCGATGCGACCTTACATCCGTTCTCCGGAGGTATACCGGAAGACAGCCGTATTACGACTCGTTACGATGAGGCGGATTTCACATCTGCGATGATGGGTGTTCTGCATGAAACTGGACACGCGATGTACGAACGCGGTCGCCCTTTGAAGTGGCGTTATCAGCCGATAGGTGAAACTGCTGGCCTCGGAATGCACGAAAGCCAGTCCTTAATAGTAGAAATGCAGGCGAGTCGTTCGCGATCCTTTTTTAGCTGGGCGGCGCCGGTAATCCGCGATTCCTTTGCAGGCAGTGGGAAGGGTTGGGATGCTGATAACCTTTATCGCCTTGCAACTAGGGTCGAGCGAAGCTTCATTCGGGTCGACGCCGATGAGGTTACTTACCCCGCGCACGTTGCTCTAAGATATCGCTTGGAACGAGCAATGATCGATGGTGACCTGCTGCCAAGGGATCTTCCCAGCGCGTGGGAAGATCAGTTTAAACAGCTGTTGGCGATTAGTCCGCCAAATGATCAACATGGCTGCCTGCAGGATATTCATTGGTATGACGGCGCTTGGGGATATTTTCCAACATATTCCATTGGCGCCATGGCGGCAGCCCAGCTATTTGCTGCCGCTCGCGAGAGCGACCCCAACATTGTTTCTGCTCTGGGGAGAGGGGATTTTTCCCCTCTTATGCGATGGCTTCGAAAAAATGTTCATGATCTGGGCGCCCGTTTTACAACGAATGAAATTTTGCAGCAGGCGACTGGTCAGATACTCAAACCTGAGGCATTCAAAGCACACTTGAGAACCAGATACTTAGATGAAGCGTGATTAATGAAGTAATCTTCAAGATGCAAAATAATTTTGGTTCGATGATTGAAATCAATATTTCATACAGCAACGATGGTCGAGGCTGCCATCAATGGTACTAAGTTCATTATGCAATGGCAGTATCGCAACCGTTAAATACAATACAATTGTCAAATACGATTACTGTTGGCACAGATTAGTCAATGGCAGACATCAGATATTGAAGTATCGGTAGCGACCATGATCTCAGTACGCAGAAGCATACCCGACGCTCGTCTATTTTGAAGTCAGGAATCGTTTGTAGTTCGTTGATCAGGGAATGCGCAAAGGCTAGTGTTTTTCCCTGCTGCCGTTGCATGGGTACGCTTGCTTGAGCTTGGCGCGGAAGATACGTTAACCCTGGCATCCGGGGGCGAGAGAAGATTGCAATATATTAGTACACGTGGCGACGCACCGGTACTTGATTTCGATGATGTCCTGCTCGCGGGACTAGCGAGTGACGGTGGATTATATCTGCCTGAATCTTGGCCGAAATTTGATACTGCAGACATTCGTGAGATGCGGGATCTCAACTACGCCGAGCTGGTGGTTCGTGTCATGACGCCATTCCTTGGCAGAAGAATCGCGCCAGATGTTTTTGCCGGCATTGTTGAAGAAACATTTAAAGAATTTTTGCACTCTGCGGTTGCTCCTCTTAAGCAGCTTGAGACTGATCTGTGGTTAATGGAGCTTTTCCACGGCCCGACACTGTCGTTTAAAGACTATCCAATGCAGTTGATAGGCCGATTGTTTGACTATGTTCTCGCCCAAAAGGGGGAGCGTGTGACGATTGTTGGAGCGACATCTGGCGATACTGGCTCCGCCGCTATTGAAGCGTGTCGGGACCGTAAGTCAATCGATTGCTTTATTTTGTACCCCCATGGGCGCGTTTCTGAGGTGCAGCGGCGTCAGATGACGACGGTGGGTGCCTCCAATGTCTACTGCGTGGCAGTTGAAGGCACTTTTGATGATTGCCAAGATCTTGTGAAGGCGATGTTTGCTGATACTGCCTTTCGCCAAAACGCCCAACTAGCCGCTGTTAATTCGATCAATTGGGCTAGGGTCGCCGCGCAAATTGTATACTACTTCCATGCGGCGTTATCCGTGGGGGCGCCGGACCGGCCGGTATCGTTTTCGGTTCCGACGGGGAATTTTGGAAATGTTTTTGCGGCTTATGCCGCAAAAACGTGTGGCTTACCGGTAGATCAACTCATCATCGGGACCAACAGAAACGATATATTGACCCGCTTCTTTGCGACAGGCGAACTTTCGATAGGAGAGGTCAGCCAAACAATTTCGCCAAGTATGGACATTCAAGTCTCTAGCAACTTTGAGCGTTTCTTGTTTGATCTTTACGGGCGCGACGGCGTCTCTCTGACCAAGGCGATGGCAGCATTTCGGCGCGAAGGAAAGCTTGCTCTTGGCGAACATCAGCATAAACGTGCGGTAGATTTAATTTCTGCTCATCGATTGGATGACCGGGAAACTATGGCCGAAATGGCGCGAACGCTTCAAGTCTCTGGTGAGTTAATTGACCCACACACAGCGATTGGAGTTGCTGCGGCCCGTGAGTGTCGTCGTGGCGTGACCCCTGTAATCGCGCAAGCAGTGGCTCATCCAGCAAAATTTCCCGATGCCGTCGAAAGAGCGACAGGTATTCGTCCTCAATTGCCGATAAATCTCGGTGATTTGTTTGAGCGTGAAGAACATTTCACTGTTCTTGCGAATGATATTAAAATTGTTCAAGGATTTGTCCAAGAAAACATCATGCTACAAGGTGCTGTATGAGCGTACAAGTTTCGATGCTCGAAAACGGTATGCGTGTTGTTACGGAAGCAATGCCACGAGTTGAGACGGTTTCCTGTGGTGTATGGGTTGGCAGCGGTTCTCGAAACGAGCTGGCTGAGGTCAATGGGGTCGCTCACTTATTGGAACACATGGCGTTCAAGGGCACAGAAAGGCGCAGCGCGAGGGATATTGTTGAAGAAATTGAGGCGGTTGGCGGCCACCTTAATGCGTATACAGGTCGTGAACAGACGGCTTATTACGCAAAAGTCCTAAAGGAGAATACTGGCCTCGCTCTCGATTTACTCTCTGATATTTTACAGAATTCTATTTTTGATGCAGAAGAGCTAGAACGTGAACGTGCGGTCGTTATTCAGGAGATCGGTCAAGCTCAGGATACCCCGGATGATCGAGTTTTCGACTCCTTCCAACTAGCCGCATTCCCGGACCAACCTCTGGGCCGCCCGGTCCTGGGTAGCGTCGATACGGTCGGTATGATGCCGCGTGAGCGGATCATGCAGCATATGAAAAGCGGATATAGTGGTGACCGGATGGTGCTTGCTGCGGCTGGAAATATAGATCACAAAACGTTTGTTGGAGAAGCCCGCCGGTTATTTGATTCTATTCCAGAATCTAGCGACGTCGTAATTGAGCCAGGCAAATATAAAGGCGGTGTCCATCTCGAAGACCGGGACTTGGAGCAAGTTCACTTGCTGCTTGGTTTTCCTGGTTTGTCCTATAAAGATGATGAATTTTATTCGATGTCGGTCATGTCGACACTGTTGGGTGGCGGCATGTCGTCTCGTCTGTTTCAGGAAATTCGCGAGAAACGTGGACTCGTTTACTCGATCTACTGTTATCCCTCATTTTATCGCGATTGTGGTTTATTTGGCATCTATGGCGGGACCAGCCCCGATGACATTAATCAGATGATCCCTGCGATTTGTGCTGAGATCAATCGGCTTTCGGCGACGATCACGGATCGCGAAATTGCGCGTGCACGGATGCAGTTGAAGGCTGGAACGTTGATGTCACTTGAATCGACAGGGGCCCGCTGCGAGCAGCTTGCACAGCAAATGTTAATCTTTGGCCACCCATTAACCTTAAACGAACAGATTGGGAAAATCGAATCGGTGGACAAAGATGCTATTTGCGGCATCGCCGAACGTACTTTTTCTGGAAAACCAACAATTGCCACAATAGGGCCGGCGAACCAAATCATTGAGTATGATGAAATTGCAGCGGCGTTAGCGATATAAATCTGCGAACTTCCGATCGGAGATGTTGGCTGTGTTTAGCCTCCCGATTTTTAAGAATACAAAGACTGTTCTCCGTGGTGAAAATGTTTACATGCGTGCGCCACACCGCCGCGATCAACGTCAATGGGTGGAAATTCGCGGGTTGAGCAAGGATTTCTTGCAGCCATGGGAGCCTACATGGCCGGAGGATGGTGCTGCGAAGACGGCATTTCGTCGTCGTTTGCGCCGGTTTAAGCAAGATTGGAAGAATGGCACGTCCTATCCATTTTTTATTTTCCATTGTTTAACGGACGATCTCGTGGGCGGTATTACGCTGTCAAACTTGCGTCGTGGGGTCACGCAGGCGGGAACGATTGGATACTGGATGGGGAAACCCTATGTTCGGCGAGGACATATGACGGAAGCGGTCCATCTGATTTTAGACCTAGCATTTGAAGACTTAGGGCTACACCGCATTGAGGCGGCTTGCTTGGTCCACAATCAACCGAGCAGAAAATTACTTTTGAAGGTAGGTTTCTCTGAGGAGGGACTTGCGCGCAATTACCTTCGTATTGATGGGCGATGGCAGGACCACCGGACCTTCGGCATTCTTAATACGGATCCTAAAACAAAGGACTAAGTGTGCAGGTTATGCATGTCCGGCTTCGCCGGACAGCAAGCTTGGGTTCACTCCAATTTTCGCAATAGCTTCCTCCCATTTGCTTTCATTATCTTTACCAAAGGTGAGCTCGGGGTCCGCTGGGACGTGTAGCCACGCGTTTTTTTGAATTTCGCCATCGAGCTGACCTGCGCCCCAACCTGCATATCCCAGGGCTAATAGAAATTTTTCCGGTCCTCGTTCCTGTGCGATGTCTTTTAGAATGTCAATCGTCGCCGTTAAGGACACACTGCCGGTCACTTCGATCGTGCCATCTTGATTGTATTCGGACGAATGCAAAACGAAGCCGCGTCCGGTCTCGACAGGGCCACCGATATGTATCGGCAATTGTGGGGTTTCGCTAAGATTTTTGATTCCGAGTTGAGTTAACAATTCTGTGAAGGAAAGCGTGTCTGCCAATTTGTTTATGATCAGGCCCATTGCCCCTTCCTCGTTATGCACGCACATATAAATCACGCTTCTAGAAAATCGAGGATCACCCATCGCTGGCATAGCTATTAGCAATTGACCAGTCAGATAATCTGGGGAACTAAAGTCGGTGACCATCTTTCAGATTTAACTCGTTAACAATGGGACCTTTATTCCCTATATAATAGAGATATTCATGGCGTTTGAATAGTTCGGTAATGCAACCGTCTTCGCGTACAATTGTGGCCTGTTTTGCGTTTTCTTCATTGGCCGTTCGTTAATAAGAAGGTGAAAATTGAATAAGGTCAGTGGTCAAATTATTCGATCGTTAACTTTAGGTTTACTTTCGGCGATTGGTTGGCTTGCCGCAACTGGAGCTGCAAGCGCGGTCGGTGGCGAGTGGAGCCGCAACGATCATGTGGAAATGCGCCTCGTTTCGGGCGTATCTGGAGTGGGCCATTTGATGTCTATTCCAATTGGCCTTCAATTTCGGATGAAACCAGGTTGGAAACTTTATTGGCGGACGCCGGGCAATGCCGGTTTCCCTCCACGCACGGATTGGTCATTGTCTGAAAACGTGGCCAAAATAGAAATGGAATGGCCCTTACCAAAACGGTTTTCGATTTTTGGTTTGGAAACAATAGGTTACGAAAATGAAGTCATCCTCCCAATTAATGTTGCCGTAACAAAGGTTGGCCAACCGGTTCAACTCGACGCGGATATTGATTACCTAACATGCAAAGAAATTTGTATTCCTTACAGCGCGACAGCAAAGCTATCGATTGGTAGTGGCCCGATGGCCGCCACTGAGTTTGCTTTTGAAATTGAGAAGTATCGGGCCCGGGTGCCGGGCGATGGGGAGAGATACGGCCTGCGTATTCAAAACCTGAAAGTCAGGTCTAAAGGTGATGCTGTGGAATTTCGGCTCGTTGCATCCTCTCTTAAACCTTTTCATGCGCCCGACGTTTTTTTGGAAGGGCCGGAAGGGTCGTATTTTGGTAAGCCGGTCATCAAACTCTCTGAAGACGGTAACACTGCGATCCTGAAAATTAGTGGAGAGGGCTTCGAGAAACCTGTGACAGCGGCAGGGATACCCATTACCGTGACTTTGGTCGATGGCGAGCGAATGATGGAAGCACGCCTGATAGGAAAACCCGGCGACGTCAGCTCGCCTTCATCGATTACAACCAACGGATATTCCCTCTCGATTATTCTACTTTTCGCATTGGTGGGAGGGTTGATTTTGAATTTGATGCCGTGCGTTTTGCCGGTACTTTCCCTCAAATTGCTTAATGTTGTCGGCCAAGGTGGGCAAAATCCAAATCATGTGCGTCGCGGATTTATCGCTTCAGCGGCCGGAATCGTCTTTTCCTTTTTATTAATTGCAGGTGGCATAATCGTGGTCCGATCTGCCGGAGTTGCAATCGGATGGGGTATGCATTTTCAGCAGCCGGTATTTTTGGTTGTGATGAGCCTAATTCTCACTCTCTTTGCCTGTAACCTTTTCGGTCTTTTCGAGCTTTCTTTACCTAGCCGGTTAATGGGTATTGCTGGCTCAGCTGGTAATTCACATTCACTCAGCGGCCAATTTATGATGGGCGCCTTTGCTACCCTTCTGGCGACGCCATGCAGTGCGCCATTTCTGGGCACTGCAGTGGGCTTTGCGTTAAGCCGAGGTCCAACAGAAATCTGGGGTATATTCTTTGTGCTTGGAATTGGTTTGGCTTTACCCTATTTGGCCGTTGCGGCATTTCCCCGTCTTGTAACTCAATTACCTAAACCGGGCAATTGGATGAAATGGCTGCGATTTATCTTGGCGATGGCACTTATTGGGACAGCTGTTTGGTTGGTTACTGTGTTATCGGTTCAGTTGGGGATAGAGGGCGCCGTTTCTGTTGCGGCACTTTTGGCTCTGATTGTTGCAATTCTTGCATTAAGGCATTTGCCCGACTCCCGCCTTGGACAACATGCAAGTAAGGCTACTTGGGTCCTTAGCATTGCAGCTGTGTTTGTTGGACTGTTTGTGACGCCTCCTACTACATCGGTAAGTACTCGCGTGGGCGGATGGGAGAAATTTGATGAGGCAGCCATTTCCCGCCATGTGTCAGGGGGCAAAACGGTAGTGATTGATGTCACCGCCGATTGGTGTTTGACTTGCCAAGTGAATAAGAAGTTTGTTCTTAATTCAGCACCTCTTGCTGAATGGCTTGCTGAAAAAAAAGTGATCCGAATGGAGGCCGATTGGACCCGCTTCGACCAAGAAATATCGGACTATTTGGCTCGGTTTGGCCGCTATGGCATCCCGTTTAATGTAGTTTATGGACCTAATACACCGGAAGGCATCCCGCTACCTGAGCTGCTTACGGATGCCATCGTAAGGACAGCAGTGGGAAAAGCCGGCTCAGCCCAAATTTTGATTAAAAAGTAAACCCACTGGACCACAGCTATATGAAGTTTTAGCGAGGCAACGAGTCTTTAAAAGATATGGATATTGCACTTGCGATTACAGTCGACGGGTCGGCTGCCTACGACAAAACGCTTTGCTGTTATTCCCGAACACATTGTTTTCAAAATAAATACACCAATCGACGTTTTCGAACTAGGAACCTAAGGTGTGGAAAAAGAATTAATTGTACTCCAAAAATCGCAATTCAGAGATATCTGACGCAAAGCCGAATGTGGCAGATATGTATGGTATACGAACATTAACGCGATGGGACGGCAGAGCTTGCCAGAGCGTCGGCACGTTCGTTGTCTGGATGTCCGGCATGCCCTTTTACCCAATGCCATTCAATATCATGATCTTTCATCGCTTCGTATAGGTCTTTCCAAAGGTCAACGTTTTTGACGGGTTTTTTGGCCGCGGTTTGCCAGCCGTTGCGTTTCCAATTGTTGATCCATTGCGTGATACCGTTTTTTACATAGATGCTATCGGTATGGATGCGCGCTCGCGTGGGTCTCTTAAGAGCTTGCAGCGCTGCAATCGCGGCGGAGAGTTCCATGCGGTTATTTGTCGTTTCGGAGACTCCGCCAGAGAGTTCCTTCTCGCTTTCGCCATAACGCAGGAGCACTCCCCATCCGCCTGGTCCAGGGTTTCCGTGGCAGGCGCCATCAGTATAAATGTCGACGATTTTGTCGTTTTTAGACATTAATCGAATCCGTATTCATTGGACATAGACACACGCTGGTGAAACTGAAGTATTGAAAGATACTCGCGCGGATCCTTTGGTTTAACCAAAGCACCGGCAGGATGGTTAAGCCAGTCGAAGAGCCGTGTAAGGAGGAAGCGAAGTGCAGCTCCACGTGCAACGATTGGTAAAGTTAATATTTCAAGGTTCGAAATATCACGCTCTTTGCGGTAGGCCGCTAACATACTCCTTGCTTTAGTGATATTGAAACTGCTGTCCCGCTCGAAGCACCATGCGTTCAAACAAATGGCGAGGTCATAAATTAGAAAATCGTTGCAGGCAAAATAGAAGTCTATCAATCCGGAAAGCGACTGGCCTAGGAAAAATACATTGTCTGGAAATAAGTCTGCATGACAGATCCCCGTAGGAAGGTTTCCCGGCCAATTTTTTTCAAGGTAGTCGAGCTCGTTCCATAAGAATTTTTCAAGCCCGGGCTGGATTTTATCCGCCTGCGCCGCAGACTCATTGAAGAGTGGCCTCCAGGCATTAATGGATAATCCATTTGGTCGTGACATGGTAAAACCGGCACCGGCCGTATGTAGGCGGGCGAGTGCGGTACCAAGTTCTGCGCAATGGATTGTTTTAATTTTTTTTGGCCACATTCCATTCAAGAATGTGACGATTGCGGCCGGTCGTCCGCAGAGTTCTCCCAATAAAGCGCCATTCTTTGCATGAAGTGGGACAGGACATGGGATGCCTGCATTTGCTAGAAATGTCATCAAATTTAAGAAGTACGGCAGATCTTCAGGTGATACACGCTTTTCATAGAGTGTCAGGATGAATTGACCCTCCTCCGTGTGCATTAGGTAATTCGTGTTTTCTACACCTTCGGCGATGCCTTTAAACGACAAGACCGAACCGATACCGTAGCTAGAGACAAATGTTTCTAGGTCTTCATTGGAAACTTCAGTGTAGACGGCCATATCAAATCGGGTTAATCCCGTCACTCCATTTGGGTAATGTACGTATCATGCCGGTTTGTTTATCGCCATTGGGAGAGCCCCCTAATATCCCGCCGAACCAATTTCGCTGGTGGAGATCAGTTTAAAACCACCCTGGCATATTACGTCACAAACTCAGAAGGAAAAGACTTATGGCAGATGGGGTAATCGCACAAAGAGTGATTTTTGGTGCGAGTATTGAAGAAGGTAACTGCTGGAGGTGCGCTTGTGGCAAAATTAGTGAACAGCTACTTTGTTATAATAGCCATGAGGGTAAAGAAATTGTATACTTAGTTACTGCGTTTTTTTGAAGGTGCTAAAGTACAAAAGACGTTCCAGTTTGCGATGAAAAATGCTCTAAATCTGTGAAAGATTATTCGATGGTTCGGTGTTGTACAGCCGTTGGATTTCTACTCGTCTTTGCTCTGACACTAAGTAGTTGCAGCGATGGTGGGCCGGCGCAAGGCGGCGGTCTCTTAAAAGGTGGGCTCTTTGGTGGAAGTGACAAGTTGGTCGGGCGCGCTTGTCCACAAGTTGCTATCCTTAAAGCGCCTAGCGAATTGATCCGCTTTTCAGAGAGCGCCAGTCGCGAATTATCCGATATTCTTTTTCAGATAAAACTCGAGTTAAATGGAGTAACCTGCGAAATTGAAGAAACAGCTTTCTACGTTACCGGACACGCGAGTATGAGCGTTGAGCGAGGTCCTGCGAATAAGGACGGCAAAGCACCATTTTCGCTTTTTGTTGCCGTGTTGAACGGAAAGCGCGAAATTATACTTCGACAAAATCTTCCTATCGTCGTTGAGTTTAAAGCAGGGGAATCGCGCATTAATTTCGAAGATTCGGTGACGTTGGAAATCGACAAAAAACCAGAAATTGATGCCTCAACTTACACGATTTATGCAGGTTTAGAGATGTCTCCAGAAGAACTGGAATTCAATCGTCGCCGACAGCGCTAATGGGCCGACGATCGCGTTTGCAGACAACGGGCGTCTAAGTATCACAGGAAAACACTTTGCGATAGAAGGGCTTCGACTTCTAAATGCAATTAATATGCGTGGTTTTACTGCAATTTCTGCGGAATTTCCGAAATAGTTTTATCGATAAGTCGGCTGCCTTTATCACCCACTAGTTTTTCCGCGAGTAGCTTCTCTGACGCAGATATAGCTATGTCGACAGCCAATAATTTTACTTCTTGAACGGCTGCAGCTTCGGCTTGAGCGATTTTCTCGCGGGCCTGCTCTTCTAGCCGCCGAACCATCTCCTTCATCGCTTCATCGGCCTGAGCGTGGTAACTTTTGGCTTCATCTTTGGCACGTGAAACAATATCTTCTGCGGTTTGCAAGGCTTGGCGTTGTTGGCGCTGATAATTTGCTAGCAAACTTTGAGCTTCCTCACGAAGCTTTTCGGCTTCTTCCACCTCTTGGCGAATTTCTTTAATCTTCGCGTCGAGGCCCCCGATCAACGCAGTCTTAATTGGCTTGAAAACTGCAATTACGAAAATGACAAAAGCGACTGCGACCCAGAAGGTTGGATCTTGGAACATGATCAGGCTCCTTCACCCGAGGAAGCATTGACAGCTTTTTGAACGTCGGCGGACGCAACATTCTCCCCAGTCAAACGCTCTACAGCTGCACGAGTTACATCGCTTGCTACCTCGGGGATCGTATTGCGAGCAGCAGCTTGTTCATCCTTGATTCGCTGTTCCGCTACCTGCAGCTCTTCCGCGAGACGGGAGGTCGTCTCTTCTTGGAGTTTTGTCCGGGCCTCCCCAATGGTTCGCGCCGTTTCTCGATGTATACCTTGGGCTTCCGCTGCTGCGTCTGCGTGTGACTTTTCTAGCGAGGCTAGTAGTGCTTGGGCCTCGCTCCTCAGTGTTTCGGCTTTGCCAAGGTCGTCCTCTATACGCCGTTGGCGCGTTTCGCGGACGTCGACGATTCGCGGCAAAGCGACTTTCCACACAACGAGGTATAAGGCCAAAAATGTGATCAACAGCCAAAAGAGCTGTGGTGGATAGGTCGAAATATCGAGCTGTGGCATGCGCCTACTCTCGGTCTACCGGGTATTACCCGTTAACCAAACAGGATAAGTAGCGCGATGACGAGCGCAAAAAGCGCTATGGCTTCAACAAGCGCGAAACCAAGCATTGTCATCGTGAAGACCTCGCCACGCGCAGCCGGGTTGCGGCCGACAGCGATAATGAATGACGAGAAAACGCTGCCAATACCGATTCCCGAACCGATCATGCCAATAACAGCAAGACCCGCACCGATAAGCTTTGCAGCTTCTGCTTCCATGTTGTTGTCCTCTTCTTACTAATTTGTTGTTCAACAAAGGGGTTTATAACGCATTCCTAATGCAAGTGAATCGCGTCATTGATGTATAAGCAGGTTAATATCGCAAAGACATAGGCCTGCAAGAACGCGATGAGAATTTCCAAACCGGTCAATGCAACAACGAGCGCTAACGGCAGCACACCGAAGATTACACCGAGCACCGGTATGAAACCGGCAATTACCTTAATCAATGTGTGGCCGGCAAGCATATTCGCGAATAGCCGGACAGAGAGGCTAATTGGTCGTGAGAGATAAGAGATGATCTCAATGGGCACTAGCAGGGGTAACATGACAACTGGTGTCCCCGGCGGTGCGAAGAATGAGAAGAAATGCATACCGTGTTTTGCAAACCCAAGTATCGTGACCCCAATAAAGATAACAAACGCCATGCCGAAGGTTACGATGATATGGCTCGTGAACGTAAAACTGTACGGCACCATGCCAAGAAGATTGCCTAGAAGTACAAAAATAAAGAGTGTAAAAATAATCGGAAAGTATTTACGTCCCTCGGCGCCAACCGTATCTTTTAACAGGCCTGCGATAAACTCGTATGATAATTCTACCGCGACCTGCCAACGGCCGGGTACAATGTCGCTGCGGCGAATACCGAGAACAAGGAACAAAGTGGCAACTAGTACCGTGATTGTCATAAAGAGCGATGAATTGGAGAAAGAAACGTCAACGCCAACGATTTCCGCTGGCACAATCGGTTTCCAAACAAACTGCTCAAGAGGGCTGTGTCCGCCTTCTGCCGTCATGATGTAACTTACTCGCTCCTCTTTCGAGCCGATTTTTCGTCCGCGTTATTCGCGTTATAACCGGCTGCGTACCCATATCCGCTCACCGTGCGGAAGATATTTAAAAACCCTGCCGCACTTCCCAAAAGAAAAAATACGACCATCAACCAGGGTTTTGTTTCCAACCAGTAATCGAGCAATACCCCGATACCAACTCCAACCCCGACCGCCGAAACAAACTCGACGCCGATCTTAAGCGCCATGCCGAGCCCATTCTGTGCCCTAGTGTCACTTTCTGACCCTTTCGAAGGACGCTTGCCACGGGCTGCCTTAAGCTTCGCGTCGAGTTCTTCAAACGAGGAAGTTGGCGGTTCCTCAGGCATCCTTCAATCTAACCGATATGACGCCAAAAAAGCGCCGAAAGCGGGCGAACCATAAAGACCGTTTATAACCAAGTCAAGTTGCGGCATTGCGACGCATCGCCGCCGGATTTCCGCGATTTTTTGCAATTGGGGGTGGTTATGCTGATTCGCGAATTTCTTCCGCTGTTTGCAGATCGACTGAGACGAGTTGACTAACGCCTCTTTCGCCCATCGTGACTCCGAAAAGGCGGTCCATTTTTGCCATGGTGAGGCGATGGTGAGTTACCACGAGAAAACGCGTCTTAGAAGCTTTGGTTATCTCGTCTAATAAGTTGCAGAACCTCTCTACATTGGCGTCATCTAATGGTGCATCAACCTCATCCAGCACGCAAATTGGAGCTGGATTAGTCAAAAAGACAGCGAAAAGCAGGGCCAATGCAGTCAAGGCCTGCTCGCCACCTGATAGTAGTGACATGATTTGCAATTTCTTGCCCGGTGGGCTCGCCATGATTTCTAAGCCAGCCTCAAGCGGATCTTCGGCTTCCGTTAATGTCAAATGCGCTCGCCCACCACCGAACAGTCGGACAAATAGTTTTTCGAAATGCTGGTTTACTTGGTCAAATGCTGTGAGTAACCGCTCGCGCCCCTCTTTGTTCAGTGTGGAAATTCCCTGTCGCAGGCGTGCGATTGCGGCCAATAGGTCTTCGCGTTCAGTCTGCATGGCGCTAATTTGCGCATCCATTTCGCTTGATTCCTGCTCGGCGCGCAGGTTGACTGGACCCATATTGTCGCGTTCACGAATGAGTCTTTCTAATTTTACTTCCACTATTTCGCGCGACGGCAGTTCTTCATCAGGATTGATTTCCGCATCTTTGAGTATCGATTCTGGCCGGCTCTTAAGGCGTTCGGCGATTCGCTCGGCGACGACGTCGCAATCTGATTTGGCCTGTTCGACATGCGCCTCGATGCGGATCCGGGCTTCCCGGCTTTCGACAAGTGCTGCTTCAGTTCGACGAAGGGTAGCATCTGCCTCGCTCAAGCCGTTTTCCATCTCCACGAGATGATCCGCTGTCTGGCTTCTTTTAGTCTCGGAGCCGCCGATCATGTCCATTAGGGCCGTGCGTTGTATCTCTATTTCTTTAGGTCGCGCGGCGAGTTGTTCTTTTTGTTCTGTTTCGGAAACGCGTCTTGCTTGGAGTTCCTCAATTCGGCTACGTGCGCCGCTTACGCGAATTTTCCAAGACTTATGTTCATTGGCGATAACCTGAAGACGTAATTGTTGTTGTTCGGCTTCGTTTGTAATTCTGTCATGAACTCTACGACGGTCCCCCTCGGTCGTGCGCAGGTTTTCGATCTCTTGACGCAGAGCACTAATCCGCTGACGAGCCTCCACCGGATCGGTCAGATGGGAGATCGAACGCTCGATCGCGACACGTTGTTCTTGTGTTTCGGACAAATCGGCTCGCACCCGCCTAAGTAGTTCGGTTAGCGATTCGATGCGCGACCGAGTACCCGCTGTTTCGTCGGCAAGCGTGGTATGAGCGGTCCGGGCTTGCGACATTAAATCGTATGCGTTTTGCAGGTCGGATCGTGCTTTGCGCTCCTGCGCTGCAGATTTTTTTGCGATATCCTGCGAATCGTAATGTGCTTGCTGAACAATTTCGAAGTTCTTCTGAACGGGCGTCAGTTGATCTCGAATTTCAGCGAGACGGTTGCGTTGGCTCAAGCGTGTTGCGGCGCTGGTCTGCGCACCGGCGGTTACGGTAAATCCATCCCATCGCCAAAGCGCTCCGTCACGGCTTACAAGACGTTGTCCCTCTCGTAAAGAGGTATGCAGATCGCGTCCGATCTCAGTTGTTTCAATGACGCCGATCGTCGCAATTCTACGCGCGAGTGCTGCTGGGCCTTTGACGAATGCAGAGAGGGGTTTGGCACCCTCTGGAAGCGGTATAGGCATCGCAATCGGTGGTAGAACATTCCAATGCACCGGTGCTGCGGTGTCGATTGGGGCTGTGAGATCGTCGTCGAGTGCCGCGCCCAGCGCTTTTTCGTAACCGGGTGTGACTTCTAGGGCGTCGATCAAGGGTGGGAAAAGGTCTGAATCGTCTTCTTTCAAGAGACCGGCCAGCGCGTTTTCCTCTGCAAGGAGCCGGTCTCGGGCGGATTGGGCATCTTGGAGCCGCGCCCGCCGTGCAGTCTCGTTTTCCTCTGCAGCCCCGCGTGCAGCTTCGGCCTCTTCCAAAGTCCGCCGTGCGGATTCAACAGCACTTTCTGCCTCCGCAACAGCCTTTGCAGTATCTTCAAGCGCTTTATCCTTGCCCACTACGGCAATGAGTTCGTCCCTTTCGTGTTGGAGTGTTGTGACCCGTTCGGAAAGATTATTATAGCGAAGGCCAAGTTCGTCACGCCGTTTGATTAGGGCATTTTTGTTAGCCTCCGCCGTTGCGATCGTTTGCGTCAACTCTGAAAGTTCCGCCTCCCGTTCCCTCAATGTAGTCGTTATTGCTTCCATTGCCGAACGGGCATTTTCGCGGGTTTTAGTTTCGCCTTTCTGTGCGGCTTCAATTTCGGTGACTTCTGCGTCTAATCCTTGAATGGCTGCTTCGGCATCGGCGCTAAGTGATTTTTCACGTTCAATATCTTTTGCAATCAGATTGAGGCGCTGATCAACAGCAGCGAGTGTGTGGGCAATCCGGCCTTTTTCAGCGTCTAATTCCCGTTGTTCCACCAAAAGACGTTGCAACTCGGCAGCGGCTGACGCCTCCTCTTGTCGTAGGCCAGGAAGTTTTACGGCAATTTCCGCTTGTAGCCTTGCGGCTTCACTTGCATGCATTGTTCGAATATCTACCGCTGCTTCGGCCTTATTGAGATCTTCGCGCGTGGATTCAAGATCAGCGTTCGCTTCCTGCCAACGTAAATGGAGTTGGATAGCTTCATGGCGGCGGATGTGGCCGCCCAGCCGACGATATCGAGCGGCCTGACGAGCCTGGCGTTTTAGGCCTTGAAATTGGCCTTCCAGTGCGACAATCACGTCGTTAAGACGCTCCAAGTTCGTCTCTGCCGCTCGCAGCCGGAGCTCGGCTTCATGGCGGCGTGAATGAAGTCCCTTGATGCCGGCGGCCTCTTCCAAAAGACCTCTTCGCTGCGTCGGTTTGGCACCAATCAGCGCCCCGACGCGGCCTTGATTCACCATGGCGGTTGAATGTGCGCCAGTTGCAAGGTCGGCGAAGAGTAGCTGGACGTCACGCGCCCGCACGTCACGGCCGTTGATTTTGTAGCTGGATCCCGAGCCTCGTTCAATCCGTCGAACAATCTCTAGCTCGGATTCATCGTTAAATTGAGCTGGCGCATCTCGTTCGGAGTTATCAAGGACAAGTGTGACTTCAGCGATGTTGCGTGCGGGACGATCGGCCGTGCCGCCGAAAATTACGTCATCCATTTCGCCACCACGCATTTGCTTTGCCGAAGTTTCGCCCATTACCCATTTGAGTGCTTCGACAACATTGGATTTTCCGCAGCCGTTTGGGCCGACGACACCAGAAATGCCGTCCTCGATCTGGACTTCGACCGGATCAAGAAAGGATTTAAATCCGCTTAGGCGTAACTTCTGAAAATGCACTTGGACCGTGACGATCGTTTGGGCGACGTTTGGACCAGATCTTCGTCACTTGGCCTTTTGGGAGAATATTTTTTCGAATTCTTCATAAGGCTGAGATCCGACAATCTTATGGTCACCGTTGATGATAAAGGATGGCGTTGCCTTTACATCAAAATTCTTCTGACCTTCAAGTCGCTTTTCTATTAACCCGTCGATCAATGCTTGATTTTTCAAGCACGTTTCGTAATCCGATGGGTTCAATCCACCGAGTTTTCCAATCCTGGCAAGCTCGCCAAAGGGATCTTGACTGCGGCTCCAAGCTTGTTGTTTCCGGAACAGGACATCAAGAAATCCGAAGTAACGTTCGGGAGGAGCGCAGCGGGCTAAAACGGTTGCGAGAAGACCCAACTTGTCAAAGGGAAAGTCCCGAAAAATCAATTTTACTTTACCTGTATCGATATAATTTTTCTTTATTTTTGGCAGTATTTCCTCGTGAAACTGCCGGCAGTGCGAACAGGTTAAAGAAGAATATTCAATCATCGTGATTGGTGCATTCGGGTCGCCGAGAATACGGTCTTGGAGCGCTTCCTCGGTGGTTGGTGCTGCGGCCGATGTATCAAAAGAAATGAGTATTACAACCGAAAGAAAAGTTGGTAACAGAATTTTCTTCACACCATTCTCCTGGAAATCCGGGCGGGGTTTGGTTAGTTGTGATTGGGCCACGTAGCCCAAAAAATTAGACATGAGTATAAGTATGCGAATATGACAGTTTCAAGGCTAAGGGGCACTCAATTTTTCGCAGATTTGCCCGACTCGGAGAGAATCGCGATTCCCAATCGATTTAACGTTTGGCGCATTTCTGGGTCTTTGACTGCTTCGAGGCGGTCCGCTAATTGAGATAATTGCACCCGATCGGGGCCCATTTGCGGGCGGGATGGATGCGTTGGTTTGCGGTTTTTTAGCGGCGTTTGAACGAGTCGGAGCTTTGTGACGGCGGCGTAGCCGAAATAGCTGTTAACGCGTTCAATGAGCCGGAGTGTATCATGTTGGAGCTCCAGTGCAGCGACTGGCGCCACCCTTAGATGAAGGGTGCCGTCCCGCCGTTCGCCGCGCGGGAACGTGAGGCGATCGGGTTGGCAGATTTCCGCTTTTTCGGTGCCAACAATTGTTGGCCAATCGGCCAAGATATTTGCTTCCGCAAGACCTCGTTTCCCAAGTGCTTTGCGCGTCAGGGCAGGGACGTGGCCGGCGATTGCCTGTGGTGGGCCGCCACGCCTTTTCTTTGATTTGTTGTGTCCTTGGTTGTCTTCGACCAAATTTCTAGCCCTTCCGCAAAAGTAAATTATAGTAACCCGATGAACCACAGCGATGCCACCCGCGCAAAAGAAATTCTTGATTGGTATGATTGTCATCGCCGGTCAATGCCTTGGCGCCCTTTGCCTGGCCAACGCATTGATCCATACGCTGTGTGGCTAAGCGAAATTATGTTACAGCAAACAACAGTGGCGACTGTGGGCCCGTATTTCACCGAATTTCTCTCGAGATGGCCGACGATTGGCGATTTAGCAGCGGCGGATCTTGATAACGTCCTACATTGCTGGCAAGGGCTTGGTTATTATGCGCGGGCGCGGAATCTTCACAAATGTGCCCATATTGTGGTGTCCGAATATGGAGGTCGTTTTCCAGAGGAGGAAAAGAGGCTCCTTTCGCTTCCGGGCATTGGGCCCTATACAGCTGCGGCAATCCGTGCAATCGCCTTCAATAAACGAGCGGTCGTTGTAGATGGCAATGTCGAACGGGTCATGGCACGTATGTTCCGAGAGACAGCCCCACTTCCCAATGCAAAGCCAATTTTGCGCCAACTCGCTGATATATTGACACCAAATGAGCGACCGGGTGATTACGCGCAGGCGGTTATGGATTTGGGAGCGACGATTTGCGTGCCACGACGCCCTAAATGTACGATTTGCCCGTGGGTGGACAATTGCCGAGGACGTGATATCGCGGAAAACCTGCCGACACGCGGCCTGAAAAAAGAAATTCCGAGGCGTCGCGGTGTAGTTTTTTGGATAGAACGGCCGGATGGTTCAGTCCTCATCGGACGTCGACCTGAGAGTGGTTTATTGGGCGGCATGATGGAATTTCCATCAACGGAATGGCATGAGGGTTCAGAAATAGAGGATATCCCAAGTGTCTCCCGGCTTGCCCCTCTTGCAGCTACACAATGGTCGGTCGCATCTGACTTAGTGCGTCACAGATTCACGCATTTCGAGCTGGAATTAAGAGTGTTAAAAGGTCTGGTTGCCGCAGAAACACCGACACCAGAGGGTATGCTCTGGTGTCCCATCAATTCGTTCTCAGACTATGCGTTTCCAACTATTATGAAGAAGGTTGCGAAAATGGTCCTTCGTATTGAATAGGGTTATGGGTTAGAATTTGATATAACATAAATTTGGATTGAGAGCGGCGCGATGGACAGCCTATCAACATATGATCTGCCAAAGGTAAACTTTAAACCGCGACGATTGGGGCATGTAAACCTTTATGTTAGCGATCTCGGTGTTTCGACTGAGTTTTATACAAACATTGCGGGGGTCGAGCTGGTTCGGCGAGAACCCACAATCGAGGCAATCTTCTTTTCTAATGGTAATACCCACCACGATGTAGCACTCATGCAATGTAGAGGCGGCGCAGTACGAAAAGGGCGCGATGATTATGTGCAGGCGTCTAGTTTCCGCGGTGAAATGCCAGGACTTAATCACTTGGCTTGGGAAATGCACAGTGAAACGGTCCTAATTGAGAAATTAAAAGCGGGTACTGCAAACGGTCTGGAAATCAAATTTAGCGCTGATCATTTGATTTCGCACAGTGCTTATATTGAAGACCCAGAAGGTATTTATCACGAGTTTTACGCCGATGTGACTGAGGACTGGCGTTCCATATTCAATACAGATCGTGAAGATTTGGTCACAGCGGACTGGGATTGGCAGAACATAGAAGCGCCACTCGGCCCACGGCGGCCTGATAGGGAAGATAAAAGGCGCGTGGAATCGGCCCTTTTCCACGCCCGTTGCGTGTCCCGGGCCGTTATTGCGGTCGAAAACCTAGGACACAGCGACGCTTTCCTGACTACTGTTGCAGGTCTTACTCAGATTGAACAAGCGGATGGTGTCGCGGCGTATTGCGCTGCGGTGTCAGCGTATGATCTTCTTATTGTATCTGCAGAAACTGTTGCGCGCCCGGGCCTTGTCGGGTTTTCACTCCTGGTAGAAGACGAGAATGACTTAAAGACGTCGATTTTGAAAGCGGATGAAAAAGGTATCAATGTGGCATCTGTGATCGATGCCGGGCATAAAATTAGTGCTATTGTATATGATCCAGATGGTCTCGCCGTTGAGTTTTACCATCCAAGGAAGGATGATAGGCTTCACCATCTACCCTCACACGATGATGATCCGTTCTGGGTATTTGATTATTAGGAGTTTTGGATCCGCAGGCCTGCTTGGTATAGGAGCGGTATGACTCGCTTACCAAAAAAGTCGAGGTCAGGTAGAAAATCAAAAAAGTTGATCTGCATACCGTCGCAACCGGCTTTCTTTAACTTAATGAACCAGTCGACAATTTGTTCAGGTGTGCCAACGAGATGGACATTGCCGCCGACGGCCCAGTTATTTTTTGAGTGCCCCTTCCATGAACTTTGATCACCGCCCATGAAGGTAGCTACAAAATTCTCTAGGGCGATGGGATCGGCTTGATTCAAGATTCGATGATATTGCGCCCAGGCCTCTTCTTCAGTGTCGCGGCAAATGACATGTGGGTTTATCATTATTTTAATGCGACGTTTTTTCTCGCGTGCTGAATTGCGAATTTTTTTAATATGAGCTGGCAGGGTCTGGCATGCATCCTTTGGATCGGCGCCCCCGGGGCTAGTGACAAAAATGATATCTGAGTGGTCGGTAGCATAATTGATACCGGCCGGCGAGGATCCTGCGTTGACCATGATTATAGAGCGGTTAACGGGTTTTGGTGCTACATAGGCGCCATTGGTTTGCCACCATTTGCCATTAAAGTTTAGTTCCTCGTCCTCTGACCAAAGGCGTTGCATGATTGTCGTAAATTCAGAAGCCATTTCGTATCGCTTATCATGCGCGATGGGGTCGAGCCCGAACATCCGAAATTCGCTTTCCTTATAGCCTGTGACGACATTTAAGCCCCAACGACCACCGCTCATATGATCTATGACGGCCCCATACTTCGCTAGGTGTAATGGATGCCAGCCGTAAAGAATGTGTACGGTTGCGATCAACAAGGCTTTTTTGGTAATCGGCGCCAGTCCTGCAGAAGAAATAAAGGGATCTATGGCATTTTCGCGAAAATTAATGTCTCCACCGTAACCGCCCTTACCCATCCACTGTGCCAAGGCAAAAAGAATGTCAAAGCCGAGACGATCGGCCTTGCGGGCGCATTTCGCGTTATATTCGAAACTCCACGACGTTCTTCGCGGCGCTTTTGATGGGCTCCAAGCCCCTTCTTGATGCGGCATGAAGAGGCCTAGCATTAAAGGTTGTTCCGCAACCTGTTCGAAGGCAGTTTTTATTTTATTGGTCTTTTTCTGGGTCATTAAGCCAGTCTAACAGAATGGCGAGCCAGATATAAAGTTATTACGGTTAACAGGTATCGTGCTTGGGGAAGAGGTCAAAATGGAAGTTGGCATTGATGTTGGAATATATGGTGCTTTGGCGATCCCCGAAAATGTGATCAACCTTGCGAAATTTGCTGAGGAACGGAACTATAGTTCGATTTGGCTCGCTGATCATGTCGTGTTCCCCGTCAAAGTTAAATCACGCTATCCTTATAGTTTAGATGGCTCATTTCCCGCACCAGATACCGACCCGATCTTGGAACCTATTGCTGCGATGGGCGTCCTTACCGGTGTGACAAAGAATCTTAAAATAGGAACTGCCGTTCTTGTGATGCCATATCGCAACCCAGTTTTGCTGGGTCGCATGCTGGCGACCTACGATGCGTTTTCAAATGGGCGAATGGTCCTAGGCGTTGGTAGCGGCTGGATGGAGGAAGAATTCAAAGCGTTAAAGACAGCAGAATTCGCGGTTCGGGGAACTGTTACCGACGAGTATATAGATATTTTTAAAAAGGTATCAGCCGGCGGCACAGTGTTTCACAATGGTGAACACTATTGTTTTGATCCCGTATATTGTTATCCAGAATCGGTGCAGCGACCCCATCCGCCGGTACTGATCGGAGGCGTCTCGAATCGTGCTCTGCGGCGAGTTGCCGAGAAAGGTGACGGTTGGATATCTGTTTCACTCAATTCTAGAGATATTCCATTGCGCCTCGAAAAATTGTCACAGCTTTGTGAAAGAAACGGCCGCAGTCTCGACGACCTTTGGCTCTGTCATAAACTCTTTATATCGATTGGCCAGGAACAGCCTGACCTTCAGGGAAAGCGGAAAATGGGTACAGGCAGCGTTCAAGATATCACGGACGACATGAAACGCCTGCGGGATCACGGTTACCGTTCAATCATCTTCCGCTATCCAGAGTTCAGCATAGTGGAGCAGAACCGGCAATTCGATATTCTAGCGGATAAGATTATGCCGAAAATTAGTGGTGGATGTTAAAACGCACTCAATGACGTTTAACCCTAGAGACGTTTGCAGTTCGGACTCCAACGTTAAGGTTTAATTTAACTTGTAGAACTCTACCGCGTTTTCGCAGGTAATCTTCTTGATCTGCGAATCGGTCAATCCTGCGAATTGCTCCGCGATATATTTCGTCGACTCCGGCCAAATGCCATCTGTGTGCGGATAATCGGACCCCCACATAAGTGTATTTTCTGTAAGCAAGTTGTTGGTGTTTAAAAGCATTGGTCCAATGACGTCATATTGGAATGTCGCTTTACAGTGAGCTTGCCAATATTCGGATGGTTTTTTCTTCATAAGATCACGAAAGCGGTCTTCGAACTCAAAGTCCATACGGTCCAGCGCGTAAGGCAGCCAACCAACACCGCTTTCGCCGAGCGATATTTTGAGTTTCGGATAGCGGTCGAAAACCCCGGCGCCGATCATTGCCGCAACAATGTGGATCAGCCCCATTTGGAATGCGGCAACACCGGTAAACATTGCAGCGCGGCGAACTTTCCCTGAAGCTTGTTCGCGAGCTTTCGGGTCGGTGGTTGGGAATGTATGGAAATGGAGTGGTAGTTCGACTTCGTTTACTGCCTCCCATAAAGGGTCCCAGCAGGGATGCCACATAGGTTCCATATCCCAAGAGCACGAAAGCTCTAGCCCACGCAAACCCATCTTCGCGCAGCGGTGAATTTCCTTGACAGCCGCGTCAATGTCGCCATACGGCAGACACGCGAGACCAATATGCTGCCCGGGATAGTGGCTACAGAATTCCCCCAGCCAGTCATTGTATATTCGGAACATATGAATTGCAGCTTCGGGGTCCTGCATTTTTGATGCGGAGCCTAGAATGCCAAAAATAACTTCCGCATCGACCCCGTCACGTTCCATCTCCTTTCGCCGCATATGAGGGTCGGAAACGCGCTGGATACCCTTTTTACCGTCTTCGAACATGCCCGTCTTAGCCATAATATCGACCCGTTTATTTTGGCCTGGAATGAGTTTTTGGCCACCCGGGCCGACGCCGTTTAAAAGGCCAAAATTTGCCCCCCTCTTGGTAACCCATTGCGGGCCATCTGGGCCGTCTTCCACATAAGGCATACGGTCCTTCATCTCGCTAGAGGCTGCGGAGACGAAGAGCTCAGGCGGCATCCAAGGCATATCCAAATGGCAGTCAGCAGAAACGCGATTGTATTGCATAATTACGCAAAGCTCCCTTCGGGCGAAACCATCACATGACAAATAGTTTAGAATTAATGTACCGCGGCTTGGCCTATGGGCAACGGTAGTGTTTCAGCTCAATTCATATTGGGATAGTTAATCCATCTCCGCGCGGAGTTTTTGACGCAGTAAATCGATGGGTACGTCACGGCCATCTCCTGGTAAATGCCAGAAGGTCCACCCGTTGCAGCTCGCAGCGCCTTGGACGGCGGCGCCCACCTGATGGATTGAGCCACGGTGGTCGGCCGTAATCAAAGTGCCGTCGGCACGGACCTTAGCGGTCCAGCGACGACAATGGCTGTGCAGAACCGTGCCGGGTTCTAAAAAGCCGCGTTCGACAAGCCAGCCAAAGGGTATCCGCGGTTCTTTCCGCTTAGACGGAGTTTGCAGCAAACTAATATCGCCGGGTAATGGGATGTGATCGAGACGATTGCGGGCGACCGTTACATACTCCTTCTTACGCTCGAGACCCAAATATTTGCGACCAAGCTTCTTCGCAACGGCGCCAGTGGTGCCGGTCCCGAAGAATGGATCGAGGACGATATCACCTGGTTGTGTTGCGGCTAGAATAGCGCGGTGCAGAAGACCTTCAGGTTTTTGGGTTGGGTGTGCTTTCTCACCGTCACGATTTTTTAGGCGCTCTTGACCAGTGCAGATCGGCATAACCCAGTCGCTCCTCATCTGCAGGTCCTCGTTAAGGGCCTTCATGGCTTCGTAGTTGAAAGTATACTTCGAGTCAGCTGAACGCGCGCACCATATCAATGTCTCGTGAGCGTTGGTAAACCGCCTACCTCGGAAATTAGGCATCGGATTGGTTTTGACCCAGACGATATCGTTGAGAATCCAGTAACCGAGGTCCTGCAAGGTCGCGCCAACACGAAAGATATTATGGTAACTTCCGATGACCCAAAGTGTTCCATCATCCTTCAGGACGCGTCTGCACTCGTCGAGCCAATTCCAGGTGAACTGGTCGTAGGCATTGAAGCCGTCAAACTTGTCCCAATCCTCTGCCACACCGTCGACCCGACTGTCGTTCGGACGCCTTAACTCACCGGTAAGTTGCAAATTGTAAGGCGGGTCCGCAAAGACCATATCGACGGAGCGGTCCGGCAACGAAGCGAGCAATTCAAGAGAGTCGCCCAATAAAATTTCGTTTTCCGGAAGTACTCCTAAGTAATTATTTTTAATATTCATGTATTAAACATGATTCATTATATTCATAGCGTCAATATGAAGAATTTGCCTATTATTGATCTGTCATGAAATTCTATATATTGATTTAAGAGGTTAGATACTTACTAGATATTGTGAGTAACTTTCGGATAGGGGTGAAAGTTTGCCGATGTTCTGGCGTAACGCCGAATTGTAAAAGAGCATTGTGATGCTCCTTTGTACCGTAACCGGCGTTTCTATCCCAGCCGTACTCCGGATACTTATTTGAGAGGTCGACCATAATACGATCCCGCGTCACCTTCGCCACAATTGATGCGGCAGCGATTGATAATGACTGACCGTCGCCTCTCACAATTGTTTTGACTGCAAAGGGAATATTGGGCGCACGATTTCCATCTATCAATGCAGACTTGGGCGTAATAGTAAGCTCGTCCGCTGCGCGCTGCATGGCGAGCATTGTGGCCTGTAAAATATTGAATTCGTCGATTTCTGTAGGTGATGCGATGCCGATTCCAATATCAGCGATCGCTCTCAAATGGGCGAAAAGCTCCTCACGTTTTTCTTTCTTGATTTTCTTTGAATCATCAAGCCCGGCTGCAAGGGACGCTGGCATTGCATTGCGTGGTAGTATAACAGCGCTAGCGACGACTGGCCCGGCCCATGGTCCACGTCCCGCTTCGTCAAATCCGGCAACCGGGTTAAGACTTTGATCCTCAAACTCGAAGTCAGGCATCGTCCAGGTCTCGCATTTCCTGGCGCTCGGTTGATTTTGTCTCGCGTTCGCGCCGCCGCCGCTGGTATTCACGCAAGCGCCGTCGCAAACGCTCAAGCGGAATCTCAATGCGTGTCAAAATCCAGTACAGAGCGTCAAAAGTGTTTCGGCTGTAACGTCGGGTATATCGCCGTTCCCGGAAATAGATCAATCGTAACAGGCCGCCGATCGTATTCATGCGTCGCGCGGCACGGTGTTGTACTCGACGGGCACTATTCGTCCATAACGGGCTTGTTATGAGCGAGAGCACTGTGACTGCCACTACCAGACGATAGAGGTCAGAATCGATAATCGCGCTGTCTATCGCTACACCGCCAAGGATAAAGCCAAACTCACCGATTTGCGCGAGGAAAAGGCTCGACAAGAAAGCGTGTTGCCAGCTTTCGCCCATGGCTCGAAATATCACTGTATTAAGGGCTGTCTTAAAAATGGTGACGAAGGCCCAGAGCAACAAAACTAGGCTGATATTGTTCCATAGAAAACTGAGATCTACGAGCAATCCTATGGATAAGAAGAAAGTCATCAATAGAATGCTCTCGATTGGTTTAGCCGCTTCGAAGATTTCATGGCGTTGGTAGCTGCTGCCGACTACGAGACCAGCGAGAAAAGCGCCAAAAACGGCGGAAATACCGACTAGTCCAGCAACTGCGGCAGCAGTAAAGCACCAGGCGAGGGCAGCGACTGGCCGGAGATCAACTCGGCCCAATATGAATTTGGCAAAAGTCAAGTTAAGCTTTCGGTCCTTTGCTAAGTAACGAATGAGAAGGACAAGGAGTCCTACCGTCAGGAACAGTTTGAGTAAGACAAAAAAATCGAATCCTTCGCCGGTCATTCCACCTAGAACTATCAGCATTGGCGCGACGGCGAGGTCTTGAGCAATAAGGACACCGACGCCGATACGACCCACCCGTTGGCGCAAAGTGCCAACATCTTCCATCATCTTAACGCTGACGGCCGTGCTGGACAGAGCTAACACGAAAGCAAAGAAGATTATGTGGGTGGCGTCCCAATTGAGAAAATAACCGAGAATGAGCATTGCCAACAGGCTGACCAAAATTTGCAGCCCAGTGCTGAAGACCGCAATGCGCCACATCCTGCGGAAACTCCGGACGGAGAGTTCCATGCCGATGATGTAAAGGAGCATGAGGACACCTAGTTCGGCCAGTGCTTCGATTTGTCCTCGGTTGCCCACAAGACCCAGACCGGATGGGCCCAGCAGGACGCCGGATAGGATATAACCGACTATGGCTGGCTGACTTAGACGCGCCATTGCCATGCCGCAAAGTGTGGCCGCGGCAGCAACAACGGCTAACCCTGTGAGCTCAATCCCGTGGTCCATATTGTGGTCAGCCTATCACAATAAATTCTCGTGGACAGAGTGGAAAGATGAACACAAATATGGCGGTATGATGCTCTCTCATTGAAGTTCTGTCGCAGTTGACTGAGGGCTCCTGAAGCAAAAATGAACGGCCGTTAAAAAAAGGGTCAATTGGTCTTCTTTTTTTGGATAGTCTTTGAATTTTTCCAGGGTTGAGCTCAAGTGAGAATTCGATCTATCGCGTTGGCTTTCCAGTACAGCTTGATTTTGAAATCGAGACTGGTAGACAATTCATAATAAGCATGTGTCGGTCATGCGAAACAATAAATGTAACCATGTTCGCGACCTCGATAAGGATTGATCAACCGATTGAAAGGAACGTCAGGTGATTTGTTGCGGCTTACTATCTTCCGGGCGTTGTCTAAAGATAATGTAGTTGTTATTTGTCCAGGTTAGACAACTTCGAGAGGCCATCCGTCATCAATTGCTTTAAAGCCATTTGCCTCGAATCGGCCCGCACGGTGAATAATCACCTTATGGATCCTTCTTGTCTGTTTTGGGAGCTTCCAGTCCATCAAATTGAAATAATAAAATTTGAACATTCAACATTTGAGTGGGCTATGAGTTTGCTCACAGCTTGTGATAGAAAGTTTCCATGGCGGAGCTAAGTGTCATAATTCCAACATTGAACGCAGGTGAGGTTTTGGGGCCGACACTTAGCGCCTTGGCGCAGATGGAGAGTATTGGCTTGATTAAGGACCTCGTAGTTTCAGATGGTGGTTCCGAAGACGGCACTCAATCGGCTGTGATCGATGCGGGTGCTAATTTGGTTAAAGCGGCCCCCGGTCGGGGTGGTCAGCTCCGAGCTGGCGCCGATGCGGCGCGGGGGAATTGGTTTCTTTTTCTTCATGCAGACACAGTGTTAGCGAGAGGTTGGAGCGATAAAGTACGCGAATTCATTGAACGATCAAATTCTTTTGAGATCGCTGGTTATTTTGAATTTGCTCTCGACGATACATCGCTCTCTGCAAGGCGACTTGAATGCCTGGTACGATTGCGAAACCGTCTGTTCGGCCTGCCATACGGCGATCAGGGATTATTGCTCTCAAAGCGTCTTTATCAACGCATAGGCGGCTACCAAGATTACCCGTTGATGGAGGACGTCGATATTGTTCGGCGCCTTGGTCGACGCGCTCTTGTGCCGATTAGTTCACGGGCCACAACATCAGCGGTGAGATTCCAGCAAGATGGATATTGGTTGCGGGCAATTCGAAATCTTTCCTGTTTAGGACTCTTTTACTTTGGCGTTCCGGTAAAAACGATCAAAAAGGTCTATGGATGAAACGTCGCCACCTCATTATTTTTGCGAAATCGCCTCGGCTTGGCCGCGTAAAACGGCGTCTCGCGGCTGATATAGGTGCTGTCGAAGCATTGCGCTTTTACCGGCATAATCTCGCTTCGACAGTTCGTAAATTAGGGTACGATCCCCGTTGGCAGTGCTGGCTATTTGTTGATAGAGGGTTAGGGCGCTGGCCGGAAGCTATCCGTCGCCGCTTTCAAGTGCGCAAAGACCTTGGTGCGCGAATGGAAAACGCATTGCGCACTTTGCCGTCAGGCGCTGTGGTTTTAATCGGGTCCGATATTCCTTGTGTGTCGCCAAATGACATATGGAAAGCCTTTACTGGGTTGCGGAAGTCTGGAGTTATTTTTGGTCCTGCCGAGGATGGCGGCTTCTGGCTTGTTGGTTTGGCAAACAGGCGGACTGCGCCAGGCCTGTTTAGAAACGTCCGCTGGTCGACTGAAAGTACTCTAGCTGATTGTATTGGAAACTTGGATCAAATTCCGTTGTTTGTGTCTACAAAATCAGATGTCGACAATGGTAGTGCCTTTTTTCGCTGGCGCGATGAAGTTTCCGTATAAAAAATTAACATTCATCCGCCGCAAATTTTGCTGGGAAGGTCGTGAAGCGGTTCTATAATTGAGGAGTGCTGTCGGCTGCAATTGACCGAATCGCGAGTGCTATTTTTCCTGCAGGCGTGGCATCAATTCGACGAAGTTGCAGGGCCGGAAACGACTATCTAATTGGTGGTGCAGGATTTCATCCCAGCCGTCTTTGCACGCCCCGGTTGATCCGGGCAGGGCGAACAGATAAGTGCCTTTAGCAACACCGCCAACTGCACGACTCTGAATTGTTGATGTGCCTATCTTCTGGAAGCTGACCCACCGGAATAATTCTCCGAAACCTGGTATATCTTTCTCACAGATTCGCTCGAAAGCCTCGGGCGTGACGTCGCGGCCTGTTACACCGGTTCCGCCTGTTGAAATGATCACATCAACATCTGGGTTCTCGATCCAGTCCTTAAGTTGAGTTTCGATCGCGCTGGAGTCGTCTTTAACGATGGCCCGCGCCTTAAGGATGTGCCCATCCTCTTTGAGGCGTCCGACTAGCGTGTCGCCGGATCGATCGTCGTCCTTTGTGCGGGTATCGGAAACAGTCAGTATAGCTATATGGACTGGGAAGAAGATTAACTTATTGTCAATTGGCACGAACAGCCACCTTATCTGTGTTTGAATCAAGCCTAGTGTATCGCGGCCATGTTCCGGCCGCGATGGCGTTGAGGGACGGTGTCGGTTGACCAAGTCGGTAGCGGTAAATCCAGAGATTTGTCAGGACGCGTTCGACAAAAACACGGGTTTCCCGCGATGGGATGCTTTCGATAAATAGCAACGGATCGTTCTTGTATTCCGATGTTCGACGCCATTTGTTCAGGTTGCCGGGACCGCCGTTATATGCGGCAGCAGTGAAGAACAGGTTGCCCTCGATTCCAGGGAATTCGAGGAGGTGTTGAACGTAGGACTGGCCCAGCTCGATATTGTATTCCGGATCGAACAATTCATGGCGCCTGTGACCCCGGAATCGCTTGCCAGCCATAAATCCAGCCGTTCTTGGCATAAGCTGCATCAAACCTCGAGCTCCGGCTCTGCTTTTGGCTTTTGGCTTGAAACCTGATTCTTGCCGGATTAAAGCAAAAATCATTGCGCGGTCGATATCATAGCCATCCTTTGGAACCCAATCGGGCATGGGGTAGAGTGCAGCATCATAGTGGTCGCCGCTTTTGCGTTCCAGTAATCGCCCAAGGCGGTATGCGAGTGCCGGCAGATTGGCCTTAGCGGTTAACCCCAGAAGGATATGCGCCAATTTTGGTGATAAGGCACCAGTAAACCGTTTTAACTCAAGTTCAGCGCGAGAATTTTCGCCAACTTGGATGAGCCCAAGCGCGCGCTTTGCCGCGGGTGCTTGCAACAGCAAGTTCATTTCGCCGGCGCTGAGCTTTGGGAGCTCCCACTCAAAGACGGGTATTTCGCCCAGCGTGCGTGCTGCTAGTAAACCATAAAATGTCCGGGGATTCTGTGCCGCTTTGGCTAGTAACGGATTAACGCGAGTTGGTTGTCGGGCGGCAAGAAAGGCCCTTGCGGCCCAGTAGGCCGCCGCTGATTTGATCCAAGCGTCTTCCAGGTTGGCTTTTGAAAGCATATCAAAATTTTCTGCGGCTCGCATGTAATTGCCCAAACGCCAAGCTGCTAAGCCAGACCACCAAAGTGCCATAGGTGCTTTCTTCCCTGACCGCTCAATTGCGGAGGCCGCAGTTTGCAGTGTCTTCTCGTTTAATTCAGCGTGATAGTAGCCCCGAGCAACGATCGCCAGTGTCTGGTCGTAGCTTACCGCATGAAAATTGCGTTTGATGTCAACATTTTGCAGGCTCTTCAAAGCTTGTGTTGGCCGTCCGCGCCGGACCAGAGATTTGACTTGTTGAGTTACGTAGCGGGCATGCCGGCGCTGCGCCCTTGTCCCATATCTTTTTATTCCTTTTCTCCCATCCGATACGTCGTCTTGGACTGGGGACGGGAGTGAGCCAAATGAGACGCCCAGCGGGCGCTGTGGCGCACGCCAATTATGCGGTTTTCGCCTCATTGCTAGGGCGTAAGTCCGACGTGCGCCGGGATGATCAGCGTATGTATCCAACCATTTTTTCAGCTCTACATAGCGGGAGCGATATTTCGTGGGATGCATATATCGCTGATACAGCACATGGCCCACTAGCAGACGGTCGTTGAGGCTCTTGATAAGTCTATCTGCCTTTCGCCATTGGCCATCCTTTTGCAGATCAAAGATACGGCGATACATTGTAGCGTCTTTTTTTGATAAAACTTGAGGCAGTGAATCCTGCGGGTCCCCGGCCCGTCCGGTCGGAATGGTGGCGGTATCCTGGGCGATTGCAGGCATAACTCCGTAAATGGTACTGCAGAATATCATTATCAAAATGGCGGTCTGTTTTCGGTTAGCGATGAAAAACACGACTTTGATTGCTCCGCTACAATCTAAATTTAATTGAATGCATATGCAGAAGTGGTACTAGAGTTCGGAAAATTAGACAAGAATCTCGCTGTTTTCATGTCCCTGCGCGAATTATGCGCGCATTTTCTGCAGCTTTTCTTGGATCGCCAGGAAGTCTCGCCACGCTTCTCTCTTTTGCGCCGGTTGACGTAAGAGGAACGCGGGATGGAAAGTTGGCATAGCGGGAATTGGAGTATCTAGACCGTCGCTTCTGTATTCAAACCATTTTCCACGTAGACGCATTATTCCCTCCGTCCGACATAGCATAACCTTTGCTGAGCTGCCGCCCAGAAACACTAAGATTTTTGGCTGTGCGAGTTCTATATGGCGCTGTACAAACGGCAAGCAGGCGGCGGATTCGGAAGCTGTGGGGCTGCGGTTACCGGGGGGACGCCAAAAAAGAATATTTGAAATATAGACTGACGAACGCTCCTGCCCGAGGGCAGACAACATTCTATTTAGTAATTTTCCGCTCGCACCGACGAAGGGCAGCCCTTGGCGGTCTTCATCGACGCCTGGTGCCTCGCCTATAAACATTAGGTCTGATTCGGGATTGCCGTCAGCAAAGACAGTATTTGTAGCTGTGAACTTAAGTGCACAACCTGAGAACTTCTCAAGTCGCTCTCTTAGGTCTTCAATGCTGCTGGCATCTCGTGCGATGTTGATTGCCTCTCTTGCGCCTTCCGCTGGTGCCAGTGGTTGGCCAGAGGATGCTGGAGACGTGGATCGCGTTGACGGTGGTTGTAATGTCGGAAGCTTTGACGAGACTGCGGTGGGCACTGGCGCAGCACTTGCGAAACGATCGATAGGTTGATCTTCGATAACTTCGTCGATAGCCATCTCGAGATGCCATCTAAGAGCGTCTAGCGATGAAAGTTTTGGCAATGCTTCGCGGTCTGATTCCATAGTATAAGAACTCCTTTGCCTGAAGTGTCTACCAAATTCCGCCGCGGTACGATAGAGAACTCGTCATAGTTTCGAGATTGCGCAAGAAGTGAGGTATCGCGATGGAACGCGAATCGATAGAAGTTGATGTTGTGATTGTCGGCGCTGGCCCCTCCGGCCTGGCAGCTGCTATCCGTTTAAAACAGCTGGCGGCCAAATCTGGGCGCGACATTGATGTGACAATTTTAGAGAAAGGCTCAGAGGTCGGTGCGCATATCCTGTCGGGTGCCGTATTGGATCCACGGGCCTTGAATGAACTCATTCCTGATTGGAAAGAGAAAGAAGCGCCTTTAAATACGCCGGTGATGGCCGAGAAGTTCCTAATATTGAAAGAAGGAAGCGCAGTGTCGTTGCCGACATTCATTTTACCACCAGTCTTAAAAAACCATGGAAATTACATTATTAGTTTGGGTAATTTGTGCCGCTGGTTGGGTGAACAAGCTGAGGCCATGGGAGTTGAAATTTATCCAGGGTTTGCAGCAGCAGAAGTTCTTTATAATGACGACGGTTCGGTTAAAGGTGTCGCGACAGGCGATATGGGTGTAACGCGCGAAGGCGAAAAGGGCCCAAATTACCAGGTAGGTATGGAGCTACATGCGAAGTACACGCTCTTTGCAGAAGGATGCCGTGGCAGTCTCGGCAAGCAGTTAATGGAGAAATTTAATCTTCGAGAAGGGGTCGAGGCGCAGACGTACGGCATAGGCATCAAAGAGTTGTGGGAGATAGAGCCTGAGAAGCATAGGGAAGGTCTCGTTGTCCATACTACAGGTTGGCCATTAAAAAGTGATACTTATGGTGGATCGTTCCTCTATCATCTTGAAAATAATCAGGTTGCTGTTGGGTTTGTGGTGGGATTGGATTATGAGAACCCCTATCTCAGCCCTTATGAGGAATTTCAACGTTTCAAGACCCATCCAAAGATTAAATCGTATTTCGAAAACGGTCGGCGGATCGCTTATGGTGCGCGGGCATTGAACGAGGGCGGTTTGCAAAGCCTGCCGAAATTGACGTTTCCTGGCGGGGTGCTTGTAGGTTGCGAAGCTGGGACATTGAACACACCAAAAATTAAAGGCAGCCATACCGCTATGAAGTCGGGCATGTTGGCAGCTGAGGCGGCATTCGAGGCCATTGTGTCAGGTCGCGGGTCTGACGAGCTTTTTGAATACAGGGAGGCCTTTAATAAATCATGGGTCTATCAGGAGTTAAGCGACGCCCGTAACGTACGTCCTGGCTTTAAATGGGGCTTGTATGGTGGGATGATCTACGCTGGGATTGATCAAATACTTTTTCGTGGCAAAGCACCCTGGACTCTCAAACATAGTCACGCGGATCACGAAGCGACCGGAAGGGCAGAAAACTTCCAACCTATCGAATATCCAAAGGCTGATGGGGTTATTACTTTTGACCGCTTAACGAACGTATCGTTTTCGGCAACTAATCATGAGGAAGACCAGCCGGTCCATTTAACATTAAAAGACAAAAATGTGCCTGTAGATGTCAATCTGGCAGAATTTGCGGCGCCAGAGCAACGCTACTGTCCTGCTGGCGTTTATGAAATACTCTATGATGACGACGCTTCGAACCCGAAATTGCAGATCAATGCGCAAAATTGCGTGCATTGTAAAACCTGTGATATCAAAGATCCGACACAAAATATCGTTTGGGTTACGCCGGAAGGTGGCGGGGGACCGAATTACCCTAATATGTAACGTGCCGGGTTTAGAAATTCCTTGCTCATCTCTGGTCCGTTCATGCAATCGTTCGTTGGCTTGCCATAGCTAACTCATGTATTATTAATGGTTGAGAAACGGAAAGTGGCCACAAAAAAATGATGGTGCCGTTCAAAGAACAACCGAAGGCTGGCTCGGTTGTGTGGCGGATGATATCCGGCGCCACGCTCCTGCTGTTGTGGATTCCGATCTCATGTGTATCAGTTCAAAAAGATGGATCACCATTGCTTGCAGATGCCGGACGGGCGCAGTTCGCTGTCTCTGATTCCAATGAATTGAGCTCACCCGCTGGCAGCTATCTTGCAGGTAGGTTTGCTGAGAAACAGCTCGATTTGTTGGGTGCAGCAAACCTTATGGCTCGAGTTCTGAGCGATGATCCTGAAAATGAGGCGTTGTCCCGTCGCGCCTTCGTATTGTTCTTGGGAGCCGGACAGTACAAAAAAGCTATCGAAATAGCGGAACGTATTAAGTTGCATGAGAAAGGGATGACAACGGCACTCTTGTTGCTCGCAGCAAGGGATGTAAAAGCGGGAAAATTTACTAAGGCTTCGGAATTAATGGTAAATTTCCCGACTCAAGGGTTAGCCCGCTATAGTCGGCAGTTGGCGGGGGCGTGGATACTGGCGGGAACTGGTAATTTTGAAGGCGCCTTCAAGTTGCTTGAGCCTCTTTCTCAAGAAAACGGATTCGTGAGTTTAATGAATTTGCATATGGCTTTGCTAAAAGAGCAGGCTGGTAAATTTGCAGAAGCCGATGAAATTTATAAGAACGCGATGGCAAAAGTTGATGAGACACCTCTGCGTTTATTACGTGCTAGAGGAACATTTTTGGAACGAAGGGATCGCAAAGACGAAGCCAGAATTCTCTACGAATCTTATTTGAAGATGAATCCTGCAAGTTATTTGATCGGCTATGAACTTCGGCGATTGCAAGATAATCGTTCTGTAAGGCCAATTGCGGACGATATTGTTTCCGGTTTTGCCGAGGCTATGTTCAATTTAGCTTCCGCGCTCCCAGTATCCCGTGCAGGCGCTGCTGCTTTGTTATATGCGAGAATTGCGACTTACCTGAAGCCAGATTTCCCCGTCGCTCAATTATTAATGGGAGATATTCTCGACAGCAGTGGGCGTCATGAAGATTCAATTGAGATTTATAAGTTGATTGGGAAAGAGACTTCCTACAGCTGGCTCGCACGGCTTAAGATGGCGGAAAATCTAAATGCGACCGACCGCCTTGATGAGGCAAAGGATTTGCTGGAGGCGATGGCTAAAGAGCGGCCGACGGAGACGGACCCGCTGGTTCGCTTGGGTAGTTTTCTTCGCTCAAAAGAGGATTATCAAGGCGCTGTAGATGCCTATAATCGTGCTTTCGAACGTCTTGGTACCGAAGGACCTCGGGATTGGATGCTTTTTTACTATCGTGGTATCTCGCTAGAAAGATTAAAGAAATGGGATGTTGCAGAGCAAGATTTTCTTAGAGCCCTTGAGCTCAATCCGAACCAGCCATATGTGCTGAATTATCTTGGTTATTCTTGGGTCGACCAGGGGGTTAATCTGAATAAGGCTCGCGAAATGATCGAGCGTGCGGTCGAACAACGACGAGACGATGGATTTATCGTCGACAGCATGGGATGGGTGCTATTTAGGCTTGGTGATTACGAAGAGGCCGTTGAATACTTGGAGCGTGCAGTGGAGCTTCGGCCACTTGATCCGGTTATAAGTGATCACCTGGGCGATGCTTACTGGAAGGTGGGCCGCAAGCACGAAGCAAGGTTTCAGTGGAGGCGCGCGCTCAGCCTAAACCCTGAAAAAGAGGAAGTTGATCGTATCGAGGTGAAGCTCAATAAAGGTTTGGGTGCGGCTTCCCAGAAAGACTCCGATGGATGAATATGCCTGCAAGTGGTCCGATATTTCTGGAAGCTCCGGCTAAGATTAACCTTTACCTGCATGTTGTGGGCCGCCGGGCAAATGGGTTTCACGAGTTGGAATCTTTAATCGGTTTTATGGATGAATTCGACACTTTGACACTTACGCCAGCTGAGGAATTAGGGCTTGAGATCACAGGGACCTTCGCCCCCGGCCTTTCGAATGGCGAAGACAATCTTGTCCTTCGTGCCGCACGGGCGCTCGGTAAGGTGGCGGGGTTAGAGCCTAAGGTACATATTAAACTGCAAAAGCACCTCCCGGTAGCGGCTGGCCTTGGCAGCGGTTCTGCCGATGCGGCTGCTACGCTTCGAGGTCTAGCAAAATTTTGGAATATTGACACCGATAAAGTTGATTTAAGAGAGGTTGGCTTTGGGCTGGGCACCGATATTCCAGCCTGCTTGGTTAGTGATACAGTGCATGTTAGTGGGGTGGGCGAGCGTCTTGAAGCTGGACCAATACTGCCCAATGCCGGATTGGTGCTCGTGAACCCAGGCGTCACTCTTGCGACGCCTTCGGTGTTCCATGCCCGTCGAGGTGGGTTTACACCGGCATCGCCAATGATAAAAGTGCCGCGAAATCTCGATGACTTGGTAACAATACTAGAGAACCGTTCGAACGATTTGACAGAACCCGCGTTGCGATTGGCGCCGGTCATCCGTGAAGTATTGACTGCGTTAAAAGAGGCACCGGGGTGCCGATTAGCGCGCCTCTCCGGCAGTGGTGCTACATGCTTTGGGATATTTGATAATCCCGATGCGGCGATTACCGCGGCTGGAACGATTAAGACTGAAGGTTGGTGGGTTCGACCTAGTCGCTTCCGGAGCAGTAATGCGCGGGGCACGCTGTAAATGTAGCGTCTTGCTGAATAGGGACGGCAAATGACTTTTTCTTCTTGGTAATATCGATTTACGCTGTATCGAGCACCTTACTCTTGCGGGACGGCGTTGCCGGTCTTATGTTCCGCATCGTGATGGGGCGTGGCCAAGTGGTAAGGCACCGGTTTTTGGTATCGGCATTCGCAGGTTCGAATCCTGCCGCCCCAGCCATTTATTATTATCTCTTTTTATGTTGTGGGTTTCTTTATTTGACGTCGAGTACGGAACTTGTGGCGGAACCGAGCACTTCAAAAGCAACGCTACCGCCGAAAAGACGCCGGACGCGTGAAATTCCATATTCGGATACAGTGGTCAGTTCAAAGTGTTTGCCCATCTCAAGAATACGTTGAACCGGATCACCGACATTGCAGATTGGCTCTTCGACTGGGATACCCAAGCGGTCCAAATGTGCGCAGGCCCTTTCAAGATGTGTCGTGACCAAACCTCTATCCTCTTCAACCCTGGCTACACCCATCAAAGTAATTTTTTTACTGCAATGTTGAGCGAGAATTGCGGTTCGCTGAACTGCGTCCATGCTGTGTTCCGAGCCATCGTGACAAATCAGATAACCGTCCCGTCCGGGTGTGTCGCGCGCGATCAAAACCGAACAGGGGGACATCATAGAGACGCGTTGCACAACGCTCATCCGAAAAAGTGACTTAATTTGTCCCCGCCAACGGCTCGGCTTGCCGATGATCATCAAGTTATAGGGGCCGAGCTCGTATTGATCTAGAATACCGCTTGCTATATCTGGCGCGGTCTTCAATTTTAAGACAATGCTTTTGCCGGACTTGTGCCGATACTCTATTTTATTGTCTCCGAGCGGATCGCCCCGGATCGCTTTATGGCTAGATATAGTCTGCCATTCGTCACGCTGCTCAACAGCGTCGATCAACATATTTCGGCCAAGCTTCAGGTATTGGATACCCGGTAGGTCAAGTTCCCACTCTAGCATGTTCTGACGGGCAACGCGCATCTGCAATCCGCCCGACCTCAATCCCTGATCAATGGTCCGAACGTAGAGTAAGATGATATCGCAATCATCACCGTGCCCGATCTCTTTGGCGATTTTGACGCCTTGGTAGGCATCTTCCGTACCATCTAAACAAACTAAGATGCGGAACCGCTTACGGCGCTCGGCTTGGATTGCAGCAAGTTCGCGTTTGGCCTCTGCATAAAACCCACTATCGACATCCGGGAATAATTTCATTCGCCCTGACCTTCTAAACGCCGACCAACGGCCAATACACCAAAGCTGCCAGAAGAATGACTAATGTTGAGATTATGGCCATTCGTAAACCGACTTTGAGGAAATCGCGTGCTTTAAGATAGCCCGAAGCGTAAACAATGGTGCAGGCTGGCGTCCCAACCACGGTAAGATAGGCGAAAGCGGACGAAATGGCGGTCACAAAGCCGAGGACGATTGGACTTTCCCCAGCGGCTACCGCGACTTTGAGGACGAACGGTCCCAACACGGCGACAGCGGCACCATTCGACATTGTATTGGTGACTGCGGTTGTCAAAATTGAAATTGCGGCCCAGAGGCCAACTCCGTCTTCTGCTCCAAACGGCACTAAGAAGGCGAGGAAGTTCTCTGCCAGCCACGTTGCAGCACCTGTATCCTTCATTTGTACGCCGAGCGATATAGCTGCTGCGTACAGAAGAATTACACCCCAATTAACTCCCGAATTGACATCCTCCCATTGGACTAATCCGGCGATTAAGAACAGGCAGGCACCGACTATGGCGATAGTGCCCATGCCGTATTCACCAGACTGAGAAATCCAGCCAAACAAAATCAATCCGAAAAAGATAATCGAGACCCAATCCCCGGACCGCATTGGTCCCTGCAGAGCCACTTGATTGCGTAGCTTAACCACGGCGCGGGAGAGATCACGATACTCGGGCCGGAATGTGAATAGCAGGACCATAGTAACGAGAGGTAATTGCAGCAAAAATATCGGGTAAGCGTAGACCATCCAAGTCACATAATCGACAAGAAAGCGGCTCGTTTCGGGGTTGGTCGGGTCGAAAAAGAACTCCTTCCAATAACCGATCATAATGGCATTGCGGGCCCCACCAGAAGGGGTGCCGATTCCGGCTACAGAACAGCCATAAGCAATTGAAAACAATAAAACAGCGGCTAGGCCACGGACTTTTTTGGGATTGTCCGACGTTAATTGGATTAAGGTAATCCCGACCGGCAGCATCATTGCTGCTACAGTATGTTCGCCGATGAACGAGGCGAGAAGGCCCGAGACCACCGAAATACCGAAACAAACGTTAATAGTTCGGGTACCGGTTATGCGAACGATTGCATAGGCGATGCGTTTGTCGAGCTGTTGTTTAACAACCGCGACCGCCAGCATCAGCGATCCCATTATGAAAAGCACGGAGTCTGTCATCAAACTCTTTGCCACGACGGTCGACTCCAATTCCAATAAGATGACTTGGCCCACAATGATCAACAGTGCCACCGTTGGGAGCGGAACTGGCTCGGTGATAAACAAAATTATAGCCACTATAGACATGGTGAGCACTACCATGCCTTCCCGGCTAAGTTCTTCAGGCTGCGGCATTGAAAGCAAAACAGCGCCGATTCCAAGTGCTATGAAAAACCAGCGCTTTTCCCAAAAATAATACAAATTGATTTGAGTTCGCATCAACGCGAAGCCGAAATGGCTTCGGCGACGAATACGTTCAGTCCACCCGACAGACGTATCGTGCGCACGCAGGCTGTCAACGGCCAATGTAAAGTCAGTCATATCCTAGAAACCAGTGTAGCTGTAGTCTTAAGGTTTTATTCAGTAATGTCGAACTAGACATGAATATTTTACACCCTTTAGACATATCGTGTGTATTTTAGGTCGCAATCGAGCTCTTTTACACTGTCGAAGGTTTGCATATTTTCATGCCGAGCAATGCTTACATTATTTAATACGCTGGGTATCCAAATGTTATAATTCATTTCTATAGCTAGTTTCGTTTTTGGTACGCACAATTTATATGGCAAAGATATCGCTGGCGATAGATGGTGTCGTCCGAGGACAAACTCTTTAACGTAATGTTGCCGATGTTGCCACCCGCCTGCCGAAAGCTCGTGTTAAGTGAAGAACGGATAGGTACCGAGAATTCGATTTCGAATTTGAACGAATATTGGTCGGGGGCAAGTCACGAGGAACAATAAGCATCCAAAAGAGGGTGAGATAAGCATCAATTTGCAGAAAGTTGTGGCGAAAGGAAATCGAATAATTGAGAAGCTGTAGATGGAGAATGTCGGTCGTGTTTTTTATCAGCCAATCAGTATACAAGCATTCAAGCCGGGCCATATAGATCGAAAATGCCATTCTATTACGTGAATTTTAAATACGTGTGCGAACGTGGGTTCAAGTTGAAACATTTCCTGCATTTCAAGCGTTTCGCAGAAAAGCGAGGTTGATATGGGCTTTCAAGTTAAACCTCTATCCGAGGCGCTTGGTGCAGAGATTGTTGGTTTGGATCTGGCGGAGCCGCTTGATCACGCTACCTTTGCGCAAGTGCATCAGGCCCATCTTGACTTTCAAGTCTTGGTTTTCCGAGACCAGCATCTTACGCCAGAACAGCATATAGCGTTCAGCCGACGTTTTGGTGATCTATCGGGTCATGTTTACGGACAGTTTTTGCTACCTGGCTATCCAGATATTTTGAAGGTTTCGAACAAGAAGACGGCGGACGGCGGTTTCGCCGGCTTGGCTTCTGCCGGTCGCCGTTGGCATTCCGATTTGTCTTATGCGCAGAGGCCGAGCTTAGGCTCTTTGCTTTACGCTCTGGAAATTCCGCCGCATGGCGGCGATACCTTATTTAATAATATGTATCGTGCGTACGAAACATTGGCGGCGGCGACAAAGGCAAAGATTGATGGCTTAAAGGCTGAATTCCTGATCGGAAGTGCGCGTAAGTATTATACTGAGGAGGAACGCCCGCCTCTGACAAAAGAACAATTAGCCTTGGTGCCGCCCGTCGAACATCCGATCGTCCGCACGCATCCGGAGACAAAGCGAAAGGCGCTCTACATCAACCCGGCGCATACGGTTCGCATCCTTGGATTAGGAAAAGCCGAAGCAGACGCTTTGCTAGCCGAATTGACGGAATACAGTATCGAGCCTCAATTCGTGTACCGACATAAATGGTGTTTGCACGATCTCGTGTTCTGGGATAACCGGTGCTGTATGCATATTGCAGAGCCACCGCCGCCGGGTACAAACCGGCATATGCACCGTACGACCGTTGTCGGCGATAAGCCCTATTAATGTCATTCGAAACATCCATGATTGATTTGGCATCTCGAACGCTTTTGGACACATTGTTAAAACGCAGTAATGAAATTCGAACGCCTTGTGGTGTGGCCGATATGGTTTGGCGTATTTGGGGAGCTGAGGTGGCAGATCGTCGACCACTCGTACTTTTGCATGGAGGGTTTGGCGCTTGGAATCATTGGGTTCGGAATATTCCAGTATGGGAGAGGGACTACCAATTGGTCGTCGCAGACCTGCCAGGTTGCGGTGACTCCGACTCGTTGCCGCGTCCCTATGATGCAGAAGACCTGGCTACGATCGTATCGATCGGGATCGATGGTGCCGTGCCCGGAGATCAACCTTTTGATTTGGTTACTTTTTCGTTCGGTGGAGTGATTTCGGGGCTAATCGCTCACAAGCAAGCTAGGCGTATCCGCAGTCTGACGCTGATTGGCTCGCCTGTGCTCGGTTTGACAGGAACGGGACCGGCAAATGACTTGATCGCCGTGCGGCCCGATCTGCCGGTCCAGGAAGCTGCGCCGCTCCACCGTTTAAATTTGCAGAAATTAATGGTTTGTGATCCGGATGCAGCTGACGATTTGGCGTTGACTATTCAATTGGAGAATATGTCCAAGGCGCGGCTGCGATCGAGGGGAATAGCGCGTTCGATGGTCTTGGCTGAAAGTCTTCGCGACCTGCCTTGCCAGCTTAATTGCATTTTTGGGGACGCCGACGTGACGCTCGATCCCGATTTGGCGAGCGTGCGCGCTTATGTTGAAGATGTGCATCCTAGTGTTGCTTTTCATATTTTACCTGACACCGGTCACTGGGCCCAGTACGAAGCGGCAGACGCGGTGAACGAATTGATCCCTAGGTTAATTGGATAGACTTTGCGGAATCGGCACGCGGTTTATCCTTATTGGCATCTCGGCTTATTAAAGGTGCTGCCATGTCTGATCAACTGACCGACTTTAATTTTCTGCAAGGCGTTAAAATTATTGACTTCACGCAGTTCGAAGCAGGACCGACCTGCACTGAAGCGCTTGCCTGGATGGGCGCCGATGTGGTGAAGGTGGAGAACCCAAACCGAGGTGATCCGGGCCGCCGCCTGAAACCGAATCATCCAGATGATGACCCGTTCTATTTTCACATTTTAAATGCAAATAAACGTTCGATGACAGCTAACCTGAAATCGTCAGAAGGACTTGGGCTAGTTCGCGATTTGCTTCGTGAAGCGGATGTGATGGTCGAGAACTTTGCTCCGGGCGCCATTGAGCGTCTTGGGCTTGGTTATGACGAAGTGAGGAGGATTAATCCTGGTATAATCTATGCCCAAGTCAAAGGCTTTGGAGAGGGTAGTCCATTTGAAAAAAACCTTGCCTTTGACATGATTGCACAGGCGTGCGGAGGTACCTTCAGTGTGACCGGGGATCCCGACGGGCCTCCGACCCGCCCAGGTATCTCTCTTGGTGATACGGGGACGGGAATGTTGTTGGCGATCACCGTTCTAGGAGCTCTTTATAAAAAGCGAGAGACGGGGAAAGGGCATAAGCTCGAGGTAGCAATGCAGGATGCAATCCTACATTACATGCGCATTCCGTTTTCGACTATGGGTCTCACCCAGAAGCCCGCGGAGCGGGGTGGTGGTAAGGTGCCGGGTATCGAGAACGCCCCGATGGGGCTTTACGCCTGCGGTCCGGGTGGCCCGAATGATTACATATACATCATGACTAGCCGAGCTAATCCAGAACACTGGGATCGATTGCTGAAAGTAGTGGGGCGCGAAGATCTGATCGGAGAAGAGAAATATAACACGCCGGCGAAGCGCCTCCAGCATGAGCAGGAAGTCGACGAGATAATAGCGACATGGACCAAAACACAGACAAAATTTGAGGCAATGAGAATCGTTGGTGAAGCAGGCATTCCGGCCGGAGCTGTTATGGATACCGCCGAGCTTTATGCAGATGAAACCTTTGAGCGACGTGGTGTGATGCAGACGATGACTCACCCCGTGCATGAACCCTTCAAAATGCCTGGCTGGCCGGTTCTGGTTGATGGTAAAGCGGTGCGGATTAAATCCTCGCCGATGCTAGGCGAGCATACCGAGGAAGTCATCGGGGAATGGCTCGGCCTCAATGATGCGGCGGTCGGGGAATTGAAAGCGTTAGGTGCTGTTGGGAATTGAGGGGAGCGTTGGGGCAGCGGCAAACGGCAGGCTCTAAAAGCTCTGTGTATGGGATTTCACAGCTGTTCGTTTGGCTTCTCGGTCCAGTCCACTGCCAGCAACGCGTGCAATGTTATGATTTTGATTTCTATTTTCGGACGTCGGATTTTCAAGGTGGATTACTGCATCTTCAAATTTAATTTCAATTTGTAACTAAGATGCAAAGCCGTCTTGTATCTTAAAGATTTGAGTAAGGGCCTCCTCCGAAAGCGGGCCTTTGTTCACTGCTACCGCGGCATTTTGCAACTCCTCGATGGTTGCAATGCCGATTTCCAGCGTGGATAGGTTTGAGTTTGAGACCCCATAGCGGATGGCTAGTTCTGGCAAGTTTTTGGCATGACCGGCATCGATAAGTGGCTGAAACTTGAGTGCTCTTGCTATATCCTCCGCATAGGTTCGGCCAGAACCAATCGGTGTGACATTCTGATTACCAAGTGGGTGGCGCACCTCGCTTGCCGATAATGCGCCACCTGCAAGTACCCGCACGGCGATTGAACCGACACCCTTTTGGTGCGCGGTGGTCAAGAGTTTCTCGTAGTCCTGCCCCGGGTAGCCATTCGGGACCGTCCGGCCAGCAGACGGCACGACCAAATTGTAGAAAATTTGCGCACTGTCGAACTTGTTTGAGCGCATGAGCCGGTGTAGCGCTTCCGTCGACCCCTTCGCTGTGAAGCCAATATAGCGGGTCTTACCTTCATCGCGAAGCTTCTCGAAGGTTGGGACAATCTCTTCGAGCACCTTATCCGCGGAGAGGTTGCCGCGTTGGTCGCTCGGGTCCTCCAAAGTATTGTGTAGCTGGAAGATATCGACATGGTCCTGTGCCAGCCGCATGAGACTTGCCTCCAGAGAGGTCCGGATAGCGCCCGCGAGATTGCTTTGATACTCCTCGGTGACGCCAACCTTTGTACTGATAAAAATGTTATCTCGGTTAGGGCCAAGTGCACGGCCTAGGTTGGTTTCCGATGCCGTATTGCCATAACTTGGCGCGGTGTCGAAATGGTTGATTCCATTATCGCGCGCCCAAGCGACGGCCCGGTCCTGATCGCTTGACGCGCCCTTGGTCATGAGGCCGCCAACGGCACCGCAACCGAAAGTGAGGAGTGACAATTCAAGTGCAGTCCGGCCGAAGGTTCTTGTCTGCATCAAAAATTTCTCCTACTAGGCTGCGATACAATCCGTCACGATGGTGGTGACATCTTCGATTAATTTCAGCGACTGAACGTTGTTAACAACTCTATTCACCTTATTAGTTGTGAGCACAAGTCCTGCATTATCCACAAATTTTTGCTTCACCTGATTCGGGGTCATCGGATTGTAAACACTGCCCCAATTGTCGTTGATGATGCATTCGAGTTTGCGCCCGTCGGTTGTCTCGACTTGTACCCACCCTTTGAAACGGGTTGGGTCGTTTGCAGTTGGATCGGGCACGTGGGTAATTTTTTCCGTTAACGCCAACAAACTGGGACTATTGATGTTTTCGTCACTAAAAGCCTTTACATCTAAACGACCGAAGGTAAGCATCGCCGCCAGCGTAAAGGGAAAGCTAAATTTGGCGTGATAGTCTGTCGCTGGGCGAAGTTTCACTTGTCGGGGCTCGCACATCACGGGGATCATCCATTCGGCAATCGGGCAAGTTATCGATTTCACCTGTTCGGCGCGGAGCCCATCTTCGTAAAGCTGAGAAATGCAGTCGAGGTGACCGTGCACCACATGGCCACAAGGGTATGGCTTGAAAGATGTGTTGGGATACTCCCAACGGTTGCCTAGTTCGTCCATTAAACGTTCAGGGAATTGTCTCCCAGGCTTAGCATGTGTTGTGTAGAAACCCTGAATGCCTTCCAGGACCTGGCTCGGCCCCGTAAACCCGCAATCAGCGAGATGGGCCGCGATGATAGCCGAATGCGCTGACCAACCGACGTGTAACTGCTTGGTCCAGGTGCCATCGTTAAAACACTGCATAATACCCGATGATTGGCTTCCTGCAATTCCCAGAGCGTTGGCTGTCTTGTTGGCATCGAGGCTCAGTAACTTTGCGGCCGTCACCGCAGCGCCAAAGGTCCCAACGACAGCGGTGGCGTGGAAACCCTGCTGATGAAATGCTTTGGGTGCGACGCTGCCGATCCTGCACCCAACCTCCGCACCAGCGACTATAGCCGTGATAACTTGTTTGCCTGTTGCTCCCAGGGCCTCGCCCAAGGTCATTGCTGTTGTGACAGTGGGCGCAGAGATATGGACCACAGAGCCGAAATGCGTGTCGTCATAATCGAGTGCGTGGGCCATTGCGCCATTGGCCAAAGCAGCGCCAGCCATGCTGGCCCGATTACCATATCCCAGGATGCGTGCGTCGTCGCCGGCGCCAGTCCGCAGTGCGCCGTCTCGGACACTATTGCTGTTTTCGAACGAGCTTGCTGCCAGGGTCGTGCCGAGTATATCTAGCACGCGTAAACTTGCATCGGAGACAACTTCGTCCGGTAAGTCGCCGAACTTGAGTTTGCTGGCCCATGCCGATAATTGTTCGGAAAAACTCAATTTCGACATTTATTTGTCCCCAGTTCCTTAATAATTCCCTTCGCCCTACGCTCTCCAATCTTGTAGGCGTAGCCAAGTTCGCTTAAAACTTCTTAAGTGTTCTCGCCCAATGTTAATGGCGGTTCGAGCGGCTGATTTTTACGTGAGCCATCTATATGAATCCGGCGACGAATTAGAGTGAGATCACTCGCGATTGGATGTGAGGTCCGATAGAAGGTTTCTAGGTGCTGTACTTGCTTATCTTCCATCGTCTCGTCGAGCGTAAGGATAGGGCTGAAGGGTATGTCTTCGGCATCGAAACGCGTTAAGGCTTCGTGCATTTCATAGTGAAGCTGCGGGCTGATTGAGTTCTTTTTCTCAGGATGGTGCATATACAACCATGAGATACCGTCATGCTGTTCCAATTTTACGCATTCGCAATCGAAATCCATTACCGGTACTCCTTATATTGCACTAGTCAGTGAGGTAATGGCATTCGGGCATTTGACGAGTCGCATCATGTCGACAATGTCATTTGGGCTGCTACCTCAATCGAGAACCAAAAGGACCTGGATGCCGAATTATGGAATTAGAACTTCCCGAAGAATTGCGGCTGATGCGCGACACGTTGCGCCGTTTCATTGATAATGAAGTTATTCCGTATGAACGAGAGTCTTGGGAGGGGCCTGATCTTAAGCCTGAATTCCGAGAAAAATGGGAAACTCGGGCCAAGGAACTTGGGATATGGCAGATCGATTTGCCGGAAGAATTTGGCGGAATGGGCCTTGGTCTTCTGGCTCGAGTTGTGGTTTGGGAGGAAATTGGCCGGACAATTGCGTTTCCACGACGTAAGCCCTGGGTTTTTGGCCATGATTTGAGCCCAATCCTCGTTGACTATTTGAATGAGGAGCAACGGGAGAAGTATCTTTATCCGGTCATTAGGGGCGAAAAAAAGCATGCTTTTGCGCAAACGGAACCGGATGCGGGTGGGGACGCGGGTGCCATTCGCACATCTGCCGTTCGTGACGGTGATGATTTTGTGATCAATGGTATGAAACGCTTCATCACCAGTGGTGATGATGCCGACTTCTTTAAAGTGACATGTGTAACTGCTTTGGAGAAAGACACGCGTCGTGTTTCTTGTATTTTGGTCGACGCGAATACACCTGGTGTATCGGTCTTACGCCGGCAGGAGACAATGATGGACGACCAGCCCTGTGAGATTGCCTTCGACGACGCGCGTGTGCCAGTTGCGAACCTAATTGGCAATGAGGGTGATGGGTTTAAGATGGCACAGCATTGGATCACAATAGGTCGTATCCGCCACGGTGCGGGAGCACTTGGTGTAATGGAACGTTGCCTCGAGATGAGTGCGAACTACGCGCAACAGCGTAAAACTTTTGGGCATCCTCTTGCGGACCGCCAGGCTATTCAATGGCCAATGGTCGACATCTACGCCGACCTCCGGACTATGCGGCCTCTTATTTATAACGCAGCGGCGAAGTTCGATGCTGGTGGTGACATTCGTTGGGATTCCTATCTCTGTAAATTTCTCGGTGACCGTAAAGGATATGAGGCGGCGGATCGTTGTTTGCAGATTTTTGGCGGCATGGGCCTAACGACGGACTTGCCTGTGGAAAAACTTTGGCGCGACATGCGGTCGATGATGATTACGGAAGGTCCGGAGGAAATTTTACGCATGTCGCTTGCCCAGGAAGTCCTGAGGCAATATGTGAATTAGAGGTTGGCCATATCGAAGAAAGCGATAGTTGCGCAAATGATGGCATCAGACTTGATCAGGTTTTAGGTATGCGCTCTATCAGGTGAAAAGCTCTAAAGCTAGATTTCGAATATCAAGTTTAGGGCCAGTTGCGTGGGATTATGGCGGATATTCCGTTGAAACAATCAATTGGGAACACGCTGCCACTGGATCGCTTAGCTACGAAGGCACGGGTATCGAGAAATTGACATATGGCTCTCTGAGTCACCAATAATTTAGCGATGGTGATGCGGTTTGTGAGTTACCTTTGTAGACTTCCATAGGATCCGACGCCTTTATCTGTAGCCTTGGCCTATGCCTATGAAGGGCATTGATTAAGTGGCCTTATTCCCGAAATTTCATATCCGCCATGGCTTCAACTAATTCGGCGGTGTCGTCCGTATTGGCTTCAGGACCGCAGAGGTGGAGGCCGTTCTGTAACATCCCACGGGCGATATTATGCAACAACATTGGTGCGCCGCAATTTATGCCGAGTTGCGTCGCCAGCGTGACATCCTTAAGCATTAGCGCCATCGCAAAATTTGAACTTGGAACACCTTCGATCATGGCGGGGAGGCCTCGTTCGGAGGCACCGCTGCGTCCAGACGACTTGTTTATCACATCGTTCATGACTTCGAGCGACAGACCATATTTTCGGCCCATGGCTACCGCTTCAAGCATTGCCAGGCGATTACAGGCGGCCATCGTGTTGTTGACTAATTTGACTACGTGGCCGTTGCCGATATCACCGCAATGCATGACGTTGGGACTAATCGACTCGAGATAAGGTCTAACTTTGTCAAAGTTTTCGGCAGAACCACCGACCATAATAGCAATTGTGCCGGCATCCGCTCCAGCAGGACCACCCGACACGGGGGCGTCGATCATAGTTATACCCTTTTCCGCCAATTCAGCTGCCATGGCGCGGGTTTCGTCCGGATTGCCCGATGTCTGATCGATGATAATCTTTCCGGAATCCAGCCCCTCGGCGAGACCTCCTGGCCCAAAGATGGCCTCTCGAACGTCCGCTGAGCGCGGTAAACACAAGATGATAATGTCGCACTCGCGTGCCAGTGATGCGCCGTCTTGTGCCGGGATGGCTCCGTTATCGGTGAACTCTGTGATGACTTCCGGGCGGAGGTCTAGGACGCGCAGCTTGTGCGACAACATTAACCGGCGCGCTAATGCACCCCCCATTGCACCTAGTCCGACGTATCCTAGTTCCATTTCCTTATTCCTTTTGATGGTTGGGCCCGATGCGGGCGGGAAAACCCCGTTGCCGGCCTTCTTTTTATCGAAAAGTTGGTAGGCTTCGCGCGCATCCTAAAGTTGCCATTTCTGTTTAAAGAAGCTGTCGGGGTCGATCTTTCTTTCGGAGGCGACAGCGTCGACGATGCCGCATGGTTTCTGGCCGCCACTATTAAGTCTGTTGACGCGGCTTACTCCCGACGTTGTAAGTGCAGGTTCGGATTCCGAGAATTCAATTAACTCGGCTTTCCGCGCTCCTAAAAAGACAATTTCCTTCATCTTAGCTCTTCGGTGACTAGACAAAGCTGATAAATTGACGATGGGCATATGGACGATATTTTCAAGGCGCAATGTTTTGGCAGTGGATTGTTCCCCTGTTACTTCCGATTGGGAGTAAGAAACCAACGTAAGGCGCAACTAGTCCGATATTCACAATAGGGTGCGGGCCAGATGGCCACTGTTAATTGGTCGAACATAGTTATGGCGTAGCCGATAACCGAAATAGCTCTGGAGAAACATTCGTGCGAGTTAGGTTTCGAATTTGAACATCACTTGCGGTGCGAGATTTGGGAAACGGTTCTGTTTTTGCTAAAAAAAATACGTACCACACTTTACAGGTGGGTTAGAAGGTGGCCGCTGCCAACGGCTGATTACCCTGGATCAGGTCAGCCGCGCGTTCGGCTATAGCAATTACGGGTGAGTTGATGTTTCCGCCTGGCATATCTGGCATCACCGAAGCGTCAACTACCCGGAGGTTTTCGACGCCTCGCACCCGGAGCTTCGGATCGACGACCGCTGTTTCGTCATTTTCTGCGCCCATTTTACAGGTGCCGAGTGGGTGATGGACCGTCCAGGCGGTTTTACGGATAAAGGCGTCAATTTGCGCGGGAGTCCTGCAATCGGGACCAGGATTGGTTTCAACACCGCGAAATGGATCGAGGGGTTTCTGGCTCGCAACGTCTCGAACCATCTCGAATCCGCTTCGTAAAGTATCACGGTCCGTTTGGGTGCTGAGAAAGTTACCGTGAATGGCTATCGGGTCCGCCGGGTTAGAGGAATTCAGTTTCACATAGCCGCGGCTTTCCGGATGCAGGATCACTGGGCGGCACATAAAAGCGTCCTTGGGGCGAGATTTATAGCCTGGAAACCAAGGTTGTGATTCGGGCGGCACGAAACGCGTTAAGAACTGGATATTCGGCTGCAAAAGTGAGGGATCACTTTTCAAAAACGCCATGACCGGTCCTGGCATGGCTGTAGCAAATCCATCCCCAAAGATGTAGGCCCGCGCCATTGCCGCCAGGAGCTTGTCGGATCGGAGGACGTTAACAAAGGGCCCGTCTTCTTTACGTTCGTATTCGACTCCGACAGAAAGATGGTCTTGTAAATTTTTACCAATATTCGGTAGGTTGACTTTACAGTCTATGTCGTGCTCCGCCAATTCATCTGCCGACCCAATTCCGGATAGCATCAGAATATGTGGTGAATTTATTACTCCGCCGCACAGGATGACTTCACCCGCCGCGTATGCCTCATAAGGTTTGCCTCGATGAGCATATTTGATACCAATGGCGCGCTTACCTTCCATAATGATCTCTACGGCCAAAGATTTTGTACTCACCGTCAGGTTTGGGCGTTGCATGGCCGGTCGAAGATAGGCCATGGAAGCGCTGCATCTGAGACCCCGGCGCACGGTTGACTGCATAATGCAGAAGCCATCCTTATTCGCACCGTTGTAATCATTGGTAAAGCCGTAGCCGGCTTGGGCGCCCGCATTGATCCAGGCATCGACCAGAGGGTCGGGGTATCGGTTTTGCGTCGTGGTTAGCGGGCCGCCCGCTCCTCGGTAATCGTTAGCACCTTCCTCCCAGTCCTCCTGGCGTTTGAAATATGGAAGCATCTCGGCAAAGGACCACCCGGTGCAGCCATTTCCCGCCCATCGGTCGAAGTCAAGTGGGTGGCAACGGACATAAGCCATGGCGTTGATCGAGGAAGACCCGCCCATTACCTTCCCACGGGCACATTCGATCGTGCGGTTTTCGAGATGTGGCTCCGGTTCAAAGAAATAACCCCAATCATGGAGCCGCTTAAATAGGATGCGTCCCCAGCCGATCGGCACATGAATTATTGGATCGTGATCGAAGCCACCGGCTTCAAGCAAAAGAACTCGTGCCCGTTCGTCTTCGCTAAGCCGGTTTGCGATCGTGCAACCTGCGGAGCCAGCGCCCACGATGACATAATCGTAATTCTCAATCTGCGCCATTTCTATCGATCAATTTTGAAACTGATTGTTTAAGCAATTAGTCGATTCGGTGCAGTTGGCAATTCGGTTAACCAGTTTGTGCGGTCAGCCGTTCCAGTGGCTGTTCACGGATTGGCCAATGGAGTAATGCTGAGACGACGCCGAGGCAGGCCGCCGCAGCCCACATCAAGTTGTAAGAACCTGTTGTGTCAAATATGTAACCAGCCAACCATGCACCAAAAAACCCGCCTATTTGGTGGCTCATGAAAACAATTCCGAAAAGCATAGAGAAGTATTGTGTTCCGAAAATTTGCGCAACTAGACCACTGGTCAATGGAACGGTTGAAAGCCATAGGAAGCCCATTGTGACGCAGAAGAATATCGTTGTTACCTCGTCTACTGGGGCTAAGAGCATTGCTAACATGAGGGCGGCTCTGGCGGCGTAGAGTAACGTCAGCAAGTTCTTCTTGCTAAAGTAGTCGCCGAGAGTGCCGAACAATAATGCTCCAATAACATTGCAAAAGAGCACTATCGATAAGGCGTCGGCAGCAAACTTGGGCGATAGACCGCCATCTGTGAGAAAGGCTGGGAGGTGCGTTCCAATAAAAGTCACATGAAATCCGCAGACAAAAAACCCCAGGGTGAGAAAAATAAAGCCAGGATGGGATTTGGCCTCTGTTATCGCTTCACGAATTGACTGGTTGGAGCACTTACCAACTAATTTGTTTTTATTGTAAAGGCCCAACGAGATGATAGGAAGAAGCGCTATTACAAGTGCCGCTATGGCAAAAGCAGTTCGCCAATCGAAGGACTGAATTAGTTGAAAAACGATTGGGATCAGCAGTGCACCGCCGAGTGATGTTGAGGCAATTATAGAGCCAAATACGAAGGAACGGCGATTATCCGGTACGACTTTTCCAATTGCGCCGAGTACCAGAACTTGCGTTGGTCCGGTTAGGCCTAAACCGACAATGACGCCAAGTGAAATTGCCAGCTCCCAAGACGATGTGCTCAGGCTTGCCCACCACAGTCCTAGCGCATAAATCAGAGCGCCTCCAACGATGACCCGCACGGACCCGTATTTATCAGCAAGAAGGCCAGAGGCTGGTTGTGCGATCCCGAGGATTAGCGCCTGTATCCCAATAACGAGGCCAAACGAGCCAAAACCTATCGCCAACTCTTGAGTGACATCGATTTGAAAAACTCCAAATATCTGCCGTAATCCGTTCCCAATCAGGACAATGACGAAACCACAAGCGAACATGAACCATAAGCGGCCGGTCATCAGGGTGTCACTCTGAGGTAAATAATAGCGATCATGTTCTGCATAGAATTCCTGCTTTAAATTTGTGAGGAAGGGTTAACGACCAAAAAGAGGGGATGTCCAGCTTAATCGCCCTATATCTAAGGTGCGAATTCGAAGAAAATGGCATATGGTTATTTGTGTGTTTGCAAGTTGGAGAGGGCTACAAAGAATGCCGCATGTAAAACTTTCTGGATCCGAAGAGCTGCCGAACAGCCAAAGGGTTCGGGGCAATTGTCCAGAATTGCTTGAGGGGTTAAACACCTTTTATGAGCGTATCTGGTTAAGTGATCGGGTTGATGCCAGCATCAAAGAGCTTATACGGATTCGCTGCGCAACCATCAACGAATGCCGATATTGACTTAACTATCGCTATGCCGCGGGTCGGCATGCCGGTATGACAGAAGAGAAGTTAGCTGAAGTTCAAAATCCTGATCATTCAATTTTTACACCGCGAGAACGGGCAGTTTTGCGTTTTGCTACTGCAATGTCCCAGAATGAGACCGATAATGCGGACGCGTTGTTTGAAAAAATGAGGGAGTTTTTTGACGACGCGCAGCTTGTCGAGATCGGATTTACCATTGCTACGTTGCATGGGATGAACATCTTCAACAATATGTTCGGCATTGAGCCAGAAAGCCACGCGATGGAAAGTCTCACCGGGACGTTGGTACAGGACGCGGCGGAATAAGGAACAACCGATGCCGAAAGCGTTGAATGACGAAACAATAGGAAACTTGAAGCGGTTTGGATTTCATTTCCCCATCCCCGGCGTCACGGCGGACGAGGCAGCCGATTACCGCTGCCAGTTGGAGAATTTTGAGGCTGCGAATGGTGGATCCCTGCGAGGGGCGTATCGGTTTAAAACCCACTTACTGTTCAAATGGCTTGCCGACCTGGTGCGCGCACCCCACATCCTCGATGCTGTCGAGGATGTGATTGGGCCGAATATTCTTTGCTGGACAACACACTGGTTTATAAAAGAACCGCAGAGCCCAAGTTATGTTTCCTGGCACCAGGATAACAATTATTGGGGCCTCGATACAAAAGACCTGGTGAGTGTCTGGATAGCTCTGTCGCCAGCAACCATTGAGAGCGGATGCATGCGGATGTTGCCGGGTAGTCATTTAAAGCCGCCGATGCCGCATGTCGATACACGTGCCGAGCACAATATGTTAACGCGCGGACAGACGATTATGGATGTCGATGAGAGCCAAGCGGTGAACATTGAACTGAAAACCGGTGAAGCAGCGCTCTTTGACTACTCAATTGCACACGCGTCGTACCCGAACCTAAGTGACGATCGGCGGATCGGGGTCGTCTTGCGTTACATCCCACCGGAAACACGCCAGGTTTTGGCTTCCTGGGACAGCGCGGCTATGGTGCGAGGTGAAGACAAGTATGGGAATTTTGAACACGAGCCGATCCCGCAATGCGACCTTGACCCAGTGGCTGTGGCTTTTCATCAAAAAGCTGAAGAGATGCAGCGAGAAGTCTATTTCAAGGGGACCGAATGGCAGAATAAGCGCATTAGCGAAGAGGGTGTGGAAGCTCCGTATTGAGCTCGGGTCATCGTTTCAATTACGATGTAGGCGAGCTGGCTGACTTTGAGAAGGAACGCGCAGTGCATAAACCCTAGCCCTTATTCGCGTTTGGGCTAATTTGAAACCTGTCCGGGCCGAAGTTCGTACGCCATGTTCAGGGGAAATATCATGAATGTCGAAGATTGCATCAACCTCGATGATCTGCGGATTCTTGCCAAGAAGCGGGTGCCGAAGCTCATATACGATTTTATTGAAGGTGGTTCTGAAGATGAAGCCGGTTTGGTTCGCAATGAAGACGCCTTTCGTCAGCGTGCTTTGGTGCCGCGCTACATGGTCGATATTACGACGATTAATCAAGATACTGAATTATTTGGCCAGACCTATTCAAGCGCCTATGGGATTGCCCCAACTGGGGGCATATCCAACTATCGCCATCAAGGCGACCTAATGTTGGCGCGTGCGGCACGCGACGCGAATATACCTTTCATAATGTCAGGTGCTGCGACAGCGAGAATGGAAGATATGGCCCGAGAATGTCCGGACCATGGCTGGTATCAACTCTACACTGCAAAAGATCGGTCGATCTCTGAAGATCAGGTCAAGCGCGCCCAAGATCTGGGCATCAAGACCTTGGTAATTACGGTCGATGTTCCGGCCAGCGGCAATCGCGAGCGTAATAAGCGTAACGGATTTGGTCGACCACTGAAACTCACTTGGGAGTGCAAGTTTAACGCTCTTAAACATCCATTGTGGTTGAAGGATTATCTGACAAACGGCATTGCTATGCTTGCGAACTGGGAGCAATACGCGCCGGAAGGTTCAAATGCGGAGGAGGTTGGCGAATTCGTCTCCAATCAGTTCCCTGGGGCACTTACTTGGAAGGATATCGAGAAATTTCGCCAACTTTGGACTGGTAATCTCGTTCTTAAGGGCGTCATGCGGGTGGACGACGCCTTGCGGGCAGCAGAGGTCGGGGTCGACGGGTTAATGATATCTAATCATGGTGCCCGGCAGCTGGATCGAGCACCCGCGCCGCTCGATGTTTTGCCCGCAATTGATGCAGCGGTGGGCGATCGTATGACGCTGATGCTAGACGGTGGGGTGCGTCGCGGCGCTGACATTATGATTGCACTTTGCATGGGTGCTAAATTCGTTTTTGTGGGCCGTCCGACGCTTTATGGGTGTATAGCCGGTGGCGAGCTTGGTGCCTCTAAGGCGGTTGAGATCGTAAGATCAGAAATCGAAACAAACATGAAGCAGCTTGGTTGTCCGGCGCTTGACCAACTTGGTCCCGACTTCTTGCATTGGGATATCGACGAAGCTCGGAAGAATATGCGGGCCTAGGATTTCCGTTCCGCCATGATATTTGCTGTAATGATGGCGACTAACGATAAGGCGGCAAATCCTGCGCATCCGATGAAGACCATTGCCGGCTGTCCCAAATCGAGATAGGCGCCAAGTGCTGGCGGAGCGACGCTGTATCCCAGTGAATAGCCGACAAAAACAAAGCCGAAAACCTTTCCGGTTTGGCCTCGCGGGATCATGGCGTTGAGCATCAGGTCGCGAGGTGGCAGCACGCCGCCAAGCCCAATACCGGCGAGTGTCATAACAACTATAAGGCCGATTTCTGAGGAAATACCGATTGTTGGCAGCAGCGTTGCGATTGTTGCTAGGACTAGAGCGGCACCGCCGGTCACAATATGCCGGGAATACCGGTCGGCGATCAATCCAGTAAGAAGAATGCCACCGACGACCCCAAAAAGGTGTGCGGTAAGCGCTGTATTCGCGGCTTCTAGTCCAATGCCGTGCAGCTCCATCAGTCCACTTGAGATAAAAGCGATAAGTCCGCTACTTGCAATGCCGTAAAGGATGAAAAAAACTAAAAATAATAGAACTGGCGCCGTCGCCAGTAACGCTAGTCCAGAAGAAGATTTGTCGTCGGCAATTGTGCCTGTTTCAGCCTTCTCTTCACCGATGAGGACATCACGACGGATCGCCATTATCGCGAACACTATAAGACCGATACCGCCGGTTATAATCAGGGCCATTCGCCAATCCCACTGGGCCGCAAGTGCCAGCATCGCGACAGGTGCACAGGCTCCTCCGAGAAAGCCCGAAAAGGTATGCATCGAATATGCCCGCCCCAGCCGCTTTTCGCCAATCGAGCCGGCCAGAATCGCATAGTCCGCTGGGTGGAAGACGCTGTTTCCAAGCCCAGCAAATATGGCGAGCATTAGAAGCATCCAGTAGGAGGAAACGAAGCCCATAAGCAGAATGGATGCGGCGATGAGCGCCATACCAGACAAAAGCACCCGGCTCGGCCCGAGGCGGTCGACGAGAAAGCCTACAGGTGCTTGCAGAATACCACCTAATAAACTGTATGCCGTAATGGCGAGGCCGAGCTCGATATAGCTGATGCCGAATTCTGTTTTTAGCAGCGGGAATAATGGCGGCAATACCAGGCCGTAGAAATGGCTGAGATAGTGGCCGCAGCTAATCAAACTTAGCGCCCAGCGTTCATCCCTTGACGCGCTGTCGCTTCCGAGTTCGTCGTTGACGTTGTCTGCCTTTCCAATTCTTCCAGACATACTGATATCTTTTGTAAGTCCCTAAGTTGAGGATAATTATGCTTGGGTTTAGGTTCTAGGTTTGTTGAATTGCTAGATCCGTTTAATTTTTTGCCATATGCCGGGCGCCGGCGGCGGGTGGAGGGTTTACGGGGCCAGCGAAACATTGTGCGATTGCCATCCATTTTGTCGCTATGGACCCGGTCACTTTCAATGCCGTGTCGCCGATACTGCGGGTCTGAGTGACAACCTGGCAAAACTCCAAGCCGGACCCCTCAATGCGTTGCTCGTTCGAAGGTTCGTTCCACTCCCAAATGGCACCTGAAGGACCTGTAAGGCGCACATAGGGTTTTGGTTTTGGGACGGCTTCGCCCCGATTTACAAAAGTCCAATCGAAGGTGTTAACACCAAGGACCGCGACGTTCTTGATCCGGTCGGTCTCTTTCCGTTCCACCCGGAAGAGATCGAAGGCCGCTTGGCCATGTGACCACGTTTCCATCAGTCGAGCGGTGATGCTGGAGCGCACGCTCATATCTGGGCCGACCCATTTAACGCGTTTTTTTGGGTCGGCGCTCGCGAAGCGATCGCTCATCGGCCCATAGAATTCGCGCCACGTATTGAGCAGCTTTTTGCCGCTTAAACCCTCCAGCATCAGATCTGTCGACGCCCGCATCGTCATTCCAGCTCCGGTTTCCCGCAGCTTTTTCATAGCTTCAAATTTTTTGAGAAACTTCGCCTCGTCATTGAGTGAGAGGTCGGCTTGCATATTACCCCAGTGTAAGTGTGCGAGGATGTCGTTGGCCGTCCATTCTTTGAAAAGTGTGGGGCGTTTAAATTCGGCCTCGCTCAGCGGGTTGAGCAAATCATAAAGTACATCGCTTTCAGCTCGAAAATCGGCAGCTTGCTCAAGCATTTTCTCTCTCCCAGTTCTAACTACTTCTCGGGATAACAGATGTAGGCGCTATTTATTTGAAATCGACCGGTCAGCTTGATGTTAGGGCCGCGAAGATCTACCAACGACGAACGGATAACTCTTGGAGGGACGGCGGATGAGTATCGGACTAGAGCGGAATGTTGTCGATCAGCACATCCGCGATCGGGCCGCAGAATACTTTTCGGCTTCGGGAATTCGGCTGCCACGCCTTCAAGATCTGGTGGATCCACATGTGACACAAGGCCGGGTGCAGTTAGATCTTGCATCCGTCGATCCTGATAGTGCGGACGCTCGCAATCTATTTCGCGTTCATTGGTATAACGCCGCGGATCGGCGGAGCTTGGTCGAGGTACCGGAACATATCATTTTGCCAAACGAGTTGACCGGTGTCGATGCAAAAATTGTTGTCGCAATTGGTAATCGTTTTCCGATGATCGGAGCGCACAAAGTTTTGGCTGCATATGGTTGTCTTGTGCCGCGTCTTGTGACGGGCCAATTCGATCCAACATATCACCGGGCCGTTTGGCCGTCGACTGGAAACTATTGTCGAGGTGGGGTTGCAATCTCTACGATATTGGGTTGCCGCGGCGTCGCGGTTTTACCGGAAGGAATGAGCCGCGAGCGGTTTCTATGGTTGGAAGAATGGGTGCGGGAGCCGGGCGACATCGTGCGGACAGCTGGCAGCGAAAGTAACGTAAAAGAGATTTATGACGCCTGCTATGAATTAGCTGCAGACCCTAAAAACATAATACTTAATCAATTTAAGGAGTTCGGTAACTACATTGCGCATCGCGCTATTACGGGGCCTGCGATTGAACAAATTTTCAGGAAGGTCCGGGGAGATTGTGATTTGCGGGCGCGGGCGTTTGTCTCCGCGACCGGTTCGGCCGGTACGCTTGCTGCCGGTGATCATTTAAAAGCGGTTTTAGGTCTTGATATTTGCGCGGTCGAGGCACTTGAGTGTCCGACTTTGCTATTGAACGGGTATGGGGAGCATAACATCCAAGGGGTTGGGGACAGGCACGTGCCCTTCATCCATAATGCTTTTAATACTGATTATATTATAGCGGTGTCAGACAAAGCTTCGGATGCATTGAACCTTTTATTCAACACCTCGCCAGGGCGACGGTATCTGGCGAGTCGAACTGGCCTTGGACAGAAAGCGCTCGGCGCATTGGCTGATTTGGGACTCTCGTCAATCGCCAATATACTCGCCGCAATCAAATACGCGAAATATCAGAAGCTCAGATCCGATGATGTGGTTCTGACGTTGGCAACGGATGGATCCGAATTGTATCGGACGGAGCTGGACAAAGCATTGCACGACAAATTTGGTGGAAATTTCGACGCCCTGACAGCGGCCGAGATTTTTGGGCGGTACCTGTTGGGTGCTACGACAGACAATATGAAGGAATTAATCCAACCTAACCGCGAAGCGATTTTTAATCTTGGTTATTACACTTGGGTCGAACAGCAAGGGATCTCTCTGAAAGATTTTGATGCGCGGCGTGACCAAAATTACTGGGATGGCATGATGGAATTTGTTCCGGTTTGGGATAGTCTAATCGATGAATTTAACGCAGTTACCGGTTAGAATTGCCGAAATAGACGCAATGAAACGCATTTTTCATTTGGATTTTGGGCACGGTTTATCGGTACTGATCTTTATTCACACTTTCGGTTGCAATCGAAAGGGTTGGAAAGCTCAGGTTGCTATATTTTCATCTCGAAATCGATGCATTGCTGTTGACCTTGGAGGGCTTAGTTGACGCTTTGTTTGCTTACACCCGAGCTCGAACATTATTGGAGAGGGTTTACAGGCCTACAATAAACGCCCGATGAAATTGGGCGACTAAGTATCGAGAACAAGGTCGAGTATCCAGTTATCGAAGGCGTGGCAAAGGGTTTCCATATGGGTGAAACGTGCGGCTGCATTGACAGGGGAATGGAGACCTTGTTGCTGAAGCTCAACTGCATCGTTGTCCTCCGGCAGGATGACATCTAGACGCTCGTAATATTTTGCGGCTTTTTCTTCGAAGTCAGGTTGTGCCGTCCGGTCTTCTGGGAAGAAAGAACAAATTGCAACATCAACGCATTCTGGGCCACGTGGCCACAGCTCGAATAGGAACATGCAGTCTATCGTCCAGGCCATCATCGTGGCCGGCAGTATGCAGGGATACCAAGTACCCTCCTGATACCGTCCTGTCAGGCTGTCGATACGGGGGAAGCCGGTGTCGCCCTCTAGCAATCCACGGCTACCCTTATGCTTAGTGAAATGGACGACGCATTGGCCTCTAAATTCCTCATGGGTACGCCGTGCCCGTCCAGAGACGTTTTGCCGGTTCAAGGTGCCACCGTGCACAAAAGGAATGTGCAGGGAATCATTAAAATTTTCGAAATGCAGTTTCCAGTTCGCTTTCACTCCCTCATAGACCTTCCGGCGAGTACAGGTCATGGTTTCTGGGTTATATGAAGCGCAAGTTTTGGGCAGATCGCCGAGCCAATCTAAGAGTGTCGTGGCATTATCGTCGAAATTGACAAAAGCAAAGCCGTGCCAAAACTCCATGCGGACCGGCAGTAGACCAAGATCGGCGTAGCAAATGTGATCATCTTCTTCGATGAGTGGAGTTGCGATCAAGGCACCATCTCGAGCGTAGGTCCAGGTATGGTAGGGACAGGTTAATGCTTTACAATTGCCTTTGCCCCAAGCGATTCTGGAGCCCCGGTGGCGGCAGGAATTGTGGAATGCGCGGACCTCGCCGTCATCGCCGCGGATTACGATAATCGGTGCGCCTGCAACCTCTAAGGTAAAGAAGTCTCCTAAGTGTGGCACTTGGCTGGTGTGACCGACATAATTCCAGACCTTCATGAAGATTCGTTCGACCTCGAATGCATACCAGTTTGCTGAGGTGTAGCACCAGTTTGGTAGTGGTGCGGCTTCGGCGGAGGCACGTCGCACAGCCTCGTAGTGGATTGGGTCCAGTAAGTCCAAAGGTTCAGTCATCGGGAACTCCTCGCTTAGGTCGAAATATCGAAACAATTTGGCCGTAGTTGCAGCAACGCGTTGGTCTGACGTGAATGAGAACCTTATTCATGGTTTGGGTAAAGATATGGCGAATTGGAGCACGAACGAGATGCAGCCGATCACTGTTTCAGGTTACAAGGTGCGGTTGGCTTGAAACCTTTAGACTGAAATTTCTGCCTGTGACGGCCCGATACACGATGGTTCGGGTCAGCCGGTAAACCTACCTAGTGTCATCAAAGAATGATTGTAATCGTCAAAATTTATATACTGTCTCACAACGAGGAAAACCTTGCCTCGAGAAGGCACAATAAAAATATTAAATTTAAGAAAACAGGAATAAGTTGGCCCGTTCAATTGGGCGAATATAAAAGATTAGATGGTAAAGGCCGTATTTAATGGATGAATGTCCCGGGGAACGGTATGCGGCTTTGGTCTTAATTATTGGAAATTTAGCTAGGAAAACTCTATCTATTCGAATATTGGTCAAAAAAGGAATTACGTAAAATGGCGCCTATTGATCTTTATTTTTGGCCTACGCCGAATGGCTGGAAAATCACGCTCATGCTTGAGGAGTGTGGGTTACCATACGAGATATCCTATGTTGACCTTTCGCAAGACGAGCAGTTCGAACCGGCTTTCCTAGAGCTTTCGCCAAACGGGCGGATGCCGGCCATCGTTGATCCGGATGGGCCGGAGGGAGAGCCAATTTCGATTTTTGAGTCGGGTGCGATCCTACAATACCTTGGTAACAAGACGGGCCAGTTCTATCCCGTTGAGCAACGCATGCGCAGCGAGGTTGAGCAATGGTTGTTTTGGCAGATGGGCGGGCTGGGGCCTATGGCGGGTCAGGCGGCGCATTTTCGAAATTACAAGGCTGACAAAATTGAGTACGCTGTCGATCGCTACACCAACGAGGTGATCCGGCTCTACGGTGTGATGGACGGCCGGCTCGCGGACCGCGATTTCCTGGCCGGTGATTTCTCGATCGCTGATATGGCGTGTTGGCCTTGGATCCGCGGCTATAAAGCCTATGGGATCGAGCTGCGTGATTTCGCAAACCTGCGGGCCTGGTTTAAACGTGTTGGCGGGCGTCCTGCAGTTGAACGAGCGGCAAATATTGGCAAGGCGGAATTCCGCGAACGTCAAAAGCAGGCGCAAGGGTCGATTTAAGGAATGCCTAATTTGAACCACCCAATGATGGCCAAACCCTCAGATCGCTGTATATCCTAGAACTATAAGCAATTGGATTGGAGCTGAGTGATGACCGAACGCCCTTCTGCTTTTCGCGGGATACGCCATGTAGCGTTTCGGGTGACCAATCTCGAAGAATGTGAAGAGTTTTACAAAGATGTCATGGGTATGGAACTGCTTTACCGTGCCAATGAGAATCTTGTCTATTTGACCTGTGGTAACGACAACCTTTCGCTGGCGCGCGTTGATGATGCATCGGCCCGGGGATCGACCTTCGATCATTACGGTTTTATCGTCGAGGATAAAGATTCGCTTGACGCGTGGCATGCCTACTTCTCGAGCCGGGGTGACGTGCCAATCATGGACCAGCCGCATGACCACGCGGATGGTGCGCGGAGTTTCCATATAAAGGACCCAGCTGGGAACGTTATCCAGCCGATCTATCATCCTGCGATCTCTGCACAGCAATTTAGCTAAGCATTGGGTGGAGATCAGTTATGCCGGATGTTGGGCCACAGCCGCTGTTGTTCACGCCGATCACAATTCGTGGTGTGACATCTAAGAACCGGATCGTTGTCTCGCCTATGTGTCAGTACAACTCGGACGATGGTAGCCCTGGCGATTGGCAGATGATGCATATCGGCCGGTTAGCCGTCGGCGGAGCTGGTATCATCTTTGGTGAAGAAACCGGTATAGAAGCGCGAGGCCGCAAAACCTATAAATGCGCTGGTATTTGGAAAGATAAACACATTCCGATGTACCGGAGACTGACCGACTTTATTAAGGAACAGGACGCCGTCCCCGCCATCCAATTAGGTCACGCGGGCCGCAAGGCATCTTGCCACACAGCGACGGAGGATTGGCGGCCGCTTGAGGATAAGGATGCTGCCGATGGCATGCCTCCTTGGCAGGGATTGGCGCCGAGTGCGCTCGATCAGTTACCGCGCCGTTTCACTCCGAAAGCAATGGATCGGGACGATATCCGTACGGTCCTCGATGCCTGGTGCGAGGCAACCCGGCGGAGCATGGATGCGGGCTATGATATTTTAGAAATTCACGGTGCGCACGGCTACCTGATACATCAGTTTCTCTCGCCAGTCAGTAATCACCGTAACGATTCGTACGGCGGTGACCGTCCGGGCCGCATGCGTTTTGCGCTGGAAGTGGCGGAGGGTGTCCGTGATGCTTGGCCAAAAGAAAAGCCGCTTTTTTTCCGTGTTTCTGCTGTTGATGGGGAGGGGGGTATTTGGGATCTTGATGACACGGTTGCGCTCTCTAAAGAGCTGAAGGACCGCGATATCGATCTTGTCGATTGTTCCTCTGGTGGTATTGCCGGTGAAAGCGAAATGCCGATGGTGCCTCGGATCGAACAGTTTCAAGCGGGTTTTGCGGAGCGGGTGCGCCGGGAGGCAGCAATCATGACTATAGCCGTAGGAGGTATTACTGAAGCGCAACAGGCAGAAGATATCCTGCAGTCTGGCCGCGCTGATCTTGTCGCCTTGGCAAGGGAGTTCCTTTGGAATGCTGGCTGGGCGGCACATGCGGCGAAAGAACTTGGCGCCGTCGACCCTTACGGCCAGATGCCACATGAATATGGTTACCGGCTGCGTCAACGCGAAAAACAGAGGGAAATGCCGATCAACCAAGGCGGCGCAGTTACGCAGGCAGCGTACGCTAAAATATTTGGAGATCGACCGCAGCACCGCTAATTCGATTCTCGGAGGACAAAACATGCGATACGGATATTATCTGCCAACTCGAGGCCCACTGAGCGAGCCTGACGCCATCGGAGAAATGGTTGGCCAAGGCGAGTCGATGGGGTTCGCGACCATCGTTATTGCGGATCACATTGTCTTCCCAACCAAGGTCGAATCACCGTACCCCTATACGGTCGACGGTGGCTTTCCGGGGCAGGGCGACGCGCTGGAACAGCTGTCGCTCATGTCCTTCGTCGCGGCCCTTACAACCACATCGCGATTGGTGACTAGCGTGATGATCCTGCCGCACCGGAATCCAGTGATGACAGCAAAGATGTTGGCGACCATTGATGTGCTATCCAAAGGCCGAGTGACTGTTGGGGTCGGTGTTGGCTGGTTGCGGGAAGAGTTCGAGGCGCTGCATGCAGCTGATTTCGATAAACGGGGTGCCGTCAGCAATGAATATCTTGAAATCTTCAAAAAATGCT
>MDTE01154509.1_pt1 | contig 66090 bp, 68 predicted proteins | sample 811231 | NCBI WGS metagenome assembly MDTE01 (sample SAMN05326651, study PRJNA326480) | marine metagenome | isolation source: seawater | place: Indian Ocean: Red Sea | collected 2010
AAAAATTCAAAAAGCATACATAAAAAATATATCAAAAAAAATTAGTTTTTTAAATAAGGTTTTATTATTTGTAGAAAATTCTTTGCAACAAATTCCCAATTGAATTGTTCTTTTACAAAAATTGCACCATTTTTCCCCATTTCATTTGATAGTTGTTTATTTTCTAATAATCTTGATATTTTTTCTACAATTTCATTTGAATTACCTTCTTTTACCAAAAATCCTGTTTTTCCATCAAACATCATTTCTTTATCACCCCCAACATCAGTAGCAATGACAGGTTTTTCCATAAGTTGTGCTTCTTTCAGTGTTAAAGGAGCAAGATCCATTCCAGTAATTAATGCATAAATGTCAATTGTTTCTAAAAATTTTCTAATTTCTTCAGGATAATCTAATCTTCCTAACCAATGAAAATTTTCAAATTTTTCCAAGTTATCAGTAATTTTTTTACGATATTGTCCATCTCCTACCCAGTAAAAATGCACATTAGGCATTTTCTCTAGAACATTTTCCAAAATTAAAAGTTCTTTTGTTTTGCCCCACCAATTTGCATCCTGCACCAATCCTACACATGGATGTTTCAAATCAATTTTTTCAGTATGAAACCAATGTTCAGAATTTATTCCTTCTAGAAAAACACCCGTATTTTGATTTGGATGATGTTCTTTGACAATATCTTCTAAATACTTACAAATCGGGAATATTGCTGTTGCTTGTTCAAAAACTCTGTTTGCAATTCTATTTCTAAACCAAATTGCAATACGTGTTTTTAAATTATTTCCTAATGTTTTCATAGCCCAAAAATATTCTTGCCAATAATGGCCACGTAGTAAAACGAAAGTTGGAATATTTGTTTTAATTGAATGTAATGCAAAATGTGTTTGTCGATCAGTAAAAATTACATCAGGTTGAAAATCTCTAATCAATTCTTTGAATTTTTTATCTCCATTAAACCAATCCGAGATTTTTTTACTTGGAAATCCTCTACTATAATCAGTGTCTTTAACCAATTTCACTTCTACATTTAATTTTTCTAAAGCATTAGCAAATTCTCTCAAATGAAAAAATTTTCCTAAACTCCCATATGCAATTAATAATTTCAAATTAGTTTTACTAAAAAAACCTAGTATTAAATTCAAACCACACAAAACCCTGAATCTAAATCTGTAAAAAATTTGAGTCTAGTCATTACAATTTATCACTAGTGAAATTGATATACTTCGGTTTTTGATTAATTATGTGGCGAGGAACACTGGATTTCGTGGTTGGTTCTACTTTAGACAAGGCTGGTCTATGTATTTTGCATTTTTATTCGCTGCAGTTAACACTTTAACTGTAACATACTATCTAGCAATTGAGAGATATCCTATTTTACACGATATATTTCCAACATTCATTCATTATGTTCTAATTGTTACTGCAATAGGTATACCACTTTTAGGATTAATTGGATACATACATTACAAAAGATCTCCTGCATACAGAGCTGAAGTTAGTGTTGCTTACGAATCAAACCCTTGGTGGAGACGAATGATGGTTAATTCAGAAATTACGCTAAATCTAAATCTTAAACTAACACAAATGATGCTAAAATTACAAAATGATGAAAAACTATCTAAAGAAGAATTAGATGAAATAACAGAACTTCAAAAAGAATTGGTAAAACATACGACTGAAAGAAGTTTTGCAAATGAGAAAGATCGTGAATTTTTCAAAAAACACTTTACCAGTCTTTAATATTTAATTTAATTAACAACGACTTACGTATTATTACTTAGAATGTTTTAAATCAATTATTTTTTTTATTGTTTCATGAATCGTAGTCTAGTCATACTATCTATAATTATATCCATAACTTTCTTTTTTTCAGGAATTTACATTGCTTCTTATGAAATTTTTCCATACAATATTTTAAAAAATCTAAAAAATGATTATCTAGATACTCAATCATCTAATTTGATATATTATGAAGATAATGTTGAATCACTTCTCAATGTAAATAATAAATCATCTGTAGACAAATTACGAGAGAAACTAAATCTATTTCTTTGGGATGATAATTCTTTACCTAAGTCACTACCCGATAATATTGAATTTGATATTAAAGATTCTAGATATTCTGATCTTGAAAATTTAGACTCTATAGATAAACTCACTGTAACAATGGAACCTGATGTTAAATCATATTCATACTTGTTCAAACCTCTTAAATCAAATAATAAACTAATACTATACCATCAAGGACATAGTGGTGATTTTTTTAATGGAAAAAACACAATTCAATTCTTCTTAGAGAATGAATATAGTGTATTAGCATTTTCAATGCCATTGTTGGGATTAAATAATCAACCAATTATAGATCACCCTCAATTTGGAAAAATTAAATTAACTTCACACGATCAATTGAAATTTCTTGAAACTGATAATTTTACTCCAATCGGTTTGTTTCTAAAACCACCAATCATTTCATTAAATTATATTCAGGAAAATCATTCTTTTGATTCATTTAATATGGTTGGACTTTCTGGTGGTGGTTGGACTACAATGATGATATCCGCCATTGATGCTAGAATTGATCAAAGTTTTTCAATAGCAGGTTCTTATCCAATATTTTTAAGAACCGAAGTAAGAAATTTTGGAGATTATGAACAGACCGATCCTAAATTATATGAAATAGCTAACTACCTAGATCTCTATACAATTGCATCATATGGTGAGAATAGAAAATTTATTCAAATTTTCAACAAATTTGATCCATGTTGTTTTGATGGAGATTCATATCTTGCATATGAGAATGTTGTGAAGAATAATGTTCTTGATCTAAAGAATGGAAATTTTGATATTTATCTAGATGACACTCACAAACAACATAAAATTTCTGAATATGCATTAGGAATTATTATAAATTCAATCGAAAATGAAGAAATATGATAATTGCGTCACAAAATTTAACAAATTTCAATATTTCATTACCTGATGATACGATATACAGAATTAATCTTGCCTGGGTTGATAATCTTTCAATGCTTGAAAGTATTCTAAAAAAACATCATGACAGGGAAATTTTTTTAGATTTACCTCGTAACAGAACAAAGCCTCCTAATAACAAATATTCAATCGAAGAACTAAAACCATTTCTTACAAATTTCAAAAATATCAAATTTTTTGCAGTATCCAATGTTGACTCAGCTGATGATTTGAAACCATTTCTTGAAATAATACCTGAAAATTGTATTATTATACCAAAAATTGAAAGCCCATTAGGAGTTGAAAATATTGAAAAAATTACTTCCACATTGGGAGCAAAAAAAATTATTATGTTAGATCATGATGATCTTTATTCCTCGTTGATTAAATCAGGTAAAGATACTGAGAAATTCCAAACATATGTAAAAACACTATCTGAGTTTTGTTCTCAAAACCAAGTTACTCTATTACGAACAATCGGAGTGTTGTTTGGTGATCAGGAAAAACGTATCTCTGAATATATTAAATAATAAAACCACTAGTAAATTATATGGATTCTAAAGCAATTTCAAACCCAAAGAAACTAATTGTTATTGGAGGAGGAATAGGTGGATTATTTGCTTCTTGGAAATTATTACAGCACGGTTATAAAATTACAATTATTGAACGACAAAACTTTCTAGGTGGATTATCAACTAGCATAAAAAAAAATAATTGCTTTGTTGATATTGGACCACATTATATTTCGGTTGATAAAACATCTAATATTTTTGAGGATATTTGTTCCTTATTAAAAAAAGAAAATATTATTGAATTATCCTCTATACATAAATCATACAAATCATACTTCCAAAATAAAATTCTAGATTCTCCACCTAGATTAAGCAATATAGTAAAAAATAATAAAAATTCTTTGGTCAAAAGCTTATTCAAAGAAATTGTTCCAAAAAGAAAAAATACTATTGAAAATACATCTCCTGAAAAATATTTAGTTTCATTGTATGGGGAAGAAATCTACAATTCTTGGTGTAAACCAATTTTAATACAAAATTATGGTGAAATTCCACCAGTTCAAATTATAAAAGATTTGTTTGAACCTATTACTCTTAAAAAAACCATCAACTACTTGAATAAAACTAAAAAAAATTCTACAAATGAAATCTCTGTTATTGATTCTGATGATTTTGATTGCTATTTCAAAAATGGAATGGGTTCAATTATTGACTCACTTGAAAAACAAATATCTGATTTAGGTGGAAAAATAATTTTAGATGCAAATATTCAATCAATCAATCATGGCGTCACAAAATTAGTAAAATATTCAAAACATAATGAGAATTTTGATGAAACAGGTGATTTGATATTATATTCAATTCCTTTGAGCTCTACAATACAATGGTTTAAAGAAAAACCATTTGATCTAGATAACAAAATTAGCAATGATTTTTCTACAAATGGAATTTTGATATTCCTTCTTGTTGATATTCCTAAACTATTCGATGGATGGATTTTAGATGTTTATGATTTATCAATTCCATTTTTTAGAATCACACAACAAACTTTCCTTAGTCCTGACGTTGCTCCAAAAAATAAGACACTATTGTGTTTTGAATTACGTTCAAAGAAAAATGATGAATATTGGTCTCTTGAAAATGCTGATCTATTTAATTTAGCCAAAAATAATTTAAACAAACTTTTTGATCTAGGTGATATAAACATCAATGAATTGATTGTTCTCAAATTAAAGAACCTCTATAGATCCAAATACCATACTTTCAAATCATCTGATGAGGAAATTAAAGAATATATCCACAGTCATCCTAATGAATTTGCTTTAGGAACCACTGCATTCGATACTGGTGATAATCCCACTAGATTATCACATGACGAAGTAGTAAAAGTCGATAAAAAAAAATCATACGGCGGGTTTTACAATTCATTATTAAACAGTCAAAAAATTATAGATTCTATTCTCTCGACTAAAAAATCAGAAAAACATAAGAATTGAAAAAATTCTTTTTTTGATATGACTGGATCTAAAAATTTTTTATTCAAAATTTACAAAAAATGTAGGGATAAAGCAAATGGTGGTCATGGTATTGGTTTTGGAAAATCATACATTGGTAAAAAAATAATTAATTCAACAAATGATATGTTAAAACCTGATTATTGCACAATTCAAGGTCATAAAATGTTTTTAGATAAACATGATTCATTAGATTTGTCACTAAATCAAGAATATGGAGTTTTAGAAACTAAAATAATTAAAGATGAAGTTAAACTTGGTGATAATGTGATAGATCTTGGTGCACATATTGGTTATTACACCTTACTTCTTGCAAAATCCATTGGTTCGAATGGAAAAGTTTTTGCGTTCGAACCTGAACAATCTAATTTTTCTATACTTCAGAAAAATATTTCTGAAAATAATTACACAAATGTTATCTCAGAACAAAAAGCTGTCTCTGACTCTAATTCAAAAATTAATTTTTGGATTGGTCAAGATAGCAGTGGTGCAAATAGAATATACAAACCAGACAAAACCAATACTCAAAAATTTAAACTATCAACTGTAGATTGTATTAAATTAGATGATTATTTTTCCAAATCTGAATTTTTTAATAAAATTAATTTTATTAAAATGGATTTGGAAGGTGCTGAATACAATGCATTACTTGGAATGCGTTCATTATTGGAAAATAATACAAAAATTTCTATATTGACCGAATTTTCTCCAAATTCTCTTTATGACGCTGGTACTTCTCCTTCCAAATTTTTTGATTTATTTCTTGATCTAGGTTTTGAGCTCTTTCACTTAGATGACGTATCAAAAAAAATTATTCTAATAGAAAAAAACGATTTGTTAGAGATTAATTCTACAAATCAAGTGATTAATCTCTTATGCAAAAAACAAACTGAAAAATGAAATACACATTAAAATTTTTTCTTTCCAGATTACTAATCAAATTACATTTGTCAAAATTCTTTGTTATAACCCAAAAATATTATAATTTAAGATTCTATCCAAGTATTTTGTCAAGAGAGCTTTGGATTAATCCTCATTATCTTGAAATTTATTGGAAATATAGAACCGATTTTTTTTGGAAATATCTTTTACCAGGAGATGTTGTAGTTGATGTTGGTTCTCACATAGGTACAGTTACTCTTGAATCTGCAGCTAAAGTAGGAAATACTGGGAAAATCTATTCTATTGAAGCTCATCCAAAAATTTTTAATTTCTTAAATGGAAACATATCTCTTAACAAGTTCAAAAATACTCAAACATTTAATCTAGCTTTAGGCAATGAATCAAAAATTGTGACCATCTCTGATCTTCACACTGATCCTTCAAATGTAATAATTTCTGCCAATACTGGAATTAAAGTACAAATGAAAAAATTAGATGATTTGCCAATCCCTGAATCAAGAGTTACATTATTAAAAATTTATGTTGAAGGATATGAAAAATTTGTTTTTCTTGGAGCCAAAAATTTTTTGTCAAAGGTAGATTGTGTTCATTTTTCTTGTAATATAGAAAAATTTAAAGAAAATGATTATGATTATAGAGAAATTTTTTCTATTTTGGAATCGTATGACTTTAAATTATATAGATTTGAAAATGAAAATTCAATTGTTGCCGTTACCTCTGAATATTTACCAAAAAAAGAAGAAATGTTGGCAATTCGTTTCATTGATGATTTCATAAAAAGAACAAATTTTCAAATACTCAAAAATTAATTTTCTTGTACAATTTCTGTTACATCTATGAATTTCCAGCTGCTAAAATAATGGATTTCTACAAACTCGGTAAAATCGATAAATATTACTATTTATCTTAAAATAATTTGTATTTTATTTCTCAATTAATTCATTAATTTGCTCTGCACCAATTTTTGCAGAATTTCCAACATTAAAAATTAATTTCTCATAAAGATTAGTTATTGATGAAGCATATTCCTTCCTATTTGTTTTCATTTCATTAATTTTTTCAGGTAAATTCAAAATATTTTCTACTTCCAATATTTCCCCAATCTTATCTCTAATTGTTATTTCTATAGGCGTATGTGAAATTTCTTCGTATTCTGTATTCCTCATTTTTTTTGGAACGTCCATAAATAATACAGGTTTTTTTGTTGTGAACGCGTATTCAAGTGATACTCCAGACCAATCTGATATAACACATTGAGATGAAAAAAATGAATCAAATGTTCTTATGTCTTCTTCAAGTTGAAAATTAGTATTATGAACAAATTTATCCCTAATTTTTTCAATAATTTTTCGAGATTTTTTAATTGTCATTGGATGTGGTCTTAAAATCACACTATAACCTGCATTCAATAAAATATCTACAATTTCTTCACCTTTTGTTTCTATTAATCCATTTTCGCCCCATGAAGGTGCAATCAAAATCTGATTTTCAATTTCCTTAATTCCTTCTGATTTTTCTAATTCATTAAATTCTGATATTAGATCATCTAATCTTGGATATCCACATTTAATCAATTTTTTATTTTTTAAATTATATTTTGATTCTCTTTCCAAAATTTCTTTTATTTGATAATTACCTACACATAGTATTGTATCAAAATTATCGAATGCATCTTTTCTATAAACTAAATGTGTACTAACTGTAGAATGAAAAATGTAAACATAATTTACTTCTTTAACTTTTGAACGTTTAATATGAAATGTTTGCAAGTCTGGCATCGTCATAACCAAAACATCGGCTCTTAAATTAAGAAAAAATTTTGTTCTTACAGTTCCTTCTCCAATATAAAATGATTTTATATTTTCATTTTCATTTTTTAACAATGGATCACTTTTACTTGAAGTGACATAACATATGTTTAATTGATATTTTTTAATTAATTCTTCAAGAATTGATTTCAAATAGATATAGTAAAACTCATTTTCTGCATAAAAAACAATAGAACGTTCACTTTCTGATAAATTTTCAAACCTCTTCAATTCATTCCATTCTAATTTGAAATCAAAACCAAATTTCATATTATTAATTATATAATCTCTTCAATTTATTCATATTTTCCTTTAAAACATCAAATATTTTATTACCTAAATTCTTAAATTACGATTTTCTAATTTTTTATTATGAATTTAGTATTAATGGCTTTGTTAATCTTATCACTTTCTTCAAGCTTTCTAATTTCCAATGCTTATGCCTACATTGATCCTGGAAGTGGTAGTTTAATCTTACAAATGATTCTAGGTGCCTTGGTTGGAGTTGGTATTGCCATGAAAGTTTATTGGTTTAAAATAAAAGAAAAAATTTCTGGATTTAAAAAATAATTATTTTTCTAATTACCATCCAATTTCTAAAAAACTTTTTACAGTTTTTGATATTCCTTCTTTAATGTTTATTTTAGGTTCAAATTTTAATTCATTTTTTGCTTTTGATATATCTGTAACAAAACTATATTGTTTATTTTTTGAATCTTCAAATTTTGGTGTAATTTCCTTGTTAAATTCTTGATTAATCATCTCAATTAATTCCAAATTATTTGGAGAATCTTTTCCTCCTATATTAAAAATACCAGATTTTTTATTTTGTAAACTAGTTATGATTGAATTAACGGCATCGTCAACATGAATATGATTTCTTTTCTCCGTCCCATCTCCAAATATTATTGGTTTTTCGTCATTAGAAATTAATTTTATGAAAGAGGGTATAGCTTGATTGTATGGTTTTTCTAAACCATAGACTCCCATGAATCTTAAAATAGTTGTTTCAATGTTTCTTTGGTTTGAAAATATTTGAAGAAATTTTTCTGTAGCTAATTTACTTGCTCCATAAACATTATTTGGATTAGTTGGATGATTTTCATCTATTAACTCCATAACTGGATTCCCGTATGTCATGTACGTACTAGTAAACACCACGTGTTCTAAATTCGGTAAAAATTCCAATAAATTCAAAGTTCCTAGAACATTTAGTTTCAAACTTTCATCTGAACTTTTGAGAACGTCCTGTTCAATGTTTATTTTACTTGCCAAATGTATTACTGTATCAAATTCTTTTAATTCTTCTGAATGGTTTACCAATTCTTTCCTATCATTTAATGGAAAATTTAATAATTTTAATTCTGATAATATTTCATTAGGTCTAATATCTAATCCTTCAAATTCATATCTCTCTTCATTGAGTTTTTTAATAAGAACTCTTCCTATCTGTCCAGTTGCACCAGTAACAAGTATTTTTTTCATTTTCTATGTAATATTAAAAATAACATCTATTGTAAAACTTTCTGACTATTGATAATTTCTCTAATTTTTTCTAATTCTACATTAAAGAGCATGTCTAAAATACTTAGATTAGGAATAAAATTTCCAAAATTCTGTTTATACTCTGGAATCATAATTTTTTGGAATTTTATATCAATACCTGCTTCTGAAAACTCCTTTTCGTTTCCTTCTATGTATCTTCTTGAGCCTGGCCCCCAGCCAGTTAAATAGACATTTCCTTCAAGCTTCTGAATTATTTTCATAATTTTTGTTGTTCCAATATCTTTAATGTTTAATTCAGATGATCTAACAATTCTTGTATTAATTTTCAATAACTCTAAAATTGTTTTATTAATTTCTAAATTCAAATCTATAAGTAATTCCCATTTTTTGTTAAGTATAAACTCAATTTTTTTAAAATATTGTTCAAAAAACTGACTTTTGTTATAATTACTATAAATTGAATTGATATGTTTTTTACTCCATTCTACATCATTGTTAATCTCAATATTTTTGATATCTACAAGTTTAGATTTATTTTTTGTTGGAACACTAAGCCATTTTGAACCATTTTCAGTTTTTATTTTATTTCTGAAAATGAAGTCTTTTCCTCTTGGAAATTGTATATCATCAAATATTACAAATACATTACTATGTGCTATTTTATGGAAATATCCAATCCATGGGATATAATTTGGTTGATGAATTGAAATGATCATTTTAATCTCAAATAATATGCAAAATAATGTGTCATGTCAATGTTATTGTAAAACACTCTTGTAACATTAATCTTAAAGATTGTTTCTAATCCTATTTTTTTAAATAATTCCTCATAAAATTTATGTAAAAAATCTATACTCAATTCATTAGTTTTTGAATTTTTATAAAAACTATCCCGAAATTTTTTCCATTCTGGGTATTTATCATAATCAAATGGAGCTCTGTTTACATTAAAAATTACTAGAATTTCTTTTTTACAAAATTTATGAATTTCTTTTATTACGTCAAAGTGTTCGCAATATTTTTCTCCTTTTGAATTTTTATAAACATTCATAGGATTATCAATTAATAATAAATCGATCTTTGGTAAATCTGAACCGTTTTTTATTGTCTTAACGGAATCAACAATTCGTATTGTAGAATCTGGAAAATTTTTTTCCAAATCAAATTTCCATTCTTTACTAATTTCCCAGATCTCTAATGATTTTACTATTTTATCAAAAATAGATACGTGCCATGTTCCGTCTCGTCCAAATAGTTCTAAACAGCTTAATTTTTCAAAATTGATCCCTTTTACTTTCAATTCAGAAATTAATTCATTTGTAGCTTTTTCCCATCTGGTTTCTAAATTATTGATGTCCAGCCACCTCATATTCATTCAAAATATTCAATTTCAAACATTGCGTAAAATATTAGCCAATAAATCTTACTTCTATTAGTTATTCATCAAATAGAATTATTAACTTATTAATTTTAAATTAAAAAATGAATATTCTTGTAATAGCTGCTCATCCGGATGATGAAGTTTTAGGAATGGGGGGTACAATAAAAAAATTAAGTAAATTAGGTCATACAATAAATTTGTGTGTAGTATCTGATGGATCTGCTGGTGTTAAAAATAAAAAAGCAATGGTAGAATCTAGGAAAAAAGCATGTCTTCATTCGGCAAAATTATTAGGAATAAATAAAGTTGAATTTTTGAAATTTCCTGATATGAAATTGGATGATGTCCCACAATTAGAGATTAATTTAAAATTGGAAAAAATTATTGATACTTTTAATCCTTCAGTTGTTTATACTACTCCTTACAGTGATTTTCATAAAGATCATCAAAAAATTCATGAATGTACTCTTGTTGCAACAAGACCTGTTGCAAGTAAAGTGAAACAAGTTTTTAGCTATGAAATTCCTGGAACTGTGAAAACTGCTTTTATGCCAAATTATTTTGAAAATATTGAAAAAGAAATTTCTTTTAAGATCAAAGCTTTTCAATTTTATACTACGGAATTACAAAAATTTCCTCATCCGCGATCTCCGGAATCAATTGAAAATTTAGCTATCCATCGTGGTATTGAATCCGGTATAAAGAGAGCTGAAGCATTTAGATTAATTCGATACATTTCAAATTAAATTATAATATCATTTATTCCAATCAAATCTTTTGTTAATCATTTCAAATAATTTTTCATTGTGTGGTTTAAAGAAACTAATTAGTTCATTTCTAATGTTATCTGACATTTTTTCATAATTTTCTAATTTTCTTTTTTGTGGATTACTTATTTTGTATTCTGGAATCTCTAAAAACTCATATGTTTTATTCATGGTATCCACTGGATTTTGTGAAAGTTCTTCTGTAGATATAACTAAAATTTTTTCTTTAGGAAATATGTTATACCACTCCATTAGTTGTAAATCGTAAAGTCCTTTTGTTAAATATGAAGAATTATGATCATAATGTTCTCTGTTTACTCCGTTTTCTATCCTTTGCATTTCTTGATGAATTGCATCTTCAAACGATAAAGATTCTCTTTTCGATCTTTTTCCTAAATGATAGTTGGAATACGCACGATCTACAGGATTTCGTAGAATTGTGATCAGTTTACATTTTGGAACCGTATTCTGTATTCTTTTTGGAACTTCTTCTTTCCAAAAATAAAATGGAGTATCTTCTCCAGTTATTGCAAAATTTGTTTTATTTCTAATTTTTTCCATGGCGGATTTCTTTGGAAACATTGACTGATACCATTTCAAACCTAAATGGAAATTACTATCAAAAAACCCAATTTCGTCATATGCTGCTGGTAAAACTACTGGATGTTCACATATGTTATAATAAAGTGAAGTTGAACCACTCCTTACTGTTCCAATTACTATAAAATCTGGAAGAACTCTTGATGCTGCAGTTATTCCTGAGGTCCCTCTTTTTATAAATCTCTGATATGCTGGTGTGAAGGAATTTTTTATATTCAATTTCATCTTTTTTAATTTTTAATAATTAATTTAGTATTCTATTCATTAAACATATTGTTTCATTAATTGTATTAATGACTCAACACCCTTGTCATTGTTGTATTTTTCCATAGATAATTCTCTACCCGCATTTGCAATTTTCTTCCACTTGGGATTTTTTATATCTGAGAGATATTCTTCAAATCTATCCACATAATTTTTCTCATTAATGAATATTGCAGATTCATTATCCACAAAATCTAGAAATTCCATCCCTCGATTAAAATTTGTAATTTCCATAAATGTAAGGCATCCTGCTGCAGCAATTTCCCAATATTTTATTGTTGGAGCATCTGAACTTGCAGCTATTGCTGATTGGTATTTTTGAAGTAATAATGGATACTTATCATTAATGTATTCATGTTGTAATGTCGGTGTATATTCTACATAAGATAATTTATTACATAATGTTCTCAAATGATATCCAAACAAATTAGTGTATTTTGGATTACGTAATTTATCTCGTAATCTTGATAAGATTTTAAAATTTCCAACAGCACCTGAATTCAAAATTTTTGATTTTATTCTATTTTCAAATGGAATTATATTTTCATATAATGATACTTCCAAACCATAAACTATATTTTCATATTTAAAATTTGGAGAATATAACTCATGAAAATATGATTTTGGAAAAAAATGAAAATAATGATCAATTTTCCATTCTTTATGCATTTTTAATCCTTCTTTAGCATCTTTAGGATCACCAATTCTTGAAATAACTGGAATATCTAATTCATTAATACCTAAAATTTTTTCTGGCATTCCAAATTTGAAATTTACCCAAAGTAGAATAACATCAAATTTATTTTTTAAAATAGATGCATCAAAGATTTCATCAGTTGGAAAATATGTTACATCAATTTCCTTATTTCTTTTTAGTGCACTAATAAAAAAATGATAATAGGTATTGTCATAATGTGTACCAGATAAAAAAATGTTGGATTTATGATAGATAAATGCAACTTTAATTCTTTTCATAAATTTTAAAATAATAATTAAAGCATAAACCTATCTGTGAATTGATACTAACAATTATCATTAGTAATGTTAAATAGATGAGATCAAAAAATTACTTTAAAATTGAATAATGAATCTGTTCTTGTTAGTGTAATTATTGTTAATTATAATGCTGGTAAATTATTGCAAGATTGTGTAAAATCAATCTATGAATCTAATCATAAAAATCTTGAAATAATTGTTGTTGATAATAACTCAAAAGATAATAGCCATATAGAATGCAAAGATAATTTTTCTCAGATAAAGTTAATTGAAAATAAAGAAAATTTAGGTTATTGTGCAGGAAATAATGTTGGAATAAATTCTGCAAATGGAAAATATATTGTTATATTGAATCCTGATACTACAGTAACGTCTTCTTGGTTAGATGAATTACTTATTGCAGAATCACAAATTGGTCCTGGTTTGTTTCAACCAAAAATAATGGTGTTGAATGACGAAAATAGAATCTCAAATCGAGGTAATATGCAAACAATCTTTGGATTTGGTTTTGCACAAGATCGAGGTTTACTAGAAGATAATAAAACTGAAAAAATTAAAAAAATTAATTATGCTACCGGAACCTGCTTGTTCACATCTCGTGAGATATTTAATAAAATTGGATTATTTGATCCCTTTTTATTTTTGTATCATGATGATCTTGATCTTGGATGGCGTGCATCACAGCTTGGTATACAATCGTACTACGTTCCAAAATCAAAAATTTTTCATGCTGAAAGCTATTCATTGAAGTGGTCTCCAAAAAAATTTTACTGGCTAGAAAGAAATAGGAAATATTGTTTACAAACACACTATTCTAAATCTACATATAAAAAAATGTCATTTAATATTTTTTTAGTTGATGTCCTTGTTTTCTTCTTTTATTTATCAAAAGGATTTGCAGGTTCAAAAATTAAAGCTGATTTGGATATAAGAAAAAACAAAAAGTTTATTGAAAAAAAATATAATGAATTAGAAGCAAAAAAAATTATTGCAGATGAAAAAATAATAGATTCTTTTTCAGAGGAAATCTATCTACCTGAAAATGTTTTTGGTAATATAATATATAGAAAATATAATTCATTTTTGTCATATTTAAGTAGAAAATCAAGAAATCTTATTCTAAAATAATTATGTTATTTTTGTAAAACTACAAATCCTATTGCATATTTCTTTTCATGGCTAATTGAACATATGAAATTATACTTATTGCTATTTTCATTTTTTAATCTAATTTTAGGTTTAGATTTTAAATGATAAGTTTCAATATTTACAAAATCTATATTTTCATCCAATGCTTTTTTCACTGCCTCTTTGAGAGCAAATTTTCCAGCGAAATGCTCTGATGCAGATTTAAATTTTAAACAATATTCAATTTCTGAATTTAAAAAAATTTTTTCATAAAATTTTTTATTTTTATTGTATGGTTTTTCCTTAAATCGTTTAACTTCTACTATGTCTACTCCAACTCCTAATATCTTTGACATGAACAATTTACAAATAAGATTTATTTATAATCTCAGACTTTTTTGTTTATGAAAAATTCTAAAAACCTCTTAAAATTAAAGAATATTAAAAAAACATCTGATGATTTGGTAAAATTCATAAATTTTCAAGTGATCGAGAATTATAAAAAAAATGGTGTTGTGATTGGACTAAGTGGAGGTTTAGATTCTTCACTCACTGCATCCTTGTCAGTAAAGTCTCTTGGGAAAGAAAATGTTTTAGGTCTAATTTTACCTGAAAAAGAATCTAGTCCTAGTAGTTATAAATTAGCTAAATCGTTAGCTAACAAATTAAAAATTAAATATGAAGTTATTGATATCACTAAAATTTTAGATTCATATCAAGTTTACAAAAATAGAGAAAATATTGTAAAAAAATATTTTCCAAAATTTAATCAAAAATGTAAGTATGGACTATCTATACCACAATATAACCTTGTAAACTCTGGTCTAAGAATTCCATTTCTAGAGGTTGAAGATACTAAAAAACAGATTCATAAATTTAAAATCGCACCATATGATTTTACAACTTTATCATCACTAACCTCAATAAAACATAGAACAAGAATGACAATACTTTATTCTTATGCTGAAAAAAATAATTTGGTGGTTGTAGGCTCGACAAATAAATCTGAATATGCTCAAGGATATTTTGTCAAATATGGTGATGGTGGAGTTGATATTGAACCAATACAAAATTTGTATAAAACACAAGTTTATGAATTAGGGCATTATCTTAGATTACCTAATAAAGTTCTTCAACGTAAGGCTAGTCCTGACACATGGAGTCTTGAAACTAGTGATGAAGAATTTTTCTATGGGATGGATTATGAAATATTAGATCTTTTGTTATATGGATTAGAAAAAAAATTTTCTCTAGAAAAAATATCAAAACTAATCAATATTGATAAAACACAAGTAAAAATTATGATAAAAAATCTTCAAAAACGTAAGAATTTTTCTTCACATATGCGCAAATTACCTCCTAGTTTAAAACTATAGTTTATAATTACAATTAAAAATTATTAATTATGACTTTAGAAGAAAGCATAAGAGAAATCTTTTTTCAAACATTTCCTGCTTTTAAAAAATCTGACTTCAACTGGAATTTATCGCAAATTAATATGGATGAATGGGATTCATTTGCTCATCTAAATTTAATCACATTAGTAGAATCAAAATTTAATATTGAATTTTCTATTGATGAAACTGTATCAATACAATCTCTTAAAATATTATTAAAATTAATCGAACAAAAAATATAACATTCTACTTTTTATTCAGAATGAATAGATTGTTCCTAAAGTAGTGAAGGCTTTATCTGATGTATTATCTATAATCATAATGTCTAAAAAAGAGGATTTTGTTGGTCAAGTAGTAAAATTATTTTTTCAAAAACCAAATAATCCGTTAATCTTTAAATTAAATCAGCTATAATCATGAAAAATTCTGAAAATATATTCAAAATCAATGAAAAAGAGTTAATCAAACATTATGGATTTAGTGGACCTTTTGCCGGGTTTCGAGTAAAAATGAAATTTTTACGTTCATGGCTACATCATTCATTGGCATATTCTTCCCCTCACCCAGGAATTTCTATATTTTTTCAAAGATTACGTGGTGTAAAAATTGGCGAATCTTGCCATATTGCACCATATGTATTATTAGATTTAATGTATCCAGATTTGATTACAATAGAAGATAATGTTGGTATTGGTAGTAATTCAATGATTTTTACTCACATTAACCCAACTGCAAACATTTCTTTAAAAAATTCTCATTACCCTAGAAAAGTTGAATCAGTAATAATAAAATCAGGTGCATGGATAAATCCTGGCTGTATTATTGGACCTGGAACTATAATTGGAAAAAATTCAATACTATCTGTAGGAACGGTAATCACTGGTGAAATTCCAGATAATTGTGTAGTGGCTGGTAATCCTGGCAGAGTTATTAAAAAACTTGATTAGTATTTTTTAATCACAATTTTATAATATGAAAAAACTCTTAATCGTATATGAAATTACATCATATTGGAATAGTTGTTAATGATCTTGAAAAAACTGCTAAAATGATGAATGAGTTTTTCAACAATAATGATTCAAAAATTTTATCAAATAAAATACAAAAAGTAAATTATTGTTTTATAGACTTAGGCCAAACAAAAATTGAATTAATTGAACCAACTTCTACAGACAGTCCAATTGCAGATTTTTTAAATAATCATGATAATGGTTACCATCACCTAGCTTTTGAAGTAAATAATATTGAAGAAAGTATTTCGAAATTTATATCCGATGGTTCAAAATTAATTGCTGAACCCTCAATTGGTTTTGAAAATAGAACAATCGCATTTATTTTTACACGAACATTACCTGTACAATTAATTGAACTTGTATCAAAAAAACCAATGGATTAATCTTGAATTTACTAGGAATTGATTTTGAAGATTGGTATCATCCGGAATTTGTCCAAAAATACATTTCAGGTAAAAAATGTCATCCTGAAGTAATCAATGGAATAGACATGATCTTAGAATTATTAAGGAAAAATGATACACATGCAACTTTTTTTATGGTTGGTGATTTATTAGAATTTAAACCAGAATTATTTGATGATATTTTAGAAAATGGACATGAAATTGCTTTTCATACAATGAAGCATACTAGACTTGATTCAGAAAATTTTAAAGAAATTTTTGAAAATGAGATAAAAAAATTCGATAATTTGACACATGGTAAATCAAAAGGATTTCGAGCTCCAAGTTTTTCTCTAAATGAAAAAAGTTCTTGGTTGATTGATGTTTTAGAAAAAAATGATTACGTATACGATAGTAGTGTTGTTCCAGCTAAAACTAATTTGTATGGAATTCCAAATGCTGAAAAAAATCCTTATAAAATTTCCAGTAAATCTTTAGAAAAAAATTCTTCTGATGGAAAAATTATTGAATTTCCAATAATGGTCACAAAATTATTGGGCAAGACTATACCTACCGGTGGAGGTTTTTATCTTAGAACATTACCGTTCAAAATTATAAAAAATTCTTTTCAACAATATGAGAAGCAAAAAAATCCTGGTGTTTTCTACATTCATTCATGGGAATTAGCTCCTAAATACATGCCAAAAATCAAAATGTCTCATAAAGATAATTTTGCAACATATCATAATTTATCAAAAGCATATGGAAAGATGAATGAATTACTCAAACTTTATGAATTTACTTCATTTGAAAGATATCTAAAAAATTAATTTGTTAAATTTTATTTTTAGAAAAATAATCTAATGTTTTTGATATTCCTTTTTCAATAGATATTTTTGGTTTCCATCCTAGAGTTCTTAATTTTTTGTTATCTGCTACAAAACTACCAACATCAACTTTTTGTGTATATTTTGGTGTTTTTGGAAAATCTATTTCACATTCAGTTATTTTTTGTAAAATATGTGCAAATTTTTTAAACCAAGTCTTTCTTCCTGATGAAATCCAGTATAGTTCTCCAGGTTTTCCTTTTTTTAATATTGTAATAATTCCCGAAATTACATCATCAACAAAAATTAGATCTCTAAAAAATTCTCCCTTGTTGTAAATACTAAGTCTTTTTTGTTTTGATGCTTGATTAATTAAAAAATTTACTGCATTTTTATTTGGAATAATTTGTTCACGTGGTCCATATGAATTTGTAATTCTAAAAATATTTGTATCTATTCCGTAAAGTTCATGATAAATTTTACATAAATGTTCACTTGCTAGTCTAGTTGTTCCATAAATTGTTGTTGGATTACATGGTGTATTTTCATTCACAGGAAGTTTTTTTGGTTTTCCAATCACAATAAATGTGCTGCCTAGAATAAATTTACATGATAATTTTAACTCTCGAATTTTTTCTAACATAAATAAAGTCGTTTTTGTATTTGAATCTACATCCTGAAGTGGTTTCTCAAATGATTTTGAATGAGAAGTATTTCCAGCTAAATGAATTATTGTATTTGGTTTAAATTCTGTAATTACTTTTCCAACTTTTTGAAAATTGGTTATATCCATCCTTTTTATACAAATTTTTTTACTTGATTTAGCTAAATTAGATTTTTTTGAAAGAGTTTTTGTTAGAATCATAATTTGATTATTACTTTTAGATAATTCATCAACTAAATGACTTCCAATAAAACCAAGACCACCGGTTATTAAAAATTTCAATAAATTCATTCAAAATTAGTAAGTTAAAAGTTAATTCACACATTTATACGAAAATATATTTCAGTGCAGTATCTAATTTTCATATATGACTGGGTTTCTAAACAAATTACAAATCTTATTTAATTCTAGAAAAATTTTTGAAAACTGGTATCTTTACCCAATAGTATATTTCAAACTTACAAAAAACAAATATGCTATATTTGAAACTAAATCTGGTCAAAAAATCAAAATTCGTGTGAATTCTACCGATTTAATGGCTTTAACACACGTTTGGATGATACAAGAATACCAAGCAAATACTTTTGAAATAAAAGATAATGATGATGTAATAGACATTGGTGCACATATAGGATTATTTGCACTGTATGCATCACAATTTTGTAAACATGGAAGAATTTTTTGTTATGAACCAATAGAAGAAAATTATCAGCTTTTGTTAGAGAATATAAAATTAAATAATATTGAAAATATATTTGCATTTAATTTAGCAGTATCTGATAAATTATCTAAAATTAAAATTTATTTGAATAGTGATGAGTCTGGTCATAGCATATTTGTAAATAATAAAAAATCAGTTATGGTTAACTCTACTACTTTAGAAAATATTTTTATTAAAAATAATATTAAAACTTGTAATTTTTTAAAATTAGACTGTGAGGGAGCAGAATATCAAATAATAGAATCTCTCAATCCAATTTTCTTTGAAAAAATATCTAAAACTATAATAGAATATCATCTTGCAGATACTAATCCAGAATTACTAAAAAATTTAACTTACAAATTAAAATCACATAATTTTAAAATAAATATTAAAAAACTTTTTTCAGATATCGGATTTCTTTTTGCCAATTCTAATTAATCTTTTTTAAAACTCCTAAGAAAATTTTTTCTTCATTATTTTTTAATAAGCTTGGAGCTATTTTTTTTGTTGAATAAAAATCAACAAACGCATTATTATCTGAAATATCATCTGAAATAAGAAATCCATTTTTTTTAATATGTGGCCACATTAATTCAAATTCAAAATACATATTTTTGTATGTATGAAGACTGTCATGTAAAAATATGTCAATATCTTTCAATGATACTGAAATCTCTTTTAGTTTATCCGAACTTTTTCCTATAATTAGTTTCCAATTTTCTCTTAATTCATTTGGAATTGCTGCTCCGATCATTTTGTTTGTTTCCCATGGTCTAAAAGTATCATCAATAGAATATAGTGTACCTTTTCCATTCTTCTTTAATGCATGAAGAATATATGATGAACTAATTCCATAAGCAACACCAGTTTCAACCACAATTGATGGTTGAATTATTCTGCATAATGCATAAAGTAACAATCTTGAATCTTCTTGGATTGAATAGTCTGTTGGATATGGCTTTTTTTCCGAGGGAAATGTTTCATTTTCTAAGGATTCTAAGAATGTTTTTATTTTATTTTCTAAACTAGAAATTTCCTCTTTTAATAATAATTTACTTAATCCTGTATTTGGAAAAAAATCTTTAAGAAATGTATCTAATGAAATTCCTTTAACAGTATGGTTCTTTAAAACATCTTTTGAGTCTGATTGTACATCTTGAGCAATTTTCACCATTTCTGCTCCAATTTTTGGATTTCTCAATGAAAATTTCAGTAATGAAAAATACTTTGATAATTTACTCATATCTATTTTGCATAATTTTAGTTTATTAGAATTATTATGAATTGATTATTTGTCATTAATACTCTATTTGTTTCTGAATTAATTCATTATTAATTTTAATTTCCTCTAAAATTTTTAGAATTTTTGAGCATGAATTGCCTTTTCCGTAAATGAAATGATTTTCTATTTTATTATTTTTCAATTTTAAAATTTTATTAATTGTTTTTTCAATCATGTGGATGGTTGGAGTTTCTAGATGATGAACATTTGAATCATATTCTCTGCCTTTTTGTCTTGTTCCAATATTAATCACAATTGTATTCAAATATGCAGCTTCAACAATTCCACTACTTGAATTTCCAATTAGAACCTTGGAATATTTTAGAAATCCCAAGTAATCTTCTCTTTTAATATTTTTGAATAAATAAAATTTAGGATTATTTTTAGCACAAATTTCTAAAGCTCGAAAAATTTCACTATTTCCTGCATCTGAATTAGGCGCAATTGCAAAAACCGTTTTATTAGTTTTTAATATTCCTTTGATTAGTAATGAAATTTGTTCTTTACTTTTCTTCGGTTCTGTAGTTATTGGATGTTGTATAAGTAATATATCATCACCATTAAATTTTATTTTATATTTTCTTTCTAATTCATTTTTAGGAATTATTTGTTTTTTGTAAATCATGTCTATTGATGGTGAACCCATATCAAACACAAATTTTGGAGATTCTCCCATTTTGATAATTCTTTGTTTACTTTTTTTACTTATTGGAAAATGTATATTTGAAATTTTTGTTATGGCATGACGTATAGATTCATCCAATCCTGCTTTAGTTTTATCCCCGCCTGAAATGTGTGCATTTGGTATATTCATATGAAATGCAGCTAATGCTGACGCCATTGCCTCATCTCTATCGCCTAAAATTAAATTTAGATCCGGTTTAAATTTCTTAAATGTATTAGAAAATTCTACTATTCCTATTCCTAACACTTTTGCCATATCATAATTTGTATTACCTTTTGGTATCATATCTATTTTTTTAGAAATTTTAAACCCATCTTTTTTAATCTCTGAAATAGTATTACCATGTTTTTTTGATAAATGCATACCACAAACTATCAAGATTAATTCAACTTTTTTGCTGTTATCTATTTGTTGCAATAATGGTTTTAGAATTCCATATTCAGCTCTAGTTCCAGTTGTTACAGTAATTCTTCTAATTTTTCTCAATTCAAACTCTCTCCAATACTTGAATTATCAAATACTTTATTCAAGTTAATTTCTTCTGATTCATCAAATGCCGATGACTCATCTATGTCGTCAGTACTAATTTTTTTAATTATGATATTGCCTTTTCCTGTGCTTATTTTTACATGGGTTTTACTGACTGACAGAATCTTTCCAAATCCCTGAAAATCATTTTTCTCAATTTCTGCTTTCCAAATCTTGATTTTTTTATTTTTAAAAATTGTATATGCGCCAGGGTATGGATGCGTTGTTGCTCTAATCAATGTCTGAATATCTTTGGCAGATTTTGACCAATCAATTTTTCCATCTTCAGGAGTTCGTTTTGGCCATTCTTCAACAAAGTCTGACTCATTTTGTTTTTTTCTTGTAATTATCCCATTTTGTATATTTTCTAAATTTTCTATCAACATTATTTTTCCAACACTCACAATTTTTTTCATTAAACTTGTTGAATCTTCATCATCAGAAATTAAGAATTCTCTTTGATCTAAAATATCTCCATCATCTACTCCTTCAGTAATCCAAAAAAATGTTAAACCGCTTTTCTTCAATCCTTTAATAATTGTCCATGGTATTGGTGCACGACCTCTATACTTTGGTAATAATGTTGGATGTGAACCAAAAACACCAATCTTTGGAATTTTAATTAAATCTGATTTTAATAATTGTGACCAGCCTAAAACTAAGATTAAATCAGGTCCAATTTTTTTAATTATTTCTATATTTTCTAAATCATTGATGTTACCTGTAATTTTGTATTGTGGTATGTCGTATTCTTCACCCAATGAATCAAAATCACCAAAATCACTATAATTTTTCTTTTTTAATTCATCATATGTGAAAAATGCAGAAATTTTATAATTTGACTTAAGAATTGTTTCTGCCCATTCTACACCTGCAGTTACTCCTGAAACAAAAACTATTTTCATATTTTCATACTTATCCATAAGTAACAAATTTTATTTTAAACTATAAGGATTATTAATGAATCATTATGTCGTTAAACATGCGAATTCTTGTACTGTCTGCTCATCCAGATGATGAAACATTCGGTATGGGTGGTACCATAAAAAAATATTCTGATCAAGGTGCTGAAATTGATATTTTTGTTCTAAGTGATGGTGCATCTGCACAATATTCTGATAAAAAAATGATTGATGTTAGAAGAGAATCTTGTATTAGTGCAGGTAAAAAATTAGGTGTAAAAAATTTTGATTTCCTAGATTTTCCTGATGGAAAATTAGATCAAATTCCTACTTTAGACATAACTCAAAAATTAGAAGAAAAAATTTTATCTATAAAACCAGAAATAATTTTTACAACTCCTAATAATGATGGTCATCAGGATCACAAAAAAGTTTTTGATTGTGCTTTAATTGCAGCCAGACCAAAAACAAATAGAATAAAACAAATTATTCAATATGAATTATTTAGTACAAATAGGACATCTTTTAATCCAAATCTTTTTGTTGATATTTCTAAAGAATTTCAAATTAAATTAGATGCAATAAAGGAATATGATTCTGAGATAGAAGATTTTCCTCATGTTAGATCATTAAAGGCTGTAGAAACTTTAGCTAGCACACGAGGTGTTGAATCAGGTTATGAAAAAGCTGAAGCATTCAAAATTATTCGTTCATACATATCATGACTAAAAATAACTCTAAAATTATTTGTCTGATTCCTGCCAGATATGGCTCAAAAGGTGTTTCTCAAAAAAACATCAAATTAATAAAAGACAAACCTTTGATTGCTCATGCAATACAAAAAGCCAAAAAATCTAAAGTTTTTTCTAAAATCATTGTTTCTACAGATCATAAAAAAATACAAAAAATTGCTGAAGATTTTGGTGCTGAAGTTCCATTTCTAAGACCAAAAAAATTGGCAGGTGATAATTCTAGCATGAACGATGTTGTAATACATGCAATAAAAAATCTAGAAGATTTGGATTATTCATTTGAACAAATTTTTATTTATGATATCACAACATTTTTCCTTGAACCTAAAGATATTATTGGAATGGTAAAATTATTTAAAAAATCAAAACCCAACACAGTAATTCTATCTTATAAAACTCATCTAAATCCATATTTCAATCAAATGGAATTAAACTCGAATGGATTTTTACAAATTTCTAAAAAATTTAAAACAAATATTGTTTCACGTAAATCTGCTCCAATTGTATTTCAATTAGCTGGATGTTTTTTGATTGACAAGAAGAACTTTTTAAAATATAAGAAGCTTCACATGCCTAAAGAGATACCATATGTTGTTTCTCAAAAGAAAGGATTAATGATTGATACGGAATTTGAATTTGAAATTGCTTCAAAATTATAACTTGAAATTTACCATGCAGTCCATCCTCCATCAACTATTAGATTTGAACCAGTCATGTATGATGATGCATCAGACATTAAAAATAAGATAGCTCCATTATACTCTGTTTTTTCTGCCATTCTTCCAAGAATTGTTTTATTAGAATATTTTTTAATAAAATCTGATTTTTGGTATGTTTCATCTTTAACTCCTCCTGGTGATAATGTGTTTACGCGTATATTTTTTCTATGCCAATATGCGGCTAAATATCTGGTTAAATTCACTATTGCACCTTTTGTTGCAGCATAGGAAGATGGTGAATTAATTTTTGAATCACCATAAATCCTTTGGTCTGCTCCAACTAAACCATATGTAGATGCAATATTTACAATAACGCCTTTCTTATTCTTCAACATTTCTTTTCCAAAAATCTGTGAACATAGAAAAACTGAAGTTAAATTCACATCAATTGATTTTTTCCATATATCTAATGGAAAATTTTCAAAACCTGAGGCAAATTTAGTATTTTTTTCTAGTTTTGATGCTTTAGCCGTAAAGGCAACATTATTGATTAGGCCGTAAACATGATCATAATCTTTAGAAATATTATCTTTTAAATTGAGAATTTCGTCTTTTGAAGTTATATCTGTAGTGTAGTAATTTGGTTTTGTTTTGTATTTTTTCTTAATTTTATTCACTAATTTCTTATTGTTTTTTTCATCTAAATCAACTAATATTACATTTGCACCTGCACTGCTTAATGTTAATGCATACTGAGATCCTAATAATCCTGCAGATCCGGTAATAATCACATTTCTATTTTTTAAATTGAATATTTTTGAAATTTCGTTATCTTTCAATTTATTTTCACCATTTTTTCTATTCTTGAAGATTTCTTTGCTGAAAGTGCAATTTTCAATGTGTCTATACCTTGTTTTACATCATTAATTGTTTTCTTATTTTCTTTAATACACTTCTTGAAATGTATTAATTCATCAATGTACATATCATTTTTATCAAAATTATTTAACTTTAGTACGGTTTTTAGTTTTTTTGTTCTTGATTGGTAAATCTTCACTGTATTTTCTTCATTATTCCAAAATATCGTACCTCTCGTTCCAATAATTTTACATATTCTGATTTTTGGTCTTTGATAGTAATCCAAATGAATCTCACCTAAAATTTTATTTTTAAATTTTAAAAAAATCGATGCATGATCATCAGAAGTAGTTTTCAAATCACTTACTTTTCCCATATTTGCCATACTCATTGACACTTTTCCAAAGAACCAGTACAGATAATCGATTTCATGTATGGATGTGAAAATAATATCTCCTCCTTTTTCCTTTCTCGCTGCATAACCTTTTCTATAATCCTCTTTTGGATGCCAATCTGGTAAATAACTACCATGTTCTGCTTGAAATGAAATAATATCACCTATTTTTTTCTCTGATAACATTTTCTTGATTTTGATTAAACATGGATGAAATCTTAAATTACATCCAATTTGTGTAATTAATTTTTTTTCAGCAATAATCTTCTCCAATTTTTTTATTCCTGTTAATGAATGAGATAGTGGTTTTTCAATGAATATGTGACACCCCATTTGGGCAAATTTTATTGCGGTTTTGAGATGTTTGTCTGTTTCATTTGTAATAATTACAAAATCTGGATTTTCTTTTAAACATTCATTGACAGTTCTACAATGTTTGATATTTTTTGGTATATCTGTTCTTTTTGTACAAATTATAATATCATCATTAAATTTTTTTGAGATATTTTTAAAATGCCTCTTTCCTATTGAACCATATCCTACTATCGCTATTTTCAATTGTTTTTTTTATGAATTAATGGTTTTAATTCTTGCTAGTGAAAGATAATTTGTAATTTAGTATTTTCACACATATATAATCACAAATAATTATTCATTCATGAAAATTCTTGTTACAGGGGGGGCAGGTTACCTAGGATCCATACTGTGTCAAAAACTTCTTGATAAGGGATACGAAGTTCGAATGATCGATACATTTTGGTATGGAAAAAAATCAATTGAACATCTTCTAAAAAATAAAAATCTAGAGATTATTGAGGGTGATATAAGAAATTTAGTTGTTACCGTAAAAGCAATGAAAAATATTGATGCAGTGATACACTTAGCCTCTCTTGTAGGAATGCCAGCATCTAGTATTGAACCAAAAAGTAGTGAGGAAATAAATTATTTAGCAACAAAAAATATTGCTGAACTTTGTCAATTACATAATATTAACACATACATTTTTGCAAGTACGTGTTCAGTTTATGGAAGTCAACCAAATGAAATTATTACAGAAAAATCTCAATGTGATCCTTTTGATTTTTATGCTAAACAAAAATATCTATCTGAACGAGCAACAGGTTGGCTTAATCGTGCACCAACAATTTTACGTTTTGGTACATTATTTGGTTTATCCCCTAGAATGAGATTTGATTTAGTAATTAATCTCTTCATTGCACAAGCAATCAAAGAAGGAAAAATTACAGTTAATGGTGGTAATCAATATAGACCATTTTTACATGTAGATGATGCAGCTGAATCATTAATTTTTAGTATGGAAAAAAATCTTACTGGAACTTATAACATAATTTCAGAAAATATGACAATTATGCAGGCTGCTGAAAAAATTAAGAAATTAACATCATGTGAAATTTCAATTAACAATGATGAATTAGATAAAAGAAATTATAATGTATCTGGAGAAAAAATTAATCAGATTGGATTTAACCCAAAAAAGAATATTGATTTTGCTTATGATGAAATAAAACATGCGCTAGATAATGGTTCTATCAATGATTACGCTGATGACAAGTATAGTAATTATAAATTACTTTTTAGTTCTAAAGAATTACAAGAAAAAGTCTTCATACAAGGAATTCCAGGATCACTCGATGTTCCATAATCATTTTTCTTTTTCAAAAAATTCATCAATTGAATTTATCAAATAGTCTTTTTCTTCAAGCGTCATATTTGGAAATAGCGGTAATGTCAAAACAAGATTAGAAATCTCTTCAGTATTTGGGAGTGAATAATTAGTATCTATTTTATTTTGATAAAATTTTGTTAAATGTATTGGTGAAAAATAAATCTTACAAAAAATCTTTTTTTCTAATAAAAATTTATGAAGTTTATCTCTGATAGATTGATTTTTTAATGTAATTGTATACATCTGGTAAATATTGTCATAGTTTTCATTTGAAAAAGGCGGCTTAATTTCATCATGTTTTGAAATTCTATTAGTAATATACTTGGCATGTTCTTGGCGCATTTTTATCAATTTATCTAATTTTTCTAATTGAGAAATTCCTAATGCTGCAGTAATGGATGACATTCTCCAATTAAACCCGACTCCAACATATTGGGAAATTTCTGGATTATCAAAATAATTTGAATTATCTTGACGTCCGTGTGAACGAATTAGATTAATTCTTTCATAAACTTCTTTTGAATTAGTTGCAACAGCACCACCTTCGCCTGTTGTTATAACTTTATTTCCACAAAAACTAAAAATTGTGGAATCAGCTATAGTCCCCGTCTTTTTTTTATTAACTGAAGATCCTAAAGATTCTGCTCCGTCTTCAATTAAAATTAAATTATTTTGATCCGTGACTTCTTTTATCTCATTAATTTTACATGAAAGTCCTCCAAAATCCATTGGCATAATAATTTTAGTTTTTGTAGAAATTTTTTTCCTAATATCTTGTGGGTCTAGACCAAAATTTTCTTTTTCAATATCTGCAAAAATTGGATTTGCATTAACAAACAAAACTGAATTTGCTGTAGAAATAAATGAAAATGATGGAACAATTACCTCGTCATTAGTTTTAACATTATATGATAATAGAGTTGCATGTAAAGCTGAAGTCCCTGAATTCATTGCAACACAATAATCTACTCCCAAATAATTTTTTAACGCATTCTCAAACTCTTCTATCTCTGGACCTATTGCCCAATATGTTCCACGTTTAATGATTTTTGTTACAAGATTCACATCCTCATCATCCGAATAAATTTTGTACAAAGGAATAATCCAATCAGACATTCTACTATACACTATTACACCTGTTCTAAAAAACCTATTTCGTATAAATTCATAAATTCATTTTTAAATTAGGAATTTTTGAAAAATTCATGAAGGTTAATACTTTTACGTTATCAATGAATTTCTATGAATATAACATCTCAAATCATTTTCTACTAAATATTATTTGATTCTAAATTGTCTAAAACAGTCATTTTCATTGATCAACCAGATGAAATTCAATCAATTAAAACAGAAATTCTAAACTCATCCGAAACAATGATCTATTCATTTGATATTCGGACACATTATTTTTTAAATGAAAAAAAAATTTCTCATTACATAGGAGAAAGAATACTTGATAAAACTGATCAATACAAAATATTTGATACTACAGTTAAGTTATGGAACTGGTTTAAACAAAAAAATGAATTTTCTAATAAAAAAATCTATGAAATAAATCTACTTGGGATGTTAGATACTGCAGAATTTCATAATTTTCTAATAAAAGAAATTTATCATTTTATGACTATGTTAAAGATTTTAAAAAACGAAAATCCCAAAAAAATTTTTGTTAATTCACATTTTGCAAGTGCATTACGTAAAAAATGCAATGAAAAAAACATTGAGATTATACAACTTTCTGGAACTAAACATGAATTCACAATTTCTTGGGATTCATTACCTGTTGAACTAAAATTAGCAGGTTTATCTTTTTCATTACCCTTATCTCGTTCATTAATCAATAAAACAAAAAATACAATTAACAAATTTCAAGAAAAATTTCAAAAATATTCATTAGATGAAACTATTAAGAAAAAAATTATTCTTTTTCTAGAAATTAACCCTAAGACCTATTCTAAAATCTTTGAAAATTTAAATTCAAATGAAAATCAAATTGTAATTCTAAATAGACGAAAACCAATTATTGATATTGATTCTTTCAAAATACTTTCTAAAAATAATATAAAACTGATTTATCCAAACACTTTCATTTCAAATGATGATATTGATGAAATTAAAAAAATTGAAAAAGAATTTTTAGGAATTGTATTAGATGTTTGGAATAATAATGAAAAATCTTTTGACGAATTATTTTCCATTGAAAATACTTCTTTCTGGAATTTAATTAAAAAGGCATTATTTTCAATAATCACAGAAAGAATTTCCGAATATTCTCAATTAATTGTACTAGCTAAAAACATTCATCAAAAATTAGATATTAGTTGCATTATTCATCATAATTATTTAGGTGAAACTGAAAAGGCCATTTTAGATTTTAACTCAAATAATATTGAAGCAATAATGCTTCAACATGCATATGCAAATTATACTTTAGAAAATACAAGATTTGATGTGTTTGATACCTCTACTTTTAAAGATAAAATTGCTTTATGGGGAAAAAAACAAAAAGATAATCTTCTAACACACAAGCAAATTTCACCTCAAAAAATTATATTATCTGGAAGTCCTAGACATGATGATTTTTTTAGAAAACAAATTTCTAGAAAATCTAAAAATAAATCCGTTCTAATAACAACACAAAACTTTGAATGGACTAATGCCCAACTTAATACGGATGTATTTTTAAATCTTGAAATCTTATTCAAAAAAATTTTTCTAATAATGGAGAATTTTAAAGATGTTAATTTACAAATAAAACTCCATCCCGCAAGAGATCCTTATAATGAATTTCTAAAACAACGAATAAAAACAATAAACCCAAATGTCCAAATTCTCCAATCTGAATCTAGTGAATTACTTATTGCAAATTGTGATGTTTTAATAAACATTCATTCAGAATTAATTCCTTCTACTACAATGCTTGAGGCATTGATGTTAAAAAAACCAGTATTGAATATCACTCTACTTGAAGAAAAAATATTTGATTATGATGAGGCTAACGCAGTTTATTCCATTTTTTATAATGATTTAGACAAAAGTCATTTTGAAAAAATTCTATTTGATTCTGATCTACAAAAAAAATTGATAAAAAATGGAGAACAATATGTTGATACATTTTTGGAAAATCCAGGTACTGCATCTGAAAATTTTGCCAATGTACTCAATGAAATTTATTCATGATGTGATTTTATGAAATTGAAAATTAATTTTCCAAAAGGTCTGTTTTTAGTTGGTTTTACTGATACCGTAGGAAATGGATTTTCTGCTCTCTTTTGGTTCTTGATAGCTGGATTTCTTTTACCCGAAGAATATGGCCAAATTTCATATGTTTTAGGAATAGCTGCACTAATTTCCATGGTTGCATTGTTTGGTACGCAAAATACACTTGTAGTATATAATGCCAAGAATGTAAAACTAAACTCTACATTTAACACAATTTCAATGCTTGGTGGATTAATAGCTTTAACAATTGTTGGTATTTTTCAAAATAGACTAGATGTTGGATTTTTAATTATTGGATATATTTTACATATTCTTGGTACTGGATATATCTTAGGAAAGAAAAATTACAATGATTATGTAAAACTTGTGCTTTTACAAAAATTCCTTACATTCTCTTTAGGACTTGGTTTTTATTTTGCTTTTGGTCCTGAAAGTATAATTTTTGCATTGGCATTAACTTATGTTGGATATGTATATATTATTTTTAGAGGTTTTCGTGATTCTAAATTCAATTTCTCATTATTAAAAGAAAAAATTGGGTTTATCATAAATAATTATGTTGTTAGTATTAGTACTGCACTTGATGGCCAAATTGATAAATTAATCATTGCACCAATTTTGGGTTTTACAATTCTTGGAAATTATAGTTTAGCATTACAAGTTGTAACTGTTTTATTTGTCATACCTGGTATAGTTTTCAAATATACTTTATCACATGATGCTAGTGGCAATAGAAATAAAAAATTAAAGACTTACACAATAATATTAAGTATTATTACATGTGTTATCACTATTATTCTTGCTCCAACCGTAATTCCTTCTTTATTCCCAAAATATGAGGAAGTTGTTCCTGCGATTCAAATTATGAGTATTGATGTTATCCCAGCAACCATTGCATATTTTTACATGTCACAATTATTAGGTATGGAAAAAAGTAAATTTGTTTTAATTGGGAAATTAAGTAAGGTTACTACATTTGTAACTGGTTTTCTAATTTTAGGTTTAACATTTGGTATTGTTGGTCTTGCAATTTCTTTTGTATTGGCTCAAACTATAGAAGTTTTAATTTATTTTTGTCTTAGAAAAAAATTTTCTGATTAAAGATTTACTTTAATCCTATTCCAACAGCAAATTTTTTATGCCATATTCCATGATCATCCTGCTCAAATAGGTCTCTATTATACCATTTATCTAAAATTCTATAAAATTCATTAATCGACATATTAGTAAAATTACAGAATTTTTCAACGACACCTTGATCCAGTTTGCCGTCATGTTCTTCAACAAATGGTATCATTTCCTCTCTAGTTTTCAAACCATATCTAATCATTTTTGAAGCAAAATCTGTTGCCATTGCATGGCCAAATTTCTGAAACTTTAATGAAGGATTTAGCAAATAACTTAATGAATCTATTTGATCAAAGTTTTCTAAATTATTCTCTCTTTCATATTCATGACCTAGATGTTTGAATCCCCATCTTTTTGCAACTTCATAATTTTGAATTGAATTCCATGGAACAAAATAACTTAGATAAATTGGCTCTAATCCAAATTCTCTCATTTCATTTTCATCTGGATGTTTAATTGATTGTAAATCTCTCTCTGTAATTTCTCCATCATTGAACCATTCTTCCCATATTGGTTTCACAACATCATTCTTCGATTGCATCATAGCAGATGGAGTTTCTTGTGAATATTCTCCACCGTAAGTATAATTCACATCTTCACCATAGAAAATTAATTTTATTCCCATTTTCATTGCCATATTAATTGGAAATGAATAAAGACTACTATCCAAATACCATCCAGGAGACCCTATTTCTTCAAATGCTTTTCTCATCATTTTTTTTGCTACTTTACGATTAGGATGAGATACAATCATGTCACAACCAAATGCTTCAGAAATATTTTCTAAATTTTTTTTCCCTGTTTCAGTCCATTCTATATTGCCTGAGCTAACTAGTAATGGATTCATCTTTAATTTTTCTTTAATTAAATATGTCTGAAAGTGAGAGTCTTTCCCACCAGAAACTGCAATAATACAATCATAATTATTACCATTTATCCCTCTATGTTTTTCACATAATTTTTCTAATTCCTGCCAACGTTTTTCCCAATCAGTTGTTTTTTGTTTTTCATATGAAAGACATCCTTGGCAAACACCGTCTACAAATTTGATATTTGGTCTAGTATCCGGCATTAAACATTTACTACAATATTTCATAACAAATTTGAAAAAAATTAGTTATTTAGTATTACTGCTTATCATTATCACGGTAATTCCTTTTCTATCATACGTATTTTTTAAACAAGCTGTGTTAATTCATTATAATCAAAACTTACATTATTGTCTATGAATTCTTTTGTTTTATCTAAAGTTGTATGAACTTCAATAATTTTTGCACCATTTTTTACCGCATCTATCGGTGCAGAAATACTAGGACAATGATTTGAATATCCATCAAAAAACTTCATTTTCTCAAAATCTATCTCAGCATATTCACACGGATACTTTGGAATACAGTAAAGCCATTTTAAATTAGAAATATCTGTATGTTTGATAGGAATATTTTCTGCGCTTGCTATTATTGGTTTCTTTGTCTCTAAAATCAGATCTACTAACTCTGTAGTATTTCCTTTCACTAATTCTCTTGCATCTATTTCTCTAATTTTAAATCGTTCCAAAAATGGTTCTAAAAATTCTACTGCAGCTGAATACATTGGTGTACAAAACCATTCAATACCTGTATTTTTTGCTAATTCGTCAATTTTTTCAATATTATTTTTAGTAACAGATGAACTCAACAATCTATCCGTTTCTGGGTGATTATTGCAGGTTGCTCTCTCAAATGCTTGTAATTTAATTGCATCACATCCTGCATCTTTGGATTTATTTATCATATCTCTTAGTAATTCAAAATCTCCATCCCAATTAATTCCAATTTCTGAAACTACTTCTACCATGTTTTCTCAAAAAACTTTCTTTGTTAATACATATAATTTGTTAGTCTTTTCACTTCTCAAATGTTATAAATCATAAAAACTGGAAAAATGTCAGATACTTTGAAAATCATAATAGTTGGTGCAGGAGGATTTGGAAAAGAAGTTTTATCAACAATTTTGCAATGTAATAAAATTAAAAAAGAATTTGATATTATAGGATTTGTCGATGATGATCCAACATTAAAAAATTCATCCATTAATGGAATTCCTGTATTGGGAGACATCGATTGGCTTTTACACTCTGATTTATTTCCGATTGGTTGTTGTGTTGCAATAGGTGATCCTAAAATCAGAAAAAAAATTATTCTGGAATTAGAGAATCATGATGCAATATTTCCAAAAATTGTACATCCATCTGTTTTAATTCCTGAATTTTCCTCTATTGCGGATGGTACAATAATCCAAAATGGCACAATTATTTCTACCAATATTCAAATTGGTAAACATGTATACATTAACTTTAATTCAACCATAGGTCATGATTGTAAAATAGAAAATTTTGTTATAATTTCTCCTGGATGTAATATCAGTGGTGAACTCATAATTGAAGAAGGAGTTTTTTTTGGAAGTGGTGTTGTAACTAGAGACAAAATAAAAATTGGAAGTTGGTCTCATATTGGTGCAGGAAGTATAATTTCTAAAAATATACCAAAAAATAGTATTTTCTATGCAGCTCCTGGAAAACTAAAAACATTCTAAAGAATTAAAATGTTACAAGACAATATTCAAACATCATTAAAAACAATTTACGATTATCTAGAATTATCCGCCAAAAAATATCCTGATAAAATTGTCATATATGAGAATAACAATTCAATTACTTACTTTGATTTATTCAAATCATCAAAATTTACCTCATATGAAATACAAAAATTAACTTCTCCCGGTCAAACTGTATCCTTACTATGTGAAAATTCAATTGATTTCGTCATTATTTACTTTGGTATTTTAATGGCTGGGTGCACTGTACATATAATTCCGCCAAATTCATCTAATAATCAAATCATACTCCAAGTCAAAAAAGTAAAACCTGAAATTATTTTTCACTCTGAAATGTTAAAAAATAAAATTAACACTCTGAAAAATACTCAGTACCCAATTTCAAGTTTTATTAAAAATAGTATCCAAAATAAAATTAATACTGATGAAATTCCAAATAAATTCTATCCTGTGTCAAGTATTATTTTTACATCTGGTACTACTGGTAATCCAAAAGGAGTAAAAATAAAACATGAAAATATCATCTTTGTCATAAATAATATCATTAAAATATTAAAAATTTGTAGTGATGATGTTGAAGTTAATCCACTTCAACTATCGCATTCCTTTGGATTAGGCTGTTTACACACAATTATTGCTCAAGGTGCAACAACCGTGATTTTCCAAAACGCCACAAATTTGAAAAAAATATTAAGTGAAATTAATAATAAAAATGCCACTGGTTTTGTTGCTGTCCCTGCAACATTTCAAAAAATTTTAGAACAACATAAACAAAAATTCTCTGAAGTTGGAAAAAATTTAACTTATCTTTTAACAAACAGTGCGCCAATGCCAAAAAACTACATTGAAGAAATAATTGATCTATTTCCAATTTCAAAATTTTTTAAATATTATGGTCTAACAGAAGCTTCACGTTCAACATTTTTATTATTTAATGAGAACCTATCTAAAATTGAGTCTGTAGGAAAACCAGCTCCTTTCGTAGAAATTAAAATAATTGATCAAAATGGAAAAAATCTTCTTGCAGGAGAAATAGGTCAAGTGATGATAAAAGGCCCTAATGTTGTTGACAGTTATGTAATGTCAATAGAAAAAAACTCAAAAATAAAAAATGGATGGATAGAAACAGGTGATTTAGGATTTTTTGATAACGACGGTTATTTGTATTTACGAGGAAGAAAAGATGATCTAATCAATGTAAGTGGTGAAAAGATTTCGCCAATAGAAGTTGAACTAGTCATAAGACAATTAAATGGAATAAATGATGTTGCGGTGATTGGAATTCCTGATAAAACATTCGGTGAAATTCCAATCGCATATGTCTCGACAAATAATGAAATCAAACTTGATACAATACTTGTTCACTGCATAAAAATTCTTGAAAGATATAAAATTCCTCAAAAATTTATTTTTCTTGATTCTTTACCAAAAAATGAATTTGGAAAAACAGAAAAAAATAAACTAAGAACTTTGTATCTTAAAAAATAGTCATTCTAGAATAATGTCATTCATACACAAGATTTATTGTTGAAATGAAAATTTAATTCATATGGAACAAAAAATCTCTAATTACATTTCTGCTTCAAAAAATATAAAAATTTCTGATAACTCTAAGAAAATTAAAATTGCTATTCTTTCTAGTTTTACAATTAATGGATTAGATGAATGTCTTAAAGTAAAATCTGCAGAACTAAATATTCATTATAGTTCATTTATTGCAGGATACAATCAATACAATCAAGAAATTTTAGATTCAAATAGTAGTTTATACAAATTTGATCCAGATATCACATTTTTGATTATTGATATAAGAAAAATTTTAGGAAATTTCTTCCATTTTGCTTATTCATTTTCTGAACAAGAGCGTAAGAATGTAATTGAAGAAAAGATTGAGCAAATAAAAAATTTAATTTCAAATTTCCAAAATAATTCAGATAAAAAATTAGTACTTTCTATTGTTAATCCTGGAACATATTCTATAAATGGAATATTAGAAAATAAATCAAAATTTGCTATTAAGGATATGATAAATAAATTAACTTCTGAATTGATTAATTCTGCAAGGGAACAGAACACATTCTTTTTTCATGATTTTGATCTGTTTATTAGAAAAAATGGTGAACGAAATGTTTTTGATTATAGACAATTTTTCATTGGTGATATTCAAATTGCATTTAGTTTTTTACCATATTTTGCAGACGAATTAATGAGTTACATTAAACCAAGTTTAGGACTAAATAGAAAATGTATTGTTTTAGATTTGGATAATACGCTTTGGGGAGGAGTTGTAGGTGAAGATGGATTTGATGGTATTGAACTAGGACACACGCCAAATGGAAAAGCATTTGTAGAATTTCAAAAACAACTTTTAGCATTATGGCAACAGGGAATTATCCTTGCAATAAATAGTAAAAATAATTTTGATGAAGCAATGAAAGTAATCAAAGAACATCCTGAAATGATCTTACGAGAAAAACATTTTGCATCTTTCCAAATAAACTGGAATGATAAAGCTGAAAATCTAAATCGAATTTCTGAAGAAGTAAATATTGGATTAAATAGTATTGTATTCTTTGATGATGACAAAATTAATCAAGAAAGAATATCTCATGAATTTCCTGAAGTTTTAACTATCCCTTTACCGAATGATCCTTCACAGTATGTATCTATTTTAGATAATCTAAATGATTTTAATGTCTTACAAAAAACTGATGAAGATTTTATGAGAGGTCAAATGTATGCGGAACAAAGAGAACGGAAAAAATTACAAAAATCAGTCAGCAATCTTGATGATTTTCTAAAACAACTCGATATTAAAATAATGATTAAAAAAGCTGATCAATTCTTAATTCCTCGAATTTCACAATTGACATTAAAAACTAACCAATTCAATTTGACAACAAAAAGATATCAAGAAAATGATATTCAAGAATTCGCACGTGATTCAAAATTTGATGTTTACTGTGCTCAGGTATCAGATAAATTTGGTGATAATGGAATTACTGGCGTTTACATAATTAATAAAAATGAACGCTCATGGATAATTGATACTTTTCTTCTAAGTTGTAGAATAATGGGACGAGGTGTAGAAGATGCACTATTGTCTCAAATCTTAATTAATGCTAAAAATGCGGGTGTTCAACAAGTTGAAGGAGAATTTATTCCAACACAAAAAAATGAACCTGCAAAAAATTTCTTATTTGAGAATGGCTTTAAAAAAGAAAGTAAATATTGGATTTTTAATTTAAACAACGAAATTAAATTTCCAAATCACTTGAAGGTGGAAACTGAAAAATGACAAATCATCTTAATTCCATTGTTGCAAAAGTTTTCTCCATCTCTGAATCATCTATAAATGATCAATCTGGCCCTGAAAATATTGAATCTTGGGATTCATTTAATGGGCTAGTGTTACTAGATGAATTAGAACATCATTTTAATGTAAAATTTTCAATTTCAGAAATTTCTAATATCAAAACACTTGCTGATATTAAAGAATGTTTAAAAAACCATAATGTAAAAATTGACGGTTGAAAATCTATTGTAAATATAATAGATATGATTGATCATATGTTATTCTAATGATGATTAAAATTTTAAATCATTTAGAACAATTTGTTAGTCAATTCTATATAATTAAAGAATATTTTAAATTTTAATATGAAGATTGGATTAGTTTGTCCTGCATCATTACCTGCCACACAATTTGGCGGAATAATGTTCTTATGTTTAGATCTAGCTAGAGAATTTTCTGAGAAAAATAATAATGTGAAAATCTATACCACGGATATGGATTTTAGTAATGATTCACATACATTTAACAAAAGATTACCTCGATATGAAAAAATTGATAATTTCAAAATTTTCCGTTCACATGTTTGGTTTTCAATAAAATTATTTTTTGTAAATCCTGGAATCTATAAACAAATGATGAATGATGAACTAGATATTATTCATTCTATAGGTATACGAAGTTTCCAATCATTAATTGCAACATTTGTAGCTAAAAAGAAAAAAATTCCATTGATAATTTCTGATCAAGGAGGATTATTTACTCATCCTGATTTTACACATGGAGGATTTCTTACAAAATTACTATATTTTTTTCAAAAACCATTAATTAGTTATGTAATTAATAATTCAACAAAAATTATAGTTGCAAATGAATATGAAAAAAAAATTTTTTCAAAATTTAATGCTTCTGAAAAATGTCATATAGTTAAGAATGGAATTAATTTAAAAAAAATGGATGATGGACAAATAAATTTCAAAGACAAATATAATATCAATGAAAAATATTTTTTATTTCTAGGTAGATTTAACAAGGTAAAAGGAATTGACATATTACTAGAAGCTATTAGCAAGATTAAACAAAATGAGTTAATGAAAAATACTAAGCTTGTTGTAATGGGAGTTGATTTTGGTTTTCAAAACGAAATGGAAAATATAATTTCTAATTTAGATATAAATAATGAAATTATAATTATAAAGAATCCAAAGCGTGAAGAAGTAGTTTCTGCATACAAACAATGTGAATTTTTAGTTTTGCCATCGCGTTGGGAATTGTCACCACTTACTCCACTAGATGGATTTGCATTCAAAAAGACAGTTATTAGTACAACTGCTCATGGAATACCATATACAATCTCTAATAATGAAAATTCAATATTGGTTGAACCTGAAAATTCTGATCAACTGGCTGATGCAATTCTAAAATTATTAAAAAATGATTTATTATTAGAAAAATTAGGAAATTCTGGATTTGAACATGTTCTAAATGTGGCAAATTCTAAAAAAATGGCTGAAAATACTCTGAATCTTTATCATAATCTTTCATACGTAGATAATTAATAAGATTGAAAACTTCTGAAATAGCATGACAAAAAGACTTGATGCATTTAATAATAAAAAAGTGAAAGTTCCATTTTTTTATCCTACAATTACAAAGGCAGATAAATTGGCAATCATGAAAGCTTTGAATTCTCCTTTACTGACTGATGGTCCTAATTTAAAAAAATTTGAATTTGAATTTGGCAGATTTTGTGGTGCATTAAACTCTATAGGAGTTTCAAATGCAACATCTGGATTATTCTTATCTTTAAAATCATTAGGAATTGGATTAAATGATGAAGTAATTGTTCCTGATCTTACTTTTGCAGCAACCGCCAGCTCAGTTATTCAAACTGGTGGAAAACCTGTTTTAGCTGATGTTGATGATGATTTGAATATATCACTTGAATCAATTAAAAAATGTATTAATAGAAAAACTAAAGCAATAATACCTGTTCATTTTGCTGGTAAATCTTGCAAAATAAACGATATAATGAAACTAGCTAAAAAAAATAATCTATATGTAATTGAAGATTGTGCACATGCAATAGGAACTTATTACAAAAATAAGCATGTTGGAACATTTGGAGATACTGGATGTTTCAGCTTTTACCCAACTAAAAATATAACAACACTGGAAGGAGGAATGATTCTAACAAAATCAAAAAAATTAGCAAATAGAATTACAAAATTAAAAAATCAAGGAATTACTAAATCACTTAACCAAAGATTCTCAAAAGGTAAACCATGGGAATATGATATCGATGAACCTGGTTATAACTTTAGATTAGATGAAATAAGATCTGCACTTGGCATAAGTCAATTAAAGCAACTAAAATCATTTAATACTAAAAGATGGAATGCAGCAAAATACTATTGGAAAAAATTGAATAATATAGATGGAATTTTATGCCCAGAAATGCACTCAAAAAATGAACACACATTCCATCTTTATATTATTAGAATAACGCCAAAATTTACTCTAACCCGAGATAAATTATTTAAAAAATTCTTAAAAAATGGTATAAGGACCTCTGTACATTACAAACCTCTTCATGAATTTTCATTAATTAAAAAATATTCAAAAATATCTAATCTTCAAAATTCAAAATTACTATACAAGCAAATTTTATCACTTCCTATGTATCCTGGGATAACGAAACACGAACAAGATCTTGTTATTCAGACTATTCTTTCTTAGATATTATATCATCAAATTTTTCAAAATTGATTTTATAAACAATTAATTTTTGAATATCATTTTTTAAATTTAATTCAATTTTTTCTAAATAATCATATTCTAATTCATTATTAATTATATTCTTCAAAATTTTATCTTCTGTGTGTTTATCTATTATCAAATGTGTTAAACCATTTCTTTGATTTTCATAATCATATCCTCGTGCTTCTTGAATGAATTTTTCAAGAGAATCATATTCTGAAGTTAAAAACTTGTTTGTTTTTGTACCTGGGGCTCTATCTTTATCAAATTCCGGAGTATCTGGCCAACCATTTGACAAATCTGCTGCTTCAATGTATTTACTTTGTGAGTAATAATTTACTCCATTAGCTACTGATGTAATTATCACCGCATTTTCAAATGCATCTTTCTCTATCATGATATTTTCTCCTGATTCACTAACTAATAATGAGGTAGAAAAAATCACACATGAAAATATGATGAAAATAATCACTTTAGATTTTGAAACATCTTGAATTTTTTGTATTGTGAAAGATGAAATTACACAGAATATTGGAAATAAAACAAACAAATATCTTGGTTCGTTAATTCCTCTCCCATATGCATATGCAATTGGTAACGATAATGCAATAGCAAATATTACTAAAACCCATGTGTTTACATCTCTATTTTTAAAGAAAAAATACACTCCAGTTGGAATGACAAAAATAAAAAACGGTATCATAGTCAAACCAATTGATATGACAAAAATTTCGGCTGATCTACTTATAAAATCTATTGATTTGTTTGAATAATCTTCACCTGGAATAATATCGTCCTCAGGAATTCCTTGAATTACATGATTAGAAAAATATACTCCACTGCCAGTAATATTACTAAAAAGTCCATCATTGCCTATTGCTTCAATGCGCATCATTGAAACTGGTAATATTATTGAAACAAAAATTAATAATCCAACTAGAAATACAAATAAAGTTTTTTTACTAAATTTATTTTTTAAAAAGTAAGATATAGTAAATGGTATTACTAAAATTATTGCTTCATACCTTACCACTGATGCAATTGAAATAAAAAATATTCCCAACATGGAAAGTTTATTGTTTTTAGAAATCATACATAACAACATAAATGCAATTAATAAAATAAAAAACGATTCAGTTAATCCTTGAAATGAATTTTTAATTACTAATGGATGAAAAATATACAATGATCCACTTATCATTGCAATTTCGTTTTTAACAAATTTTTTACATAATAAGTAAATTGGTATTAATGTTGTTGATACTAAAATTGTTGCTATAATCTTTTGTAAATTACTATCATTCAGAAAACTCTCAGAATTTGAAAAATTTAAAAAGATTGAAACCAAAATTGGCCATCCATCATTAGATGGGTAATTTCCTATTGGTAATTTACCTTGATTACTAATTTCTTTTGCATGAACTAAATAATCTAAAGAATCATTTGTTACTGGAATATCATATCCCAAAAAACTTAGATTAATAATTAAAGATGATAAAAAAATTACAACTAAGAGTAATTTACTATATTTTGGAAAAAATTCTGATTTAGAATTTATTTGAATTTTATTTGATTTCAATGTACTTCATTATTTTTTAAATTTGGACCATTCAAAATCATCAAAATTTACATTTTTCATTTCGTTATCATTTGGTCTCCATGCAATATTTGCTAAAACTAACACTCTTGATGTTTCATCTGATGTGTTGATATGCGCAGATGCAACATTTTTTGGAACATATACTAAATTTGGTTTTTCAGCATCACTCTCGATCTCAATATAACCCTCTTCTGATTCTATAACAAAAGTTACTTTACCATGAATACACGTAAAATAACTATCACGTTTTGTATGAATATGAGGTCCTTTAACCTCTCCCGAATTTACTGAACTTACATAAACCATTTTTGGGTTATCTTTCAAAATTTTATCCCAATCTCTCCAAACTACAGTTAAACTCCCATTGACTGAATTTTTATTAATATCTCTTGTATCATGTTTCTCAAGTTTTATTTCATAACTTTCTTTATTCATAAATCAAGATAAATTATGATTTGCAATAAAAGTTTGGATTGATTAGTATGATTACTCCTAAGTTTTTATTAATAATCAAAAATAGCATTAATAATGAAATTACTGGTTACTGGTGGTTTAGGATTCATTGGAAGTAATTTTATTTTAAAATTAATTAAAGAATCAAACGAATTCGAAATAATTAATGTAGATGCTGAGTTATATGGTTCAGATAAAAACAATCTTTTAGAAATTCAAGATCATGAGAAATATGAATTTGTTAAAGGTAATATAACAAACAGAAGACTAATGGAAGATTTGATTACAAAATGTGACGCTGTAGTCAACTTTGCTGCAGAATCCTTTGTTGATCGTAGTATAGAAAACGCAGATCCTTTTCTAGTATCTAATATACGTGGTGCATTTACCCTTTTAGATATTGTTACCAAACAAAAAAAACGTCTCTTACAAATTTCCACTGATGAAGTTTTTGGAAGTTTATCATCTGGAACTGCAACTGAACAATCTACTTTTAATCCATCCAATCCATACGCTGCAACTAAAGCAGCTGCAGAACTACTCATAAAATCATATGTGAATACATATGACTCTGATGTAATTATTACAAGATGTACAAATAATTACGGTCCTTGTCAATTCTATGAAAAATTAATCCCAAAAACTATCATTTTAGCAAATCAAAATAAAAAAATTCCAATTTATGGACAAGGAACTAATATTAGAGATTGGATTTATGTTGATGATCATTGCAATGCTGTTTTATCTGCTTTATTAAATGCTAAAAATGGTGAAACATACAATATTTCTGCAAATAATGAAATCGATAACATTACAATTGTAAAAAAAATTCTTAACTTAATGAACAAATCTGAAGATTTAATTGATTTTGTTGAAGATAGACCTGGACATGATTATCGCTATAGTATGGATTCGAAAAAAATTTCTAATGAGTTAGGTTGGAAAATTAAGACTAGTTTTGATAATGGGTTGACAAACACAATTAATTGGTATCTAAATAATCCTGAAATCTTGAAAAAATTCAATTCTGATATAGTTCAAAATACAACTCCTTGGAAAAGTTCTAATTAATTATAATGAGATAAAAAAAATGAAAGGAATTATTCTTCATGGGGGTCATGGTACAAGATTAAGACCTCTCACACATACAGGACCAAAACAACTTTTGCCAATCGCAAATAAACCCATGTCACAATATTGTCTTGAAGCAATACGTGATTGTGGAATAAATGATATAGCTATAATTGTAGGAGGAATTGGTTCACAAAAAGTAAAAGAATACTACGGTGATGGGACAAAATTTAATGTAAAACTAACCTACATTGAACAAGATGAACCAAAAGGAATTGCACATGCAATTAATCTCTGTAAAGATTTCATTGGAAATGAAAAATTTTTGACATTTTTAGGTGATAATATTATACAAAAATCAATCCAAAATATATCAAAAAAATTTGAAACATCAAATGATGATGCATTAGTTTTATTATGTGAAGTTCCAAATCCTAAACAATTTGGAATTGCAGAACTAACTGATAATAGAATTTCAAAAATTATGGAAAAACCTAAAGAGCCTCCGACAAATTTGGCGGTTACAGGAATTTATTTTTTAACACCAAAAATTTTTGAAATTTTTTCAAAACTTAAACCATCATGGAGAAATGAATTAGAAATTACAGATGCATTACAGATTTTGTTAGAAGAAAAAAATACAATTAATTTTGAAATGATAACTGATTATTGGAAAGATACAGGAACTCCAAATGATATTATACATGCTAATGCTGAAATTCTAAAAAACATGGAACCATATTTTCTAGGAAATCAAAATAATAGCTCTGAAATTACTGGTAATGTAATGCTTGGAAAGAATTCCCAGGTATTAGAAAATTCTAAAATAATTGGCCCATGTATAATTGGTGATAATTGTATAATTGGTCCAAATGTTACATTGGGTCCTAATTTGAGTATAGGAAATGATTCAAAAATTTCACATTGTAAAATTAAAAATTCAATTATTATGCAAAATTGTATAATTGATTCAGAAATATCTCTTAATGATTCAATTATTGCATCTAACTCAAAAATTCAAATTGATAAAAATAATGAAAACCAAACATTTCTTTTAGGCGAAGGAACTAGAATCTCTTAGATTGTTATTCATATCTGTATTCAAATTAATTATGCGGTAGATTTTAAAAAGATTAGATAAAATTTTTAGTATGAAAAAGAAATTATTATTTTGGATAACATTAGATTTAAAACAATTTTTTGTAGCAAATTATTTTCAAAAATTTGATGATTATGAACTATATGCAATTATTGATTGTCCATCAAATGCTAAGAGTTTTTTTAAAGAACAAAAATTAGTTAAATTTAACCAAATTTGGTTTTTACATGAACAAATTAAAAACTCCCAGGATTATTCTATTGAAAATTTAAAAAATTTTGAAAATGAATATGACTTGAATTTATGGGAGTTGATCACAAATGAAAGAATTTTTTATAGATTCAATCCATTTTATAAGTTTGATAGAAATTCTCTTTTATCCATTGATTTTCAAATTCTTAGTTTTTTTCAAAGTATTTTGGATTCAATTAAGCCTGACGTATTATTAACTAAAGATCCTGGTTTTCACCATTTAGAAATTCTAGTTAGAATGTGTAAAAAAAAATCTATCCAAGTACTAATGCCATTTGTTCCAAAATTAGTAAATCGTGTAATTATTACTGATAATCCTACAAGCATTAATCCCAAAATAAACTATAATGAATGTACTCCTCAATTTACAAATTTTTCAGAATTAGAAAAATATTTTGAGGAAAAAAGCACATCTAAAAATTTAAAAAAATTTGTAAAAACATTTTCTTCATCATCTTCTACAATGAAATTCAAAGTATTTCTCAAATACATTTTCTCAAATTCAAACTCTCAAAAGGAATTGTATACGTATTATGGAAGAACAAAACATAAAGTAATTTTGAATTATATCTCTCTTGCAATTAAAAAAAGAATACGTAAAAATTTCATAGACAAAAACCTAATAATGCAACCAGATCTAAAAACCCCCTTTGTTTATTTTGCATTAGGTGTGGACATGGAGAGAAATTTATTGATAGGCTCTCCATTTCTAAATAATCAAATTGAAATTATCAGAACAATTGTAAAATCACTTCCTGTAGATTTTTCTTTATATGTAAAAGAAACACCTGGTCAGGCTACACGTGAATGGAGAACCACGGATGAATACAAAGAGATAATGAGTATTCCAAACGTAAAATTAATTCATCCAGATTTTCCATCTAGAGACTTGTTGAAACATAGCTCTTTGGTTATGACAATTGCAGGTTCATCTGGGTTTGAAGCAGCAATATATCAAAAGCCTTCAATTGTATTTTCTAATCCAATTTATTCAATTTTACCATCAGTCACAATTGTTACTGATCTTACAAAATTACGGAATGATATTAAAAACTCATTATCAACCAAAGTCCAAGCTTATGATGTTGGGAAATACATTGATTTTATAGAAAAAAATTCTATTGAGTGGCCATTTGATCAGTTTGATGTTTCAGTAGTTAATCACTTTCATTTCTCAGGGTTACTTCTTGACACAGAAATTGATCAGTTTGTTGCTAAACAATTTTCTATTGAAAATCATGATTTAATAAAAAACCTTGCAGAAGAACTTCATAGTTCAATAAATTAGATTTTTATATCTTTAAATTGTTTTTGTAGATTTCTATTCCATGCGGATTTTCCTGAAAGAATTTTTAAAAATTCTGCAGAGCAACTTTTTACTGGATAAAAAAATGATTTAGGTTTAAAGCGAATACCTTCTACATTTTTTATTGCTTTAGTAACTTGTAATTTTTTCCAAGAAATATTTGTTATTTCTTTACTTTTATTTCTATTACTTTGTCTTGTACCAATATTTATTGCAGGTGTACCAAACACCTCTGCTTCTCTAACAATTGTACTGGAATTTCCTATAACAAAATCTGCATTTTTTAATAAAGATAAAAAATAATTAAATCTAATAGAGGGAAATATTTTAAAACTCTTATTAGCTCTCAATTTTTTAATTTCATTAATTATTATGTCCGAACCTTTATCATTATTAGGATAAATAATGATGAATTTTTTCTTTGAATGTTTTAAACCTAGTACTATTTCTTTAATCTGTTTTTCGATACTATGAAATTCTGTAACTACTGGATGAAAAATAAAAATGGCATAATTTTCAAATTGTATATTATATCGAGTTTTTGTTTCTTCAATATCTGGTATGTTACTGCTCTTCATCACTTCTATTTCTGGCGAACCGATGATGAATGAAGAATTTTTATGTTCGCCCATTTGAATAATTCTTTTTTTTGCCTCCGAATTTGATACAAAATGAATGTGCGACAACTTTGTCACACTATGCCTAATTATTTCATCAACTGTCCCTGAAATTTCTCCACCTTCAACATGTCCTACCAATATTCCATTAAATAATCCAACAATTGCTCCCGCTAATGTTTCTAACCGATCACCATGAACAATTATCATATCTGGATTAATTTTTTTAACAAAATCTGAAAATCCTTGAATTGTATCTGCAAGAATTAGATCATGTTCTACATTTTTTTGATTCTCAAAAATAAACAAATTTTTGTATTTTTGTTTTTTAATTTCAGAATATGTTTGCCCATATTTTTTTAATGTGTGCATACCTGTAGCAAAAATATAACAATCAAATCTATTCGAATTTTCAACAACATCAATTAGAGGTTTTAATTTTCCAAAATCTGCTCTTGTTCCAGTAATGAATACTATTTTTTTATTTTTCAATCATATTCCACTCTATCTGAGTATTTTTAGGAATTTCTATTGTTGCCTTATAATTTAATACTTTTTGAAAATCCTTTGCTAGAATTTGTCCTGTTCCTGGTCGTTTCACCCAAATATTTTTTTCAGACAAAACTTCTCCAACCTGAATATCTTTAATTGAAACAACACATGAATATGCAAAATCAATTGTTTGTTGCTCTTCTGGAAGAATTTTTTTATGTCCTCCCAATGATAAATGAATTGAATTTACTCCTAAAATTAATTCTTTCAATTCAGATGGTTCAATTGATATGGGAATGTCTGGACCACTCCAAAATTTATCTGACGTAAAATGTTTTTCTAAAATAGAAGCTCCTAATGCAGTTGCTGCATAACAAGTATAATTTCCTAGTGAATGATCACTAAGTCCTATGACTGCATCTGAAAATGTTTCTGCTAGTTGTGTCATTGCACCTAAATTGACATTTTCATAAGGCGTTGGATACATTGAGGTTACATGTAATAACGCAAATGGTGTATTACATTCTCTTAAAATTTTTACACTTTTGGTAATGCTTTCAATATCATTCATCCCAGTGCTTAATATTATTGGTTTACCAAATGAAGCAATATGTTCAATCAATGGATAATTATTACATTCTCCTGAACCAATCTTATATGCTGTAACATTCATTTTTTCTAATCTATCAGCTGACGCACGTGAAAATGGTGTTGATAAATAGATCATCCCAAGTTTTTCAACCATTTTTTTTAAGAAACTTTCTTCGTTCTCAGTTAATGAACATCTTTTCATTATATCCCATATGGTCTCTTTAGAATTTCCAGGAACAACATCATTTGGAATCATTTCATCCTCGATTATGTGGGATTGAAATTTTATACACTCTGCTCCTGCATTAAATGCATCAAGTACCATTTGTTTTGCTTTTTCTATTTTGCCTTCATGATTAATTCCAATTTCAGCTATGACAAGAGGTTTTTGATTAACTCCTATCTTTCTTTTATCTAATAATAATTCTGGATTCAATTATACTACGCATAAATAATTTGAATATAATTACTTCCACTCATAAAATGCAAATCACTACTTTTTATCAGTATGACAGATATACTATTTCAAATTTTTAATATATAGAAAATATGAAAAAAAATGAGTTTGTACCATTATGCTATCATTACATTAGACCAAAAAAAGAATTAGACCCATTTCCAAAATTATTAGGTACTACTATCGAACAATTTACAAATCAAATTGAAATACTCAAAGAAAAATATGATTTTATTTCAATTGATGAAATGTCAAAAATCTTACAGGACTCATATTTATCAAATAATCCTAGCATAATGGTAACATTTGATGATGGCTTATCTGATCATTTTCAAGCTTCAAAAATTTTAACATCATTTGGAATAAAAGGTACATTTTTTGTTCCATCTTGTATAACTGAAGACAATTTACCTGCAAATCCAATCATCATTCATTATTCAATTGAAAAATTTGGAATTGAAAAATTTCTTACAGAGTATGAATATGCATTAAAAAAATTTAATCTCTTAAACGATAAAAATAGAATTGAATATACAAAAAATAAAAATCCTTGGGATGTAATTAATGAAATTAAATTAAAATTTAAATATGAATTTTCTTATGTTAATTGTAGAAAAATCCTATTAGAAATTTATGAAAATCTTTTATTAGAAAAATTTCCAAATTTCATGAACATTAGTCATTTAACAAATGAACAAATCAAAGAAATGTTGGAAATGGGTCATTCAATAGGTTGTCATACTCATTCTCATATCTCAGTAGGAACATCCAAATTAAATTCAGAAGAATTTCAAGTTGAAATGGTCCAACCAAAATACAAATTAGAATCAAGATTTCAGACTAAAATTACTTCATTTAGTTATCCTTTTGGTGAAACAAAGGATTGTTTATCTACGAAAAAACTTTTAGAACAAACAAGCTCATACAAATTTGCATTTACTGTAACTCCTAAAATTAACAATTCTAAAACTCATCCGTTAGCACTTGGACGTTATGAATTATACAGTACTGATGATACAAAAAAATTAAAAAGTTTATTACAAAATTTGTTTACTGAGGATGTGAATTGAAAGTCGTTATTTGTACTAGTAATGGAATTCGTCACAAATATTTTGCAAATTCAATTTCATCTGTTGTTGATGATGCTCTAATTATAAGCGAATCTAATTCTAATGATGCTAATCCAACAATAATTGATGAACATGATTCTTCAATAATTGAACATTTCAATTTAAGATATAAAACCGAAATGGAAAAATTTCATAATAATGATTTTCTTGAAGGAAAAGTTGTTCCATTACTCTATCGAGAAATTAATCTTGACTATACCTTTAACATCATAAAAAATTTTAATCCGGATCTAATGATTGTTTTTGGTTCTTCTATAATTAAAGAACCACTTCTTTCATTACTTCCAAATAAAATAATTAACTTACATTTGGGACTTTCACCATATTACCGCGGAAGTGGTACTAATTTTTGGCCATTTGTTAATAATGAATTAGGATATGTAGGATCTACAATCTTAAAAATTGATTCTGGTGTTGATACTGGGGATATAATTTGTCATGTAAGACCTAACATTGAGATTGGTGATAATGTTCATACTATTGGCTGTAAAGTCATTCAAGAAAGTATATCTGTAATTCATGAAATATTGGAGCGAATTAAAAATAATGAAAAAATCACTTCCACAAAGCAATGGGCAATTAAAAATGAAAAATATTATAAAAATAAAGACTTCACAAAAGAAATTCTTCTTCAATACAAAAAAAATCTAGAAGACGGTATAGTGGAAAATTATATTAAAAATCCATTTACTCCTGAAAGATTAATTTCATTAAACTAATTTTTAGATTCAATTTTTTTAATTGTCTCATAATTTGGATGATTACTTAATGCAGAGTTTAGAAATTTTGTTGGTGTGTACAATCTATGACCAAGTTTTACATTGTCATTAATTTTTTTATCATTTACATCTAATATCTCGTTAATGATTATAGCTCCATCACTTCCAGCAATGAAGATTCGTCCATTTTCTTTTCTAAAAATTAGTCCAGCTTGAAAAGGATGACTTTTCATTTTTTTATCAATTTTTAAACATTTTTTCAATCTAATTTTTTTACCATCTATGAACGTAGATGATCCTTGATGAGGATCATCAAATGCATGAATGAATAATTTGATTTGTTCACAATTCCAATTCCAATTAATATAACCATTAACTGGAGTAACTAATCTTGGCCAATATGTACTCAAAGTATGTTTTTGTTTTTTAACCTTAAATTCTTTTCCAGATTTTAAATCTATAATAAATTCTGTAAAGAATTTATTTTCAAATTTGGTTTTATAATTCAAATAATCATTAGGAATTTTACATGATTTTGGAAACTTGAACATTTTTTGTTTTATAACATCACCAACATCTAATGATGTGTCGATTTTATGAAATGTAATTCCCCATTCCTTTTCTTGTTGTAAAATTGCCCATGTATATGCTGCAGTGCCACGAAATTTTGGCAGTGGTGTATCGTGATAATTATATAATTTTCCATCAAAAAAATCTATTATATTTTTCTTAAAAATCCATGGAGAATTTACTGATATTCCTATATTATTTTTTTTTGAAATTTTTTCCAAATTTTTCAATTTTAAATCTTTAATTTTATACCAATCAAAACCATTTTTTTTTAATTTTTCTTGTAATGTTTTTCCATCTTTTGTGGGTAAATCAAGATGCATCTTATCCGTTACAATGGTGACATCACATTTTTTTTCTTTTGCAATTTGTGCAATTGAAAGTAATGGCCCATCCTGTTTTTTTGTATTTCCTCCAAATAAAATGACTGATAATTTTTTCATATTTATGATTCCTTTGATTGTTATTTTAATACAACATTTTCTTAATAATTATACTGACAAAAAGGACGAATAGTATAAATCATAATTTTTACTCTTGATTATTTAACTAATGAAATTATCTAATGTTGCAATAGTCACCATGAGAACTTCATCTACAAGATTGCCTAAAAAATCACTTGCTGACATCACTAACACAAAAAAATCCATAGATATTATTATTGAACGAGCTAAATTAACAGGCTTACCTGTTGTTTTTGCAACTAGTTCAGATGAAAGTGATGATCAAATAGCTGATATTGCAAAAAGTCATGGGGTAGTTATTTTTCGTGGTGCATTACTTAACAAATTAAAAAGATGTAATGATTGTTTTGAACAATTTGAAATTGAAAATGCATTATTGATTGATGGTGACGATCTATGTTATGATTATGATATAGGAAAAAAGGCAATGAATGATTTGAAAACATCCGAGTTTGATGTTATTTGGTGTCCTGATGAAATTATCACTGGACTTTTTACGTTGGCTCTAACAAAAAATGCAATCAAAACTTTGTATTCTTGTGAACCTAGTGAAAGTTTTGATGCTGATCTTTTTACTCATCTTTTTAAAAAAACAAATTTAAGAATTTCATATATAGAGTTAGAAAAAAATCAAAAGAATATGAATATTAGATTAACACTAGATTATGAAAAGGATTTATTATTTTTTAGAGAATTATACAGCCATATTCCAACTAACGAATCTGGAAATAATATTGTAAAATTTATTGTAGAAAATCCAAAAATTGCAAGTATTAATTACCAGTGTCAACAAGATTTCTTAAATAATAAAAAATTAAAAATGGATAAAAAAAATGACTAAAGACTGGAAATTTGAAGGTAATGAAAGAAAGTACATTGAAGATGTACTTCGTAGTGGGTTTGGTGCATCTGAATCCGGTACTATGAATGAAAGATTAGAAAAAAAATTCACTGAAATTTACAATACTAAATATGCAATAACTGCAAATTCGGGTACATCAACCTTGCATATGGCTCTAAATGCATTTGGAGTTCAACCTGGTGATGAAGTCATTATTCCTTCTTTGACTGTTGGAATGTGTGGATTTGTTGTCTGGCAATGTGGAGCAATTCCTGTCTACGCCGATGTAAAACAAGATACTTTTTTACTAGATCCAAATGATGTTGAATCAAAAATTACTGAAAAAACTAAAGCTATCATGCCTGTTCATATGTATGGAAACATGTGTGATATGGAAAGTATCATGTCACTTGCAACAAAAAATAACCTGTATGTAGTAGAAGATTGTGCCGAATGTCAGTTATCACATGATAATAAAAATAGACTGGCAGGCACTGTTGGTGATGTAGGCAGCTGGAGTTTTGAAAATTCTAAACATCTTACAACTGGTGATGGTGGAATTGTATCCACAAATAACGAAGAATTTGCTATTTCTATGAGAAAATTCAGTTCTGCAGGATTCAAAAATTTAACAGCTATCTCTGGAAAAACAAGAATATCCAGAGATTTATTTCAAAATCCAAATTGGGAACGTCATGACACTTTAGCATATAATTATAGAATGCCTGAATTGTGTGCTGCTGTTGGATTGGCTCAATGTGAGCGTATTCAAGATTTTGTTAATTTAAGAACAAAAATGGCAGAAGAATATTTGTCTATTCTTAAAGATTCAAAATTATTTACACCACAAGTCACTCAAGATGGTTTTAAAAATACATACTACACTTTTGCAGCATTATTCAATGGAATTGACTATGGAATTTCTTGGAATGATTTTAGAAAAAAATATGTTGAAAATGGAGGTGATGGAATATACGCTGCTCATCAACTTGTATACAATGAACCTTGCTTCAAAAATAATCAAATTGGATGGGGTCGAACACCTATAGCTGAAAAATTACAAAAAAATCTAATGTTATTCACAACTAATCAAAAAGATGAATCAGAAAGAAAAAAACAAAAAGAATGTTTAAGTAAAACAATTCAATTTTTTAATTAATAAACAATTCATTTGGAAGATTCTAGAATACTATTCAATTATTTTTTTGCTTTATATTTTGGGTCATATTTTTCCCATTTTTCACTAATTTTCCATTGTGGAAGCTTTGTTTCTTCAAATTTTTGATTTGCCATTTGAAGCATACGTCTTGTATCATGAGTATACATGAATTGTTTCAATGCAATTAGTTCTGGAATTGTGAAGTTTTTACTAACCGTTGCAGTATAATTCGTTGCATCCCCGCAGTCTTTCATAAATTTATCTAATGCGCTAAGATACCATTTCTTGAGAGTATTGTTGTCAATCGTATATTTTCCTTGATGAACCATTTTCAACCTTTCATCATATTGTTCTAAAATAAATTCTCTATTATGGTAAAAAATTGGACTTCCAACATACGGTGTACATATGAAAGGATCAATCTCTGCACCATTTTTAATCCAAAAATCTACTGTTTCCATTAAATCATTAATATCTTCATTAGGATTCCCAATCATGAATGTTGTAATTGGTGTCATTCCAGATTCTTTTATTGTATCAATAGTTTTTTGCAAATGCATTCTTAATTGACCCTTTTGTATATCTTGATTGAGAACTTTATCTGATGCTGATTCAAATCCAAACGATATGTATGCACATCCTGCATCTTTCATTGTTTTAATAATTGAGGGTTTTACTGCAACACTTGGAGCATCTCCTAATGTGCCCCATTTCAAAATTTTATCCAATCCCTCATTAACATATAATTCACAAAATTCTTCAGTCCATTTCAAATTACTAGTCATATTCTCATCCATAATAGAAATAAAATCACAGTTGTATTTTTCAACTAATAATTTGATATTATTTACTGCATATTCTGGAGTAGGCCATCGTGCAGGTAATTGAAATGTATCATTATCTTTATCAGATTCTCGAACAAGTTCTTCTCCTTTTTTTCTATTTCCAAGACCGTAAATATTTTGTAAATCTATTCTTGACATTCCGTTATGTGAGCAAAAAGTACATCCTCTTGGACAGCCTCTTTCCCAAACCACAGAAAATCTACGTTTTGAATTATGTGATTCTACTGACATAGGTAAAGATGAATATTTGAAATAAATTGAATTTTCAAATAAGTCGTAAGATGGATAAGGAATTGTGTTTAGATCTGCGATTAATGCTCTAGGTGCTGTGAATTTAACTTCATTTCTCTCTCTTATGCATAAACCTGGTATTTCATTAAAGTCTGTTTTATTATTATTTATTGCATCATAAAGCTCTGAGAAAGTTTCTTCACCTTCACCAATTACAATTAAATCTAATTCTGAAATTAATTGCAGTATTTCATCTGGATTATAGGTGCTCCATCCTCCTCCTCCTATGAATAATGAATTTGGTGCAACTTTTCGAATTAAAGGAGCCAGTTGTTTAATTCTTTTATAGGTTGTCGTTAATCCTCCGATTCCAATAATATCCCATTTTTCAGAAGAAATTTCTTCAGCAATAATTTTTGATGGAACTGTTTGTCCATCATACTTCATTCGTAATGCATTCAAATCTAAAATACCTACTTGACCCCCTTTCTTTTCCACAATGGAACCCAAAATTCCAGCCCAAAATGGAACATGTTGTGGATTCATATCCAAGCGAATTTCAGGTACCACAAAAAGTACTTTCATAATCTTCGTTTTTTTTTAAGTATTTATAATTCGTTATTAGTTTATTAGATTTCACGAATATTTTTTCAAAAATTGTCTTAATGTCATATATTTAATTCTCTTTCCAAATAGAGACCCACCTTCTGTAGCATTAATTGTTGACACCCATTTTGGAGAACGTTCTATGAATTCTATCAATGAATTTCTATAAAAACGAAAAATAGGATCTACTAGACTATATGTTTTCAAATCCGGATTGTAAATTTTTTGAATAAATTGCTTATAATTTTTTTCATTAACATTAGTTGCTTGTGATAAATGTTCTTTGCTGTTATGGGACAAAATTGTTTCCCAAGAATCAGTTAATTCCCAACCTTGATTCATTCCAATTAATCCCACATTTTGAAATTTTAGGATCTTCCAAGCTAAAAACCATGCACTTGTTCCAACATTTCCTCCTGTCTGTAATGCTGGTAAACCATTTGAATGATTTTTTACTCTTACCATAGATGCAAAAATATGATTTAATGATCTTTTTCCATAATTCAAATCGTATAGATTATGAAACCAATGTATTGCTATACCAGCTTTTCTTGCACGCTTAACAACATCCGGATTTGATACAGTTGGAAAGAATCCTTTAATTTTTGTTCCATACTTATCTACAATTTTATTATTATACAATTTCAAAATTCGTTTATACGGTTCAACAGATATCACATAAAACTCTGAAAATTTTTTTGGTGTAATTCCATGTTCTAAAACATTGATTAGATTTCCATCTGTACAAATTATTGCACCTTTATAATTACTATCTGCTAACAACTCCAAATGTTTTTTCTTCTTAATCGACGGACCACGTCCAATTACAATGGCTGATTTATTTTTATCTTGTAATTCATTATTTTTTATTGATGCTGCAGATGGCTCTTTCCAAATTTTATTCAAATTCAATGAAAAATTTTGTATCATTTCATCAAAAGCCTGATCTAAAATATGCTTCATTGTTTTTTCTAATGTATCATTAATCTCTTTATCTTTAGAATTCATATTTACATCACAATATTCTAACTATAATTCACAAGATTATAATTCATCAATTCCCAACTCTTCATCTTTTTTTGTTGAGCGATATACCATAAACGAACCCTTTGCACCTGATTTATGTATAAATTCTTCAAATTCTTCTTTTGTTAAGTCTTTATTTTCATTATTTGTTTTATCTTCATCAATTTCTTTCTTTTCTGATTTTCTAAAATTTGTTTTCATAATCAATAAATTTTCTGATATAATTTAAAGTTAATTTAGAATTCATCATCATCAACTATTCACTTTTAATGTATTTACTTCGTAATCTTTTTAGTCATAATATTGATTTTATTAATAATTGTCAAAAAATATTTTATTCATATGTGTGGATTCCTTAAGATCTGATTATGTATATAATCCAAACAAAAAATCACTCACTCCTAATATTGATAAAATTATAACAAACGGTCTATATTTTTCTCAAGCGTTCAGTGCATCTGATGCAACTTTATTTTCTTGGTCTAGTATGTTTACTGGATTATTTCCGTTTAAAACTGGAATAGAAAATTCTTCAAAATTCAATAAAATAAACAATGATGTAACAACACTTTTTGAAATACTTTCAACAAAAAATTATAATTTCTATGGGTTTCGTCCAAATCTATCTGATTCAACTGGAATTTTTCCAAATTTTTTAAATAAAAATTTCTTATATAATTTAGATGAATCCTTAGATGAAAATTTAGGAAAAAATATTATAGAATTATTGACGTCGGGACTAACTAAAACCCCCTGGTTTTGCTTCATACATCTAAATGATCTTCATTTTCCGTTAAGTGTCTCTAAACAATTCAATAATTCATTATTTGGAAAAAGCAAATACGAACGTGCATTATATAATGTTGATTTTTGGATTGGAAAATTTTTAGAAGTAATCAATCTTGACGAAACTTTGTTCATATTAACTGCAGATCATGGATCTTATGTTAAATTTTTAGAAACTAATAATAAAACATTTGATTTTGAAGAAATAACATCAAAAGAAATCACTAAAAATAATTTAACAAAGAAAATTCCTAAAATATTAAAACCTATTAAAGATAATTTTTTCTACAAATCTGAAATTAAAAAAAATAATGAACGTCAGAAACTTCTTGATAAAACTAATTTAACGATTTCAGAAAAACGTGAATTATCTGAAGGAAAATTTTCAATTAATCATGAACTTTTTGATCCTAAAATTAGAATTCCATTATTATTTTTGAATACTTCTATCAAACATAATATTGAAGATAGATTAGTTAGGTCTGTTGATATCCTTCCAACTATTTGTGACTTTGTAAATATAGATCTTCAAGAAAAAATTGATGGAATTAGTTTATTATCTAATTTAGAAAACTTTTCTGATAATTTGGTTGCATATATTGAGAGTACACCATTAATTGATATTTCTTCTAATGATGTAATAGGAGTTCGTACTCAACGTTTCAAATATTTCCGTGATAAACTAAATCCCAAAGAACGGATTCATCTATACGATATTCAAAATGATCCTGTTGAAGAAAAAAATCTTGCCTCTTTAGAATTAAAAAAAGCAAAAGAAATGGAGGAATTGTTGTTAACTATCACTAAAGATTCACCAGAAACATCGAATCCAGTAAACGATGATGATAATAGTCTAATTGAAGAAGAATTAAAAAAAATGGGCTATGTTTGATGATTAACGATCAAATTTAGTAGATTTTTGATATCATTTTTTGTTACGTTTTTTGGATTATTATCCAAATGTTTTCTATCTTGTAAAATTACCTCTGCTGCATCATCAAAGTTACTTTTCAATGTAATTTTTTCAAAATTTAATTCTTCTACAATTTTTTTAAACCTTGGATAAAAAATTGAATCATTGAACTGATGCGCTATTTGTGTTGTAAATGCTAATGCATGACCATGTGAGAAACCTTCGTTAGAAAATACATATGAAAGTGCATGTCCTAATGTAGTTGATGCATTTCCAAATCCTAATCCAGTTAATAATGTTCCAAAAATAATTTTTAAATTATTTGATTCATTTATTCCTTGTTCAATATTATCAAAGCCTTTTTGACAAAGAAATTTTGTATAAATATTCGAGTTTTTACTATCAAAAGCTTCTGTACTTTGTGCACATGCATCTATTATTGCATTATTGATTATTTTTTTTGGTGTATTTTGCATAAAAATTGGATCTAATATTGCAACATTTGTAAAAATTTTATCATCATGAAAACTTTGTTTTTTATTATTTACTTTTAAAACTGATATTCTTGTAACTTCACTTCCACTTCCAAAGATAGTTGGAATTGTAATTTTCTTTTTTTCCATTTTAAAACCTACAAACTTTGCAACATCCATTACACTTCCTCCGCCTAATCCTATAATATGTGAAAAATCGGAATTGTTAAAATCCTTGATAATGGTCTCAGTTGTTTGAATAGATGGATTGCTTTCTACATCATCAAAAATATAAAATTTTTTTAATGAATCTAACTCTAACCAACCTCGTTTTTTAGCACCCTTTGATGAAATTAACAAACATTTTTCTGGAAATTCATAATTTTTTAGGCTATTTTCTCCAAAAATTATTTCTGAAGGCTGTTTTATCGTATACATGTATTCTTTAATGGAACATTTTTTATAAGTTAATCATTTTTTCATTTTAGAAAAACATTGGAGAATTCTGATTTATTACGTGAACTTTTGCATAAAAAGGATATACTGAAAGTTGGAGGTGCATTTGATGCAATGTCTGCAAAATTAATTGAAATAAACAACTTTGATGCAATCTGGACTGGAAGCTTTGCTATTTCAGCTACTCATGCATTACCTGATGCAAGTATTCTAACAATGACTGATTTTTTGAATGTGTCTTCTAGCATCACTGACTCATGTAAGATACCTGTGATTGCAGATTGTGATACTGGATTTGGAGGACCTAGTAATGTAAGTCACACTGTAAAAAAATTTGAATCGGTTGGAGTTGCAGCAATATGTATTGAGGATAAAACTTTTCCAAAACAGAACAGTCTTTTAAAAAATGGAACACATCAATTAATTTCTGAAAAAGATTTTGTTGCCAAAATTATGGCTGCAAAAGAGGCTAAAGTTAATAAAAACTTCATGATTATTGCTAGAACTGAAGCACTTATTGCTGAGACAGGGATGGAAGATGCTTTAGCTCGTGCTACTGCATACGAAGCTGCTGGGGCTGATGCAATTTTAATACATTCTAAAAAAACTACTCCTGATGAAATTTTTGAATTTTCTAAAATATGGAATGGAAATATACCCTTAGTTGTTGTTCCTACAACTTATCCTAGTGTATCGATTGATGATTTAATCAAAAATAATTTTAAAATGATAATATATGCAAATCAAACACTTCGAGCTTCATACACTGCAATGAATAATGTACTAAAACAACTTGACACTTCAAAAAGAATTACTGATATAAAACAAGAAATTTCTTCAATGGAAGATATCTTTAGTTTACAAGAAATGTATGAAATAAAAAATCAAGAAAAAATAATTGATGAAAATTTAAAAAAAATGGGTTATATCTAGTTGAACCAAAAAGCACAACGTGAAGTTTTTAATTATCTTCAAAAAAAATTTATAAAAAATTTTGTCGGAGTACCTGATTCGACATTAAAATTTTTCATTGATCAAGGATTCAAAAAGAAAAAAATTATCATTGCAAATAGGGAAGAAGAAGCAATTGGAATTGCTACCGGGTTAATTCTTGCTAAAAGTCCTTCATTAGTCTTTATGCAAAATGCTGGTTTTGCAAATTCATTGAGTACAATAACATCGTTGGTTCAATTATATGAAATACCAATGTTATTTTTAATTGGTTGGAGAGGATATTTACATAATGATGCTCCTGAACATGAAAAAATCGGAAAAATTCAGCCACAGCTTTTAGATTCGTTAGATCTTGAAAATAAAATCCTAACTGAAAAAACATGGAAAAAAAATTGTGATTGGGCCCTTTCAAAAATCAAACAAAATAAATCTGCTGCACTAATAATTAGGAGGGATTTTCTTGATTAGACGTGATGCAATGGAGACAATATGTAAACAAATTAAAAATGAAATTATTGTATCTGCAAATGGATTCATTAGTAGAGATCTATTTTCTACTTTAGAAAAACCCTCGAATTTCTATATGATAGGGTCAATGGGGCTTGCATCTTCAATTGCATTAGGAATTAGTATGAAAAAACCACGAAAGAAAATTTTTGTGTTTGACGGAGATGGAAATATCTTGATGAATCTTAATTCATTAGTAACAATTGGTTCATTTCAACCAAAAAATCTAATTCATATAATTTTTGATAATAAAATGCATGAATCAACAGGAGGGCAACCAACTCATTCTAAAGAAATTGACATATCGAAAATTGCAAAATCTGCAAATTACAAAGTCTTCAAAACAAATTCAAAGAACTCATTAGAAAAAATACTTGAAAAAATCAAACAAAACTCCGGTCCAGTTCTTATACAAATTCAGGTTTCAAAAAGTACAGAAAAATCATCTCGTGTGGAGATAGATCCTCCAAATATTAAATCACGATTTATCAAAGCGATTAATTGAGTAAAATGAAAGCCATAATAATTGCAGCTGGTTCTGGTAAAAGAATTTCTGAAAATTTTTCTAACACTCCAAAATCATTGATCCCAATTAATGGAAAATCAATAATTTCAAAACAAATGTCTGTTCTAAAATCTAATGGAATTAATGAAATAATAATTATCACTGGTCCATTTCAAGAAAAATTTTCCTTTTCTGGTGTAAAATTCATTCATGATAAAAATCATCTTCAACATGATATCTTAGGTAGTTTAATGGTTGCAAAAGATGAGTTAAGCGATGATGTAATTATTACGTATTCTGACATCTTATTTGATGAATCAATATTAAAAATGGTTGTTGAGTCAAAAAATAATATTGGTATTGCTATAGATCTTAATTGGAAGAAACAATATGCAAATAGAAAATTACATCCATTATCTGAAGCAGAAAATGTCTTATTTGATAATTCAAATAAAATTGTAGAAATCAAAAAAAATATTCAAAAACCAAATTCTGTGATTGGTGAATTTTTAGGAATAATGAAATTATCAAAATCTGGTTGTGAAAAATTCATAGAAATTTTTGAAAACATATCTGATTTAACTAATGAATTTCATAGTGCCGAATCTCTAAATTCTGCTTATCTCACTGATATGTTACAAGAATTAATAGATTCTAATGTTGAAGTACATCCTATAATTATTGAAGGTAAGTGGTGTGAGATTGATACTATTGAAGATCTAAAAAACGCTGAAAATATTTTTTGATTATTTTTCTTGACGAATTTTTTCTAATTCATTTAATAGTATTTTTTCAATTTCTAATCCTTTATTGATAAGATTATTTTTTTCATTTTCATCATTCTCAAGATCATACAATTCTCTTGTATCGTTATGTTCATTATAGATTAATTTCCATTTTGATGTTCTAACGGAGCATGTGTTTGGCTCATTTGGAGGTTTCTTTTCGTACAATGGATTTCCAGTTTCTGAATACGCTATTTTCTCTTTCATATTTTCTCCATTAAATAATGGAATTAATGAAGTTCCATCAATTCTTCTATAATCTACATCAAAATCTATTTTTAGATAATCTAAAATTGTTGGCATAAAATCTATTGTCCTTGTCTGTTGTTTAATCTCACTAGCTTTCAAATCACTTGCCAAAAAATATGTGAAAGTTCTTAGTGTATAATCATAACAAAATGCTCCATAAGCATGTTCTCCATATTTCTCACCTTGACTAACACCATGATCTGACATCACTAAAATTAACGATTCATCATCAAGTTTTAGACTTTTAATTTCTTCTAAAATTGATTGTAAATAATTTTCTGCATTACCAAATAAATTTTTGTATCTTTTTTCATTTCTTTCTTTATCATTAAAAAATTCTTTACTATGATTTTGATAAACATTCAAAACCTCTTCTTTAATTCCAGTATGAATATCACTGCAGTGTAAATATACAAAAAAATTCTTTCCATTTGATTTTTCTAAAATATTTTGAAGTATTTCCTTATGTCTTTTTGTTAAATCATCATTATCTTCATCATGAACCACAAATTCATCAAAACCTTGTTTTGGAACAATCAGTTGATTTATGACATCGGCTTGTGTATAGTAATTATTATCGTGTAGATATTCTGTTAATGTTTTGAATTCATTTTTTTTAAATTTAAAAGTTGACCAGTAGCTATTTGTGCCTGTCTTTGTACCATATGTTCCACTAAACACTGCATGCATTGCAGCAATGGTATGTGGTGCATATGTTATTGATTGTGAAAGAAAAATAGATTTTGATTTTAATTCAGAAAATATTTTAGAATTTTGTGCATAATCTAATCTTCCACCATCTATCATTAAAATAATGATATTCTTTCTTTTCATTTTCTATCTAAACTAATTTCTAATTTTTTCCTTTTGAATCGAACCATTGCATTGTCTCATTGATTGCTCTTTCTGTATTTTCTTTACCTACAATTGATAATTCTCTTTGTGGATCCCCTGAAATCTTACCACCTATTCTTAAGACCAATAATTTACCTTCTCCACAGAAATTATGTTTGACAAATGGTTTGATGCATACTGAATCTCCAGGATTTACACTTTCATGAAATTCTCTATTGTTAAAAGTCCAATTAATTTCAATTGAGTTTTCTCCTATATTGTAAATATATTGATGCAATCCAATTTCCAAATCCAAATCATTTTTTTCATCATTTCTGATTTTCATTTCAAATGATTTTGAAAATGGTAATGTTTTTGATTGCGCTAGTTCAATAAACTCATAGGATTTTTTTTCAGTAGGAAAAAACCATTTTTTTCTTTCATGACTATATTTTACAATAACTTTATCCTCAATTTCATCATTTGGCAAAATATCTCGTAGATTAATTCCTAATCCATTGGCTATGCTTTTTAATTCTTGATTATCAGCTAATTCTTCTCCTGATTCAATTCTTCTAATTTTTTGTAATGAAATGCTAGTTCTATCAGCTAATTCTTCTAAAGTTAAACTTGTAGTTTTTCGAAAATATTCAATAATAGAACCAATTGTTTTTTCTTTAGTTGAAAAATCTAACGCAAATTTTGAACCTAAATTAGATAATGTTGATAATTCTTGTTGTGTGTCTCCTGTAAGTTTTCCACCATATGTTAATGCCAAAATCAATCCTTTTCCATTAGAATTTTTTCTTGTTGCAAAAGTATGTGGAACAAACGGTGTGATGTACATTGAATCACCTGTATTCATAACGGCAACTTTTTTTTCACCATTTTGTCCTTTGTAGTAAAAATTCACATTTCCAATAAAATATGTAAACTGATGTAAAAAATGACCATTATTCCATTGTATTTTGGAATTTTCTGGATTGTTATCTTCCACTTCACATAATTCCAAAATCCATTCTGGTCTAAACGGTGCAGTTTTTGTCATTGCAGTATCTCTATACTCATAATATGGGTTTCCCGCTCGTTTCATAATTCTAGAACTTTTTTCAGATTCTTCTTTTCTCATAATAAAAATCCCGTTCGGCGAGTCATCTCTCATTACAAAAAAATCTCTTTCACTAACTGGCCAAATTTCAACAGCTTTTTGTATTAATTCAAATGAAATTGCTTCCTCCCCTCTTATTATTGAATTAATTTGTTCGATAGGTACTCCAAGTTCGTTTGCCGCATTCTCTGGTTGGCGTTTAATATCATTCAAAATTCCTAAAAAATTATTTCCAGATCTAATTAATTCTTCTTTTATCTGTTTATTTTCTAACATGTTTATTTCAACTCAATTGTTCTTAAATTCCTTTATTTTCCTTTTGTATCATTTATGAGGGTAACTAATGAAAACAATATTACGGCTGTCATTAATAGAACTGCACCTAGCACAACACATCCAATACCAATTAACGAAACATTTGTAATAATTTCTTGATGCGTTGAATAAATTTGGATTGTCCATGCAATAAAACCTAAACCAACTCCTAAGAAAATTATTCCTGGAATTCCATAAAATTTTAATGGATTATGAATCGATGTAAATTTTATTGTACTGAGTATAACACTACTACCATGTGATATAGGATCTTTCGTTGAAGTTTCTCCTTCATAATTTACTTTAATTGGAACTTCTGCAATTTTCAAATCTAAGCTACTTGCTTTAATTAAAATCTCAGTAGATACTCCCATTCCCTCATCTGAAGGAATTATTTCATCCAACGCTTTCTTACTATATGCTCTAAATCCACTTTGTGAATTAGTTAGTTTTTCTTTTATAGACAAATTTGTTACTTTTGTAATTAATTTTATTCCAACTTTTCTATAATTTGGCATCTCTTCAGATTTTGTTTCTAAAAATCTTGAGCCAATCACAATTTCTGCTTTAGCATTCATTATTGGTTCTGTAACTATAGGTATGTCTTCTACTCTATGTTGTCCATCTGCATCAAATGTCACAAAAACATTGGTTTCCATATCTTTTGCTTTTAAGAATAATGAATTAATTGATGCCCCATATCCTTTATTTCTTTCATGTTTTATCACAGTTGCACCTAACTCCTCTGATATTTTTCCTGTCAAATCAGTTGAACCATCATCACACACAATTATCGAATTTGTATATTTTTTTAATTTAGAAATTATTCTCGCAATATTTTTTTCTTCATTAAATGCAGGAATTCCTATTGTTATATTCATCAAAATTTATATCAATTTTAAGATATAAAATTTAACTGATGAATTATTCTAGACTCAATCTTTTTTTGATAAATTCAATAGAACTTACTGGTGATGGATCAGTATTACTTAATACTGCTGCATAAATCGAGGTATAATCTAACAAATATACTAAATTTGTTATTTTTGATAAAATACTTCCGTCTAATGATTTTACTACTTTGTAGGCTATACCATTTATCTCAAAAAACTCTTCAATAATTCTCCATCTTTCAATTGTTTTAAAATAGTCATCTTTTCCTTGAAGAAAAATTGGTGTTATTTTCGATTTTTCATTCCATGATACAATTCCATTGTGACATGATTCTATTACATCTTCTACCATTGCAAAAATTTTAGTATTTTCTTGTAAAGAATTTTTAAAACGAATTGCAGCTGCTTGTAATCCTGCAGGATAAAAAATACATGCTGTATTTTTAATAAAATTTGCCAATTCTAATGATTTGTTATTCACATTCAAATTATGTGAAGAAATATTCTCTCCAGTTTTTTTTAAACTAGTGAATGATTCAGTGATATCTCTTTGATTGATTGGTAGAATTTCTTCTAAAATATTTAGTATTGAATACAAGAAATTGGTATAAGATGCTCTTGGAGAATGAATCATAGGTATGTTTTGGTAAAATACATCGTTATTTTTACAAAATGTTTCTAGTTTTCCTCCTGATGAAAAACCCACAATTTTTGCATCAGTTTTTTTTGCCACTTCTAAAACTGACAATGTTTCCGAAGTATTTCCTGAAACACTTGTTGCAATTATCAGGGTTTTAGAATCTACCGTTTTTGGCAACAAATATCCTTTGACATTACTAACATGAATGTCCTTTTTTGATAAAATTGAACTGATAGTATCTCCAATTGACCCTGAACCTCCCATTCCTGAAAAAACTATATGATCAATATCTTTAACATCCAATTTTTGGAATTCCCTTTCAAAAGATTCGACTGCAATTTCTGGCCATCTATCATATTCTTTGAACATATGATTTTTGTCTACTCTTTCTAAATCGTTTAATTCCATAACTAATCCATATCGTAACGTTATTGTAAAATACTTAACTACAAATTTCTAACGTCAAAAATAATATAATGCTAAATTTTACTCATTATATGAGTCTAAAAACCGTGGAATGGAAAGATAATTCTGTAATTATGATTGATCAAACAAAATTGCCAAATGTTCTTGAATATGTCACATACACTGATTATAATCAAGTTGCAGATGCTATTCGTACGCTTGTGGTGAGAGGTGCACCTGCAATTGGTGTATCTGGTGCGTTTGGTCTTGCATTAGCTGCATTACAAAGTAATGCTACCAAAAAGGATGATTTAATGGATTATCTTGACGACGCGAAAAAAATATTATTTGAAACACGACCTACTGCAGTAAATCTTGCATGGGGGCTAGATAAAATCATGGAAGTTGCACATAATGCAAATTCTGTTGAAGATATACGAAATGATGTTGTTGAATGTGCCAAAAAAATGGCAGAAGAAGATATACAAATCAATATGACTATGGGAAAACACGGTTCTGACTTATTTGATGATAATGATACTATAATGACACATTGTAATGCTGGTGCATTAGCAACGGTTGGTTATGGTACTGCTCTTGGAGTTATTCGTGCAACAAAAGACAGTGGAAAAAACATCAAAGTCATTGCAACTGAAACTAG